>Ga0307277_10000653_pt1 | contig 13130 bp, 15 predicted proteins | sample ER_DNA_116_FD_194473 | JGI IMG/M metagenome (GOLD analysis project Ga0307277, IMG submission 194473) | Bulk soil microbial communities from the East River watershed near Crested Butte, Colorado, United States - ER_DNA_116 | ecosystem: Environmental > Terrestrial > Soil > Floodplain | place...
GATCTGGCGGACCCCGCGCAGTTGGGCCGAGAAGGCCTATCCGAACCTCACCTACTTCAACGAGGTCGACAGGGGCGGCCACTTCGCCGCCTGGGAAGAGCCGGAACTCTTCTCCGAGGAACTACGCGCCGCGTTCGCGTCGGTTCGCTGAGGAGGAAAGACACGGCGCGCCCACTTCATCTCGCCCCTAACCCAAGGATGTCCTCATGACCACCACCACCAGCATGCTCCCTGACATCGGAATCGAGCTTCGGGAGGGTTACGCTGAAGTCGGCGATGTGAACTTGCATTACGTCGAGGTGGGGGACCAACGTGACCACCAGGCTCAGGACCGCACGAACCATGCGGCCTGAGCATTTCGCAGTGTCCCCCTAGTTACGGAGCGATGTAGCGGCGCTCGCCGATGGACTCCTGCGCCCAGTCCTCGACGAGAACAGCGAGCTCGTCCTCGCGTCCATCGGCCGAGCGCGGCAGCAGGATCCGCACCTGGTGGACAGTCGCCTCCATCTCGCGGTCGAACTCGTAGCGGCGCTCAGCGACGATCTCGACGTTGTCCAGCTCGTCGAGCAAGGCCTGGCCCAGCCTGAAGATCTCGGCCTCTGTCGCCTCGCGGCCCGAGAAGACTCCGAAGTTGACGACGAGCTCCCGGCGCCCCTCGCGCTGGTCGCTGAAGATCAATGTGGAATCGGTCATGCACCGCTCATACCCTCTCGGGGCTCCCAGCGGAACATCCGAGCTGCCAAAAGGAGCCCGACCAGGCCCCAGGCCACCACGGCCGCGAGCGCGCCGGGCGAAGACGAGAGGGTTTCACCCTCGATGAACGTGGAGCGAATCAGCCTGAGCAGATAGGTGAGGGGAAGCACCTCCGAAATCGCCTCCAGGAAGCGAGGCATGTCGTGGGGGGAGAAGAACGCGCCCGAGATGAACGCCATGGGAAGGAAGATCGCGTTGACGACGGCCGAGGACCCTTCACCGGTGCGGACGAAGGCCGTGACCGCGAGCCCGAGCGCGGCAAAGGAGGCGGCTCCCAGCACGAGCACCACGATGAACGAGAACGGCGACGCGGGCCACGCCGCGCCCAGCAGGAACCGGCCGATCAGCACCTGTGCGGCGGCTTGCATCCCGATCACGATCACCATGGACGAAATCACCGCCGCGAGGTAGTCCGCTGGGCTGAGCGGCGTCCCGCGCACACGCTTCAAGAGGCCCGCTTCCCGCCGCACGACCAGTGTGATCGCGAGCGAGGCGAACGCGGTGGCCCCGACGCCGTAGCCGATCAGGCCGGCGAGCAAAAAGGTTGAACCACTGACTCCGTCGATTTCGTCGTCCCCGTAGACCGACCCGAGCAGCACGAGCAGGATGATGGGGAAGAGGAAGCTGAAGAAGGCCGCCTCGCGGTTGCGCCAGAAGAGGAGCTGCTGGGCCCGCAGCTCGTGGAAGAAGAGCCCCATCAGACCTGCGCCTGCTCGCGGGTCAGCTCGAGGTAGACGTCTTCGAGCGTGCGCGGGTGGACCTCCAACCCCTCCAGTTCGGCACCGTCGGCCAGAGCCTGGGAGGTGAGCTCGTTGAGGACGCGGGTGGGCTCCGCCGTCGCCACGACCGTCTCCTCGCCGTTGCGACGGAAGCGGATCTCGACGACCCCTTCGCTGGCGAGCAGCTCCTCCGGGGAGCCCGTGGCGACGATGCGGCCCTCGCCCAGGATCGCAATCCGGTCCGAGAGGCGCTGGGCCTCCTCCATGTAGTGCGTCGTCAGGAGGACGCTCTTGCCGAGCTCCCTCAGGCCGCGGATCGTCTCCCAGGCCTGGCGCCTCGCCGCAGGATCGAAGCCGGTCGTCGGCTCGTCGAGGAAGATCAGCTCGGGGTCTCCGACGAGGGCGAGCGCCAGGTCAAGGCGCCGCAGCTGGCCGCCCGAGAGCGTGCGCACACGCGAGTCCGCTTTCTCGGCGAGCCCGACGAGCTCGATCACCTCCTCCGGGCGCCGAGACCGTGGGTAGTAGCCGCCGAAGAGCTCGAGCGTCTCGCGCACGCTCAGGTGCGGATAGACCGCCGAGGATTGCAGGACGATCCCGATCCGCGCGCGGAAGTCGCGGCCGGCCTTGTTCGGATCCTCCCCGAGCACGCGGACCTCGCCGGCGTCTCGCGAGCGATACCCCTCGAGGATCTCGACCGTCGTCGTCTTGCCGGCGCCGTTCGGCCCCAGGAGTCCGAAGACTTCGCCCGGCTCGACGGAGAAGGAGATCCCGTGCAGGACCTCGTGGCGTCGATACGACTTGACGAGGCCCGAGACCGCGATGACGCTCACGCGGCCGAGAATAGCCTGCGGTCCACGACTGGGGGTCGGGCTGCCATGATCCCTGCATGACGAAGCGGGCGAGCGCGCTCGTCGTCGTGGTGACGGCGCTTGGGCTGGCGGGATCCGCGCAGGGGAGATTCGATCAGACGGCCGAGCCCGTCTTCCACGGCTCGATCGCCACCATCGATGCCGCGCAGCGTGAGCGCATGATCGGCTCCTCCTGGCACCGGGGGTGCCCGGTGCCGATCAGGAACCTCCGCGTTCTGACGCTCGACTACTGGGGCTTCGGCGGTCACATCCGGCGGGGCCGCCTGATCGTCCACGAAGACCAGGGTTTGCGGGTCAAGCGCGTCTTCCGGAAGCTCTTCTACCGTAGCTTCCGGATCCGCCGCATGGTCCTGATCGACGCCTACGACGGGAGCGACAACCGCTCGATGGCCGCGAACAACACGTCGGCCTTCAACTGTCGCTTCGTGGCAGGTACGACGCGCTGGTCGCAGCACGCCTACGGTCGCGCGATCGACATCAATCCCATCCGGAACCCCTACGTCTCGGGCAGCCACGTCTCGCCAAGCGCCGGCGCACCGTACGCGGACCGCACCAGGCACGCCATGGGCATGATCCATTCCGGCGACCGAGTCGTCCGGGCCTTCGCGGACGCCAATTGGAAGTGGGGCGGCTACTGGAGCCCGTACCAGGACTACATGCACTTTTCTCGGAACGGGCACTGAGGTGAGGGCGGCTGCGCTCGTGCTCGGTACTCTCGTCCTCGTCGCGGCCGCGTGCGGCGGCTCTACGAAGACGGAGACCAACGTCGTCACCGTGACCAACGTCTCCACCGTGACTGTGCCCGCCCCGGCGGCCGCTGCCCACGATTACGCGCGCTTCCAGATGCCTTCCCACAACGTCGGCTGTGGCCTCGACTCCGGCGTGCTCCGCTGCGACATCCTCAGCGGCCTCCAACCCGAGCCGTCCAAGGCGTGTGAGCTCGACTGGACGGGCGTCGTCCTGGAGGCTCAGGGTGCGGCGCAGCCCGAATGCGCTGGAGACACCGTCTACGAGGCGTCCGCGCCGGTGCTCGACTACGGAGAGACCTGGTCCCGCGAGGGCATGACCTGCCTGTCGCTCGAGTCGGGGCTCGAATGCAGGAACAACGGCGGCCACGGGTTCAAGCTCGCCCGGGGCGCGTGGTCGGTTAGCTAACGCGCGCTCAACCGCTCGACGAGCCAGTCGTCTCGCTCGGCGAGCGCCTGGTCGTTCAGCTCGTGGCCGCCCTCGTACCATTTCGCCTGCTTGGGCGAGCTGGCCGCGGCCTCGACCTCCTTTCCCATCGTCGGGCTGGGACGTGTGTCCTGGCTTCCGAACTGGAGGAAGAGCGCATTCGGCGCCACGTGCGGGAGATAGTTGACCGCGTCGATCGGCTTCATCGACTCCTCGTAGGCCGCGAGGTCGCCCGTAGCGCCGCGCTCCTCGGCGAGCAGGCGCATGTCCGCGCTCAGGCCAGGAATGGCCGACATGAGCACGAAGGAACCGACCCGCCGCTCCACCGCGGCGTAATCCGCTCCGAGCGACCCTCCCCAGCTGAACCCGACATACCCGAGCCGGCTCGGATCGATCTCCTCGCGGGAGATGAGAAAGTCGATCCCACGGCGCATCTCGATGATCTCCTGCACGATCCCGTCCTTGTCCGACGGCTTGAACTCGACGACGTCCTCGATCGGCGGACGCGAATAGGGAGGATCCGGGAGGAGCGAGGCGATGCCGCGCTGCGCGAGCGCGACCGCTTCGGTATAGAAGGTGAAACGGGCGCCGGGCGCGCCGGGCATGAAGAGGACGGCCGGGAACGGGCCGTCTCTGTCCGGGACGACGAAGAACGCGGTGATCCGTCCGTTCGGGCCCGCGTAGGAGAGGTCGCGGACAGTGGCGCCGTCCTTCTGCTCCGACTTGACCTCCTGCACGTCGAAGGGCGCCGAATTGTCGTAGTCGTACAGGTTGAGCAGCTCGGCAGGCAGAGTCGCCGGGGGGGCCTGCGGAGGCTGTCGAGAGGCATCCCCGGCGCCGCCGCAGCCTGCGGCGACGAGCACACACGCGAGGAGCAAGGCCCGCCTCATCGTCCTCTAAGACGCGCGCGGGCCCGCTGGGTTTGGGGCAGTTGCTTTACTTGCATGCGTGGGCCGGGCGCTCGTCATCGTCGACATGCAGCAGGACTACTTCCCCGGCGGGGCGCATCCGCTCGAGGGGCCGGAGGAGGCTGCACTGGCCGCCGGGCGACTGCTGGACTCGTTCCGGGCGGCAGGCGACCACGTCATTCACGTGCGACACGTCTGGGACGAGGAGGAGGCGACCTTCATGCGCCCGGGCACGGAGGGCGTCGACATCCATCACGCCGTCAGTCCGGTCGACGGTGAGCTCGTGATCACCAAGGAGCACCCGAACAGCTTCCGAGAGACGGTGCTCGAGGAGGAGCTGCGGGCGCGCGACGTGGACGAGCTCGTCGTCTGCGGGATGATGACGAGCATGTGCGTGGACGCGACCGTTCGTGCTGCCGTCGACCTCGGCTTCGAGACGACGGTGGCCCATGACGCCTGCGCGACCTGTGAGCTCGAGTTCGACGGCCGCACGATCCCCGCCGCGGCCGTGCACTCGGCCTTTCTGGCCGCGCTCGCCGACGGGTACGCCGAGGTGGCCGCGACCGACGAGATCGCAGGCTGAGCTCGGTCGAGACGATCCGAACTCCGAGGCTCCACCTCGTGTCGATGACGCCGGATTTCATGGAGGCGCTTCTCGCAGGTCGTCTCGACGAGGCCGGGGAGCTCCTCGGGATCAGGTTGCCCGCCGCTCCGCTCGATACCCCGGCCGAGCGCTTCCTCACCCATCGCCTCGAGCAGATGCGCCGCGAGCCGGACGTGCAGCGCTGGCTCGCCCGCGCAATCGCCCTCCGCGACGAGGATCGCGTCCTCGTGGGGAACGCGGGCTTTCACGGCGAACCCGGCGTCAACGCGCCCGGAGAGCCGCGCGCCCTCGAGATCGGCTACGGGATCCTCCCGGAGCACCGCGGCCGCGGTTATGCGACAGAGGCCGTCGAAGGGCTCCTCGGGTGGGCGCGCACGCAGGGGATCGATCACTTCGTCGCCTCTGTAGCGCCCGACAACGAGCCCTCGCTCGCGATCATCCGTAAGCTGGGCTTCGTGCGCACAGGCGAGCACATCGACCCCGAAGACGGGCTCGAGCACGTCTTCCAGCTTCGAATGTGAGCGATGCCGAGGTTCCGGTATGTCATCGCAGACGTCTTCTCTGACAGTCCGCTCGAGGGCAACGGGCTGGCCGTCTTCACGGACGCTCGTGAGCTCGCGGAGGAGCGGCTTCAGCCCCTCGCGCGAGAGCTGAACCTCTCGGAGACCGTCTTCGTCTATCCCCCCGAGCAGGGCGGGCACGCGAAGATCAGGATCTTCACGCCGGCGACGGAGGTCCCCTTCGCCGGGCACCCGACTCTCGGGACGGCCTTCGTGCTCGGGGGCCCGCTCCAGCTCGAGGAGATCCGGCTCGAGACCGGCGCTGGAGTCATTCCGGTCCGGCTCGAGCGCGAGGGCTCCCGCATCGTCTTCGGCTGGATGACTCAGCCGGTGCCGACGGTCGCGCCGTACGAACCCGCAGAGGCGCTGCTCGCCGCTCTCGGCGTGGAGGAGTCTCTGCTGCCCGTCGAGCTCTACGACAACGGGCTTCCCCACGTCTACGTGGCCCTCGGGAGCGAGGACGAGGTCGCTGCGCTCCAACCCGACCTGGGCGCCCTCGGGAGCCTGCCCGCGGTTCTCGGGGTGAATTGCTTCGCCGGCAGCGGCACATCGTGGAAGACGCGCATGTTCGCTCCCGCCGGCGGGGTGCCGGAGGATCCCGCCACCGGGTCGGCCGCCGGGCCGCTCGCATGCCATGTGGTTCGCCATGGCCGCGTCGAGCCGGGAACGCAGATCGAGATCTCGCAGGGTGCAGAGATCAAGCGGCCGAGCACGCTCTTCGCGCGCGTGGACGGATCACCGGAGAAGATCGACCGGGTCGAGGTGGGCGGCTCCGCCGTGATCGTCGCGCGCGGCGAGTTCAGGCTCGAGTGAGGAGAGCCTGCACGACCTCCGAAGCAAGGTGGGCGGCCGTCGCCGGCGCGTGCCGGGCGCGTCGGTAGGAGACGTACGCCGCCATGAACTGGTCGCCGGCTCCGGTCGGGTCAGCCGCTTCCACCGGTCGGGTGGGCACGAGCTCGGCGAGGCCGTCCGAATAGACCACGCAGCCCCGTGACCCGAGCGTGACGACGATCTCGCCGACGCCGAGAGAGCCGAGTGAGCGGTCGTCGAGCCGCACGCCGAGGGCATCCGCTTCGCGCTCGGAGAGCTTCAGCACGTGCACGTGGCGAAGCACCGCCGGGTCGTAGTCCGCGTCGAACACGACCGGCCCGGTCTTCGCCGGCCGGACCAGGCCCTGCCCGTCGAAGCTGAGCCTGCGCCCGCGCGCGAGCACGGCCAGGGTCTCCGCCGGGAAGTCGGCGCGCGTGAGCGCGCCCGCGTGGACCCAGTCTGCACGGCTGAGCACGTCACCGGCAAGCTCGGCGGCTTCCTCGGGAGTCCACGCGTCGCCGAGCTCCTCGAGCTCGAGCTGTCGGCTCCCGTCGCTCTCGTTCTCGATCCGGAACGCGATTGTCCGCGCAGCCGGCCGCGTGACGACCGGGATCCCGAGCGCATGCAGGCCCCGACTGCTGTCCTCGGGAGCGAGCTTCGTGACGAGCACGGCCGGATGCGGAAGCACGCGAAGTGCCTTTGCCGCGTAGAAGGGCGCGCCGCCGAGGCGCGGCAGTCCGCCGTCAACGCGATCCAGCGAGACGAGCCCGACGACGCCCAAGAGGCGCACCCGCGTACCGTAAGCCTGCGGAGAGCGCAAAGGCGAGCGCGAACGAAGGCAGCGAGGCTCCGCCGGTGAAGCTGCCGGCGCCGGGAAGGCCCGCGACGAGGTCCGTCCACCAGCCCGGCCCGGTGGGCTGGATCCACTGATAGGCGGCGAAGCCGGCGATCCACGCTCCGAGGCCGCTCCAGCGGACGGGCACCTCGTCCCTCTCACCGGCGAGGAAGTCGGCCGCGAGCACGCCGAAGAGCGGCACGAAGAAGGATCCGAGCAGGAAGAGGAAGCTCTGATAGCGGCCCAGATCGATCACGAGCGCGCCGAGAGTCGCCACGGCGCCGACGAGCGCGATCAAGAGTCGTTGCGGCGCCCCGGGGAACAGGTTCTGGAGGGAAACCGCCGCCGAGTAGACGTTGGCGAACGGCTCGTCCGTCTCGTCGACCGTCAGCGCGAGCAGCGCGAGAGCGCTCGCCACGCCGCCGGCAGCCACCGCGGTCAGGAGGGCCGTGGTGTCGTCGAGCCCCTTCGAGAGGAAGAGGAGGGCGCCGAGGCCGTAGAGCCACGCGAGCGGGACGAGGTAGCCGATCGAGGTCCCCCAAAAAGCGCCTCGTGCGGAGCGCGCGAAGCGGGTGTAGTCGGCCGCCAGCGGCAGCCAGGAGGCCGCCATGGCCACCGTCAGGTCCACGCCCTGCCAGAAGCTCAAGCCTCCGGACCCGTGCGCCGACCAGAGGCGCCCAGTGTGAGCGCCGTCGAGCGCCCACCAGGTGAGATAGCCGGTGGAGGCGACCACCGCCCAGATCGCGAAGCGTCTCACGTAGCGGCGTACGAAGGAGATCGGCCCTGCGAGCGCGAGCGCGATCGTCAGCGCTGCGAAGGCGAGCACCCAGAGCCAGCGCGCGCGAAATCCGAAGACTTCGTTCGCGAGGGCATCCGCTGCCGTGGCGATGACGATCAGCTCGAAGGTGGCCCAGCCGAGGTTCTGGAGGACGTTCAGCGCGGTAGGGGCGTAGGAGCCGCGCCGCCCCAGGGGCCCGCGCATGAGCACCATGCCCGGGACTCGCCGCTCTGCCCCGATCAAGCCCGCGAGCCCGAGCAGTGCGCAGCCGAGCACGGCGCCCACCAAGATGGAGAGGATCGCCTTCTGCAGGCCGAGCGCGGCGAGAAACGTCCCCGCGACGAGGACGAGCAGGCTGATTCCCAGGCTGCCCCAGAGGAGGCCGACGTCCAGGCCGCCGAGCGTCCGCAGCCGCTCGGGGACGGGCGTCACGCCCCAGCTCCTCTCCTCAGCCGACATGCGCTCTCCCTTCGCTGGCATGACCCAGATCAGGTTCGGCGGGTCGGGGCTACGAGCCCCCTCTCAGCCGCTCGAGCGGCTCCCCGGTTTACGCCCGAACTGTACCCGCGAGCACGCGGTCGATACCTTCGGCGGCGCGCTGCAACCCGTCCTCGTCGAAGAGGAACGGCGTCGCGTTTCGGAGCTCGTGGGCGGGACCGTCGAGGCTGTCGGAGCCGGCGGCTCCGTTGAGCGCGTAACGGATCGGAATCTCATGCGTGACGAGCAGGAGCCTCTCCTCGGGCCTGGCCAGCAGGCGCCGGAACCCCTCGGCATACCGGCGAGCGGCATCGTCGAGGCTCTCGCCACCGGGGAACGCCACCTCTCGCGGGTGCCCGTGCTTCCAGGCGCGGTACTCCTCGATCGAGGCGCCTTCGAGGTCGCCGACGTCGATGTCGTCGAAGAGCGGCTCCACCTCGCACGGGACGTCCCGGCCGGCGAGGGCGATCGCGGCGGTTTGCGCCGTGCGCGGAAAGCGTGTGTGGAGGCAAGCATCGAGCTGCAGGCCTTGGAGCTGCTGGCCGAGCTGGGCGGCTTCGAACCGGCCCCGGTCCGTCAGGTCGACCTGGCGTCCGGGGTCCCCGTTCACCCGGCGCTCGAGGTTCAACGTGGATTCGCCGTGCCGAACCAGGACGAACACCCGCATCAGATGACGAACTGCTCCTCGCGGGTCTCCCCCCGCGCGAAGCGCTCCGCCGAGAACGCCGAGAGGTTCAGGGTCGGGATGATGCCCACGATCCTTTCCGCGAGGTACTCACCGACGGCGGGGCACTGCTGGAACCCGTGACCGGAGAAGCCCGACGCATAGAGGAACCGCGTCGGCTCGGCCGCTTCACCCACGAGCGCGTTGTGATCGGGGCTCATCTCGTAGTAGCCCCACCAGGACGACTGGATCGGAAGCTCGGTCAGCAAGGGAAGCCGTCGCGTCGCGTGCGTCGCCACTCCCTCGATCGTCGGTTCCCGCCCGCCGAAGACGAGCCCGGGCCCCTCGCGATGGAAGTAGAAGCCGCTCGAGAAGTCGATCGTGAGCGGTAGCCGCTCGGGCAAGGAGCCGGCTTCCGGCGTGTAGTGCATCCAACGCGGCTCGCCGATCACCGGCAGGTCGACCCCGACGAGCGAGGCCACATCTCGCGACCAAACTCCGGCGGTGCACACGACGGTGTCCGTCTTGATCCGGCCCTGGGAGGTCTCGACCCCCAGGATCTTGTTGCCGAGCACGAGGATCCTTTTCACCTCGACGCCCTGGTGGATGCGGATGCCCTTCGCGGCCGCGGCGGCGGCGTAGCCCCGGACGACGGCCTCGGGCGTCGCGGTCCCGTCTCGGGGGCAGTACGTTGCGCCGCGGAGGCCCTCCGTCTGGAGCTGCGGCACCAGCTGGAGCACCTCGTCGAGCGTCAGCTCGGTGGAGAGCACCCCGAGCGACCCCTGCAGGAGCACCGCTTCGCGGAAACGGGCGACGTCCTCGTCCGAGTCGAGGAGGAAGAGGTAGCCGACCTCCTTGAAGCCGATGTCGACGCCGAACCGCTCTTGGAAGTTGCGGAACTCGACGAGCGAGAGCAGCGCGATCCGGATGTTGAGCTCGTCGGTGAACTGGGCGCGGATCCCTCCCGCGGCCTTGCTCGTCGAGCCGCTCCCGAGCGTGTTTCGCTCGCAGAGGACGACGTCCGTGACGCCGAGCTCGGCCAGGTGATGGGCGGTGCTCGTGCCCATGGCACCACCGCCGATGATGACGACGGACGCCGACTCGCCGTTCATGCGGCTCCGGGCACGCTGAGGGTCTGCATCGACTTCATGCGAATCTGGGAGGATTCTCGCCCATGAGCGGGATGGCCCAGGAAGTCTTCGACCTCACGGCCGAGCAACGTGAGATCCGCGACGTGTGCCGGGCGTTCGCCGTGCGTGAGATCCGACCCATCTCGCAGGAGGTCGACGAGGCGGACACGGAGATGCCGTGGGAGGTCTGGTACAAGGCGGCCGGGCTCGGGCTCACATCTTTCATGCTGCCGTCCGAGTACGGCGGCGGTGGTCTCACGGACTGTCTGACCGCGTGCATCGTCCAGGAGGAGCTCTGCTTCGGCTGCTCCGGGATCGGCAATCTCATCACCTCCGGTGGGTTCTTCGCGGAGCCGATCCTCGTGCTCGGGTCCGAGGAGCAGAAGCGCCGCTGGATCGAGCCGCTCGCCGGCGAGCGCCCTCCGCTCGGTGCGCTCGCGACCACGGAGCCCGGATCCGGCTCCGACGCAGCCTCCATTCAGACCGTCGCCGAGCGCAAAGGTGACGGCTATGCGCTCCGGGGCCAGAAGACGTGGATCTCGAACGGCGGGATCGCCGAGTTCTACGTCGTCTTCGCCACGATCGAGCCAGGCTCGGGTTACCGCGGCGTGACCGCGTTCGTCGTCGAGCGAGGCGACGAGGGCGTCGCGTTCGGGCCGCCCATGAAGAAGATGGGCCAACGGGCGATCCTCAACGCGGAGATGTTCCTCGAGGGCGCCGAGCTCCCGGCCGATCGCCGCCTGGGCGAGGAAGGGGAGGGTTTCTCGGGGCTGATGCAGACGTTCGACCGTTCCCGCATCACGCTCGGGGCCGCCGCGACCGGTCTCGCACGGGCAGCGCTCGAGTACGCCGTCGAGTACGCGAAGACGCGTGAGCAGTTCGGAAAGCCGATCGGGGAGCACCAAGCGGTCGCCTTCCGGCTCGCGGACATGGCAACCCGAGTCGACGCGGCCCGGTTGCTCGTCTGGCAGGCAGCGCGCCGGGTCGATGCCGGCCAGGACGTGACGAAGGAAGCGGCCATGGCCAAGCTCTTCGCCTCCGAGACGGCCATGTGGTGCACGTGGGCCGCGGTTCAGACGCTGGGCGGCTGGGGGTATTCGCGCGAGTACCCGGTCGAGAAGTGGATGCGCGACGCGAAGCTCGAGGAGATCGAGGAGGGCACCTCGGACATCCAGCGGCTCATCATCTCCCGCCGGTTGCTGAAGTCTTGAGTCGCGACCTCCGGCCGCTCTTCGACCCCAGCTCGGTCGCCATCGTCGGTGCCTCGAACACACCCGGGAAATGGGGCTACTGGCTGGGAAACGGGGCTCTGCTCGGCGAGGACCGCCGCGCCGTCTACCTCGTCAACCGCAAGGGCGGCGAGGTTCTCGGACGCGAGGCGTACCGCTCGCTGGCGGAGCTGCCCGAGCCTCCCGAGCTCGTGGTGATAACCGTGCCCGCCAGCGCCTTCGAGGAGGCGGTCGAGGAGGCCGTCGACGCGGGCGCGAAGGCACTCGTCGTCATCAGCGCCGGGCTGGGCGAAGGCGGTCCCGAGGGCCGCGCCCGCGAGCGGGCTGCCGTGGAGCGAATCCGAGCGGCGGGAGCGCTGCTCGTCGGGCCGAACTGCCTGGGGATCTTCGACGCAAGGACGAACCTCCACCTGAGCTCGAATTCCGTTCCGAGCGGGTCGATCGGCTTCATCTCGCAGAGCGGCAACCTCGCGCTCGAGGTCGGCATGCTCGCCGGGGACGCCGGGCTCGGCTACTCGCGCTTCGTCTCGCTCGGAAACCAGGCCGACCTGGAGGCCGCCGAGCTGATCGACTCCTTCGCGGCGCATGACGAGACGCGCCTGATCGCGGTTTACTGCGAGGACTTCCGGGATGGGCGGGAGTTCGCGCGCGCCGCCCATCGAGCCGTCGGAGGCGGAAAGCCGGTGCTGCTCCTGGCCGGCGGCGGAACGGACGCGAGCGCCCGCGCCGCGCGCTCGCACACGGGCGCCCTCGTCAGCGATCTCGTAGCCGTGGATGCGGCGTGCGCCGCCGCGGGAATCGAGCGCGTCTCGACACCCAAGGAGCTGGTCGACGTCGCCGCCGCTCGGCTCGGCGCGCCACCTGCTCGCGGCCGTCGTGTCGGGATCGCCGCGGACGGCGGCGGATCGACCGTGATCGCCGCCGACCTTGCGGCCGCCCACGGCCTGGAACTGCCCGAGGTCGGCGACGCAACGGCCGCCGCGGTGACCGAGCTCCTGCCGCCGACCGCAGCGGTCACCAATCCCGTCGACCTCGCCGGGGGCGGTGAGTACGACGTCTTCAACTTCGCGCGCGTGGTCGAGCTCCTGCTCCGCGACGAGAAGCTCGACGTCGTCTTCCTCACCGGCTACTTCGGCGGCTACAGCACCTACTCGGACGAGCACGCTGCGAGCGAGATCGAGGCTGCGACTGCGATGGCGGGCTACGCCCGCGAGCTCGCGAAGCCTCTCGTCGTCCAGACGATGTACTGGCGCTCCGGAGCGGCCGACGCTCTCCGGGCCGCGGAGATCCCCGTGTACCGTGACCTCGAAGGCGCTCTGGCGGCCATCGCCGCGCTCGTCCGCGCGGGTGCCGCCCGTCCCGAGGGCATCCCGGAGTTGCCGCAGGCCGCCGCGCCCATCGAGGCCACTGGCTACTGGGAGGCTCGGGAGCTCCTCTCGGATGGGGGGGTCGAGTTCGCGGAGGCGCGCAAAGCCTCCAGTGCGGAGGATGTCGTCGCCGCCGCCGGAGAGCTCGGCTATCCGGTCGTCCTCAAGGCCCTCGGGCAGCTGCACAAGTCCGATGCAGGGGGAGTCGCGGTCGGCCTCGTCGACGCGGCCTCGTTGCAGGAGGAGTTGTCGAG
>Ga0307277_10000654_pt1 | contig 13118 bp, 9 predicted proteins | sample ER_DNA_116_FD_194473 | JGI IMG/M metagenome (GOLD analysis project Ga0307277, IMG submission 194473) | Bulk soil microbial communities from the East River watershed near Crested Butte, Colorado, United States - ER_DNA_116 | ecosystem: Environmental > Terrestrial > Soil > Floodplain | place: USA...
GGCGGCCGAACGCCCCCTGCAGGTTGTGGTACTCCGTGAAGCGCTGCAGCGTCACGTCGATTGCGCTCTGCAGCTCCTCAGGGGTGGTATCGACGAGGTAGGCGAAAACGCCACGTTTCGCTGCCTCACGGACATAAGCAGGATCCTCCGCAGAGAGCAGCGCGATCACGGGACAACTGGAATCGTGGACGATTTCCTCGATCAGTTCGAGCGCATGTTGCGACGAGAGACCGAGCCCGACGAGCGCGACGTCGGGCTGCTCCCGTGCGGTCACCGCGGCGACTGCCGTGACGTCGACCTCGCGGGCAATCACCTCGTGCCCGAGCCCGGCGACAACCTGGGCCAGCAGCTCAAGGCGGTCGCGCCGCTCGTTGGCGATCAAGACGCGCAGATGTTGAATCTCGTCCTCGACCATGCGCCCCTGTTCTCCTCCCAAAAGTTCTACCCCGATGGTAGAGGTCGAATCCCACGGCGGAAACCTCTCCGATACTCGTTTCGTGCGGGATCGAGAGCGGCCCAGTCTTGATTCGGCTTGAACATCACGGTGGGCAGTTCTGCGATCCCCGCGAATCACCCTTTGGGGTGACGGCTCTGCGTCCGTTTAGCCCGATTTCGGTCTGGTGGACTGCGGCGTCGATCCCGTGGCTACCGCCGCGGCGGTAGAGGGCGAAGCTCGAGAGATCGAGCGGCGCTATCGCACGCTCGTCGAGCAGTTGCCGCTCGTCGTCTACGTCGACGCGCTGGACGAGGCTAGCTCCAACATCTTCACGAGTGGCGGGATCGAGCCCCTCCTCGGCTACACCGTCGAGGAGTGGCGGGATGATCCGAACCTCTTCATTCGCACGCTGCATCCCGATGATCGCGATCGCGTGCTTGGCGCGCACGCGCGCACTCACCGGACGCACGAGCCGCTGAGTCTCGAGTACCGGCTCATCGCACGCGACGAGGCCGTTGTCTGGGTTCGCGACGACGGCGTCGTCGTGCTGGGGGACAAGGGCGAGCCGCTCTACCTGCAGGGTTATCTGCTCGACATCACCCCCGAGCGGGAGCTGCAGGAGCAGCTCCGGCTACAGGCGCTGTTCGATCCGCTCACGGGGCTCGCCAACCGTGCCTTCTTCCACGAGCAGCTCGAGCACGCCGTCTCGATCCGCACCGAGAACGAGCCGGGTACCGCGGTCGTCTTCATCGACCTCGACGAGTTCAAGCAGATCAACGACCAGTACGGGCACAGTGTCGGCGACGAAGTGCTCGCGATCCTGGGAGCGCGGCTGAAGACGGTGATCCGGGCCGGCGACTCCGTCGCGCGACTCGGGGGCGACGAGTTTGCCGTGCTCCTGACGTCGGTCCGCGAACCCGCGGAGCCGGCCATCGTCGCGGAGCGCCTGCTCGAGCAGATCACCGCCCCGATCGAAGTCGCAGGACGACAACTGCTGCTGACTGCGAGCATCGGCATTGCGATCGGCAGCACCGGCACCGAGCTCCTCAAGCAGGCCGACGCGGCGATGTACCGCGCGAAGGCGAACGGAGACGCTGACTACGCGTTTTACGACGATGAGCTCGACCAGGTTGCGCTGAATCGCTTCAAGCGGATCGCGGAGATGCGGGCGGCGATTGCGGACAAGCAGTTCACGCTCGCCTACCAGCCTGTCGTCAATCTCGATCCGTTCGAGGTCGTCGGGCTCGAGGCACTGCTGCGGTGGCAGCACCCGACGCTCGGCGAAGTCCCGCCGCTCGACTTCATCCCGCTCGCCGAGGAGTCAGGGCTGATCGTGCAGATCGGGCGCTGGGTCCTGCTCGAGGCCTGCTTCTACGCCTCGCGCCTGCGCCAGCTGCTTGGCCGCGATCTCGAGATCGCCGTCAACGTCTCCGCGCGGCAACTCCAGCACCCGGAGTTCCTCGAGCACGTCGAGAGTGCCCTGGAGCGCGCCGACCTGCCACCCCACCTTTTGACGCTCGAGCTGACCGAGAGCGTGCTGGTCGCGAGCGGTGAGCGCGCGGAGCAACAGCTCGTAATGCTGAAGGACCGAGGTGTAAAGCTCGCGCTCGACGACTTCGGGACGGGCTACGCATCGCTCGCCTATCTCCAGCGACTTCCGGTCGACATCGTGAAGATCGACCGCAGCTTCACCGCCAAGATCGACACCGGCGCAGCAGATCTCGCGCTACTCGAGGGAATCGTCGGCCTGGGGAAGGCGCTCGGACTCCAGCTCGTGGCTGAGGGGATCGAGCGCGTTGCTCAGCAGGGCATCGTGCAGGAGCTGGGCTGCCACGGTGCGCAGGGGTTCCACTTCGGCCGTCCTGCCGGCGCGGCCGCGGCGACGCAGGCGCTCACTGCCGACGCGCCGGAACCCAGCGTCACGTAGCCAGAGCTACGAGCCCCGCGCGTACCAGACGTTGCCCGGGCCGACGTAGCTGGGGCCTTCGCCCCAGATTGCCTGCGTCTGGCCGGCGCCGTCGATGTCCAGCTCGAAGTAGTCACCGTACGGCTCGGCGAAACCGTCCTTCGGAGTCGCGTACTTGTATGAGAAGCCGGCGACGTATTGCGAGAGCTTCGCTTCCGCCGACCACGACGCCCCGCCGTCCGCCGTCGAGCGGTAGTAGACGTTCCAGCGCGCGTTCGGGTCCTCGGCGCCGGTGTCGAAGCCGTTCCGATCGTCCATCCACCCGATGCGCACGTCCCCGTCGCCGCGCGCGGCAAGCGCCGGGAACAGATGATTCGTTCCGTTGGGGGCAAGTGAGACGTTCGCCGCCGGGCTCCAGGTGGCGGCGCGGTCGAGGGAACGGGAGAAGTACAGGCGCTGGATTCCGGAACTCGAGGGGGCTGCGTCCCAGAGCACGTAGATCCGATCCTTCGCATCGATGTCGAGGGCCATCTGTGAGCCCCAGTAATCCCAGCCGGGGCAACCGCACCGGAAGCTCGGCAGCGACACGTCGACCAGCGACGTTGTCCACGTCACTCCGCCGTCGGTCGAGCGCGTGACGTAGAGGTTCTTCGTTCCCTTCGCCTGGCCGGGGTTGTTGATGCCGTTCCAGGCGAAGTAGGCGTTGCCTTTCGAGTCGATCGCGCCGCCGCTCGGAAGGGAGACGCCGAGCTCTGAATTCGTCGTGCCGACGAGGTTGTGCGTCGACCAGTGCTTGCCACCGTCATGCGACACGGAAGCGAAGATCTTCTGCTGTGTGTGGTAGACGAGGTAGACGTGCCCGTCGCGCGCGGCGAGAATGTCCTTGTCGGTGCCACGCTGAATCGGCTCGACGAGGACTGCCTCCCAGGTCTGGCCGAAGTCGTCCGAGCGCGCAACGTACTGGCTCGACTTGTTGTTCTGCATGAACGCCGCGTAGACCGTCTTTCCGTCTCCCGCGTCGACGACTACCTGCGGGTCGTCCTGCCGTTGTGTCGAGGGCGACATTGCTCGGGGCGACGACCACGTCGCTCCACCGTCGTTCGAGATCTGCAGGACCGTGTGCGGGCTCGCGCAGGTCGGACAGCTCGGATCCGGATCGCCGGTGTCGACACCCGCGTAGCCGACGTAGTGCGACCAGGCGGCGTAGACATGACCGGAGCGATCGGCAGCGATGGCCGGCTCCCAGTCGTCGCCATGCTGGAAGCCGAGCCGCACCGGAGCGGTGAAAGACGGGGCGCGTGCGGCAGATGCCGGGAGGCCTGCGACGAGCGCCAAGACGAACGTAACGAGAACAAGACGGACGGACGAACGCATTCGGCGGATCCTGGCAGGCTCGATCTTGCGTTTCAACTCAGACCTCGAGCTTGATCGCCTCGAGCTCGTGCTCGAGCTCGGCCAGCTCCTTGCCGCCCGCCATCAGGCGCACGAGCTCCTGGCGGTCGATCTCCGACTTCTCGAACGTGCCGAGGCTTTGACCGCGGTTCAGGATCACGAAACGATCGCCCACGGGATACGCGTGGTGTGGGTTGTGCGTGATGAAGATGACGGCGACGCTTCGTTCTCGCGCCTGCAGGATGTACTTGAGGACGACGCCCGCCTGCTTCACGCCGAGCGCGGAGGTCGGCTCGTCCAGGATCAGCACACGCGCGCCGAAGTACACGGCACGCGCAATCGCGACTGACTGGCGCTCCCCGCCCGAGAGCGTGCCGACCGGCTGGTCCGGATCGCGGATGTCGATCCCCATCTCGCGGAGCTCGCGGCGCACGATGCCTTTGGCCTTGGCCGAGTCGAACCACTGCACGGGCCCGAAGCCCTTTCGCGGCTCGGCCCCGAGGAAGAAGTTCCGCCAGATCGACATCAGCGGCACCATCGCGAGGTCCTGATAGACCGTCGCGATCCCTGCTGCGCGGGCGTCGCGCGGTGAGGTGAAGTGCACCTCCTCCCCCTCGACGAGCAGTCGGCCCTCGTCCGCTTGGTGAACCCCTGAAAGGATCTTGATGAAGCTGGACTTGCCCGCGCCGTTGTCACCGAGGATGCACGTGACCTCGCCCGCATTCACGTGCACCGAGATGTCGTTCAGCGCGACGATGTTGCCGTAGTACTTGGAGATGTGGTCGGCTTCGAGGAGGTTGGCCATCGTCATCTCGCTTTCTGGGCTCGACTGCGGATCCACGTATTCAGGAGCACAGCCGCGAAGAGGATCCCACCCTGGAAAGTGAAGGTCCAGTTGCTGTCCCACTGCGCATCGACGATGCCGAGCTGCACCATGCCGAGCATGGCCGCGCCGAAAAAGGTGCCGATCACGGAGCCGAAGCCACCGGTGAGCAGGCAGCCGCCGACGACCGCGCAGATGATGAAGATGAACTCCAGCCCGATGCCCTCACCCGACTGCATCGAGCGCAACTCGAGCGCCTCGATGATGCCCATCAGCGCAGCGGTCACAGAGGTCATCATGAAGAGCGTGATCTTGGTGCGCGCGACCGGCACGCCGACGTTGCGCGCCGCGTTCGGCTCTCCGCCGGCGCTGTAGATCCAGTTGCCGAAGCGAGTCTTTGCCAGCAGCCACGCCCCGATGAGCGTGATCACGATCCACCACAGCACCTTGACCTTGAAGTCGTAGTGCGTCAGGTCGCCCGCGAAGAACCTCCGAGCCGAGTTGAACCCGCTGGCCGTGTCGATGTCCTGGATCGCAGTCTGGCCCGTCAGCTTCAGCGTTCCAGCCGCATTGACGCCCTGTAAGACGAAGAAGGTCGCGAGTGTCACGATGAAGCTCGGCAACTTCGTTTTGACCACGGCGAGACCGTTGATGAACCCGATCACGAGGCCGAACAACAGGACGAGAACCATTGCCGGCCAGACGTTCATGTCCTGGAACGTCGTGAGATAGCCGAGCAGCAGGCCCGAGCTCCCGATCATCACGCCCGCGGAGAGGTCGAACTCGCCGCCGATCATCAGCAGGGCGACCGGAACCGCAACGATCCCGTACTGCGCCGCCTGGTCGGTCCAGCCTGCCGCGATCGCGGGATCCCCGATCCAGCTCACCGAACGGGCGAAGTAACCGAACGCGAGGAAGACCGCGACCGCGCCGAGGAACGCTCCGATGTCGGGGCGCGTGAGCAGCCGAGCGAGCGGCCCAACCCGGACGAGGCGTTCGTCCGGAGCGACGTTCGGGGCGGCGGTCTCGGCCATGCGGGTTCTCAGTTGGATAGTGGGGCAGCCCGCAAGGGCTGCCCCACTATCAGCTAGCGAGTGCCCTTCTTTGCGAGTGCAGCGACCTTCGACGCATTCGCCTTGTTGATGATGCCCGGGCCGGTCAGGACCGGCGCACCGTTTCCGACCGTGTTGAGGTTCGTCACGAAGAGGACGGCGAAAGCGACCGGCAGATAGCCCTGCAGATACTGCTGCTGATCGATCGCGAACAGCATCTTCCCGGCCTGGATCTGCTTGATCGAGCCGCCCACGTCGAACGTCCCGACCTTGGTCTTGCTTGGAACCGATGACAGGCAGGGGATCGTCACGTCGGGGTCGAGCCCGAGGAAGCTGTCCAGCTTCTTGTCGGCGTTGAACGCTGCCTTCACCTTCGCCTTCGTTCCCGGAATGTCGGACTTCGCATTCGGGATCGTCAGGACCTTGACGTTGCTCGCGCCCATGACCGACTTGACGCCCGACGCGCGCTGCTGGAGCCCGGAGTTGCTCGCCTCGTGGATGACGATCAGCACCTTCTTCGCGCCGGCCTTCTTGAACTGCTTGCCGGCTCCCTTCCCCGCGACGTCCTCGGTCTGTCCGACGTGCACCTCGTAGGTCGGCAGAGAGTCGAATGCGCCCAGCCCCGAGTTCACCGTGATGATCTCGATGCCCTTTGCTGAGGCTTTGCGCAGCGGGTCCTTGAGTGCGCTTGCGTCCGGCACCGAGGTCGCGATCACCTTTGCGCCCGACGCGACGGCGGCATTGATTCCGGCGGCCTGCTTCGCCACGTCGTTGTTCGCATAGACCTGCGTCACGCTTACGCCGCGCGACTTCAGATCCTTCGCGGCCTGGTCGACGCCCTTCTTGAAGACCGACCAGAATGATCCGGTATCTCCGTGCGTGACCACGGCGACCTTGATCGTCGCCTTACTCGCTGCGAACGCCGCTGCGGTCGGCGACCCGAGTACCGTGAGCCCCGCTGCTGCGGCGCCACCCTTGAGGAACAACCCTTTGCGCGTGGTGAGCTGGGTGAGCTCCTCGTCGAACATGTCCTTGTCCATGCCACTCCTTTCCCGGTTGGGTAGCTGGCTCGATTCTCAACTCTTTGGGGGTGCCTGCGCCAGTTCCACCTCCTCGATCGAGACGGGACGCCGCTCCGCGTGCGAAAGGTCGGCGGCGAGGGCGATGGCCAGGGCCGAGCGAGCCTCCTCCAGCGGGCAAGGGCTAGGGGCACCCGTGCGGACGGTCTCGACGAAGGCGGCCAGCTCAGACCTGTACGCAGGCTCGAATCGATCCCAGAAGTCCTCATAGGCCGTTTCTGGCGGCTTCGCGTCGGGCTCCACGGAACGAATCGGGCTGCGGTGGTCCTGACCGACCACGATGCTGTCGCCGGTTCCGAACACCTCGAGGCGCACGTCGTACCCGAGCGGATCGCGACGCGTCCCGGAGATGATCACGAGGCCACCGCCCGACAGGTGGAGAATGGCTGCCGCAACATCGACGTCGTCCAGCTCGCCGACCCAGGGCGCGTCGAGGCCGGCGCCGTCTGCATAGACCTGGGTGATCTCTTCCCCGCTCACGAACCGGATCGCGTCGAAGTCGTGAATGTGGAGATCGCAGAACATGCCGCCGGACGCGGCGATGTACTCCGCGGGAGGCGGAACGGGATCGTGCGTCGCAGCACGCATGACCAGGATCTTTCCGACGCCACCCGTCGCAACGGCGTCACGCGCCGCTTGGTAGCCAGGGTCGAAGCGCCGCTGGAAACCCACCTGGACGACGATGCCGGCACGGTCGACCGCTGCCCGGACACGGTCGAGGGTCGCGAGGTCGAGTGCGACCGGCTTCTCGCAAAACGCTGCCACCGCTGACGCGGCGGCCAGCTGAAGGAGCGGCGCATGGCTCGGGGTGGACGTTGCGATCACGAGCGCGTCGACGCCCGACTCCAACAGCGCTTCGGGTGTTGCGACGGCTCTCACTCCCAGATCGTCTGCAACTCGCCGGGCGCGCTCTTCGTCGGCGTCGGTTACCGACACCGCAACACCATCGAGGCCGAGGAGAGTCTGGACGTGATGGGCGCCGATCCTGCCCAGCCCGACGACACCCACGTCGAGTTGCTTACTCAAGGCCTCCGACGTCGAGCACCACGGTCCTGAGGTCGCTCATGTCCAGCATCGTGTACCGCCCGCCGATGCGGCCCCAGCCGCTCTGCGTGCCGGACGCGCCTCCAAAGGGCTCGTGCGCCTCCCAGTAGTCGGTCGAGTCGTTCACGACGACGTTGCCGACCTGCAGGTTGTCGACAAAGCGGAACGCGCGTTTCAGGCTCGACGTGTAGACGGCAGCCTGAAGCCCGAGGTGCGAGTCGTTTGCGACCGCGAGCGCCTCTTCGTCCGACCCGACACGGATGAGCGGAACGATCGGGCCGAATGTCTCCTGCTGGTTGATGAGCGTGTCGACACCGACGTCCGTGACGACCGTCGGCTCGTAGTAGAGACGGGTCGGGCGATTGCTCGCTCGAGAGCCGCCGAGGACGACGTTGGCGCCCTTCTCCACGGCATCTTCGAGATGCCGGTCCATCTTCTCCGCGGTCGGCTCGTTGTTCATCGGCCCGACGAGCGTCGAGTCGTCGAACGGATCGCCGAGCTGCCAGGAAGCCGCAGCTTTGAGGACCTCGTCCAGAAACGAGTCGTGCACGTTTTCGTGGACGAGGACCCGCTCCGTCGCGCAGCACACCTGTCCCGCGCAGAAGAAGCCGCCGAAGACGGCGCCCTGTGCGGCGCGCTCGAGGTCGGCGTCCTCGCAGACGACAACGGGCCCGTTGCCACTCGCCTCGATCAGCGACCGCTTCAGACCTGCTGCGCGGACGATCTTCTCGGCGGTCGGATGGGACCCGACGAAACCGATGCAGTCGACATCCGGATGGGTGACGAGGCGCTCGCCCACGTCGCCGCCGCCGTAGACGACGTTCACGACGCCCTCCGGCAGGCCGGCGTCGGCCATGATCTGCATGAAGTTCACCATCGCGATCGGCGTCCACTCGGACGGCTTCATCACGATCGTGTTGCCGACGGCGATCCCGGGCGCGATCAACTCCACGGGGATGAGCGTGGGGAAGTTCCACGGGGTGATGCCTGCGTAGACGCCGTTCGGCTTGCGAAACGTGAGGATCCGCTTGTTCGGGTCCTGGGACGGGATGATCGCTGTCTCCATCCGCTTCACATCCTCGGCGGCGATGCGGAAGTTCTCCGCGGTCTCGTCGATGTCGCCGAGCGCCTCCGCGGCGTAGGGCTTGCCCTGCTCGAGCGAGAGCTCCCGCGCGAAGTCCTCGCGCCGTTCGTCGATCAGGTCGGCGATCGCGTGGCAGATCTTGGCGCGTTCCCAGGCCGAGAGCGCGGCCCACTTCGGCTGGGCCGCGTGGGCCGCAGCCACCGCGCGATTGACGTCCTCGGCGCTCGCATTCGGAGCCTCGGCGAGCGTCTCGCCGGTGACGGGGGAGACGACGGCACGCGCGCTCTCCCCGGTCGAGGCGACCCAGTCGCCGCCGATGAAGTTCTCGAGGGTGCGGACCGTGACCGCCATGGGGCGACCGTACCTTTTTTGACAGAGTTATCCCATGCCTCGAATCACGGCGGCCCAGGCTCTCGTCCGCTTTCTCGCAGCGCAGCACGTGGAGCGAGACGGCGTCGAGCAGCGTTTCTTCGAGGGCTGCTTCGGCATCTTCGGTCACGGCAACGTCGCCGGGATCGGGGAGGCGCTCTACCAGCACCCGGATCTCCTGACCTACTACCAGGCTCGAAACGAGCAGGCGATGGTGCATGCCGCAGCCGGCTTCGCGCGGATGAAGAACCGGCTCGCGACGCTGGCGTGCACGACGTCGATCGGGCCAGGGGCGACGAACCTCGTCACCGGCGCCGCCCTCGCCACCGTGAACCGCCTGCCCGTGCTGCTGTTGCCCGGCGACGTGTTCGCTTCTCGGCGGCCGGACCCGGTGTTGCAACAGCTCGAGGTGCCTTCGCGCGGCGACGTCTCCGTCAACGACTCGCTTCAGCCCGTGTCACGCTACTTCGATCGGATCGAGCGGCCAGAGCAGCTCATCCCGGCAGCGCTCTCAGCGATGCGCGTGCTCGTGAACCAGGCGGAGACCGGAGCGGTGACGCTCGCGTTCCCGCAGGACGTCCAGGCCGAGGCTCACGACTACCCGGACGAGTTCCTGGCGCACCGCGTCTGGCACGTAACCCGGCCGGAGCCCGATGCGGGCCGGCTGGCCGACGTTGTCGCGCTCATTCGGAGCGCGAAGCGGCCATTCATCGTCGCAGGTGGCGGCGTCATCTACTCGGAGGCGACCGACGCGCTGCGTGCAGTCGTCGACCAGACCGGAATTCCGGTGGCGGAGACGCAGGCGGGGAAGGGCTCGCTTCCGTATGACCATCCGGCGTCCCTCGGCGCAGTCGGCGTGACCGGGACGTTCGCCGCCAACCGGGTCGCTGCGGATGCCGACGTCGTGATCGGTATCGGCACGCGCTGGTCCGACTTCACAACCGCCTCGAAGACCTCGTTCCGCAACCCGGACGTGCGTTTCGTGAACGTGAATGTCGCCGACTTCGACGCTGCGAAGCTGGACGGAATTGCCCTTGTCGCGGACGCGCGCGTCACGCTCGAGCGGCTTGCAGCTGCGCTCGAGGGCCATCAAGTCGAGCCGGAGTACCGCGAGCGGGTGGCCCGGCTGAACAGTGAGTGGGACGAAGAGGTGACGCGGTTGTACGAGCTCCGTCATCAGCCGTTGCCCGCTCAGAGCGAAGTGATCGGTGCCGTCAACGACGCATCGCGACCTACCGATGTGGTGGTCTGCGCTGCCGGATCGATGCCGGGCGACCTGCACAAGCTCTGGCGCACACAGGATCCGAAGGGGTACCACGTCGAGTACGGGTACTCGTGCATGGGCTACGAGATCGCCGGCGGCCTGGGCGTCAAGCTCGCCGCGCCTGAGCGCGAGGTGTACGTCATGGTCGGCGACGGTTCCTACCTCATGCTCTCGAGCGAGATCGTCACGTCGATCCAGGAAGGCCTGAAGTTGACGATCGTGCTGGTCGACAACCACGGCTACAACTCGATCGGAAGCCTCTCCCGTTCGCTCGGCACGGACGGCTTCGGAACGCAGTACCGCTACAGGCAGAACGGCTCGCTCGGAGTGGACAGCGACGATCCGACGACGCAGCTGCTGCCGGTGGATCTGGCCGCGAATGCCGAGTCGCTGGGCGCGAAGGTGATCCGGTGCCGAACGATCGACGAGCTTCGGAGTGGGCTAGGGGCCGCGAAGGGCGAGGATGCGACGGTCGTGCTCGCGATCGAGGTCGATCGCTACGAGGGCGTCCCGGGCTACGAGAGCTGGTGGGACGTTCCGGTCGCCGAGGTCTCGGAGGTCGATGCCGTCAAGGCGGCACGCGCGGAGTACGAGCGGGCTCGAGCTTCGACCTAGGGGCTCATCGGTGTCATCTGTTGGTCCATCGAATTGCCCGGGATCGTTAGACCCGGGATCGCGTCGGGTGCCGTGAACAGGAGCACGCCGAGGTTGAGAAGAATGGCCGTTGTGCCGTAGACGGCTACCCGGCGCCAGGGAACGGTCTTCTCGGCCGCGATCAGGCCTGCGACAACGGCCATCCAGGTGATGCTCATAACGCCGAGCGCGAACAGCGACGCCATCAGTGCCCAGCAGCATCCGACGCACCAGGCGCCGTTCCTCATGCCCATCCGCACGGCACCGGCCCGGCCGCCGCTCCAATGGCGGAGCAGAAGGCCGAGAGGGCTCCGGCACTTCCCCAGGCAGACGTCCTTCAGCGGCGTCAGCTCATAGACCGCTGCGACGACGAGAGTTCCTCCTGCCACCCATCGGCCTGCGCGATCCCACGCGAGCACATTGCCCGCGATCCGATGCCCGCCGTACGCAATCGAAAAGGCGAGCGCGCCGGCGGCGGTCCACGTGAGGAGATAGCCCGCCGCGAACACGAGCGCGGAAAACGGCGTGCGCTCGCCGCCCATGCGCGAGTACAACGCGACCGTCGGGGCGACCGACGGGAACATCATCGCCGCCATCATCACGACCCAGACGCCAAGGAACCAACTCAGCGTTCCAAGACCCGTCCAGGGACCATTGTCCATTCCGCGCATCTGCCCGAGCGTCCACCACCAGCCGGTACCGGCGAGGACGAAGAGCAGGGCCACAAGGCCCAGGCGCGCGCGTGCCGCAGCAAAGGCCGGCGCGAGACCCGTGCTCGGAGCACGTTCCTGCGCCTCTGCGATCACGTGCTCGGTCACGCCCTCGCCGACCCTAGAACATCGGAGATCTCCAAGTGTCAGCCACTTAGTGGCTCTAAGCCACTAAGTCGGCCGGAGCCGCTTCTCGCCTTGATCGCAAACGATTTCATGTCCAGAATGGGCGGCTGGCATGGCCGCGCCTACACGTACCAAGAGTGAGCTGACCCTTGCCCGGGATGGGGGCCCGCCGGCGCGGACCCGGCCGGAGCCGCCGATGTTCCCCGGCGGGATGGAAGTGGGGAAGGAGGAGCTCGAGGCGCTGGCCCGCGTGATCGAGAGCAAGAACCTCTTCCGCTACTACGGCGTCGGCGAGGGGCCGGACGAAGTCCTCTCCTTCGAGCGCGAGTTCGCCGAGCACATGGGCTCGAAGCACGCGCTCTGCGTCAACGCGGGTTCCTCGGCGCTCATTTGCGCGCTGATCGGCGCGGGGGTTGGCGAGGGCGACGAGGTGATCGTGCCGGCGTACACCTGGAATGCGACGCCGAACGCCGTGCTCGCCACGCGTGCGCTTCCCGTTCTTGCCGAGGTGGACGAGTCGCTGACCCTCGATCCGGCCGACGTCGAGCGACGGATCACGCCGCGCACGCGCGCGATTCTGCCCGTGCACATGCGCGGAGCGCCGGCCGCGATGGACGAGCTCGTTGCGATCGCGAAGAAACACGACCTCGTCTTGATCGAGGACGTCTGCCAGGCGGCCGGCGCCACCTATCGCGGCCGCCGTCTGGGCACGTTCGGGGACGCGGGCGCTTTCAGCCTGCAGTTCAACAAGATCATCACGACGGGCGAGGGCGGCGTGCTGATCACGGATCGCTACGACCTCTTGGATGTCGCACTCGACGTGCACGATTGCGCCAACTCCGTCCGCCGCGGCGTCGGGCTACCGAAGTTTGCCGGCTACAACTTCCGCGCCTCCGAGCTGACGGGCGCGATGGCACGGGTCCAGCTCGGCAGGCTCGACGGCTTGCTGGAACTGATGCGCGCCAACCATGCGCGCCTCAGCGCAGAGATCAACGGTCTCCCCGGTTTGACACTCCGGCGCGCCAACTGTGATGAGGGGGACGCGGGGATTGCGCTGATCGCGTTCGGCGAAGCTGCGACACGCGCCGCCGACGCGGTCGACGCGCTCAATGCCGAAGGAGTGCTCGCTACGCAGATTTACTCGCCGGCCGTACCCGACCTTCACGTCTATCCGTTCTGGGCTCCCGTTCTCGCTGCGCT
>Ga0307277_10000655_pt1 | contig 13106 bp, 13 predicted proteins | sample ER_DNA_116_FD_194473 | JGI IMG/M metagenome (GOLD analysis project Ga0307277, IMG submission 194473) | Bulk soil microbial communities from the East River watershed near Crested Butte, Colorado, United States - ER_DNA_116 | ecosystem: Environmental > Terrestrial > Soil > Floodplain | place...
CGCCGACGTTCTAAGCCCCCGACCAAGTATCAAAAGGGCCTGGCACCCTAAGCAGCGGCTTTTTGCGGGAGCGAGACGGGTTAGCCGGGGCGTTCTTGGGGCAAAGGAACCCTGATCCCGAAGAGAAGCGAAGGGAGCAGAGAATGGATGCGATTCCGGGGGAGCAGGGAGTGGATGCGATGCCGGAGAAGGTCTACTACGTCCCGTTGCTGCGACCCCGCCTTCTGCGGAGGTTAGGGCTGCCCCCGCTGCCGCGTCTGCACATGCCAGACCTCGCGCTCTCGGCGACGATCGACAACGGCTGGCGGAGGTGGTGCCGCGGCCGCTCAGTTGCAGCGGCCTGGTGGGCGTCGCACACGCCCGACGCGGTGTGGTGGACGCTTGCGACCGCGTCGGCTGTCGTCGTAGGGGTCGTGGTCGCCCGGATCTAGCCTGGAAAGTGGCGCCCAGGACGCTTCGCGCTACGGCCGAGAGAGCGACTAGGCGATCTCGCAAGGAGCGGGTATGGCGGAGCGCAACGTCGAGCGCAGCCGCGCCCAGCGGGAACAGCTCGACGACTATGTACGCGAGACTGCGGGAGGCGGGGCCGCCGCTGAGATCGAGCGCGCGAAGAAACTCCTCGACAGCGGCGCGGTCACCCAGGCCGAGTACGACGCGATCAAGCAGAAGGCGCTCGCATGAGCGTAAGGGTCAGGCTCTTCGGGCCGAATCTCTCCGAGGTCGCGGAGAAACAGGGGAAGTTCCATGTCCACGCAGACGACTGCCCCGACCGCCGCGCCTACGGGCCGGAGGGGAAGTTTGGCGGCGTCGATGACTACGGCGACCGACTGACCGTCTCCTCACGAGAAGAGATCGTCAAGTCCGTGTACCCGCCGGGCGAGTTCGGCTACCAAGAGCCCGACTGGCGGGAGTTCGACGATCTCTACGTTGCGCGCCGTGCGTGTCGCTGCCGGAGGAGGTCCAGCAGTGACGGCCTCACGCTCCGAACGGGCCTCGAGGGGGTAGGGCTTGTCGCCACCGCTCCTGAGCGCCGCGTCTGTCGTCAATCTGAACGCCGCGCTGGGTACTCATGCGCGGGAGCGGCGTCCGCAAAGCAGGAGGGACAGATCGTGCTGGTTGCGCGGCGCTGTACGTGCGCGACTACATCGGGGTGGCGCGGCTTGCCGAACCAGTGGCCTGCGATTCTGACCCGTCCGCACCAGGCGCAGAATGTGACCAACCCGCGTATGCGCCTTCCGGTGCTGGATGCACCGGGAGACTTGCGCCGGACGCGCTCGGGCGGCAGGTTGCTTGACACGGAGGCGGCTCCTTCTTAGCCGTTCACCCACTATGACAGCACCGGCGCGAGTGCGAAAGCCCTGGAAGGAGTAACTTTCTGAGTCGCAGCACGGCGGGCGATGCCGCTCCTACCGTCAGCGGTCGCGGCAACCAGAGGCGCCGACCCACTCTCTTCCGGACACTCGTAATGAAGACCCGGTTCGAATCCGGGCGTCCGCTTCTGTACGAGCTCGTTTGTGTGGGTCGCGCGGGCTGTTGCGTCGGCCGCGTAGCGGCTAGGCTCTTTTCGTGAAACAGATTTGGACGGGCCGTGTGGCTCAGGCTGCCGGAAAGTACGGTGAACACGCTCCGATGGCCACCGTCTGTTGCAACGCCTGCCGCACCTGCTGGACAACGAACCTCGTTGGCCTGTTCGTCGCGGGTGCGAGCGGTCTAGTGGTTGGGGCTCGCCGCCTTTTCGCCAAAGCCTCCTAGTACCGACCATCGGTGGGTCGCGGTCGAGGCGATCGGGGCGGGCCTCCCGCCGGAAGGCCCGCCCCGAAATGCTCCACACTGGCCGAGCTTGTCCGGCTAAGGGCCGGCGTTGCCCGACTTCAGCCCGTAGATATGGGCGTTGCAGCCCCACGGAAAGCCAAAGGCATCCGTCGAGTTCGCGCCTCCGAGACCGCCCCCGGCAGCGCTGACGATCTGCCCCCAGTTCTGCGAGTGAGCGGGATCGCCCCTCGTCGGATCCGTCCTTAGGGTGGCGTCACCGTCAGCGGTGTACCACTGCAGATCCTCCTGCCCCGAGAACGCGCACGGGGAATTTCCGTTGACCGCCTTCAGCTTGCCGTTGCCGGTGATCTCACCGGCGAACGCGGCGCTCGCGCCGAGGCCCATCATCGCGGCCGCAGCGACCGCAGCGACGAACAGTCGCATTGTTTCCTCCTGTCTCCCTTATGACGTGGGCACCGTTATTGGCACCCAACTAGCCGCAGACGTTAGGCCGGGGACGCGCACATAGTCAACCCTTTTCCTTTTTGGACCTGTTCGGGCCGGGGGCTCCAGGCACATGCTTGGGCGACTTTTTGGGAGCCGAGTGACCCCCAGGCGCGCACCCGCCCAGCCGCTGGGGCGCGCGCCCCTCCGTTAGTTAAGGACCCCTCGGCTCGCGCACAAGATAGCCCGGGTCCGCCGCCACCGCTGGACGCGTTCGGAGAGCCTCTAGACGTCTGGCTCGTCCGGTTCCGCCGCGGGGCGCGGCTCGGTCGGTGGTTCCGGTTCGGCTCGCTCGTTCGGCTCGGCTGGCGAAACGTTCAGGCCGTATTGGGTGAGTCGTGAGAGGGTTTCCGGGGCCAGCCCTTCTCGCCCCGCTCGCTCGGCAGCGCGGCGGCGACCATGTTTCTCGCGGCGCTTTCCGGTGGGTTCTGAGTCCTTGGCCGCGCTGCGTTTGTCGGCGCGCGCGGTCTTCTTTTGCGCGCGGGCTGCTGCCTTCGCCTGCTGCTCCTCTTGGCGACGGGTCTTCGTTTCCTCCCGGCGCTGCTTTCGGCCGCCTCGCTTCTCGTCCTTGGCGCGGCGCTGCTCCTCGGCCTTAGCCGCGTTGGCTTCTGCGCGTTCTGTCTTCTCGCGCTCCTTTGCCGCCGCGCGCTCGGCACGCTCGCGGCTCTTCTCCTCCTCGCGGCGGCGCTGTTCTTCGGCCTTCTGGCGCGCCTTCGCTTCGCGCTCCGCTCTGCGACGTGCCCGGCGCCCCCGGATGCCTGCGTCCTCGTCCAACTCAGGGCGCTTCGATGATCAGATGACGTGCCATCGTTCTCGGCTGACACTACTGCGGCCGCCCTTGATTTGCCGCCTCGTACTCAGGGGAACATTCAGGTGCACGCCGACGAAGACTCCGGCGCCGGGACGACCCGGCCCGGAGCGTCCAGCTCAGCGACGGAGCTCGTCGAGCAATGCGATCGTGAACTGGATCGCCGGTTCAAAGTCGGACACGCGAACGTGCTCGTTCGGCGCGTGGGCCCCACAGCCGCCGTAGACGGGGTTGTCAGGAGCGGACAAGCCGGGGACGCCGACATGCCGTTGCAGCGAGGCGATGATGGGAAGGCTTGCCGGCGCGAGCGGGAAGACCGAGACCGGCTTTCCGGCGACGTGCTGCGCGATGTTCACGACCCTTGAGACGAACGTCTCCTCGACCGGGGTTGCCGCCGGCTCCGCCGATCCGAGCAGCGTGAGCTCGATATCCCTGAAGCCCTGCTCGTCGAGGTGAGCGCGAAGCTGTTCGAACACCTTCGCAGGGTGTTGGTCGGGAACGAGGCGGAAATCGAGCCAGGCGCTGGCCCTTGCGGGGAGAACCGTCTTCATCCCCGGTCCGCTGTAGCCGGAGTGGATGCCGGCGATGTTGCAGGTCGGCTCGAACGTCATGCGTTCACGGAGGGCGACGTCCGAGAGGTCGTCGACGAAATGGTCGACGCCGTAGACGTCCCGAAGCTCCTCGTCGAGCGTGGGGCTCTGTTCCGCGACTGCTTCACGGGCCTCGGCGGTCGGCTCGCGAATGTCGTGGCGGAACCCTGCCACTCGAACGCCGCCGTTCCCGTCGCGGAGGCCGGCGAGCGCTCCGTGCAGCCTCCAGGCTGCGCTCGGGAGGACTCCTGCGAGGCCGGAATGCGCGTCTTCGCTCAGAATCTCGATGTCGAGCCTGACGGCCAGATTGCCCTTGAAGCCGAGTGCGATCTCGGGGCGGCCGTCGGGAGCGAGACCGCCGCCCTCCCAGAGACAGCCGTCGGCGCGGAGGAGGTCGGCGTTCCGCTCGACGATCGCGTCGAAGTGCGGGCTCGCAACCTCCTCTTCGCCTTCGACGATCCAGCGGATCGTCGGCAGTGTGCTACCGGCCTCTCGCAAGGCTCGAATCGTCGCGAGGCGGACGCCGATCTCGGCCTTGTTGTCGGCCGCGCCCCGCGCATAGAGGCGGTCGTCCCGCATCGTCGGCTCGAAGGGCGGCGATTCCCAGAGCTCGATGGGATCGACGGGCTGCACGTCGTAGTGGTTGTAGAGCAGGAGCGTCGCCTGGCCGTTGCCAGGAAGCTCGCCGTACACCGCGGGCGGCGAGCCGTCGGCCGCGAGCTGTCTGGTCTCGAAGCCGGCTGCCGTCAGCAGGGTCTCGACCAGCTCGGCCGTTTCGTCGAGCGCACGCTCCTCCGCCGACACGCTCGGCTTGCGGCAGAGCTCGCGGGTCAGGTCGAGCGCCTCTTGCTCGACCGGCCGCATGTCGAGGGACGCCATGGCCGCAGGATCCCCTGTTCTAACGGGCGGGTCAAACGCGGCGAACGCTAGTACTCGATCGAGAGCTTCCGGGTAAAGGCACGGCGGCCCTTCGCGGTGAGGCGGACCGCGCGGCTCGTCGGAATCCGTTCGATCCAGCCAAGCTCGAAGCAGCGGGCGGCGAAGGCCGCACCGAGGGCACCGGCCAGATGATGGCGCCGCTCGGTCCAGTCGAGGCAGAGCCGCGCCAGGGGTCTCCGCCCTCGGGCGAGCTCTTCGACTTCGATGCCCAGCTCGCCGAAACGCTTCGCGCCACGTCTCGTCACCTCGAGCTCGCGGGTCAGCAGGCGCTGCCGCTGCAAAGCCTCGAACACCGTGACGCCGAGCGCCCCCGCGAGATGGTCGTAACACGTCCGCGCGGCCTGAAGCTCGGACCCGACCCTGGCTTGCCTGAGCGAGCTCGCCGCCCTGCGGGGCGCAATCACTGCGAGGGACTCGATCGTCGTCGCGATGGCCGGGTCGGCGAGCCGGTAGTACCGGTGACGACCGTGGCGCTCTCCCTCGAGAAGTCCGCCGTCGAGGAGCTTGGCGAGCTGGACGCTCGCGGTCGACGCACTGACGCCGGCGCGCTCGGCAAGCTCGCTCGCCGGTAAGGCGCGCCCCTCAGACAGGGCCATGAGGAACGTCGCGCGCGTCGCGTCGCCGATCAGCGCGGCCGGGGTAGCGATGTCCGCGTCTGCGAGCATAGTTTGACAATACAGCAAGTATCCAGGTGCTAGCCTCGGACAAGTGAAGTTCACAGCGGCTGATCTCGCCTACATCCGAGCGAACTACGTCACTCTCGACGAGCTTTGCGCCGGCCGCGCCGAGACCCCGGCCGAGATGCTGCGGCTGATCGGCGACGAGCTCTTGCCGCGCCCCTCCTATGTGCTCGACGACGGCTCGAAGATGTTCCCTGCCGACTACTTCCGTCTCGCGGACGACGCAGGCGGTCCGGCGGCGCTCCCCCAGCACTTCGCAGAGCGGCTTCGCGCGGCGGGTGGCGGCGATGTCGAGTCGGAGTGGCAGGGGTATCTGAGCGGGCTCTACGGCGTCTGCCTTCGCGACGTGACTCCGGAGACGATCGCGCGCAAGGCGTACCTTGTCTCGTCTCTCTGCGAGCTGCTGACGCTCGCGCGGCCTGCCGACCCGGAATGGCGGGAGCGGCTCCGAGCGGAGGTGGACGAGCTCGACGAGCTGGAGCGCGAGTTCTCGCCCGACTACGACCGCAACGAGGAGCGCTTCGGATGCAAGCCGACGCGCGACCTGCTTATCACGGCGGCACGCGAGCGTTATCCCGAAGCCTTCTTGCCCGAAGCTACGGCGCGTACTTCGCGAGCGTGAGGGCGAAGGCGATGTTCGCTGCGACTGCGCCGACCGCGACGAGCGGATGGCGGAGGGCCCGGGGGCCGTCAGCGACGGCCCAGTAGACGGGGAAGGCGAACAGCGCCTGGCGCGCGAAGCTCGTCACCGTGCCCGAGAGGAACGAGACCCCGATCACCGCCGTCGCGAACAAGGCCCACGGACGGTAACGCGGGCCGAGCCACCACAGCAGGCCGAGGACCGGCACCGCCAGCGCGAGCACGGCGCTTTCGATGCGGGTCTGGGGCGTCTGAGCGCCGAGCAAGAGCGCCCCGACGACGCACGCGTAGGCGACGGTCGCGGCGTACCAGCGACTCGCCCAGCGCGCGACGAGCACGACCACGATCACCGCGACGACGGCGGCGGCGATCAGCAGCAACGCGTGGACGTCGAATGCGTGGGCAAGGTGACCGGGCCACTTCGACAGCCGGCTGGGGCCGTTCCGTCGCCAGATCGGGAGTTGCTGCGCGTGGTAGAACGCACGCGGGTCGCCGCTTCGCTGCCAGAAATAGATCTCGACGGCGGCCGCCGCCGCGAGGGGCGCACCGGCCGCCGCGGCGCGCGCGGCGACTCCACGCGCCACGAAGAAGAGCGGGATTGCGATCAGGAAGCCCGTCGGGCGGGCGACGGCCGCAACTACTGCGAGCGAGGCGGCGAGGTAAGGGTGTCCCCGCAGCACGAGGGCGGCCGCCCAGACGGCGGCCGCAAGTGCGATCACGTCGGGATAAGCGAGTACCAGCATGAAGGAGCCCGGCCAGCAGGCCAGAGCGAGCGCCGCCCGCCGGCCCTGCCCGGACGGCGTCGAGAACGCGACGCCGAGGAACGCGGCGCCGCTGGCCGCGACGACGGCCGCGAAGGCGGCGATCCAATCGGGAATCGCGCCCGAGGCCCTCAGGACGAGCGGCCAGAGCGGAAAGAACGCGTAGAACGGCCCGCCGTGGCCCTGGGGGTAGCCGAAGATCGCGACGGCCCGATACCAGCCGAAGTCCCAGGTGAAAAGCGGCCAGAGCGCACCGCCGAAGTGCGGCCAGTTGTGGTGTGGGTCGGCGATCGCGCCCGCTTTGACGCCGCCGATGACGACCCCGAGCACAGCGGCCAGCCACACGGCCCAGACCGCGACGGCCGCTAGCAGCGAATGCCGCTCGGCCGAGGCCGCGAGCCGCTCGCGGATGGCCAGCCGCGCCGGGACCTCGTCCACGGCAGAAACGCGCTGCGCCACGCGGGCGAGGATAGCGCCGCGCTCGAGCGCTCGACTCCAGCCAAGTAACAGGCTGTTGCAAAGAAAGACGCAGCCCGAGCCAACGGGTGAAGGTTCGGAAGCGTTATCCAGCGCCGAACTGCGCTAGTAACAGTCTGTTACTAGGACTCTGAACGCTGCGAGTCGGTTACGCGGCGTCGACCTCGACCGGTTCTCCGTCGCCATCTTCGCGGCCGAGTTGCTTGTCCCACCAGACGGCCTCGCGGCGCTGGAGCTCCGTTTGCGCCTTGCCGACGTAGGTTGCGAGCTCGCTTTCCTTCTGGGTCAGGTGGGCCTCGAGCTCGGCAAGGGCCGATTCGCGGGCCTCGATCTTGTCGGTGCGGAGGTCGATGTCCGCGTCGAGCACGGCCTGGCGCTGGTCGACCTCGGACTCCCGGTCGTCGAGCTCGCGGATTCGGTCGCGGATCGTCTCCTCCATCGACGCGAGCCGCTGCTCGCGCCGATCGAGGCGCTTGGCCTGCGACTCCGTCACACCTTCCTGGCTCGTCAGTGCCGACTCGCGAGCCGCCAGCTCACGCTCGCGTTCTTCCAGCTGCGCCGCCCGCTGCTCGAGGTCGGCGCCGAAGTTCATGTCGCGCTGGGCGTGGGCGATCTCGGCCTTGACCCGGTTGAGCTCCGCCTCGCGCGCGGCGAGCTCCGTCTCGCGGCGGTCGAGGTCGGCCGACCGCACCGCCGCTTCGCGGACGACGGCGGTCTTGTCGGTGTAATCGCGCTCCAGCGACTCGAGATCCCCGCGCAGCCGCTCCTGCTTGAGCAGCAGCTCGGCTTCCCGTTCGCCGAGAGCCTCGTCCTTGGCCGCAACGCGGGCGCCCTCTTTCTTGAGGTCGGCCTCGCGCGAGGCGAACTTGCGCTCGCGCTCTGAGACTTCCTTGTTTCGCGCTCTGCATTCGTCCTCGCGCTTGGCGAGGGCACGCTCGCGCCCTTCGAGCTTGACGATGCCGGCCCGCTCCCGCGCCTCGAGCTCCTGCTCGGCCCGCGCAAGCTTCTGCTCGCGGTCGGCGAGGGCCTTCCGCTGCTTTTCGAGCTCGTGCGAGAACTTCGACCGGTCGCGATCGAAGGTCTTCAGCTCTTGCAGCTTCCGCTCGGCCTGCTCGTGACTCTCGGCCGAGAGCTGCTGCTCGGCGGCGAGCTCCGCCTGCAGCTCTGCAAGCCGCGCGTGCTCGGCCTCGATCGTCTGGCGCTGGTCGCGAACCTTCCGCTCGCGATCCTCGAGCTCCGCCTGGAACTCGGCGAGCTTCGCGTCGCGCTCGTCGAGCGCCGAGGCGCGGCGGGACAGTCCCCGCTCCGACTCGGTTCCAGCCTCGAAGACCTCCTGCTGCTCGGCGAGGGCCGCCTGCAACTCCTCCTCGCGCGCCTGAGCGGCGGCGAGTTGCCTGCGCAAATCCTCCGTCGCGCCGTTGGAGACGACGGTGATCGGCTCGGACGAGTCGGACGGCCGTGCCGTCAGCTCCAGGCGCAGCTCGACGTTCGTGTGGGCATCGACGGTCTTCGCCGCCTCCGGCTCCTCGCGCCTGCGCTGCAGCTGCGCTCGCAGGCCGGTACCGAACTCCTTCTTCTTGGTCTCGTTGACGTCTTTCTTGGGGGCCATTTGTCTACTCCTAGAAGACCTTGGACAGGTTGAGGAACGCTGGGCCGAGAATGACCAGGAACATCGCCGGGAAGATGAACAGCACGGTCGGGAAGAGCATCTTGATCGGCGCCTTCATAGCCTTCTCCTCCGCCGCCGCTTGACGGCGCTGGCGTGTGTCGGTCGCCTGCACGCGGAGGATCCGGCCCAGGGAGATGCCGAGCTGGTCGGCCTGGATGATCGCGCGTGTGAAGCCGGAGATCTCGGGCGTGTCGGCACGCTCGGAGAGCTTCTTCAGAGCGTCCTGACGCGACTCGCCGATCCGGATCTCGTTCAGCGTCAGGCCGAACTCCTCACTCAGCGGGCCGTCCATATGCTCGATCAGCTTTGAGATCGCGCCGTCGAAGCCCATTCCCGCCTCGACGCTGACGGCGAGCAGGTCGAGCGCGTCCGGAAGCTGCGTCCGGATGCCCTCCCGACGCTTGCGAGCTCGCGAGCCGACGACGAAGTCGGGAATGAGGAAGCCCAGGGCGCCGAGCCCGGCACCGAAGACGAGGACGCCGATGCCGCCGGACACGGCACCGCCGAGGGTCATCCCGAAGATGAGTGCGCCGATGCTGACCGCCGCTTTCGCGGCCAGGAAGCTGGTCGGCGAGACCGTCCGGAGGCCGGCGGCGAGCAGCCGGCTGCGGACGCCGTCAAGCGTCGTCTTCGGGTGGATTCTCAGCACGAGCCTCGCCAGGCGGTCCCTCGCAGGCCCGACGACGCGGTCGCGGAACGGCTGGTCGCGCTCGCCGAGCGCGGCGCGGATCTTTCCGTAGTTCGCAGCCCGGTTGACCGAGACCTGACGTTCCCGGGCTGGGGCTGTTGCCGCCTCGCCCACGAGGTAGGCGGCGGCGGCGACGAGGAGGACGGCTAGCAGGATCAGGAACACGGATTCACCCCTTGAAGGAGACGACCTTTCTGAGTAGGAGTGACCCGAACGCGATCATGGTCACCCCACCCACCATCAGCATGTGGCCGGCGTGGGAGTGGTACAGCGGGTCCATGTACGTCGGGTTGAGGACCGTAAGCGCCAGCGCGATGAAAAACGGCAGCCCGACCAGGACGTATGCGGACGCACGGCCCATCGCGGTCAGCGAGCGGATCTTGCGGGCGAACTGCTGACGATCGCGAACGGTGTCGGCGACCATGTCGAACAGGCCCGCGAGCGAGCCTCCGACCTGGCGCTGGATGTTCACAGACGTGACCACGAACGAGAAGTTCTTCGAGCCGATCCGGTCGGCCGTCTCCTGGAGCGCTTGGTCCATCGGCCGTCCCAGCTGGGTGTCGGTCAGGACGCGGCGCAGCTCTTTCGCTGCCGGCTCCTGGCCTTCGTCGACGACGCTCTGGAGGCCCTGCTTGAAGCTGTGACCAGCTTTCAGAGACGCGGCCATCGTGATCAGGATGTCCGGCAGCTGGTCCTCGAAGGTTCGCATCCGCTTCGAGGCCTTGAACCAGACGAAGAGGTAGGGCGCGAACCCGCCGACGAGGAACATGGCGAGGATCACGAGCGAGCTGCTGCCCGCGAGAGCTGCAACCACGCCGAGCACGAAGGAGCAACCGATCAGGAGCCAGGTGAACTCGACCGTTCGCAGGGGCAGGTCGGCCCGCTCGAGCAAGAGCTGCAGGTTCCGCCACTGGCGCCGATTCCCGAAGGCGTTCTCGGTTGCGTGGAACAGCCCGTTCAGCACCTCGAGCCGCTCGCGCCCGGTCGGGCGCTTCGAAGCGCGTCGTGTCGCGTCGATGTGCGGCGCGAGGCGACGCTTCAGCCGCGAGCCCTGAAGCGTCGAGGCGAAGAGGATGCCGGCTGCGAGCATCAGCAGCGCAGCGATCAGGGTGAACAGCAGATCGCCGAGCTTGCCGTAGAGGGGGCCGGGCAAGGTTGGCGACCCTTTGCCCGAATTGGTCGAGCTTCCGTTCGGCACGGTCAGGCTCGCCCGATCGGAACCGAGCCGGCCGGCGCTCGTCTTCAGCTCGAGCTTGTCGCCGGGGCGGGCCGTCGTCAGGTAGCGGAGGCGCCAGCTGCGCTTGAGCTCGCGGGCGATCGACGCGTAGATCGAGGCCAGCGTTCCGCTGGACGATGCCAAGTGGAAGCTGCCTCCCGTCTCGTCTGCAAGCTGCTTGAGGCTCGAGCCGTCGGCCTTGGAGCCGAACGCGACCGGATAGACGATCGCTCCCGCGTGATGGAGCGAGGCGAGCGCGTCGTTTTTGGAGGCATTGCTGCCGACGTCGTTGCCGTCGGTGAGCAGGACGACCACCCGGCCTCCCTGCTGTCCGGCCACGATCCTGGCCGAGAGATCGACCGCATCCCAGAGCGCAGTCCCGGAGTTCGCCCCGACGGCCAGCGTCCGCAGCGCATTGTCGGCGTCGATCGTGGCGCTCGAGAACGGCCCCTGCTGCGCGGCGCGTTTCCCGAAGGTGACGAGGGCGATGCGGTCACAAGCGGGTTTCGAGGCGACGAAAGCGCGAGCGGCAGCCGCGGCGCCGGCGAGCGGGCCGCCCGCCATCGATCGGGAGGTGTCGAGTGCGAGGACGACGTTCTTGCAGCGGCCGAGGTTGACAGCCTGTAGCCCTGCCACCTGGCGTCCGTTCTCGAACAGCTTCGGTGGCGCCGCGGTGAGCGTCGAGGTGACGACCGTCGCCCCGACCTGAGGGTAGGCGCCGAAGTCGACGCCGTTCAGTCTGACGCCGGCGCTGGCTGCGGTCGCCGTCGCGAGCGAGGCGAGGATGGAAACGAGTCCGATCCAAAAGACGAGAGCCTTCCGGCTCATTGGAAGCTCCCGTAGGAGGCGTTCGCGTACGCGACGTAGCCGACCGCCTCCTCGTTGAAGAAATTCGGCGGCATGACGACTCCGTTTGCCGCCATCTTGTCGAGGAAGTGCGGCTTGAGGCCGGTGCATTGGAGGGTGCCGAGCAGCTTCGAGCCGCCCGCCGTCTCGCTCTGCTCACGCTCGTCGGGCGGCTTCGCGATGAAGACGTCCTGGAGCGTGATCACGTCGGACTCCATCCCGAGCACCTCGGCGACGTGCGTCACCCGTCGGGAACCGTCGACCAGGCGGGAGATCTGGATCAGGAGGTCGAAGGCGCTCGCGATCTGCTCGCGGATCGCGCGATGTGGCAATTCGACACCCGCGGTCATCACCAGCGTCTCCAGCCGCGCGAGAGCATCGCGCGGGGAGTTCGCATGGATTGTCGTCAGCGAGCCTTCGTGGCCTGTGTTCATCGCCTGGAGCATGTCCAGGGTCTCCGGGCCTCGGACCTCGCCGACGATGATCCGGTCGGGTCGCATTCGCAGTGAGTTGCGGACGAGCTCGCGGATGCGGACCTCCCCCTGTCCTTCGATGTTCGAAGGTCGAGCCTCGAGCGGGATCACGTGCTGCTGCTGCAGCTGAAGCTCCGCGGCGTCTTCGATCGTGACGATGCGCTCGGAGTGGGGGATGAACGCCGACATCGCGTTCAGCGTCGTCGTCTTACCGGTGCCGGTACCGCCGGAGATCAGGATGTTCAGCTTCCCGTGGACGCACGCGGACAGGAACTGCGCCGCCTTCGGCGAGATCGAACCGAATTCGATCAGGTCGTCCATCGTGTACGGGTCGCGGGAGAACTTCCGGATCGTCAGCGTCGGCCCGCGGAGCGCAAGCGGCGGGATGATCGCGTTCACACGCGAGCCGTCGGGCAGGCGTGCGTCGACCATCGGCGAGGACTCGTCGATCCGCCGGCCCACAGTCGAGACGATCTTGTCGATGATCCGCATCAGATGCGCGTCGTCGACGAAGGCGGCCGGCGTGTGCTCGATCTTGCCGGCCCGCTCGATGTAGATCGCGTCCGGGCCGTTGACCATCACCTCGGTGACGGTGTCGTCGTGCAAGAACGGCTCGAGAGGCCCGTACCCGAGGATGTCGTCCGTGATCTCGCGCGTGATCTGCCGCCGCTCCTCGCGGGTCAGCGGCGTCCGATCGAGCGCGAGCTGCTCGGTGACGGCCCGAAGCACACGCTCCGAGAGCTCCTCGTCCGACTGGGCGGTGAAGAGCTGCGGGCCCAGCTTCGCGATGCAGGCGTGGTGGATCCGGGTCTTGAGCTCTGCGTAGGGATCGGCGACGCCGCGTGGCTCAGCGACCGGCTCTCCGAGCGCCGTCTGCCCGGAGTGCTCGACCGTGGCGGTCGCACCGTTGCCGCTGCTCTTGATGCGGTCGGAAAGCCCCATCGTTAGGTCCTCGCCAGCGCAGCCAGGAACTTCTTGCGCTCCTTGGCCACGACCTGGGCGGTGACGAGGGACTTGGCGAGCTCGCGGACGGAGGCCGAGAATTCCGACTTGCCGTCGGCCAG
>Ga0307277_10000658_pt1 | contig 13072 bp, 12 predicted proteins | sample ER_DNA_116_FD_194473 | JGI IMG/M metagenome (GOLD analysis project Ga0307277, IMG submission 194473) | Bulk soil microbial communities from the East River watershed near Crested Butte, Colorado, United States - ER_DNA_116 | ecosystem: Environmental > Terrestrial > Soil > Floodplain | place...
GGCCGCCCAGCAGCGGCCGCTCGGCCGCCGCGTGCGCGCGCTCGCCGCCCGCTCGATGCACCCCTTCGCCCACGGCCAGGCCGGGAGCCCGCTGGAGTCGCTGGTCGCGGCCCACCGCGCCGCCCACCCCAAGGCCGAGCTGCGCCTGCTGCACCAGGCCTACGAGGTGGCCGAGCGCCAGCACCGGGGCCAGCAGCGGACCAGCGGCGAGCCGTTCATCACCCACCCGCTGGCCGTGGCCAGCATCCTGGCCGAGCTCGGCATGGACACCACCACCCTGGTCGCGGCCCTGCTGCACGACACCGTGGAGGACACCGGCTACACCCTCGAGCAGACCAGGGCCGACTTCGGCGACGAGGTCACCCACCTGGTCGACGGGGTGACCAAGCTGGACAAGATGGAGTTCGGCCACGCCGCCGAGGCCGAGACCATCCGCAAGATGATCGTGGCCATGGCCCTTGATCTGCGGGTGCTGATCATCAAGCTGGCCGACCGGCTCCACAACATGCGCACCCTGTCGTTCCAGCCGGCCCACAAGCAGCAGCGCACGGCCAGGGCGACCCTGGAGGTGCTGGCCCCCCTGGCCAACCGGCTCGGGCTCCAGGTGATCCGGCGCGACCTCGAGGACCTGGCCTTCGCGACCCTCCACCCGGCCGAGCACGACGAGATCGTCCGGGTGGTCGACGGCCGCGACCCGGGCCGCCGCGACCACGTGGCCATGCTGGTCCGCCAGATCGCGGCCGATCTCCGCTCGGCCAGGATCAAGGCGACGGTCACCCCCCACCCCCGGCACTACTACTCGATCTACCAGACGATGCTGGAGCGGGGCAGCCGCGAGATCCACGACCCCGACCGCATCCTGGTGGTGGTCGCCGGCGGGCCCAGCGACTGCTACATCGCCCTGGGGGCCGTGCACGGCCGCTGGCACCCGGTGCCCGGCCGGTTCAAGGACTTCATCGCCGCCCCCAAGCTCAACGGCTACCAGTCGCTGCACACCACCGTGATCGGCCCCGGCGACGAGCCGGTCGAGGTCCACATCCGCACCGAGGCGATGCACCGCACCGCCGAGTACGGGGTGGTCGCGGCGGCCCGCGAGGCCCGCAACCGCCGCGCCAACGGCCAGGGCGACCCGACCGGCAACGCCGACGACCTGGTCTGGCTGCACCGGCTGCTGGACTGGCAGCGGGCCGTCTCGGACCCGGGGGAGTTCCTGGAGTCGCTCCGCTCGGACCTGTCCGACCACGAGGTGCTGGTCTTCACCCCCAAGGGCGACGCCATCACCCTGCCGGCCGGGGCCACCCCGGTCGACATGGCCTATGCCCTGCGGGCCGAGCTGGGCCACCACTGCATGGGCGCCCGGGTCAACGGCCAGCTGGTCCCCCTGGCCAGCGTGCTGGCCGACGGCGACGTGGTCGAGGTCCTCACCTCCGACGCCGAGTACCCGGGCCCCTCCAAGGAGTGGCTCGGCTTCGTCAAGAGCCCCCAGGCGCACGTCAAGATCCGCCAGTGGCTGGCCTCCCAGCATCGCGACGACGCCGTCGACGCCGGCCAGCAGGCCATCGACCAGGTCCTGTCCGACCAGGGCTGGTCGCTGGAGCGGGCCATGGAGAACGGCTCGCTGGCCATGCTCGACTACGCCGACCTGGAGGCCATGTACCGCGCCGTCGGCCAGAACCAGCTCTCGGCCCAGTCGGTCGCCCAGTGGCTGGTCACCGTCCTGGGGGACCAGCCTGACACAGAGGCGCGATAGGCTGGGTTCATGAGCGAGCTTCAGCAGCAGGTCCAGAAGGCCATCGACGAGCTGGTCGCCTCTGGGACCGAGCGGGGCGTCCAGGTGGCCGTCTACCGTGACGGGGAGCAGGTGGTGGACGCCGTCGCCGGGGTCGCCGACCCGGCCACCGGGCGGCCGGTCGACGCCGGCACCGTGTTCTACAACTACTCGGTGGTCAAGGGCGCGGCCGCGACCATCGCCCACATCCTGGCCGAGCGCGGCCGGTTCGGCTACGACACCCCGGTGGCCGAGCTGTGGCCGGAGTTCGGGGCCCGCGGCAAGCAGGCCGTGAGCGTGCGCCAGGTCCTGAACCACACCGCCGGGGTGCCCGGCATCCCGCTGGACACCACCGTCGAGGACTTGTGCGACTGGGACAAGATGTGCGCGGCCATCGCCGACGCCGAGCTGTGGTGGGAGCCGGGGACCAAGGTCGGCTACCACGCCTACACCTTCGGCTACATCGTCGGGGAGGTCGTCCGCCGGGTCACCGGCAAGCCGATCTCCCAGGTCCTGGCCGAGGAGGTGGCCGGGCCGCTGGGGGTGGCCGGCGAGCTGTGGTTCGGCATGCCGGCGTCCGAGCAGCACCGGCTGGCCCCGCTGGAGGACGAGCCGGGCGCGGCCGAGATGGCCGCCCAGATGATGGCCTCGATGCCGCCCGACCTGCCCATGTTCAAGGCCAGCCCGCCCGAGCTGTTCCCCAACGCCTCCTTCGGCAACCGGCCCGACGTCCTGGCCGCCGACATCCCCGCCGGCGGCAAGACCTCGGCCCGGGCGATCGCCCGCATGTACGCCGCCCTGCTCGGCGAGGTGGACGGCGTCCGGCTGCTGCCGCCCGAGCGGCTGGCCCAGGCGACCGCCGTCTCCTCCAGCGGCGTCGACGAGGTCTTCGGGATGCCGACCACCTGGGGCCTGGGCTATGGCATCGGCGGTCCCGGCGGCGACGCCAAGGCCAGCCCGACCGTGTTCGGCCTCGGCGGCGTCGGCGGGAGCTTCGCCTGCGGCGACACCGCCAGCGGGCTCGCCTGGGCGGTGACCAAGAACCGGGTCAGCCCCGACTTCAGCAGCTCGATCCGGCTCGGCGGGCTGATCGCCGGAGCGGGCTGAGCGCCGCCCCGGCCCCGGGGACGCTCAGGTGAAGATGTCAAGGGGCAGGAAGGCCGAGACCACGAAGCTGGGCACGTCGACCACCTCGCTGACCTTGAGGTCCACGGCCACGCTGCAGATCGCGTAGGCCTGCTGGCGGGTCCAGCCGCCGTGGTCCTGCAGGTGGTCGATCATGTTCAGCAGGGCGTTGCGGGCGGCCAGGGTGAGGTCCTCGGGGCGGCTCTCGCCGTCGCGGGTGACCGACAGGCCGGTGGTGGCGAAGAACCGGCGGGGGGCGGCGAACTCGGGCGGCAGGTAGTAGTCGTCGCGGGCGAACTGGAGGTCCCGGATGCCGCGGGCCGCGGCCCGGCCCTTGTGGACGGCGAAGCGGACATGGAGGGTCGAGCGCATCTCGATCGCCGTGCCGCAGGTCTCGTTGTCGCCCTGGGCGAAGTGGGCGTCGCCGGCCGAGAACAGCCCGCCGGCCGCGTACACCGGGATGTAGAGCCTGGCCCCCCTGCCGAGCTGCTTGATGTCGACGTTGCCGGCGGTCTCCCGGGGCGGGATGGTCCGCAGGGCCTCGGCGGCGACGGCCGGGTCGCTGGGGACGGCGTCGGTGGGGTCGGGCGGCAGCGCGAACCCGCCCCGGTCGATGGCCGCCTGCTCGCGGGCGGTGGTCCGCTCCAGCAGGGCCCGGTCGGGGGCCAGGCCGATGGTGCCCATGAACGGCGAGCCGGGGATGCGCAGCCCGGGCAGGTCCTCGGAGGTGGCCCAGCCGCCGTCGATCCGCCAGCGGGCCATGAACGGGTCGGGGAACACATCGCGCAGGAACCCGAAGCCGGGTACCTGCACGGTGTAGCCGTAGCGGTCCGCCTCGACCTCCAGGATCTCGACCTCGAGCAGGTCGCCGGGCTCGGCCCCGTTGACGTACACCGGCCCGGTGAGCGGGTGGACCACGTTCAGGTTGGGCCCGGCCACCGTCTCGAGGGTCGCCCGCGGGCCCATCTGGCCGTCGAAGGCGTCCCTGGTCTGGAGCACCACCTCGTCGCCGGGGTCGCAGGTGACCACCGGCGCGATGTCCGGGTGCCAGCGGTTGTGGCCGGTCTCCGGCTCCTCCAGGAGCGTCCTGGCGTAGTCGACCCGCACCTCGTGCGTGGCCATGGGCCACCTCCCGTCTCGACGACCTCGGCCCCCGGATCATCCGCTAAGCCGGGCCGCCCGGAAAGTGAGGTAGGCCGGGGCCGAACCTAAGGCACCCGCCCGATCCGGGGCGGGGGGTCTTAGCCATACCGTGATGATCGAGAAACCGGTACCGACCAGCGAGGTGTAGACATGCAGCAGCACTACGTCATCCAGTACCTGATCGCCCGCGACCACGTCGACGTCCTCCGCCGCGAGGCCCGGCAGGCCCGCCTGGCCGCCAGGTCCCGCCGCCACAGCACCCGGCCGAGCCGCCGGAGCCGCTAGGAGGGACCCCCCGTGACCGTGGTCACCGACGACACGAAGCGACGAGCCGGCGGATCCGCCGGCTCGTTCGCTTCCCGGGCCGGCGACGCCATCCTCGGGACCATGACGACGACGCTCACCAGCCCGACCTTCGTCGGCCGGACCGAGGAGCTGGCCCGGCTGGCCGCGGCCGGCCAGCGGGCCGCCGCCGGCACCCCGGCGGTGGTGGTGGTCGGCGGGGAGGCCGGGGTCGGCAAGACCCGGCTGGCCGGCGAGGTGATGGCCGCGGCCCGCGCCGCCGGGGCGACGGTCCTGGCCGGCGGCTGTGTCGAGCTGGGCGGCGACGGGGTGCCGTTCGCCCCCCTGATCGAGGCCCTGCGCGCCTTCGTGCGCGACCTGGACGGGCCGTCCCTGGCCCGTCTGGTCCCCGGCAGGACCCGGGCCGAGCTGGCCCGCCTCCTGCCCGAGCTGGGAAGCGTCGCCGACGGCGGGCCGGAGCTGGAGCGGCTGGCCACGACCCCGGGGCCCCGGTCGGACCAGGGGCGGCTGTTCGAGCTGCTGCTGGGGCTGCTGGAACGGCTCGGCCAGGAGGGCCCGGCGCTGCTGGTGGTCGAGGACCTCCACTGGGCCGACCGCTCCACCCGCGACCTGCTCGCCTTCCTGGTCCGCAACCTGCGCCGCGGCCGCCTGCTGCTGGTGCTGACCTACCGCTCCGACGAGCTGCACCGCCGCCACCCGCTGCGCCCGTTCCTGGCCGAGCTGGACCGCGGCCGCCGGGTCGAGCGCCTGGAGCTGGCCCGGTTCGGCCCGGCCGAGGTGGCGGCCCAGCTGGCCGGGATCCAGGGGGCGCCGGTGGCGGCCGGGCTGGCCGCGCGGATCCACGCCCGCTCCGGCGGCAACGCCTTCTTCGTCGAGGAGCTGGCGGCCAGCGTCCCCGGCGCCGAGGGCGAGCTGCCCCCCAGCCTGCGCGACACCCTGCTGGCCCGGATCGAGCTGCTGGCCGACCCGGCCCAGCAGGTCCTGCGGGTGGTGGCCGTGGCCGCGGCCGCCGTGCCCGACCCACTGCTGGCCGAGGTGGCCGGCCTGCCCGAGCCGGAGCTGCTGGCCGCCCTGCGCGAGGCCGTCTCGGCCCAGGTGCTGCTGGCCGACGCCGGCGACGGCAGCTACCGGTTCCGCCATGCCCTGGTCAAGGAGGCGGTCTACGCCGAGCTGCTGCCGGGGGAGCGGACCCGGCTGCACGCCCGGTTCGCGGCCGCCCTGGCGGCCAGGGACGGCGGCGACCCGGGCCCGGCGGCCGAGCTGGCCTGGCACTGGTACGCCGCCCACAACCTGGAGCGGGCCCTGCCGGCGGCGGTCGAGGCCGGCCTGGCCGCCGACCGCGCCTACGCCTTCGCCGAGGCCCAGCGCCAGTTCGAGCGCGGCCTCGAGCTGTGGGAGCGGACCACAGCAGGCGAGGCACCGCAGGTGGGGATGGACAAGGCGGAGCTGCTGGCCCGGGCGGGGGAGGCGGCCGCCAACTGCGGGGCCGCCGAGCGGGCGGTGGCCCTTGTCCGCTGCGCCCTGGCCGAGGTCGACCCCGCCCGGGACCCACTGCGGGCCGCCCGGCTCACCGAGCGCCTGGCCTTCCACCTGCGGATCGCTGGCCGGCCGGGGGCGATGGAGGCCTACCGGGAGGCGGTGCGGCTGGTCCCGCTGGAGCCGTCGCCGGAGCGGGCCCGTGTCCTGGCCGGTCTCGGGCAGGCGCTGATGCTGCGGGCCCGGTTCGCCGAGGCGGCCAAGGTCTGCGAGGAGGCGATCGCGGTGGCCAGGGCGGTCGGCGCCCGGGTGGTGGAGGGCCACGCCCTGAACACCCTCGGCACCGCCATCGTCCGCCTGGACCAGGTCGACCGCGGCCTGGCCTGCCTGGAGGAGGCCCGTCGCCTGGCCGCCGAGCTGGGGGCGGCCAAGGACGAGGCCCGGGCGTGTGTCAACCTGTCCGACATCCTGGAGGACCTGGGCCGGCTGGAGGAGTCGGTGGCGGTGGCGGCCGAGGGGATGGAGGTGGCCGCGGCCGCCGGCCTGCGCCGCACCTTCGGCGCCTTCCTGGCCGGCAACGCCGCCTCCTCCCTGTGCAACCTGGGCCGCTGGGAGGATTCGGCCCGGCTGACCGACGACTACCTGGGCCTGGGCGACGACGAGGACCTCAACACGGTGACCCTGCGCCAGTCCAGGGCGGTGCTGGACGCCGGCCGGGGCGACTTCGAGGGCGCCCTGGCCCATGTCGCCGCCGCCCGCCGTCTCAGCGGCGACCTGTTCATCGCCGTCCAGTACCCGCCGGTGCTGGCCGCGGCCGAGGCCGAGGTGGCGGCCTGGCGGGGCCGGCTGGAGGAGGCCGCGGCGGCCGTGGCCGGCGGCCTGGCCGCCCTCCGGGGCCCGCTGACCGATCTCAGAGCGTGCATGCTGCTGGCCCTCGGGCTGCGGGCCGAGGGCGACCGGGTCGAGCTGGCCATGGCCCGCCACGACGACGCCACCCTGGCCGACGCCCGGCTTGTCGGCGAGGGGCTCCTCCGCTGGGCCAGGGAGACCCTGGCCGGGTCGGAGGTGGCCTGGAAGCGGGCCCTGCTGGCCACCTGCGAGGCCGAGTGGGCCCGGGTCCAGGGCGAGGCCGACCCCGGGCGCTGGCTGGCCGCGGTCACCGCCTGGGAGGAGGCCGGTCACCCCTACCCGCTGGCCGTGGCCCGCTGGCGGGCGGCCGCCGCCCTGCTGGCCCGCCGCGGCGACCGCCGGCTGGCCGGGGACCTGCTGCGCCAGAGCCACGCCACCGCCCTGGCCCTGGGGGCCGGGCCGCTGGGTGGCGAGCTGGAGCGGCTGGCCAGGCTGGGCCGGGTCGACCTGGGCGACGACGGCCCGGACGCGGCCGCGGGCGCCGAGGCCCCGGCGGAGCCGCCCGGGGCCGGGCTCGGGCTGACCCCGCGGGAGCTGGAGGTGCTGGTGCTGGTCGCCGAGGGCCGCAGCAACCGCCAGGTGGCCGACGCCCTGTTCATCAGCGCCAAGACGGCCAGCGTGCACGTCTCCAACATCCTGGCCAAGCTGGGGGTGGCCAGCCGGGTCGAGGCGGCGGCGGTCGCCCACCGTCTCGGCCTGCCCGACGGGCGGCCGGGGCCGGTGCCCCGGCCGCCGTCCCGGTCCTAGCTGACCGCGCCGTCCACCCGGGTCGGCGCCGGCAGGTAGCCGTAGCCACCACCGCCGCTGCCGCCTCCGTCGTCCTTGCGGCAGCCGGTCAGGGCAAGGCCGAGCACGAGCAGCAGGACGGCGAGGGCCAGCAGCAGCTTCGCGTGTGTCCGCATTGGCATCGCCTCCGACGGGGGAACCCCCCGGGGCGGCCGCCGATTCCCGCCGCCCGCCGGCTGTGCCGGACGTCACCGGGCAGCGGTGACCTCGGGCACCGACCGGACGGCGGGCAGGGGCCACACTGCCCCGGCGGGCGAGCAGCGCATGCCCGGCCGCTGTGGAGGACCCCTGATGAACCAGATCGTCGCCTGCCCCGAGCCCGGCTGCCAGGTCGCCGCCGAGGTCGTCTCCCGCTGGGTCTGGCCGTCCACCGACGGCCCGGTCGAGCACGTCAAGCTCTTCTGCCTGCACGGCCACGCCAGGACCCTGCTGACCGCCTGGCTGGTCACCCCGGCCCGCTCGGCCCGGGTGGTGCACCGGTCGGCCCGCTGGAACTAGCGCCACACGAGGCCCGTCCGGCCGGGTAGCCTGCCGCCCATGGACGGGCAGGCGACCGGCGCCCTGGAACGGTGGCGCGAGCAGCTGGACGGCTGGGCGATCCCCGAGGAGATCCTGGCCGCGGCGCCCGAAACGCCCTGGGGGTTCCCGGTGGGGCTGTTCCGCTCGCGGGCCCGGCGGGCCGGCTCGGGGCCGGCCACCCCGTCGAACCTGGAGGCGGCCCACCACCTGCCCCCCGGCGGCGTCGTGCTGGACGTGGGCGCGGGCGGCGGCGCGGCCAGCCTGCCCCTGGCCGCCACGGCCGGGCGGCTGGTGGCGGTGGACGAGTCCCCCGGCATGGTGGCGGCGTTCCTGGCCGCCGCCGAGGCGGCCGGGGTGCCGGCCCAGGGGGTCGAGGGCCGCTGGCCGGAGGTGGCCGGGCGGGTCGGCCCGGCCGACGTGGTCGTCTGCCACCACGTCCTCTACAACGTGGCCGACCTGGCCCCCTTCGTCACCGCCCTGACCGGCCACGCCCGGCGGCGGGTGGTGGCCGAGCTGACCGAGCGGCACCCGCTGGCCGGCCTGCGGCCGTTGTGGCGGCGCTTCCACGGCCTCGACCGCCCGGACGGGCCGGACGCCGGCGACGCCGCCGCCGCCCTGGCCGCCCTCGGCCTCGAGGTGACCCGCCAGGACTGGGAGAGCCCGGACAGGTTCGGCCACGACGACTTCGACGAGCTGGTGGCCTTCACCCGGCGGCGGCTGTGCCTGCCGGCCTCGCGCGACCCCGAGGTCGCGCAGGCGCTGCTGGAGCAGGGCACCCGCCAGGTCGGCGGCGTCTGGGTGAGCGGCCAGCCGCGCCGGGTCGTCACCCTGTCCTGGCCCGGAACGGCGGGCTGACCCAACGAGCACGAGAGGAGCCGACCATGGAACGGCAGGCCTGGCTGCGGGAGCGGCGGCAGACCGCCGAGGAGCGGCACGACGCCATCCACGCCTTCACCTACGACGACCAGTACGGGGAGATCGGTGAGACCCACCGCCGCTTCGTCACCGACCTGCTGGAGGGCTGCCCGCCCGGCGGGACCGTCCTGGACGCGGCCTGTGGCACCGGCAAGTTCTTCGGCATGGTCCTGGAGGCCGGCCGCCGGGTCGTCGGCACCGACCAGTCGACCGGGATGCTGGCCCGAGCGAGGACCCGGTTCCCGGCGGTCCCGCTGGAGCGGGTCGGGCTCCAGGAGCTCGCCTTCGAGAACGAGTTCGACGCCGTCATGTGCATCGACGCGATGGAGAACATCCCGCCCGAGGACTGGCCGCGGGTGGTCGCCAACCTGGCCCGGGCCCTGCGCCCCGGCGGCCGGCTGTACCTGACCGTCGAGGAGGTCGACCAGCGCGAGCTGGACGAGGTGTTCGCCGAGACGACCGCCAAGGGCCTGCCGGTGGTCCGGGGCGAGCTGGCCGAGGAGGGCGCCGGCTACCACTACTACCCGTCGCGCGACCAGGTGGCCGGCTGGCTGGCCGGGGCCGGCCTCGAGCTGGAGGCGCAGGAGTACAGCCCGGGGGACGGCTACGGCTACCTGCACCTGCTGGCCCGGCCCGCCTGAGGCGGAGGGGGCCGGGGAACCCCAAGGGGGTGCCCCGGTGAATCGGCCCGGTCAGGCCAGGCGCTCCAGCACGGTCCCGTCGCCGGCGACCCGGAAGGCGGCCGGGACCACGGCCACGTGGTAGCGGCGGGCCAGCTCGGGCCGCCGCGTCACGTCGACCAGGTGCAGCGGCTGCGGCCCGTCGCGCAGGCGCCCCTCCAGCTCGTGGCAGTCGCTGCACAGCGGGTGGGTGAACTGGACCACCGCCGGCCGGCCCGGGGCGGCGCCGACCTCGGCCAGGTCGAGGGCGCCGACGGCCCCTGGGCGCACCCCGCGCAGCCGCGCTCCCAGCCTGTACAGCTCGCAGCCGGCGCACAGCCCGGTGCTGGCGGCAAGCAGGGCCAGCATCGCGACCAGGCCCCCGAGCGCCCGCCCGGCGCCGTCCAGGCCGGCAAGGGAGGCGGCGAAGGCCAGGCTCAGCACCGTCGCCCCGACCATGTTGGCGAACCGGGGCGGCCGGGCGTCCTCGACCCGGCCCTCGCCGAGCCGGGGCTGGACCAAGCGGAAGTAGGCGACACACGGCAGGCACCAGCGCCGGCCGAAGACCAGGCCGGTGACCAGCTGCAGGGCGAGCAGCCCGTACAGCCACCACCAGCCGGTGGCCACGGCGACGGCGGCGCCGGTGCCGACGGTCGCCTGGAGGAACCGGGGGGCGCGGACGTCGACCACGTCGGTGTCGGCGTAGGGGTCGGCGGTCGGGCTGGGGCGGGCGGCGACAGCGGGCATGGCGGACCATCCTGGGTGCGCGGGAAGCGGCCGGGGGTGCGGCCCGGCCGGTCAGGCGGTCGCGGCCACGGCCACGCGCACCGACCGGCGGGCCCGGCGACAGGCGCAGGACACCACGCGCCCGTGGTCGAGGGCGCGGTTCCTGGTCAGGCGGACCCGCACGACGGTCATGGCGGCACGGTGCCGGAGCGGGCCGCCCGCTGTCAACGCCCGGCGGCCTGGCCGGGAGGGGCGAGCAGCCGCTGGCGGAGGGTGTCCAGCTCGGCCGGGGACACCCCGGCCGCCGCCAGGTACCGCTCGACCCCGCCGTAGCGCCTGGTCAGCCCGTCGAACACCGCCAGCATGACCTCGGCGGTGGGGGCGAACCTGGCCGCCAGGGCCTCGCGCTCGGCCCGCTCGCCGGGGCCGTGCTCCAGCCATTCCTGGTCGCGGGGGCGCAGCAGCTCGGCGGTGAGGGCGTAGTCGGCGGCGATCGTCTCGGCCGGCACCCCGGCCAGCCCCAGCAGCAGGGCCGAGATCAGCCCGGTGCGGTCCTTGCCGGCTGCGCAGTGGATCAGCACCCCGCCCTCGGGGGCGCCGGCGATGGCGGCCATGACCTCGGCCACGTAGCCGGCGAACCGGTCCAGCGTCCACAGGTAGTTCTCGGCCAGGGTCAGGGTGTCGGGCGGGTACCCGGCCGCCGGGTCGAGGATGGACACGTTGGTGTAGGCGATGCCGTGGTCGCCCGGCTCGGCGTACGGGTTGGGGTGGCGGGCCAGCTCGTCGGGCAGGCGCAGGTCGACGATGGCGCGGATGCCGTAGGTGGCCAGGGCGGCCCGGCCGGCCTCGGTCAGGGCGGCCAGGCTGTCGGAGCGCACCACCGCGCCCCAGCGGGTCTCGCGTCCCCCGGCCGCCGGGTAGCCGCCCAGGTCGCGGGCGTTGAGCAGGCCTTCCCAGGCCAGCCGGCGGGTCCACTGGCGTTGCTCGATCGTCACGGTCCCTCCCGTCGCATCGCTTCGCCAGCCAGCCTACCGGCGGCCGGCGACGGTCAGGCGGCCAGCTGCCGTCGGAGGAACTCCAGCACCCGGCGGATGGCGTCGCGGGAGGCGTCGGTGTCGTCGAGCAGGTCGAAGGCGTGCTGGCCGTCGGGGTGCTCGACCAGCTCCACCGGCAGGCCGGCGGCGCCGGCGGCGGCCACGAAGGCGTCGATGCTGGCGTTGCGGTGGGGGAGGTCCTGGCCGGCCCGGACGACCAGCAGGGGCGGCAGGCCGGGCCAGGGCTCGACGTCGCCGGGCGGGCCGTAGCAGAGGGCGGCGCAGCGGACCCCGGCGGCGGGTCCGGCCAGGGCGGCCACGGTCAGCGGCACCCCGGCCGAGAAGCCGGCGAAGGCGAGGCGGCCGGGGTCGATGCCGAGCTCGCCGGCACGGTCGCGGACGGCGGCCAGGGCGGCGCCGAGCTCGGCCACCACCCCCTCGAACCCGGCCTCGGCCACGGCGCGGTGCTCGACGGCCACCCCGGCAAGGCCCTCGGCGGCCAGCAGCCGGCCCCAGCCGGTGTACTGGCCCCAGCTGCGCACGCCTCGGAGCACCTCGGGGGGCGCCTCGCCGTGCACCAGCAGCACCGCCGGCAGCCGCGACCCCGGTTCCCGGTCCGCGGGCAGGTACACGTCCATGAGCAGCTCGCGGCCGCCGGCCTGGGTGTAGGCCAGCCCGGCCAGCACCTCCACCTGCCCGGGGTCGGGCAGCGGATGGACGAGCGGCATCGCCGGGTCGAACTGGGGCATGGCGGCGATCCTACCCTGTCGGGGACGGGTTGACGGACACCGGCAGGCGGACCAAGGTTGGAGGGCCGGGACGCCGAGGTCCGCGAGGTGGAGATGGCTGACGTCCGAACCGCCGCCGTGATGGAGGCCCTGGCCTCCGTCTACGACCCCTGCTGCCAGGAGAAGGGCCTGTCGGTGGTCGACATGGGCCTGGTCCGGCGGGTCGAGCTCGACGGGGAGCGGCCAAGGGTGGAGCTGGTGCTGACCACCGGCTGGTGTCCGTTCGCGGCCACCCTGGTCGGGGAGATCTCCGAGAAGGTGGCCGCCGTGGCCGGGACGGCCGGCTCCACGGTCGAGATCGTCTGGGACGAGCCGTGGACCACCGACCGGCTGTCCGACAAGGCCCGGCGCACGCTGCGCTTCCTGCCCCACCCCAAGGAGGTTGGCCGGTGATCGGCGACGACGCGATCGTGTTCGACGGCGTGGCCCACGTCTTCAACTTCGACAAGAAGAACGCCCTCGGGCCGGCGGGGGAGATGTTCCAGAACCACCTGTACGCCTTCCACGCCACCCTGACCCCCGAGGGCGAACCGGTGATGCCGGCCGAGGAGTTCCTGCGCCAGTGGACCGTCGACGACATCCGGGAGATGGTCTATCGCCACAGCTCCACCGACCTGCTGTGCGCCATGCCGCTGCCCCTGACCGACCTGTTCAAGGACGGCCTCTCGCCCTGGGAGGAGTGCGCCGAGCTGGCCAGCCGCGATCCCGACCGGACGGTGTTCTGGGGCTCGGTCAACCCGCTGGAGGGCCGCCGCGCCCTCGACCTGATGGAACGGCAGGTCGGCGAGTTCGGCGCCAAGGCGTTCAAGTTCTACAACGTCCGCTACGACTACGGCCGGCCGTTCCCCTGGCGGATGGACGACCCCCAGGTCGCCTTCCCGGTGTTCGAGAAGGCCCAGGAGCTGGGCGTCAACCTGATCG
>Ga0307277_10000659_pt1 | contig 13068 bp, 12 predicted proteins | sample ER_DNA_116_FD_194473 | JGI IMG/M metagenome (GOLD analysis project Ga0307277, IMG submission 194473) | Bulk soil microbial communities from the East River watershed near Crested Butte, Colorado, United States - ER_DNA_116 | ecosystem: Environmental > Terrestrial > Soil > Floodplain | place...
CCGGCTGCTCCAGCCTTGCTCCCGCCCCGAGGAGCTGCTCACCCGGGGCATAGATTCGCGAGCCCTCGTTCATCGTCATCACCGGAGCGAGCATCGCCAGGCAGGAGGCGTGGGCCGGGGGGAACACGACGCCCGTCCCCGCGAGGCGGAGAGCCGGCTCGACGAGGCGGGGCCACGGCAGGCGGCCGTACTCGGCGTGGAGAGCCGCGAGCCCGGCGGGCAGTCCGGGAACCCCGCACGACGCGATTCCGACCGCGTAGTGGACGAGTTCCGTTCCAAACGGAATCTCGAGCTGGAGCAGATCCGCATGCCGACGTCGTGTCCCAAGCCCGGGCACGGAGACGAAGCAGTCGAGATTGCGGGCTTCCCCGCGCACGCCGTCGGCGTAGATCGCGTGGCCGCCGCCGAGCAACCCGGTCATGACCGTTTCCGCAACGCAAGACGCGAGACAGGCTGCGACGGCGGCGTCTGCGGCCGAGCCGCCTGCTTCGAGCACCTCGATGCCAGCCTCGACCGTGGCCGGATGTCCCGCTGCGACCGCCGCCTGCACCGTGGAGAGATCGTGACGCTTCCCGGGCACTTCCGTTACCCCCACGTGCGAGTTGGCTCGTTACGCTCGCAGTGGGGAGGAGGTTGGTGGCCACCGGGCTCCGCGACCGGCCCGGAGGCCGGTCCAGGGGCAAAGCCGCGAATTGCTACCCTTCTGCGAGACCGCAGTCTCGGCCGTTCGCAGGTGCTTCCCCGCGGCGCGCTTGGACTGCGGAGTCACGTTAGAAGGAGGCGGTTTGACCCTCACCAAGGAAGCGAAGCAGGAGATCGTCGACAAGCACGGCCGCAGCGGCGAGGACACCGGCTCGGCCCAGGTGCAGATCGCGCTCTTGACGGCGCGCGTCAACGAGCTGACGGAGCATCTCCGCCAGCACCCGAAGGACCACTACTCGCGCCGCGGCCTGCTGAAGCTCGTCGGCCGCCGCCGCCGGCTGCTGCAGTACCTGCAGAAGCGCGACCTCGAGGGCTACCGCAGCTTGATCCAGGAGCTCGGCCTCAGGAGGTAGGCCGAACCCGAAACCAACCCGCGGAGGGTGGAAGTTTGAGCGAGCCTCGGGATCCTGGGAGGCCGTCAGGCCTGGTGTTGGCTCAAACCTCCACTCTCCACAGAAGTGGAGGAACGACATGGCAGTAACGACTGAGCCCCGGATCGCGACGGTGTCCGTCACCGTCGGCGACCAGGAGCTGACCTTCGAGACCGGCAAGCTCGCCAAGCAGGCGGACGGCGCCGTTCTCGTTCGCGCGGGCGAGACGATGGTGCTCGCCACCGCACAGGGCAAGATGGAGGCCCGCGAGGGCGCTGACTTCTTCCCGCTCACCGTCGACGTCGAGGAGCGGATGTACGCCGCCGGCAAGATCCCCGGCGGCTTCTTCAAGCGCGAGGGGCGCCCCACGGAGCGCGCGATCCTGACCGCGCGCATGATCGACCGCCCGATCCGGCCGCTCTGGCCGAAGGGCTTCCGCAACGAGGTGCACGTGGTCTGCACGACGCTCTCGGCCGACCTCGTCACCGCACACGACATCCTCTGCATCAACGGCGCCTCGGCCGCTCTGATGGTCTCGCCGCTGCCCTTCCTGGGCCCGGTCGGCGCCGTTCGCATCGGCCTGGTCGACGGCGACCTCGTCGTCAACCCTACGCTGGCAACGATCGAGAGCGAGGAGAGCACGCTCGACCTCATCGTCGTCGGCACGCGCGAGGCGCTGACGATGGTGGAGGCCGGCGCGGAGGAGGTTCCCGAGGAGACGATCCTCGAGGCCCTCGAGCTCGCCCACGGCGAGATCGTGAAGATCTGCGACGCGCAGGAGGACCTGCGCCGCCAGGCCGGCAAGGAGCGCTGGCTCGACGCCGAGCTGACCGAGCAGCTCGAGAGCGAGCACGGGTCGCGCTTCCGCGACCGGATCGCCAGTGACGGCCTACGCGAGGCCGGCGCCGTCGTCGAGGAGCTCGTCGGCGAGCTCTGCGCCCCGCTCACGATGGAGTCGACCGAGGAGGACATCCGCAGGGAGATCCAGGTGCGCGCGAGCCTCGCGCTGATCCTGGAGCGGCAGCGCCTCGAGGCGGTCGTCGGGCCGGTCCGCGACCAGTTCGAAGACGACCTGCGCGCGCTGACCGACGCCGAGCAGGACTCGAAGGAGCTGAAGTCGGCGAAGCGGAACCTGCTCTTCAGCCGGATCGAGGAGGCGGTCGAGCTGCCCTTCCCGGTCGGTCCGGCTCCGGCCGACGACGGCACGCCGGCGGTCAAGGACTCGATGACGCGCCAGTTCGTCAAGCGCGCCGCCGAGACCATCTACAAGGAGCTCGTCCGGCGGAAGATCGCGATCGACAAGCGCCGTCCCGACGGGCGCGGCGCCGAGGAGATCCGCGCCGTCTCGTGCGAGGTCTCCGTCAGCCCCCGCACGCACGGCTCGGCCCTCTTCACGCGCGGCCAGACGCAGATCCTGTCGCTGCTCACCCTCGGCACCGCCAAGGAGGGGCAGCGGATCGACGACCTCTCGCTCGAGTCGGAGCGCCGCTTCATGCACCACTACAACTTCCCGCCCTACTCGGTCGGGGAGACGGGCTTCATGCGAGGCCCGAAGCGGCGCGACATCGGCCACGGGGCGCTCGCACAGCGGGCGCTGGAGCCGATGATCCCGAGCCTCGAGGAGTTCCCGTACACGATCCGGATCGTCTCCGAGACGCTGGAGTCGAACGGCTCGTCCTCGATGGGGTCGGTCTGCGGCTCGACGCTCGCCCTCCAGGATGCAGGCGTGCCGATCAAGGCGCCCGTGGGCGGGATCGCGATGGGCCTCGTCAAGGAGGGCGACGACTACGTGATCCTGACCGACATCCAGGGCGCCGAGGACCATCTCGGGGACATGGACTTCAAGGTCGCGGGCTCGCGTGAGGGCATCACCGCGCTCCAGATGGACATCAAGATCACCGGCGTCACCCAGGAGATCATGCGCGACGCTCTCGCCCAGGCGAAACGGGCGCGTGAGTTCATCCTCGACAAGATGGGCGAGGTCATCCCCGAGAGCCGCGGGCAGCTCGCTGAGCACGCTCCGCGCATCTCGACGGTGAAGATCGACCCCGAGAAGATCGGGATGGTCATCGGCAAGGGCGGCGAGACGATCCGCGCGCTCGAGTCCGAGAACGAGGTCCAGATCGACATCGAGGAGGACGGCACGATCCTGATCTACGCGACCGAGGGCACGAAGGCCGACGCCGCCATCGCAGCGATCGAGTCCCTGACAAAGGAGCCCGAGGTGGGTGACACCTATACGGGCAGGGTCGTGAAGACAACCCAGTTCGGCGCCTTCGTCGAGCTGAAGAAGGGCACCGACGGCCTGCTCCACGTCTCGAACGTCGGCCCGGGCAGGGTCGGGCACATCGAGGACGTGATTGGCCGTGGCGACGTGCTCGACGTGGTCGTGCAAGAGGTCGACAAGGAGCGCGGCCGGATCGGGCTGAAGCTCGTCGCCAAGCACGAGAACGGGTCGCTCGTCCAGCCGGAGGAGCTGATCGAGCGCGCCAAGAACGCACCGCCTCGCGAGCGCGAGGAGCGCCCGCCTCGACGCGACGGCGAGCGCGGGGGTGGCCGGCGCGGCGGTGGCCGGGGCCGAGGCGGCCGCGAGCGCGGCTGAGCCCGAGGATCGGAGGGCTGAGCCCGCGCTGATCGAGGCGCGGGCCCAGGCCCTCTCCATCGGGGTGGTCAGGCTGGCGCTCGCCGCGGTCGGGCTCGGCGCGGCGATCGCCTTCGGCACGAGACCCGGTGCCGCCGCGGCGCTGTTCGTGCTCGGGGCTGTGCTGCTTCTCGTCGCGGTCCTCGGCGGCAGGCGACGCAGGCTGGTGTTCCTGCGTCTCGCCGAGGCCGAGCCGCTCGGCTTGCGCGCGACGTTCGAGAGCCGGGGGCGCAGCCTCTTGCGAGCCGCCTATCCGAGCACGATCGGCTTGACCGTGCTGATCGCGCTGGCAGTCTTGCCGCAGCCCGGGCTGGCGGCGCTGCTCGCCGGGATCCTCGCCGGGTTGGGCGCCGCCGCTCTCGAGTTCGCCCTACAGCTCGCGGCGTGGGAGCGTCGGCGGGGTGCGCTGGTCGTCGCCGAGCCCGGCCGAGGCGGCCGCGTCTTCGAGGCCCAGCGGTGACGCACGACACGATCGTCGCGCTGTCGGCGCTGGGCGTCGCGGGTCAGGTGATCGCCGGCGCGTTGCTGCTGGTCGGGATTGGCTGGCTCCTCGGACTACGCGCCATTGGCGGGTGGCTGGGGGCGACGCTCGAGGGCTACGAGCTGTGGCTCGCGTTTCTCGTCTCCGCGGTCGCGACGGGCGGGAGCCTCTTCTTCTCCGAGGTCGCCCATTTCGTCCCGTGCGAGCTCTGTTGGTTCCAGCGGATCTGCATGTATCCGCTCTCGATCGCAACCCTGCTGGCCGCGCTCGCGAACGACCGGCGGGCCGCGCGCTACCTGCTGCCGCTGCCCCTGGTGGGGGCGGGCGTCTCCGGCTACCACCTCCTCGTGGAGAACGGCGTCGTCAAGGAGACGGAGGCGTGCCTGATCTCCGCGCCCGGTGGCTGCGGGGTCAAGTGGATCAACGAGTTCGGCTACATGACGATCCCGACGCTGGCGCTGACCGGCTTCGCGCTCTGCTTCGCGTTCCTGCTGCTGGCGGCCGTTCCGCCCGCTACCGTGAGACGGACATGACGAGCGGAAAGAAGGCTCGCACTCAGCGACGGACGCCTCCGCCGCCGGTGCGGAGCACGGGCGGCCGGCGCGCCTCGCCGAAGGTCCTCGCAGCCGTCGCTGGCACAATCGCGCTCGCGGCCGTCGCCGCCGCGCTCGCGTTCGCGCTGACGGGCGGCTCCTCGTCCAACACCTCGACGACCGTGAGCCCGCTCCCGGACGCCGCGGCGGCCGTGAGCCTGTTCAAGGGCATCCCGCAACAGGGGACGGTGCTCGGGAGCGCGAAGGCGCCCGTGACGCTGGTCGAGTACATCGATCTGCAGTGCCCGATCTGCCGGGCGTTCGAGACCGACGTGATGACGACCATCGTCCCCCGCTACGTGCGTCCCGGGAAGGTGCGCGTGGTCGCCCGCCCGATCGCCTTCATCGGGCCCGACTCGGTCCGCGGCCGTCTGGCGGCGCTCGCTGCGGGCCAGCAGAAGCGCTTCTTCGAGTTCGTGCAGCTCCTCTACTACAACCAGCAGGCCGAGAACTCCGGCTGGCTCAACGACCTCGTCATCCGCTCGGCGTACGCGAGCCTCCCGGGCTTCAATTCCGCAGCCGCGGACAGCGCCCGAGCCCAGGCCGCGGTTTCGGCCGAGGCGGCCCGCTTCGACAGTCAGGCGAAGGCCGACCACGTCCGGGGGACGCCGACGGTCCTCGTCGGCAAGCCGGGCGGCAAGCTGACCGAAGTCGGCTCGCCCGACGCGCCGACGCTCAGCGCCGCGATCGACAAAGTGCTCGCCGGCTAGCTCTAGTACCGGTCGAGCTCGCGCAGGCGCTCGTCGCTGATCCCGAAGTGGTGCGCGATCTCGTGCAGCACTACGCGCCGGATCTGTCCCCGCAATAGCGCCGGGTCGGCCCCGTACTGCCGCTCCAGCGGCCCGCGGTAGATCGAGATCTTGTCCGGCGCTGCGGCGTACGCGCTCGTCCGGCGCGTCAGCGGCACGCCCTGGTAGAGCCCCAGCAACGGGAGACCGCCCGGCGGCTCGTCCTCGACCACGATCTCGACGTTCGACATCGCCGCCCGCAGGTCGGCCGGTAGATCCTCGATCGCGGCCTCGACGACCTCCTCGAACTCCGCCTCCGAGCGCTCGTCCTCCACGACCTGAGGGTAGCGGCCCGCCGCGAGTACGATCCCGTTCGTGCAGCGGTACGTCCTCACCGAGCTCGATTCCGGCGAGCGCGTGATCTCGGAGCGCCTGGCGCACGTCCGCTCGGTCGCGATCGGCTTCTGGATCGGCGCGGGCTCGCGGGACGAGACCCATGCAAAGGCAGGCGTCTCGCATTTCCTCGAGCACCTGCTCTTCAAGGGCACGGCCTCGCACAGCGCGCAGGAGATCGCGGAGATCTTCGACACCCTCGGGGGCGAGCTCAACGCAGCCACCTCGCGCGAGCACACGGTGGTCTACGCGCGCGTGCCGGACGACCGACTTGCAACCGCGCTCGACGTGATGGGGGAGATGGTCTTCGCGCCGTCGTTCGCCGAGCTCGACGCGGAGCGGGAGGTGGTGCTCGAGGAGATCGCGATGTACGAGGACCAGCCGCAGGAGCTCGTCCATGACCTGATCTCCGAGGCGACCTTCGGTACGCACCCGCTGGGCCGGCCGGTGATCGGCCGGGCAGAGGTGGTCTCGAGCGTCAGCCGGCGCACGCTCGCGTCGTATCACCGCTCGATGTACGTGCCCGGCAACGTCGTCGTCTCCGCTGCGGGGAACCTCAAGCACGAGGAGCTGCAGCGCCTGCTGCTGAAGGCCCAGCGCAAGGCCGTCGAGTCGGTGCGGAAGGGCCCGCGCGTCCGGCCGCCGCTCGTCAAGGCGCCGGAGCCGAGCCTTCGCTTCCAGCGCAAGGACACCGAGCAGTACCACGTCTGCGTGGCGGCCCCGGGGATCTCGCGCTCGGACAAGCGGCGCTTCGCGGCCTCCCTGCTGGACGGGGTCCTTGGCGGATCGGCGTCCTCGCGGCTCTTCCAGGAGATCCGCGAGAAGCGGGGGATGGCGTATGCGGTCTACAGCTTCGCCTCGCAGTACACGGACACCGGCCAGATCGGGATCTACATCGGCACCCGCGAGGACAACCTCGCAGCCTGCCTGGAGATCGCGAGCGAGCAGATGGGCGAGATCGCCGCGGGCAACCTGCGGCCCGAGGAGCTCGCGCGCGCGAAGGAGAACCTCAAGGGCCGGATCATGCTCTCGATGGAGTCGACCGCCAACCGGATGAGCCGGTTGGGCAAGTCGCTCATCACCGACACCGAGCTGCTCTCGATCGAGCGGATCATGGCCGAGGTCGACGCCGTCGAGGCGGATGCGCTCGCCGAGCTCGCCGGGGTGCTGCTGGCGCCCGAGAAGCTCTCGGCAGCGGGGATCGGGCCGGCGGAGGAACGCTTCCTGGCGGCGGTCGAGCGGGTCAATCCCGGGCTCGCCAAGGCCGCGTGAGGATCTGCCTCTTCGGGCGCGGGGGCAAGGTCGGTTCCGTGCTCGGGCCGGCGCTCGAAGCGGCGGGGCACGAGCTGGTCGAGCTCGACCGGGCCGACGCGATGGTCGACTTCACGGCGCCGGACACGGTCGAGGCGAACGTCCGGACGGCGCTCGAGCACGGCGTCCCCTGCGTCGTGGGCACGAGCGGCTGGGACCCCGGGCGGTGCGGGGAGCTCGCGGCCGAGCGCGGGCTGCAGCTCTTCGTCGCGCCGAACTTCGCGATCGGAGCGGTGCTGATGATGCGGCTGGCGGCGGAGGCGGGGCGCTACCTGGCCCGCTCGGAGATCGTCGAGCTGCACGGCGAGGCGAAGAAGGACGCGCCGTCGGGTACCGCGAAGGCGACCGCGGAGCTGCTTTCCGGGGACGTGCCGATCCACTCGATTCGGCTGCCCGGGCTCGTAGCCCACCAGGAGGTGCTGTTCGGCGGGGAGGGCCAGCTCCTGACGATCCGCCACGACGCCTTATCGCGTGAGGCCTACGTGCCGGGGGTGCTGCTGGCGCTGGAGAAGCTGCCGTCGCTTCCGCCGGGGCTGACGCTCGGCCTGGAGACGCTTCTCGGCTGATCCTCGCGACGGGCGCGTCGGCACGGTTCCGGCACGCTTCGGTCACACACGCGCCACGGTTTCGCCGCTAGCGTTTCCGTCAGGGGTCACGGGGGACCCCTTGGGGTCGTTTGAGGACGCTCGACACGGAGAGGTGGTTCCGGGGCGGCGTCGTACAATGCTTCCGTGCTCGGCGAGGTGCTGACCGCGACCGTGACGCCCTTCGACGCCCGCGGTGCCGTCGACTACGACCGCTACCGCGAGCTCTGCGCGTTCCTCGTCGACAGCGGCTCCGACGGCGTCGTCGTGAACGGAACGACCGGCGAGTCGCCGACGCTCTCCGACGCGGAGCGGCTGGAGCTGATCCGGGCCGCCCTCGACACGGTGGGCGACCGCGCAACCGTGATCGCCGGAACGGGCACCAACTCGACCGCGCACTCCGTCCATCTCACAGAACAGGCGCACGAAGCCGGGGTGCACGGCTTCCTCGTCGTCACGCCGTACTACAACAAGCCGCCGCCCCTCGGGATCGTCGAGCACTTCAAGGCCGTCGCCGCCGTGAGCGACCGGCCGGTCATCGCCTACAACATCCCCGGCCGCGTGGTCATCAACATCGAGCCCCACACGATGGCCGAGCTCGCCGAGATCCCGAACCTGACCGCGGTCAAGCAGTCGAACGCGGACCTCGAGCAGGCCCGCCGGATCGTCGAGCTCGGGCTCGACCTCTACGCGGGCGACGACAACCTCGTCCTGCCGTTCGTCGAGCTCGGCGGCAAGGGCGGCGTCTGCGTGCACACGCATGTCGTCGGGCCGCAGGTCAAGGAGATGATCAGCCGCTTCCGCGCAGGCGACGTCGCAGCCGCGAGGCAGATCGACGAGGAACTCGCGCCCGCGTACGAGCTGATCGGCGTCGTCACCGGGCCGATCCAGATCAAGGCGGCGCTGAACATGCTCGGCCACGATGTGGGCGGGCTGAGGCTGCCGCTCGTCGAGGCGAGCGAGGACGAGCAGGCGCAGATCCGCTCCTGTCTCGAACGCCTGAACCTGCCGGCGCCGGCTCCCGTCTAGACAGCCGCCACCGAGGGCGGATCGAGCGCGGAGGCCGTCGCCGCGCGCGGCCAGGATCCGCCGCCCAAGGCCTAGCCAGGCCCGAAGCTAGACTTCTGCGATGCCCGGAACGACTCGCATCATCCCCCTGGGCGGCCTCGGCGAGGTCGGCAAGAACATGACCGTCTACGAGGCGGAGGGCGAGGTCGTCGTCGTCGACGCGGGCCTCGCGTTCCCGCGCGACGAGCATCTCGGCGTCGACCTGATCCTGCCCGACTTCGCGTATCTCACCGACCGCGAGCGCCCTGTACGAGCCGTAGTGCTGACCCACGGCCACGAGGACCACGTCGGCGCCCTGCCGTACGTGCTCCGCCAGGCCCGCGTCCAGGAGGTCTGGGCCACGCGCCTGACGATGGGCCTCGTCAAGTCGAAGCTCGACGAGCACGGCCTGCTGCGGTCGGCCGGGCTGAGGGAGATCGACCCGGAGGGCGGGCCGGTCCAGCTCGGGCCGTTCTCGCTCGATTTCATCCGGGTCGCGCACTCGATCCCCGACTCGATCGCGGTCGTGCTCGACACGCCCGGGGGATGCATCCTGCACACCGGCGACTACAAGCTCGACCACACGCCGGTCGACGGGCTCCGCACCGACGTCGGCCGCCTGGCGGAGCTCGGCAACCGGGGGGTCGACCTCCTCCTGGGCGATTCGACGAACGCCGAGCGCCCGGGGGTGACGGGCTCGGAGCGCCTCGTCGGAGAGGCGTTCAGGCAGATCATCCCGCGCCTCGAGGGCCGCGTGCTGGTCGCCTCCTTCGCCTCGAACGTCCACCGCATGCAGCAGGCGATCGACGTCGCCGTAGACGTCGGCCGGAAGGTCTGCGTCGTCGGCCGCTCGATGCGAAAGAACGTGAACATCGCGCGGAACCTCGGCTACATGGAGGTGCCCGACGAGGTCCTGATCCGTCCGAACGAGCTGGAGGAGTACGCGCCGAGCGAGGTGCTCATCCTCTGCACGGGCAGCCAGGGCGAACCCCTCTCGGCGCTCGTGCGGATCGCGTACGGCGATCACCCGGCCGTCAAGGTCGAGGCCGGCGACACCGTGATCATCTCGGCGAAGCCGGTGCCCGGGAACGAGCTGAGCGTCCACGACGCGATCAACCAGCTTGCGCGGCGGGGCGCAGAGGTCCTGCACCAGGAGATCGCCCCGATCCACGTGTCGGGCCACGGCAACTCCGAGGAGCTGAGGACGATGCTCGGGCTCGTCCGGCCACGGGCCGTGATGCCGGTGCACGGGGAGTTCCGGATGCTCGCGGCGCACGCCCGGCTCGCCCGCGAGGGTGGGATCCCGGAGGACCGGATCGTGCTGGCCGAGAACGGCTCCGTGGTCGAGCTCGAAGACGGCGTGCCGCGGCTTGTCGACCGGATCGCAGCCGGGGTCACGTTTGTGGACGGGCTTGGAGTGGGGGACGTCCGGGACGTCGCGCTGCGCGACCGCCGCCACCTCTCGGAGGACGGCGTCCTGATCGTCGTCGCGACGCTGACCGGCTCGAACGGCGCCGTGGCCGGCCAGCCCGAGCTGATCGCCCGCGGCTTGGGGGAGCCGGACGAGGAGCTCCTGGAAGAGATGAAGGAGGAGGCGCAGCGCGTCCTGGCCGAGCTCCTGGCGGACGACGTGAGCGAGATCAAGCTGCTCCAGGAGCACCTCCACGACGGGCTCGGGCAGCTGATCTACGACCGCACGGGTAGACGGCCGATGATCTTGCCTGTAGTTGTAGAGGTATGAGCCGCATTCGCACCGAGCGCACCTGGGCTGACGTCCTCGTCGACAACGCCGCCGAGATCGACACCGCAGAGCGGCTGATCCGCCAGCTCAACGCCTGCGAGGTCGCGGCGCTCGCGTTCTGCCGGCTGCTGGAGCGCTGGGCGCGGGGCGATGCGGCCCCGTCGACGCCGGGCGGGCGGCAGGCGGCGCTGCGCCGCGCGGCCGAGCGCGCCGAGACGGCGCTCGCCGGGCTCGAAGGCCCGCTCGGGCGCTATTTGCTCGAGCTCGAGCCGGAGCGTGCCGAGGGCCGCTCCTGGTACGGGGCCCCCGGCGCGGCCGAGCTGCTCGAGTGGTCGCCCGTGCTCGACCGGGCCGGCGTGCATGCATCCGCGCTGCGCGTCACCCAGGCCTACCTCGAGCTCGCCGTCTTCCTGCGAGCTCTCGCCGGGCTCGGCGACGCCGCGCGGATCCGCTCGACGCCGGACCGCTCCGCGCTCTGGGCCGGGCTCTTCGACCTGCGCGAGAACCTGCTCGGCCGCGCGGTCGAGGACCTCCGCGCGCTCGCCGCCTAGCAGCACCGCCGCCGTTCTCTGTATCAAGGACGGGCTTTCGACCTCCTTGTAACACCGTGTTACTTGGGCCTTGTCGCGGGAGGGGCGGCGGATCCACGTACCAGCCTGGTACTTGGAGGAACGGCGGTTCGCGGCCTTTGCTGCGGTTAGGCTACGAGAGCTGTGCTGGGAGCGATCTGGACCTTCCTGATTCCCGTCTTCGTGCTGGTCGGGATCCTCTTCCTGCTGCTCGCGCTCAACCTCCTGGCGCGGGTGCAGGGCGGGCGCTACGTGCGCCCGCTGGCGCAGGGGTTGATGAAGATCCCGTGGGTCGGCGGTCAGCTCCGCAAGGCCTCCCAGGCGACGCTGGAGCGCAAGAATCCGGAGCTCGCGAGCGCGATGGCCAAGCTCGAGCGCTCCGGCGCCACCCGCGACCCCACGAAGGCGCAGCAGGCGCTCTCGCGTCTGAACGCGGCCGAGCGCAAGGCCTGGCTCGACGCCGCGGGCGAGCAGGGAGCCATCCCCGAGCCGATGAACCGCCAGCAGCGCCGGGCTGCCGCGAAGCTCAAGAAGCGCCGCTGAGGAGCCCCGCGTAACCATCGCCGGGCCGTGTTGGCGACGCGCAGCTTCGTGACCAGGACGATTCGGGCGGTGAGGATCGTCCTGGGCGACGGCCGGATACCGCGACCCCTGCGGTGGGGTGGTGCCCTCGGGCTTGCGCCGATACCGGGGCCCCTCGACGAGGCTGTCCTGCTTCTCGTCGGTGGGATCCTCTGGCTGTTCTACCGCGACCGCTTGGCGGGAGCCTGGCATCAGGCTGGAGAACCGCAGGCGGACGAAGACTAGGCACAAGGGAAGCCCTGCTCCGCGTCGAAGAGGCGCGCATGGCGCGCCGTCGCAAGAGACGCACGCTCAAGCCGCGCGTGCCCAAGCGTGTGAAGCAGCGCAAGAAGCGCGCGCGCAAGACGCGGGGGCACCAGCACCCCGAGCTCGTCGGGCTCGGCCTGGTCGCGCTGGGGCTGTTCCTGGTCGCCGTGCTGTGGGCCGGCTGGAACGGCGGCTACGTCGGCGCCTGGATCGGAAACGGGCTCGACGCCGTGATCGGCTCGGCCGCGCTCGGTCTGCCGCCCGCGCTCGCGATCGTCGGCTCGCTGATGGTGGCGAGGAGCGATCTCGTCGACGTCCGGCCCTTCCGTACCGGCCTGGTGGTGCTCTCGCTCGGGCTGATGCTCACCCTCGGACGGGATCACGGCGGCTACCTCGGCACCGTCCTCGGCGGCGGCCTCGGGCTGGCGCTGGGCGGCACCGGTGTCGCGATCGTCGGCGTCCTGGCGCTGCTCGCGGGCGCACTTCTGGTCACCGGGGCCTCGGCCGGGGCAATCCTCCGCAGTTCGACGCTCCGCGTCCGCGAGTCTCAGGCAGCCTGGTCACGCCGGCGCGCCGAGCGGCGCCACGGCCCGGCGCTGCGGGTGATCGAAGGGGACCGCGCGCTGACTCCGCCAAAACCGCAAGCCCCGCCCGTCGACGTCGTCGGCGACTTCCCGGACATTCTCTCGGACTCGGCGCCTCCACCCTTGCTCGTTCCCGAGACGGAGCGCGAGCCCGACCAAGCGAGCCTCTTCGACGCCACGTCGGAGCCGCCCGGCGACTACCGGCTGCCCGATCGCGGCTTGCTGCGCGCCTCTCCACCGGGGAGCGGGCCCAACGGCGACCACGGCGCCAGGATCGCCGACGCGCTCGTCCAGACGCTGGCGAACTTCGGCGTCGACGCGACCATGGTCGGCCAGATCTCAGGCCCTCGCGTCACGCGCTACGAGCTCCAGCTCGCCCCGGGGACGAAGGTCTCGAAGGTGGCGTCGCTCAAGGACGACCTCTCCTACGCGCTCGCGACGACCGAGATCCGCATCCTCGCTCCGATCCCCGGCAAGCAGGCGGTCGGCGTCGAG
>Ga0307277_10000660_pt1 | contig 13065 bp, 10 predicted proteins | sample ER_DNA_116_FD_194473 | JGI IMG/M metagenome (GOLD analysis project Ga0307277, IMG submission 194473) | Bulk soil microbial communities from the East River watershed near Crested Butte, Colorado, United States - ER_DNA_116 | ecosystem: Environmental > Terrestrial > Soil > Floodplain | place...
GATTGAACTCACCCCCCGAAAGCGGACATCGACCGACGCGGCGGCCATGTCCGCTTTGTGCCAATAGCGCCCCTCGCAACCAATTCACTCGATCACCTCGCCGGCAAGCGCAAGCCGCTTGCTCACACCGCGTTTTTTGCCGCTTTCACGGGACGAGCCCTGACAATCTTTCGCGCCGGCTTAGCCTTGAACACGGTTGGTTCCTTCGTGAACGGATTGATGCCGGCGCGCTCTTTCGTGGCGGGCTTTTTGATTACGACAAATTTTGCAAAGCCCGGCAACAAAAATGCACCATTCTTTTTCAATTCCTTGTAACCCACGGATGCCAGTGACTCGATGACACCCTTAACGTCTTTCTTTGAAAGCGAGTGTTGATCAGCAACTTTTTGGATCAGCTCAGACTTCGACATCAGCTTAGGCATGGAACTTCCTTTCCTAAAAGACGCGCTGGGAGAACCGCTCGGGCGGAATCGCCGCCCGAGCTAACGGCCTATTTCTTCGCTCTGGCCTTTTTCGCCTTTTTCGCCTTCTTCGCCTTCTTTGCTTTCTTAGCCATAGTGACCTCTTCGTTTGCGGGAGCAGCCGCCTTGGAGGGGCCGGCCGCGTCCCATACAATATTAGGATCACCTGATTCTACTTGGCTTGTCTGCAAACGAGCCGATATTTCTTGTTGGCAGCGGTTCGACTAAGCGACCGGCCGATGTCCATTATGGCTCATTCACGTCGATTTCGGCCCGTCAGATGGACGTCCGGTCTACCCCCATAAGCGGCGCAAGAGCGGACATTGCAGCACTTCGCGTTTGTGCCAACAGGGGACTCATGCACCGCAGCAAACGACGCGTAGGGTTTGCAACGCTTAATCGATCACCTCGTCGGCGAGCGCAAGTACCGACGACGGGATTTCGAGGCCAAGCCCCTTTGCAGTTTTAAGGTTGATCACCAGCTCGTATTTGGTCGGCGCCTGTACCGGCAGGTCCGTTGGCTTTTCGCCCTTGAGGATGCGATCAACGTAGGCCGCTGCGCGACCGTACTGATCAAGCATGTCAGGCCCATAGGCGATCAGGCCACCCTCGGTGGCAAAGGAGCGGTACGGGTAGATCGCCGGCAATCGGTGCCGGGCCGCGAGCGTGATGATCAGATGGCGATGACGCGACGCCTCGGGGCTCGAGGTCACGACCAGGCCGCCATTCGAGGAACGCGCTAAGGCCGCGATGTCGCGCTCGATGTTGCCGGCGTCGCGTACATTGACCGGAATCGCTTCCATCCCGAGCGACGGCGCCGCAGATTGGATGGCGCCGAACTGCCCAATTCCGGACGCTATCGTGGGGTCCCGAAGGACGGCCACTCGTTTGACTTCCGGCGCCGTCTGCTTGAGCCTCTCCAGCCATTTCCCGCTCAGGCCGTATTCGAACATGAGAAAGCCGGTGGCATTGCCACCCGGGCGCGCCAAGTTTGCAACGAAGCCGGCGCCGACCGGGTCGATCACAACCACGAACACGATCGGCACGGTGCGGGTCGCCTGAAGCAAGGGCGCCACGGTTGTGGTGCCAGAGGCAGCCAGGATTATGTCCGGCGCCAGTGCGGCCAATTCGACTGCCTGTTTGCGAACCTCCTCCGCATTGGTCGTCGCCCAGCGGGTATCGATCCGCACGTTCCGGCCCTCGATCCAACCCAATAGCGCCAGCCCCTGCTGGAACGCCCCCATGCGGGTCTGATATTCGGGATCGTCTGCGGTGGCAGCGACGAGCACACCGATGCGCCGCATCCGCTCGCCCTGCTGCCCGCGCGCCGCGAGCGGCCACACGGCCGCCGCGCCGCCGAGCAGCGTGATGAATTCGCGCCGTTTCATTGCCCAGTGCCTCGCGTGCTTCCGAATAAGGAATAGCACACAGGGGAGTGCTGCGCTGCGGGATTTCGATCCGGTCTATGTCCCAGATGGGTCAATCTCAACATTTTTGTCCGAGGCGACGCGGCCATTCATGTCCGCTATGCTCCAACAGCGACCAAAGCCGGCGAGTCGGAGCGAATTGCCGCGATGTGCCCAAAGCGGTCTAGAGCACGCAGTAAACGAATCTTCACTTGATCCACTCGCCGTCGAGTGGGCAAACCGCGTCAGCGGTGCCCAAGCCTGGTTGTCTTGAGGTTTATGGCCAGAGCGATTTGGTTCGGCCTGTTCGCTGACGTCGCGGCGTTGCGGGATTATGCTCGCGGACGACGCGTATATTTTTTCAGAAGAAGGAGGAGCCGATGGCGACCTTTGACAACTTCTTCATCGCCGAGGGACCAGGACCAATATTCGCCGGCCTGCAATCCATCCCATTCGATCACCAGACGGCTCAGTTCCGCGTCGGCGTGTACGCGACCGGCACGAGCGCCGGCCTGCAAGGAATTGCCCTCAGCAACCCCGGAGATACAATCGACGTCCCAGTCTTTGGGCCGGCCGGAGTTTACGGCGCGGCGGTGACATCGCCGGGCGTGACCGGATGGTCCAACCAAAACGACGGGTGCCAGGGTCTCTCGTTCACCGGGACCGCGATCCGGGCAGTCTCCTTCTTCGGCCCCGGCATAGACAGCCTGTCGGGCGCGCTCACCGGCGTCAGGGGTGTTTCTAACGTGCAGGGACCGCCCGTCCCCAACACTTCGAACATCGCCGGCGTGGTCGGCACATCGGACCAACAACATGGCGTGATCGGCACTTCGAAAACGTCCGTGGGTGTCATCGGCTTTTCCAACAACATCGGCGTCCTGGGGTTCACGACCACGCCGGGCGGCCTTGCCGGCCAATTCATCGGCAATATTCAGGTGACCGGGACTAAGGCGGCAGTGGTGCCGTTTCCCGACGGCAGCCATCGCGCGCTCTATTGCATGGAGAGCCCGGACCTCTGGTTTGAGGATTTCGGCACGGCGAAGCTCAAGCGCGGGCGTGCGCTGGTCCAGCTCGATGCGGACTTCGCCAAGGTCATCAAGCCCGGGGACTATATGGTGTTCCTCACGCCCGAGGGCGATTGTCGCGGGCTCTATGTGCGCCGCAAGAGCGCCACGAGCTTTCAGGTCGTCGAGCAGATGGGCGGCACGTCGAATATCGCGTTTTCCTATCGCATCGTCGGCCGGCGCAGAGACATCAAAGAACACCGTCGCTTTGCCAAGATCGATGCGCCCCTGCCGCTGCGGCCCGCGCCGAAGCGCGCGCCTCGCAAGCAAGCGCCGAGCGCATCAGCGCTGCGCGGATTCGTCGCCCGCTTGGAGAAGGAGGCGCGCGAGCGCACCCCGAAGGGCGCGAGGAGAAGCGGCGGACGGCCACGCCCGCTGCCAAAGGATTCGGGAAGGCCGACCACCCGGGCGCAGCTGCAGCGCTTGAGAGCGAAGAAGAAGTAAAGAGTGTACCGGTTTGCGCCTGCGGCAAGGCGCGGCCCATGTCGCCGTCATGCCCGCGCATAGCGCGTCGGAAGACGCGCGTGAACGCGCTTACGGCGCCGGGCATCCACGTCTTTTGTGCCTCAAGCGAAGACGTGGATGGCACCGCAACTCGGGCTTGCCCGAGTTGCGCACCATTGAGTGCCGCAAGTCGGGTAAACCCGACTTGCGGGGACAAGCCCGGCCATGACGCGACAAGAGGCCCCTATCGCCTTGCGACAACAGCGCTTATTGACTTTGCCTGCCTTTCCAATATGTACTTCCGCTTGGTGATTGCCCGGCGCACCAGCATACGTGGTGCGCTCGGACGAGGGCGCGAATGAAATCGGGGGGCCTTGCGGCCCGTCGTGAACGATCGGCGGGCGAAGGTCCCACGAGTGCGACAGTCATAACTGAACATCAATCGCACGGGTTAAGCCGACAGCGTCCGGGAGACAGAGGGTCGATCACTTTCCAATCGAAGATCAGTTGAGAGCGTACTCCAAGATTCGGCTCTCCTTGTGAGATTCTGAATTAGGTTCGGTCGAGTCCTGCACATAACAAGGGCGGAAAAACAAGGAACGGCAGCGCCATGCAAATCACTGTCAACAATGACTTCAACACCTTTGGCGGGTTCACCCCACAGCAAATCAACAGCTTCCTCGCGGACGAGCAGACCGCCATCAACATCCTGGATTCGACGTTCACCAACAACATCTCGGTCGTGTACGACGTCGGCTTCGGATCGTACCGCGGCCAAATAATGCCCAACCAGAACATCTCCGAAGCGGACGTCAACGAAAACGCCCTGTTTTTCCGGACCTATTCGCAAGTGCGGCAGGATCTGCTGAACTTGGGGCAGCCCAACTTCTTCACCGCCGCCAATCTGCCTGCCGGCAACAGCATCAACGGCGTGACGAACTTCTGGGTCAGCTCGAGCGTCGGAGCGATCTTCGGGCTCTTTACCCAGCAGACCGACGGCTTCGTCGGCATCGGCACCCAATTCACCCCCGGCGCGCAGCGGGTGTCCGCCTTCCTGCACGAATTCGGGCATGCCATGGGCCGCGTCCCGGAGACCATCCAGGGCGCCGCCTCCGAGCTCGACCTGTGGCGCTTCCTTACCCCGGGCAACCGTCTGTTCAACGGCAACAATCCGAACCACACGCCTGCGTATTTCTCGCTCGACGGCGGCGCCACAAAGATCGCTGATTGGGGCCAGGACTCGGACGTGAGCGATTTTCTCAACAACAACCTGACCGGAAACGACCCGTTCAACGAATTCGTAGGCAACCTCGGCAACCTCACCAACTTGGACATCCTGATCACGGAGGCGCTCGGATTCCAGCATCCGACTCCCAATCCGCCTCCGCCGCCCGGCACCACGGCCGATATGGTCCTGCGGCACGGCGCCGACGGCAAATACGAGATCTATGACATCGGCGGCAACGCGATCCTGGCAGCCTTTCCGTTGGGCAAGGTCGGCACCGATTGGCGGTTCGTCACGCTCGGTGGCTTCTTCGGCAACGACACCACCGACATGCTGCTGCGCAACGCCAACAGCGGCGGCTTCGAGGTCTACAACATCAGCAACAACAACATCACCGGCGCCGCCTTCCTCGGCAATGTCGGGCTCGATTATCAGGTCATGGGTTTCGGCAATTTCTCGAGCTTCGGCGAAACCGACATGATCCTGCGCAACGTCAACAACGGCGCATTGCAGGTCTACGACATCAGGAACAATTAGATCATCGGCACCAACGCCATGGGCGCGGTGGGGCTCGACTGGCAGGTCGCCGGCTTCGGCAATTTTTCCAGCCGCGGCACCAGCGACATGATCCTGCGCAACGTCAATAACGGCGCGCTGTTGGTCTACGACGTCGACAGCAATCAAGTCACCGGCAACGCCTTCCTGGGCAATGTCGGGGTGGATTGGAAGCCCTTGGCGTTCGGCAATTTCAGCAGCCGGCCGGGCGCAACCGACATGATCATGCGCAATGCCAACAGCGGCGGCATGGTGATCTACGACATCAACAACAATCAGGTCACCTCGGCCTATTTCATCGGCGCGGTCGGATTGGATTGGCAGTTCGCCGGCGTCGCCCCGGTGAGCGGAGCCGGCGCGTCCGATCTCGTCTTGCGCAACGCCAACAGCGGCGCGTTCCAGGTCTACAATATCGCCTTCAACTCGCTGAACGGCTCCGCGAGCTTGGGCGCGGTGGGATTGGATTGGTCGCTCGGCGGGCTCGCCGTCGATCCGCCCACCGGGGCGGGCGGGGCGATGGGTGTGTCGGACGATTCAACCTCGCAGCTCGTGCAGGCGATGGCCGGTTTTGGCGGCGCAAGCGGCGCAGCCGACGGCATGAATTCCGCCCTCGGCGCCGATCCGTTGCAGCAGCAGCAATTTCTGACCACCCCGCAGCACGCGTGAGGCACTGCAAGCTGACGCGCCGCGTCAGCTGCGGCCGCGGGCTTTAGAGCATGTGCCGATCGGATTGACTCGCCGTCATGCCCGCGCATAGCGCGTCGGCAGACGCGCGTGAACGCGCTGACGTCGCGGGCATCCACGTCTTTCCGACCCAAGCGTCGCAACTCGTGCAAGCGATCGCGGGCTTCGACGGCGGCGACGCGACCGAGAGCTTTGATAGCATCGACCCTAGTTCCGACCCGTCGCAGCAGCCGTGGCTGACGACATCGCAGCAGGCGTGACAGCGGCGCGAGCATAGCCCGCCGCTATTGCTTCGTGTGACAGCGTGCGGCGATAGGCTGCGGTTATTGCGAAATAAGAGCGGTGCGACGATACGCAGCGTCGTCAGCGACTCGCTTCCAATCTAGAATTGACCCGTGATGCGCGCCTGATCAAGGCGCGCGGCGCGGACAGCGTAACAAGAATAAGAACCGTAGGCGCGAATTCATTGCCACGGTCGATATGTCCACCCGCAAGCCCGCGCCGTGCGAAGCTGCATCGCGCGCTGCTCGCGGGATGCAGCTCACGCCGAGCGAGAGTTTGATCCCGGCTCAGCTTACCGGTCGGCGCGCTCTGCAAGCGAGACGATCCCAGAGGAGGCCGTGTCATGCCAGTCTACACCTACACCACCCTCGATGATCCCTTGGCCACCATAGGCACCACTGCATTTGGCATCAACGCCATGGGCCAGATCGTCGGGTCCTACCGCAACAACAGCGGCAACCACGGCTTCATTCTCAGCGGCAGTACCTACACCACCGTCGACGATCCCGCGGGCACCCTTGGCACCTCTGCCTATGGCATCAACAATTCCGGCCAGATCGTCGGGTATTACGTGGACGCCAGCGGCGCCAACCACGGCTTCGTCCTCAGCGGCGGCATTTACACCGCGCTCAACGATCCCATCGGCGATCCGGGCAGCACTCGAGCCTTCGGCATCAACGCTACGGGCCAGATCGTCGGCATTTACAACGCCTCCGGCGTTGGCACCAGCGGCTTCCTTTATAGCGGCGGCACCTACACCACCCTCAACCATCCCTTGGCCACCAACGGCACTGAGGCATATGGCATCAACTCCGCGGGCCAGATCGTCGGGGACTACTTCGACCACACCGGCAGCCGCACCCACGGCTTCCTCTTCACGCCTAACCCTCTCATGCCAGGTGGTACCTATACCACACTGAACCATCCCCTGGGCGCCGGTGGTACCGAGGCCTTCGGCATCAACGATATGGGTCAGATCGTGGGGGCGTACATCGACTCCAACAACAAGAACCACGGCTTTCTTTACAGCGGCGGGAACTACATCACCCTCGACGATCCTTTGGCCAACACCGATCCGTTTGCCATCGATGGCACCGTTCCATTCGGCGTCAACGATGCCGGCCAGATCGTGGGGTTTTACAGCAACACCACCGGCAATCACGGCTTCCTTGAAATCACCGTGTCGAACCCGCCGCCGCCCCCCGGCACCACCGCCGACATGATCCTGCGTGGCGCGAACACGTCCTCTGTGATGGGCCAGTACGAGATCTACGACATCGGCAACAACGCAATCCTGGCAGCGTACTCGCTGGGCCAGGTCGGAACCGATTGGGCCTTCGTCACGCTCGGCGGCTTCTTCGGCAGCGACACCACCGACATGCTGTTGCGCAATTCGGTGACCGGCGGCTTCGAGGTCTACGACATCGCCAACAACAACGTCACCAACGCCGCCTTCCTAGGCAACGTCGGCATGGATTGGCAGGTCATGGGTTTCGGCAATTTCTCGAGCTTCGGCGAAACCGACATGATCATGCGCAACATGAACACCGGCGGGGTCGAGGTCTACGACATCAGGAACAACCAAATCATCGGCTTCAACTTCATGGGCGCGGTCGGCCTGAATTGGCAGTTCTCGGGCATCGGCAATTTCAGCAGCCGCGGCACCAGTGACATGCTGCTGCGCGATGCCAATAGCGGCGGCTTGGAGGTCTACGATATCGACAGCAATCAGATCACCGGCGCGGCCTTCCTGGGCAACGTCGGGTTGGATTGGCAATTCTCCGGCGTCGGTAACTTCAGCAGCGTTCCTGGCGAAAGCGATCTCTTATTGCGGAACACGATCAACGGCGGATTGGAAGTCTACAACATCGCCAACAATCAGCTGATCGGCGCGGCCTTCTTGGGCATGGTCGGATTGGATTGGCAGTTCGCGGGCGTCGCTCCAGCGCATGGCCCCGGCGCGTCGGATTTGATCTTGCGCAACGTCAACACCGGCCAATTCGAGGTCTACAACATCGCCAACAACCAGATCACGGGTGCCGCGCTCCTGGGCGCCGTGGGCTTGGATTGGCAGCTCGGCGGTTTCGCCGTCGATCCGCCGACCGGGTCGGGCGCATTCGCGGACGGCTCGAACGATCAGCTCGCGCAAGCGATGGCGGGCTTCGGCGGCGGAAGCGGCGCCGAAAATTTCAATGCTGCCGCCTTCGGTGCCGACGCGTCACAGCCGCTGTTGCTGACCCCGCCGCAGCACGCGTGACGGCGGTGTCGCCGGATTAGCGTACCGATCGAGGCGCTCGGGACGCGAGACGACCACAGAGGAGGCCGTGTCATGCCCGTCTACTCCTACACTACCCTCGACGATCCGTTGGCCAGCGATGGCACCTTTGCCTATGGCATCAACGCCATGGGCCAGACCGTGGGGTATTACGTCGACAACAGAAGCAACCACGGCTTTCTTCGCAGCGGCGGCACCTACACCACCCTCGCTGACCCCTTGGCCGCCATCAGCACTGAGGCATTTGGGATCAACGCCACGGGCCAAATCGTCGGATCTTACCAGACCGGCACCACGAGCCGCGGCTTCCTGTTGAGCGGCAGTACGTATACCTCGCTCAACGATCCCTTGGCCGGCCCGGCCGGCACCCAGGCAATAGGCATCAACGATGCGGGCCAGATCGTCGGGTCCTATTTCGATAACGCCGGCAACAATCACGGATTCATCTATAGCGGCGGCATGTACACCACGCTTGATGATCCTTCGGCGGGCGCCGAGGGCACGGTACCAACCGGCATCAATGGCGTGGGCCAGATCGTCGGGTACTATTACGATAACGCTAATACGCTCCACGGCTTTCTCTTCACCCCTAATCCTCTCACGCCGGGCGGCACCTTTACCACCCTCGACGAACCCTTGGCGACCACCGGCACCCTTCCATTTGGCATCAACGATGCGGGGCAGATCGTGGGGCGGTACCTCAACGCCAGCGGTAGACACGGCTTCCTGTACAGCGGCGGCACTTACACCACGCTCGACGATCCCTTGGCGGACTTCTTCGGCACCTCTGCGCAGGGTATCAACGGCAGCGGCGAGATCGTCGGGTATTACAGCAGCTCCAGTGGCGACCACGGCTTCCGTGCAATCTCCGGACCGAATCCGCCGCCGCCCCCCGGCACCAGCGCCGACATGATCCTGCGCGGCTCGAACGCGTACCCGTCGGTGGCGGGCCAGTACGAGATCTACGACATCGGCAATAATGCGATCTTGGCGGCTTACTCCTTGGGCCAGGTCGGAACCGATTGGGCCTTCGTCACCCTCGGCGGCTTCTTTGGCAGCGACACGAGCGACATGCTGTTGCGCAATTCCAGCACGGGCGGCTTCCAGGTCTACGATATCAGCAACAACAACATAACGGGCGGCGCCTTCCTGGGCACGGTCGGGATGAACTGGCAAGCGGCCGGCTTCGCGGACTTGAACCACGACAGCACGACCGACATGGTGTTGCGTAACTCGAGCACCGGCGCATTCCAGGTCTACAACATCGTCAACAATAGCATTACGACTTCCGCCAGCGTGGGAACGGTCGGCTTGAATTGGCAGGTCGGAGGCTTCGGCAATTTCTCGAGCCTCGGCGAATCCGATATGATCCTGCGCGATACGGCGACGGGCGGATTGCAAGTCTACGATATCGCCAACAACCAGATCACCAATTCCGCCTTCATGGGCACCGTGGGATTGGATTGGCAGATCATCGCCGTCGGCAATTTCAGCAGCATGTCCGGCGAAAGCGATATGATCATGCGCAACATCAACACCGGCGGCTTGGAGGTCTACGATATCGCGAACAATAAGATCGCTGGCGCGGCCTTTCTGGGCACGGTCGGGCTCAATTGGCAGTTCGCGGGGGTTGCTCCGGTCCGCGACACCGGCGGCTCCGACTTGGTTTTGCGCGACATCAACACCGGCCAGTTCGAGGTCTACAACATCGCCAACAATCAAATCGTGGGAGCTGCCCTCTTGGGTACGGTCGGATTGGATTGGCAGCTCGGCGGGTTCGCCGCCGATCCGCCGACCGCGTCGGGTGCATTCTCGGACATCTCGCACGATCAGGTCGTCCAAGCGATCGCCAGCTTCGACGGCGGCGGTGCCGACAGCTTGAATGCTGTCGCCCTAGGTCTCGACCCGTCACAGCAGCCCTTGCTGACGACGCAATTCGGGTGACGCCGACAGGGCTCCTAGTCCCCTCCCCTGATGGCCGTCGCCTTGTCGACGATCTCGCGCATGGCCGAGGCGCACTGTTCCGCGGTTTTCAGATCCTCGAAGATCAGCGTGAGGGCGGGAGCGCGGCCCTCCTGTTCGATTGTGAAGCCAGGGCTGGTAACAAAGCCATCCCCGAGGTCGATGTCCTCCACCTTTCCGACGCGCCAAATCATTTGATTGCTCCGATAAGCCGGTTGCTCTTGCGTAGCCTCGCGGCTGCGCGGCCCCTCGGCGCCGAGACGTTTTCATGGACGGCGGCGACGATTGCGTCAGGCATCAGGTGCAGGCGTTTGCCACTTGGCGCCCAACTCTGCCGCTTTCGCCCAACGCACGAATGCCCCGCTCGCCGTGTTGCCTTCCTCCGGGCCCCACTCAGCAAATTCGTTGGGCCGGTATGGGCCGGGCTTCACTTCCATCACCAGGGTTTGCGACTCCAGCGCGACCCCGCCGTGCCAGGTGCCGCGCGGGATTTGCACGACGGGAGAAGCTGCGCTCATCGCCAGCCGCTGCGTGAGCTCCGCCTGCGGACCGAAGATCAAAAGATCGAGCCGGCCGCGCAGCAACACGATCATCTCCCACTGCTCGCTGTGCACATGCGGCCGCACGTAGCTGTCCGGCTCGAGCGAAATCAGCAAGCGCTGAACCTGATCCTGATGGTCGGCGTGTAAGAGGATGTGCGAGCGTTTTCGCGCGCTTGCGGCCCCGGCGGCCGCGAGTTGCGCCAGCTGCGGCTGCGTAATGTGCTGCGGTCGTTCGGAGGGGGTCATGGCGGCACCATATCTTACCTCTCAGGCCATGACCATTGCAGCTCGTCGCGCCGGGCGGAGTCGTCACCCGCCGCAGCGTCGGGTTGTCGCAGAATTTGCGCTTGTAAGGCGCGCGGGTATCATGCTCCGAAGGGCGCGGACAACATAAAAACCAGGCACAGCAAAGGAAGGCAGTCCATGTCTGCATTCGGAAGTTCCAATTTTCCATTCGTGTTCCGCGTCGTCGACATCATTCCGCACGACGACAGCATCGAGTCGAATCAGAATTCCGAGCCGAGCATCGCCGTCAATCCGGTCAACCCGATGCAGATGCTCGCCGGGAGCTTCGGGCCGGAAGGCTCGACCCTGAACCACAATCCTTTTTTCCTCTCGACCGACGGGGGCGCCACCTGGTCGAGCTTCGGCACGCTCGACGACGATGACAAATCGATCGCGTGGAAAACGGACGGATCGGCGATTCTGGTGACGCCGCTCCTCAGCAGCCCAATCGACACCTATTCGGTAACCGTGACCGACAGCGGGTTCGGCGCTCCGATCAACCACTACGTCGGCAGCAACAACAACGACCAGCCCTGGGTTCGAACCGGCCCCTCGAATCACGTTTACGTCGCGTTCAACGACCTCGGCGCGAGCGCGGGGAAGACCGCATCGGTCAATGTCTCCGTCAGCGGCGGCACGAGCCCTACGACGGTGACCCTCGATCGCATCTGGGGAAGCGCGCCCGGTGCGGCGCAGGACGATCCCGCGGTGCGGCTCGCGGTCAACGGCAGCCGGGTCTACGCGGTGTTCGACCGCTGGACCGGTACGGTCGAGAACGACGCCAACGGCCAGCGCTACAATTCGCAACTCGTCATCGTCCGTTCCGACGACGGCGGAGCGGACGGCTTCACCGCTTTAGGGACGGGCGGGAACGGCGTCACAGCCGCCACCCACATCGGCGTCTTCGCCGACGCACAAAATACGCCCTTGACCATCGGCCAAGAGCGCATCGCCGGCGGCGACATTGCCATCGCCGTCGATCCGAACAACGCCAACCACGTCGTCGTCGCCTACACCGACGCGCCGGGCAACAACGGCGCCGGCGTGGTGCAGCTCGTCGTGACGGAATCCTTCGATGGCGGTGTGGACTGGACGCAGAAAGTCAGCACGCCCGCCGCGACCCGATCCGGCCAACCGGGCATAGCCATCCTCGCCAACGGCGCGATCGGGCTCCTCTACAACAATTACGATCCCGCGACCGACCAATTGTCGCAGCACCTTTTGACCACAACCGACGATTTCACCACCACCAACGACGTCACGCTTGCGACCGAAAGCAACAGCATTTCCGCGGCGTTGTTCGATCCTTATCAAGGCGACTTCTTCGACCTTGGCGGCCTCGGCAACACGTTCTACGGCATCTTCAGCGCCTCGAACGCCGATGACGGCACCAATGCGCTGTTCACGAATACGACCTTCGACCGCCGTTTCGTCGGAACGCCGGGCACGAGCAGCTTCCGGCTCACCGACGCAAGCGGCAATGCGGTCCCCTTCTCGATCGATCCGTTCTTCTTCTCCTTTTCTGTCTTGAACCCGGCGTCGCCTCCCGGCGTCAGCGCCAACATGGTCCTGCGCCACGCCGCCGACGGCCAGTACGAGATCTACAACCTCGGCAACAACAGCATCTTGGCCGCGTACTGGTTGGGTCAGGTGGGAACCGATTGGGGGTTCGTCACCCTCGGCGGCTTCTCCGGCAACGACACCAGCGACATGATGTTGCGCAACAGCACGACCGGCGCATTCCAGGTCTACGACATCAGCAACAACAACATCACCAGCTCCGCCGCATTGGGGACGGTCGGATTGAATTGGCAGGTTGCGGGTTTCGGCGACTTCGCGAGCCTCGGCGAGACCGACATCCTGCGCGACAGCGCGAGCGG
>Ga0307277_10000661_pt1 | contig 13062 bp, 12 predicted proteins | sample ER_DNA_116_FD_194473 | JGI IMG/M metagenome (GOLD analysis project Ga0307277, IMG submission 194473) | Bulk soil microbial communities from the East River watershed near Crested Butte, Colorado, United States - ER_DNA_116 | ecosystem: Environmental > Terrestrial > Soil > Floodplain | place...
CTAGCTTGTTGCCCTCTCTCCCGTTAGGCTTCGCGCCTTGCGCCGCCGCTTTCTCCTGCTCGTAGGGGTTTTCGTCCTCACGCCGCCCGCCGCGGCCACGCCGTTCGCGCGCGGGATCGACGTCTCGCGCTGGAAGGGCTCGATTGCATGGTCGCGGGTCGCCCACGGCGGTTACCGGTTCGCCTTCGCCGAAGCGACGAACGGCTTCAAGGCGGATCCGACGTTCGCGCGCAACCAGAGCGGTGCGAAGGCGGCCGGACTCGCGTTCGGCGGATTCCATTTCGCGCGTCCCGCCGGCTCGACGCCGCGGGCCGTGGTCGCGAACGCGATCGCGCAGGCCGACTTCTTCGTCTCGGTCGCCGAGCCGCAGACCGGCGAGCTGGCCCCGGTGCTCGACCTCGAGCGGACGGGCAGCCTCTCACCCGCCTCTCTGCGCGCCTGGACGACCGCGTGGCTCGACGAGGTGCAACTGCAGGTTGGGATCCGACCGACGATCTACGCCTCGCCGACCTTCTGGCGTCGCGCGGTGGGCGACGCAAGCGTGTTCGCCGCGGGCGGGTCGAGCCTCTGGGTCGCGCATTGGCGGGTCGCCAGCCCTCGCGTGCCGGCGGCGAACTGGGGCGCGAGCGGGTGGACCTTCTGGCAGTGGACGAATTGCAGCCGCGTTCCCGGGATCAGGGGCTGCGTCGACGGCGATCGCTACCGCGCGTCGCGGTTGGCGTCGGCGCTGATGGCACCCCAGCCGATCGCGATCGACGTCCCGACCGTGGCCGGCGTCCCTCAGACGGGCCAGCTGCTGAGCGCGACCACAGGCACCTGGCAGGCCGATCCGGCGCCGACGCTCGCGTATCGGTGGCAGCGGTGTACCGACACCACTGCGGCGAAATGCGTCGCGATTCCGAAGGCGGTCACGTCCGCGTACACCGTCTCGGCGGCGGACGCCGGCTCGACGCTCCGCGTCGTCGTCACTGCGACCAGCCGCGCCCGCTCGGGCTGGGCGTCGTCGACGGCCGTCCCGGTCAACGCATAGCCCCGCGGCTTTGGCCGTCGGACCGCGTTGCTACCATCGCTTGCCAATTGGCCGTTGACCTCACGCCGGAGACGATCGAGCGCCTGATCGAGCTCGATCGCAAGTTCGCGCGTGAGGGCCTGACCTTCGACGACGTCCTGCTGGTGCCGGCCGACTCGGCCGTGCTGCCGAACGAGGTCTCGACCGCGACGCGCCTGACCCGCAGGATCACGCTCGAGATCCCGATCGTCTCGGCAGCGATGGACACGGTCACGGAGGCCCGGCTCGCGATCGCGCTCGCGCGCGAGGGCGGGCTCGGGATCCTGCACCGCAACCTCTCGATCGAGGAGCAGGTCGCCGAGGTCGACAAGGTCAAGCGCTCCGAGTCCGGGATGATCGTCGAGCCGGTGACGCTGCCGCCCGACGCCCCCGTCGGGGACGCGCTAGAGCTGATGGTGCGCTACCACATCTCCGGCGTCCCGGTGACGGACGACGAAGGGAGGCTCGTCGGGATCCTGACCAACCGCGACCTCCGCTTTCGCGACGAGGGGGTCGAGCAGCCCGTGTCGGCTCTGATGACCGATCGCGACCTCGTCACCGCCCCCGTCGGGACGACGCTCGAGGAGGCGCGGGCGATCCTGCACCGGCACAAGATCGAGAAGCTGCCGGTCGTCGACGCCGACGGCAGGCTCAAGGGCTTGATCACGGTCAAGGACATCCGCAAGCAGATCGAGTTCCCGCGTGCGACGAAAGACGGGCAAGGCCGGCTGCGTGTCGGCGCCGCGGTCGGGGTCGGACCCGATGCCGACGACCGCGCCGCTGCCCTCGCCGAGGCAGGCGCCGACGTCCTCGTTGTCGACACCGCGCACGGCCACTCGCGGAACGTGGTCGAGATGGTGCGCCGCCTGAAGCGGCATTGGGACGGCGAGGTGATCGCCGGCAACATCGCGACGGGGGAGGCGACCGAGGCGCTGATCGAGGCCGGCGCGGACGCGATCAAGGTCGGGATCGGGCCCGGGGCAATTTGTACGACGCGCGTCGTCGCGGGCGTTGGCGTGCCACAGGTGAGCGCGATCTACGACTGCGCGCGGGCCGCCGAGCCTCACGGCGTGCCGATCGTCGGGGACGGCGGGCTCAGCTCGTCGGGCGACGTCGCGAAGGCGATCGCCGCGGGCGCCGATACGGTGATGACCGGTGGGCTGCTCGCGGGGACAGACGAAGCTCCCGGCGAGGTGATCCTCGCGGGCGGCGAGCGCTTCAAGCAGTACCGGGGAATGGGGTCGCTGGGCGCGATGAAGGCGCGGGGCTACTCCAAGGACCGCTACTTCCAGGGCGACGTCGAGGACGTCGACAAGCTCGTTCCGGAGGGGATCGAGGGCCGGGTGCCATACAAAGGCCCAGTAGCAAACGTCCTCCACCAGCTCGTCGGCGGCCTGCGCCAGGCGATGGGTTACTGCGGGGCGGCCACGATCGAGGAGATGAAGACCGCCGAATTCGTCCGCATCACGGGCGCCGGCCTCCGCGAGAGCCACCCGCATGGGATGACGACGATCGCGGACGCGCCGAACTACCGGAGAACCTAATTGGGCGACGTCGTCCCGCTCCCCGTCAGCGAGCCGGCGGGAGAGGATCGGCCGGTTCTGGTCGTCGACCTCGGCGGGCAGTACTCGCAGCTGATCGCCCGGCGTGTGCGCGAGTGCCGCGTCTACTCGGAGCTCGTGGGGCACGGGGTAACGCCGGAGGAGGTTCGGGCGCGTAATCCGCTCGCGTTGGTGTTGAGCGGTGGGCCGGCGTCCGTGTATGCGGAAGGGGCACCCCGCGTCGATCCCCGGCTCTACGAGCTCGGGATTCCGACACTAGGCATCTGCTACGGGATGCAACTGATGGCCCAAGACCTCGGCGGGTCCGTCGAGCGCACCGGCGTCTCCGAATTTGGCAAGACCGAGGTTCGCGTCCACGAGGGCGCGCTCTTCGCCGGTTTGCCGGAGGAGCAGACGACGTGGATGTCGCACCGCGACTCGGTGACGGCGCCACCCGAGGGCTCGCGCGTCGTCGCCGGCTCGGAGTCGACCCCGATCGCGGCCTTCGAGAACCCTGAGCGGAAGCTCTACGGCGTTCAGTTCCACCCGGAAGTCGTGCACACGCCCTGCGGGACCGAAGTCCTGAAGAACTTCCTCTACTCGGTCGCCGATGCGCCGGCCACCTGGACGGCGGCGGCGGTGATCGAGGAGCAGGTCGAGCGGATTCGGGCCCAGGTCGGCTCGGAGAGGGTGCTGTGCGCCCTGAGCGGCGGCGTCGACTCCGCCGTGGCGGCGCTGCTCGTCCACAAGGCCGTCGGCGAGCAGTTGACCTGCGTGTTCGTCGATCACGGCCTCCTGCGCAAGGACGAGGCGGCGCAAGTCGTCGAGACCTTTCGCGGTCACTTCCACGTGCCGCTCATCCATGTCGATGCGCAGGAGCGTTTCCTGGCCCGGCTCGAGGGAGTCGGCGACCCAGAGGAGAAGCGCGCGCGGATCGGCGAGGAGTTCATCCGTGTCTTCGAAGCGGAGTCACGCAAGCTCGGCGCGCTGAAGTACCTCGTCCAGGGCACGCTCTACTCGGACGTGATCGAGTCGGGCGGCACCGAAGGCGTCGCCGCCAAGATCAAGTCGCACCACAACGTCGGCGGGTTGCCGGACGAGATGGAGATGGAGCTCGTCGAGCCGCTGCGCCTCTTGTTCAAGGACGAGGTGCGCCGTGTCGGCGAAGAGCTCGGCCTACCGGAGCGAATGGTCTGGCGGCACCCGTTCCCCGGGCCCGGCCTCGCGATCCGGATCATCGGCGACGTCACGCGCGAGCGGCTCGAGATCTTGCGGGAAGCCGATGCGATCCTGCTCGACGAGATCCGGCGCGCGGGGCTCTACCGTGAGCTCTGGCAGTGCTTCGCGGTGCTGCCCGCAATCCGCTCGGTCGGCGTGCAGGGGGACGAGCGGACATACGCGTACCCGATCGTGATCCGCGCGGTCACGTCGGAGGACGCGATGACCGCGGACTGGGCTCGGCTGCCCTACGACCTGCTCGAGACGATCTCGAGCCGGATAATCAACGAGATCCCAGCCGTCAACCGCGTCGCGCTCGACATCTCGTCGAAGCCGCCGTCGACGATCGAGTGGGAATGACCCGTGTGGGGGGCGGGTAGGGAGAATCCGTGGCGCGCAAGGTGGACGTCCCCGGGGCAGGGCGGGCGAAGATCATCAATCCGTGGGTCGCTTTCCTGCTTGCTCTCGTAACGCTCGGGATCTACTACATCTTCTGGTTCGGGATCCGGAATTCGGAGCTGAACGACTTCGGCGAGTCGTTCGGGGGCGAGGAGAACCCGCTGCGGGTCAACGTCTTTCTCGCGATCGTGGCGAACACGATCGGAGCGCTGTTGATCATTCCCCCGTTCGTCTCGCAGTGGCGCTACTACAAGCGGATCGGGCGGGCGCAGGAGCTCGCCGGGCTTGAACACCGGATCAGCCACGTCACCGGCTTCCTGCTCTACATCGTCGCGTTCTTTCTGCTGCCGTTCGAGATTCCGTACGGGCAGCACCACCTGAACCGGCTCTGGGAGCACGTCGCCGGGGAGCAGGAGAAGGCCGCGCAGCGCATGCGCGGCCCGGTGACCGCGTAGCTCTGCGGTCACGTCTGCTCGCGACCCGGCGGCTGGTGTCAGGCCCCGAGGACTGTCCCCGCGACCTGTCGCGTGCGGACATGGCAACTGCACCAAGAATGTGACGTTTCTTCCACAGGCACGGCCGGCCCGGGCAGGCCGCCAGCACTTGCCGGAGTAGAAAGCGGCAGACTCAAGCAGGGAGCTGAATTCGCGGGTAGCGGTGACGCACCTCGTCCACGTACGCGCTCAGCTGCTCGGCGAGCTCCAGATCGTGGATCTCGAGCACATTCTCCGCGTTCTGCTCGCCCGACCGGGAGAGGTTGAACGACCCGGTGAAGACGACGTCGTCGGCGACCACGATCTTCGCGTGCATGAAGTCGTGCACAGTGCCGAGCCCGTATGGCGTCGACGGCTTGCCCGTGAACTCGCCGGTCAGCATGCGCTCGAGCAGCGGCAGCTTCCAGGCGACGTTCCCGTTCTCATGCCATTGATAGACGACGCCCTGAACCTGCGGGGCGTCCAGGCAGCCCGCAACGTCGAGCTTCCCCTCCGCCACCAGCTGCGCGAGCGTCGCCAGAACCGGCGCCGCCGTGATCACCGGCGAGCAGATTCGCACCTGCCGCTTCGAGCGGCCGATCGCGCCCGCGATCCGCGCCGAGAGATCCTCGCCGAAGCCTGGCGCGAACCACGGGCGAACGAGTAGCCCGTCCACGTGGAGCCGCTTCGGCGGAACGAACCCGGTCTCTTCGACGAGATCCTTGTCCCACAGCTGCTCGAAGTCCTCGAGGAACGCTGCAGCAAGCTCGGGCGACTCGACAGTGAGAATCACGTTCTCCTGCCGGGACCAGGAATCGTCGGTCCAGTTCGTCGACCCGCTCCAGACCGCCTGCCGGTCGCGGATCACGAACTTGTGGTGCATCAGATCCGGCACGCCTGCGCTGGCCTTCGATGGCACACCGAGGGACTCGATCAGCGCGACGTCGGGCTCCGGCGGCGGGGGAACCGGGATCGGGTTGCGGTGGTCGACGTTGTAGATGATTCGGACGGCAACGCCTCGAGCCGACGCCTCGCGAATCGCGCCGGCGACCAGCGCCGCAGTCTCGGAAGCGAGATGGAAGTCGTACTGCGCCAGCTCGAGCGACTCGCGCGCCTCCCCGAGCCAGTCCGCGATCGTGTGCGCGATCTCGAGCGGCTGCTGGCCACCGTCCGTCAGAGTGCGAACAGTGAGCTTCGTCGAGGAACTGGCCGCTGTCGAGATCGGCGCCACGTTCAACTTCTATCGCGAAGGCCCCCGCGCCTGCTTGCTGAGGCGTCGCCTCGAGGACCACTTGACCGCGCGGGATCACGCCCGCTTCCTCCTCGTCGGCGAGGCGCCCGGCTACCGCGGGGCCCGTGTCAGCGGTCTGCCCTTCACCTCCGAGCGCCAGCTCACCGGCACGGGCCCTGCCGAGGCGACTGCGACGATCGTCCGCGCCGCCCTCGCAGAGCTGGGGCTCGAGGAGGAGACGCTCTGCTGGAACGCCGTTCCAACCCACCCGGGCACCGCGACGGCGAACCGGCGCCCGACCAGCGCCGAGATCGAGGCCGGAAGGCCCTTCCTCAGACGGCTGGCGAGAGGTCGCCGCGTCATCGCCGTCGGCCGCGTCGCCGCAGCGGCCGTGGACGCACCGTACGTGCGCCATCCCAGCCACGGCGGCGCCGTGGCTTTTCGTACCGGGTTGCTACGATTCGCAGCCGGCGGACGCCCAGTCCGCCGTTTCCATGCAAAAGACCTGGAACGCAAAGCCCGGCGAGATCGAACGCCGCTGGTACGTGGTTGACGCCGAGGGCAAGACCCTTGGTCGCTTGGCGACCCAGATCGCGGACACGCTGCGCGGGAAGACGAAGCCGCAGTACACGCCCCACGTCGACACAGGTGACTTTGTCGTTGTCGTCAACGCCGAGAAGATCGCGGTCACCGGGAACAAGCTCGACGACAAGCTCTACTACCGCCACTCGGGCTATCCCGGGGGCCTGCGCAGCCGGCCGCTGCGAGACCAGCTCGAGCGCCGGCCGACCGAGGTGCTCCGTAAGGCGGTCAAGGGCATGCTCCCGCGGAACCGACTTGCGCGGCAGCAGCTGAACAAGCTGAAGGTGTACGCCGGGCCGAACCATCCCCATACCGCCCAGAATCCGCAACTTCTCCGTGGAACAGAGGACGCGTAGCGTGGCCACTGCTGCCGAGCCGGCGCAGTACCAGGGAACGGGGAAGCGGAAGACGTCCGTCGCTCGCGTGATTCTCCGCCCAGGCGACGGCGCCACCTGGTTCAACGGCAAGAAGATCGAGGACTACTTCCCGCGCCTCACGCATCGCGAGCTGGTGCTTGCCCCGCTCAAGGTCGCCGGTGTCGAAGGAACCTTCGACGTCCGCGTTCGCGTCCACGGCGGCGGCCCGAGTGGACAGGCGGGGGCGGTCCGTCACGGGATCGCGCGCGCGCTCGTCGAGGCCGACCCGAACCTGCGCGAGCCGCTCAAGCGCGCCGGCTTCCTGACGCGAGACGCCCGCATCGTCGAGCGCAAGAAGGCCGGCCTCCACAAGGCCCGCAAGGCGCCTCAGTTCAGCAAGCGCTAGCGGCCAGCGTCGGTGTACGACGCCTCCGTCGCAATCCACGTCGTCGCCGCGCTCGTCGGCTTCGGAGTCACGTTTTCGTATCCGGTGATCCAGCTCGTCGCCGAGCGGCGCGGGCCGGAAGCGCTTGGCCTCGGGCTCGACGCGATCCTCGCTATCAGCCGCTGGGTCGCCGTGCCCGCGACGCTCGTCGTCGGCCTGACCGGCATCTTCCAGCTCGCCGACGGGCCGTACTCGCTCGGCGACGGCTGGCTGGCGGCCAGTCTGGGGCTTTATCTCGCCGTGATGGTGGTGGCCGTCCTCTACCTGGCGCCGGCCTACAGACGCGCCGGCGATGCTGCCCGCGCCGGCTCCGCCGACGACTATCGCGCCGCGATTCGGGGTACGAATATCGTTGGGCCGTTCGTCGCCGCGGCGGTGCTCGCGATCGCCGTTTTGATGGAGGTGAAGCCGGGGTGAACGCCGAGTTCGTGGTCGACGCAACGCGGACAGCGTGGCTGACTCTTGCGCTGATGATGCTTCTTTCGCGATTCGCCTTCCAGGCAGCCGGACCGGCGAGGATGCGGGCCTTCCTCGACGGCTGGCAGCGTGGGCCGGTCAAGCGCGTCTGGGGAACGACGGGGCTGGTCTTCGCTGTGTTCATCGCTATCGCGGCGTTGCGGGCAAGCGGGTCGTTCGGCGCCTTCGACCTCGTCCTCGTTGTTGCCCTGGTCACCGTTCTCACCCTGGACGGGCTCGTGAACGCATTGCCGGCGGGGTTCGAGACCTTCAAGGACCGACTCCAGGCCGCCTGGGTTGCGCGGGCACGAACCGGCTGGGAGGGGGATTCTCATCTCTTCGGGATCGTCAACACGCTTCTGGCTGCGGCCTCCGTCGCCCTCGGTGCGGTCGTGATCCTCTATCGACCGATCGGCGTCGAGGCCGTCGTCATCGCGGCGGTCGCGGCCACGGTGCTGGCGGCCGGTTTGATCGCCGCCTCGGTGTTGACGACCCCGCGCGACCGGCCTGCGGACGTCTCGACGGGCTGACCCCTCCGCAAGGGTAGGCTCCGCCGCCGTGAGTCGGACTTATTTCGGCACCGATGGTGTTCGGGGAATCGTCGGCGAGGACCTAACGCCCGCGCTCGTCCAGCGGCTCGGCAAGGCCGCGACGCTCTGGTCGAAAGGCGGGCGCGTCTTCGTTGGCCGCGACACGCGCGGGTCCGGGCCGGAGCTCGAAGAGGCCTTCGCACGCGGGGTCGTCGAGGCCGGCGGAAACGCCGTCCTCGCAGGGGTGTTGCCGACGCCGGCCGTCGCGCTGCTCGCGCTCGACCTCGGCGTCGTCGTGTCGGCTTCGCACAACCCACCCGAGTACAACGGGATCAAGATCTTCGACCGCGACGGCCGCAAGCTGGCCGATGCCGCCGAAGAGGAGATCGAGGCGCTACTCGACGCCGCGATCCCAGGAGCGATAGCTGGGAAGATCGACCGCGTCGACGTCGCCACCGACAGCTACCTGGAACACATCGTCGAGCGGTTCGGCAGCGATCTTGCGGGCCTGCGCGTCGCCGTCGACTGCGCCAACGGCGCCTATTCGGCGATCGCGCCGCGGGCCTTCGAGCAGCTTGGCGCCGAAGTGACCGCGATCGGGTCCGAACCGGATGGGACGAACATCAACCTTGGCTGCGGCGCCACCGACCTGTCGCTGCTCCAGCGGACCGTGCTTCAAGGAGACTTCGACCTCGGCATCGCCTTCGACGGCGACGGCGACCGGATGCTCGCGGTCGACGCCAACGGCGCGCCGGTCGACGGCGACCAGATCCTCGCGGTCCTGGCCGACCATCTCGGCGTCGACCTCGTCGCGGTCACGCAGATGACGAACTTCGGGTTTCACCGCTTTGCCGAGGAGCGCGGGATCCGGCTCGTCACCACGGAGGTCGGCGACCGCTACGTGCTCGAAGCCCTTCGCAAGGAGGGCGGGCTGCTCGGCGGGGAGCAGTCGGGCCACATCATCTACCTGAAGGACCACGTCACCGGCGACGGCCTCGCGGCCGCGCTGCTCCTCTGCGCCGCGCTCGGGGGCCGCACCCTGGCCGGAGCAGCCGCGGTGCTGCCTCGCTACCCGCAGGCCAAAAACAATGTGCGTGTTGCCACGAAGTCGCTGTCAGACGACCTGTTCGCAGAGATCGAGCGGCTCAATACAGAGCTTGACGGCTCGGGCCGGATTCTCGTCCGCGCCTCCGGAACGGAGCCGGTCGTGCGCGTGCTCGCCGAGGCGGAAAACCCCTGGAAAGCGCAGGAGCTCTGTGCTAGGATCAGCGCTCTCGTAACGCGAGAGCTCGGCTGACCGGATGCGACGCAGCGACCGGAGGAGCAGCCGGGCTTTGTGCGTTTACGGGAGCTTTCGGACAACGTCCCTCGATGAGGCTTCACCCGGAAGACAGGCCACGCGAAGGGAGAGCTTCAGATGTGCGGGATCATCGGATACGTCGGGCACAGGCCGGCCAAGAATCTCCTCATCGGGGGGCTCGAGCGGCTCGAGTATCGCGGCTACGACTCTGCCGGGCTGGCGCTGCTCGAGTCCGAAGGTCTCGATTACGTCCGCGCGGTCGGCAACCTCCAGGCCCTGAAGGAGGCCGCCGGTGACAACGGCTCGGACTCGACGACGGGTCTCGGGCACACGCGCTGGGCCACACACGGCCGCGTCTCCGAGCAGAACGCGCATCCGCTGGTCGGCTGCGACCAGAAGGAGGTCGCCGTCGTCCTGAACGGGATCGTCGAAAACTTCCGTGAGCTCAAGGCGTCGCTCGAGGCGGAGGGACACAGCTTCCGGTCCGAGACCGACGCCGAGGCGGTCACCCACCTGGTCGAGCGCCACTACCGTGGAGATCTGGCCGAGGCCGTCAGGGCCGCCTACAAGGACCTCGAAGGCCACTTCGCGTTCGTGGTCATTCACCACGACCATCCGGGCGAGCTCGTGGGCGCGCGACTGCAATGCCCGCTGCTCGTCGGTGTCGGCGAGGGCGAGATGTTCCTCGCCTCGGCGACCGCAGCGTTCCTGGGGGAGACTCGGAAGATCCAGTTGATCGACGACGGCGAGGTCGTCGCGATCACGCCCGAGGGCGCGCGCTTTCTCGACGTCGAGAACGGCGAGGTCGAGCGCGAGGCGATCGAGGTCGACTGGGACCACGAGGCGGCCGAGAAGTCGGGCTACGAGACCTTCATGCTGAAGGAGATCTATGAGCAGCCGGACGCGGTCAAGGAGACGCTCGGCGACCGTGTTCGCCACGGCCACCTCGTGCTCGAGAGCCTCGGTCTCACGGACCAGGAGCTCCGGAATCTGCGCCGGATCGTGATCCTCGCCTGCGGCACCGCCTACCACTCGGGAGTCGTCGGACGCTACATCATCGAGGAGTGGGCCCGGATCCCCGTCGAGCCCGACATCGCCAGCGAGTGGCGCTACCGCAACCCGGTGCTCTCCAAGGACACGCTGGTGATCGGGATCTCGCAATCGGGCGAGACCGCGGACACCCTCGCCGCGATGCGGCTCGCCCGCGAGAAGGGTGCGCGCACGCTCGCGATCACGAACATGATGGGCTCGCAGATCACCCGCGAGGTCGACTCGGTGCTCTACACCCGTTGTGGGATGGAGGTCGGAGTCGCGGCGTCGAAGACCTTCACGGCACAGGTCGCACTCCTCTCACTCATTGCGCTCAAGCTCGCGGAGGTCCGCAAGACGCTCCCGCCGGAGGAGGTCGAGGTGATCCTCGACGAGCTCTACGCCCTGCCGACGAAGATGACCGCGTTCCTCGAGGGGCACCACCCGATCGAGGAGATCGCGGAGCGGTTTCACGACAAGCCGTTCTTCCTCTACCTTGGCCGTCACATCGGCCTGCCGGTCGCTCTCGAGGGCGCTCTGAAGCTGAAGGAGATCTCGTACATCCCGACGGAGGCGTACTCCGCAGGTGAGATGAAGCACGGCCCGATCGCGTTGCTCGACGAGGAGACGCCGGTCGTCTGCGTCGCCACCAAGTCGCACGTCTACGAGAAGGTGATCTCGAACATCCAAGAGGTCCGCGCCCGCGGCGCCCATGCGATCGCGATCGCCACCGACGGGAACGAGGACATCCAGCACCACGCCGACGACGTCATTTTCGTGCCGCGCTCGCCGGCGTTCCTGCAGGCCATTCTCGCCGTACTGCCTCTGCAGCTGCTCGCCTACCGGATTGCCCGGCTGCGCGGGCTCAACGTCGACCAGCCGCGGAACCTCGCGAAGACAGTCACCGTCGAGTAGCCATCCCGCCTCGCCGCTCGGCGGCCCGTAGCCGCCGTTCGTCGCCGTCCGGGGCCGAGAGGGATTGCGCGACGCGCCTCGTAGGCGAACCATGAGTTCATGGATCGCTGGCGCAGACTTCTCGACTACGGACGCTGGGCACCGTCACCCCACAACATCCAGCCTTGGCAGCTACACGCGCTCTCGGAGGAAGAGGCCGAGCTTCTCTACGTCCCGGGCCGGCTGTTGCCCGACACCGACCCAAGCGGCGTGTTCACGATTGCGGGGCTCGGCATCTTCGTCGAGCATCTCGCCATCGCGGCGCGGGGAGAAGCGCTCGATCTCGACGTGGAGCTCCTCGACACGACGCTTGATGCCAAGGCGGCGGGGCCGCAGCCGTTCGCCCGGCTTCGCCTTGTCGAGCGCGCCGTTGACGAGCCCTTCGGGCGAGAGCTCCTGCTCGAGCGCCGGACATCGCGGCTCCCCTACGACGGCAAGCCGGTACCCGAGGAGTTGCTTCGCGAGCTCGAGCGGCTCGCCTCGAGCAACGGCCACCGCTTCGCATTCTCGAGCGATCCCGAGATCGTCGACTGGGTCGTCGGCTTGAACTGCGACACGATGTTCTACGACATGGAAGATCCCGTGGCGCGCCGCGAGGTCGGCCACTGGATCCGCTACTCGAACGCGCAGGCGCGGCGACGTCGCGACGGGTTCTCGCCCGAGGCGCTTGGCTTCCCGGGCCTGCTGCTCTGGCTCTTCGTGCACGCTCGCTGGCTGTTCGAGCTGCCGGGGCCGAAGCAGTTGGTCCGGCGGCTCTATCTGCGGACGATGCGCGGCGTTCGGACCGTGGGCTGGTTGACTGGGCCGTTCGCTACGCCCGAGGAGGCGTTCGAGGCCGGCCGCATGCTCACGCGAATGTGGTTGACGCTCACGGCGAACGGCATTTACCTGCACCCATTTGGCTCGGTGATCACCAACCCGCGGGCGAACGCCCGCATGAGAGAGAGGATCGGTGTTGAGGACGCCAACGAAATCCCCTGGCTCCTCGTCCGGCTCGGACGAAGCGCCGAGCCGCCGCGCAGCCTCCGCCTCGAGACCGACGCGCTCCTGGCTTCGTAGCGCGACGGAGCGCGCGCTCGCCTTCGCGGTCGTCCGCTTGGCGCAGCTCGTCAACCGGGCGCTGATGAGCTCGGAGGCCCTGTACAGGCTTCGCTTCCTGCCGGGGCTCGAGGCGCTGCGCTGGAAGCTCGGGGAATGGAGGGCCTGGCGCGTCTACGAGCTCGCACGGCGGCGCGTGCCGGCGTATTGCGAATTTGCGGCGGGTGGTCCGCGGGCGTTCGCGACGGATTTCGCGGCGCTGCCGGAGACGGACAAGCAGTCGTACGTGAAGGCGTTTCCGCTCGAGGCGCAATGTGTCGGGGGCGAGATCCCGCGCACCGGCGTCGTCGTCGACGAATCCTCGGGCACGACCGGTAAGCCCAACAACTGGGTCCGCGGCCCCGGCGAGCGGCGTGCGGTCAAGCAGATGCTCAACGTAGCGTTGCACGAGCTGTTAGGGCG
>Ga0307277_10000662_pt1 | contig 13051 bp, 22 predicted proteins | sample ER_DNA_116_FD_194473 | JGI IMG/M metagenome (GOLD analysis project Ga0307277, IMG submission 194473) | Bulk soil microbial communities from the East River watershed near Crested Butte, Colorado, United States - ER_DNA_116 | ecosystem: Environmental > Terrestrial > Soil > Floodplain | place...
GGAAGGATGCGGATGTAGTGCTTTCGCATCTTCCCTGAGATCTTCGCCAGCACCTCGTGGCCGTCGTCCAGCTTGACGCGGAACATCGTGCTCGGAAGCGCCTCGGTGATCTCGCCTTCGACCTCGATCTTGTCGTCTTGCTTCGCCAATTACCTCGCAGAAACCGCGCCTCATCAGCGCGGTTGTCGGGACACGGAAAAACACGGCTCGCGCCGCGGTTCGTCATGGTAGCAAACCCGCTTGGACTGGCCGTTTGGCGGCCGTCAGCACTCTCGGGGCCTCCTCGGTCACCGCGACCGTATGCTCGAAGTGCGCCGACAGCGAGCCGTCGGCCGAGGAGATCGACCACTCGTCCGCATGCATGACGACTTCCGGGCCGCCGGCGTTGATCATCGGCTCGATCGCGAGGGTCATCCCCGGCAGGAGCTCAGGACCGCGCCCGGGCGCGCCGAAGTTTGGGATCTGCGGGTCCTCGTGGTAGGCGCGGCCGACCCCATGGCCAACGAGGCTGCGCACGACCGAGAAGCCAGCTCCCTCGACGACCGTCTGGATCGCATGGCCGATGTCGGAGACGTGATTTCCGATCCGCGCCTGCTCGATCCCGGCCGAGAGCGCCTCTTGGCAGACGTCGAGCAAGCGCTGGGCCTCCGCCGAGATCTCGCCGACCCCAAACGTGTACGCGCTGTCGGCGATCAGGCCGTCGAGCGTAACGCCGAGGTCGACGGAGACGAGGTCGCCTTCCGCAGCAATGTAATTAGTCGGGATCCCGTGCACGATCATTGCGTTCGGCGAGATGCAGAGCGTGGCCGGATAGCCTCGGTAGCCCTTGGAGGTCGGAACGCCTCCGCGCTCGCGGATGTACTCCTCCGCGAGGTTGTCGAGCTGGAGCATCGAGATTCCCGGCCGGAGCTCCTCGCCGATCATCGTCAGCGTGTCGACGACGATCTCGCCGGCGCGGGCCATGCCCTCGATCTCGGCTTGCGCCTTGCGAATAATCATCTAACCGCTACCTGCTCGAGCGCAGCCTGGATCTCGGCAAAGACCTCGTTCGGCGTCCCGTCCGCGTGGATCGGTACGAGGACGCCTTGGGTGCGGTAGTGCTCGATCAGCGGCTCCGTCTCGCGGTGGTAGAGCTCGAGGCGTGTGCGGATCGCCTCGGGCGTGTCGTCCGGGCGTTGTTCCTCCCGGGCGCGCCGGAGCAGCCGCTCGATGCAGATCTCGTCTGAGACCTGGAGCGCGAAGACCACCGTCAGCTCGCGGCCGATCTCGCGCAGCATCGCGTCGAGGGCGTCGGCCTGCGGCATCGTTCGCGGAAAGCCGTCGAGCACGAATCCATCGGTAGCGTCGGGTTCCTCCAGCCGCTCGCGGATCAGCTCGATCATCAGCTCGTCCGGAACGAGCTCGCCATGCTCGAGGATCGGCTTCACCTGCAGCCCGAGCGGCGTCCCGGCCGCGATCGCGGCGCGGAGCATGTCGCCGGTCGCGATGTGCGGGATCCCGTACTCGGCCGAGATTCGCCTCGCCTGCGTTCCCTTCCCGGAACCCTGAGGCCCCAAGAGCAAAATTTTCACGTCAGCGCAGGAAGCCTTCGTAGGAGCGCATCATCATCTGCGACTCCATCTGGCGCATCGTGTCGAGCGCGACGCCGACGACGATCAGCACCGAGGTGCCGCCGAGGGCGCGCGAGGTTGCCTGCGAGAAGCCGCCGTAGCGGATGAAGAGGCTCGGGAGCACCGCGACGAGAGCGAGGTAGAGCGACCCTGGCAGCGTCAGCCGGGTCAGCACCCGGTCGAGGTACTGCGCGGTCGGGGGGCCCGGGCGGATGCCTGGGATATAGCCGCCGTACTTACGCAGGTTGTCCGCTTGGTCGACCGGATTGAACTGGACCGCCGTGTAGAAGTACGTGAAGATCACGATCAGGGCGGCCTCGGTGAGCAGGTACCCCCAGCTCGAGGGCTGGAAGTGGCGGTTGACGAAGCTCTGCGTCGCCGGCACGAACTCGGCGATCGTGGGCGGGAAGGCCATCACCGCGGCCGCGAAGATGACCGGAATGACGCCCGCCATGTTGACGCGCAGCGGCATGTACGTCTGGCCTCCGCTGGTCATCCGACGGCCCACCATCTGCTTGGCGTACTGGATCGGAATCCGGCGCTGGCCCTCCTGGATGAAGACCACCGCGACGACGACCGCGATCGCCACGAGCGGGAAGAACAGCTTCTCCATCGGGCCGCCGTTGTACCAGGCAACCACGCCCGAGGGAGCCGTCGCGAGGATCGAGGCGAAGATCAGCAGCGAGATCCCGTTGCCGATCCCGCGTTTCGTGATCAGCTCGCCCATCCACATCAGCGCGGTCGTGCCCGCCGTGAGCGTGACGACGATCAGGACGAGCCGGCCTGAGTTTGCGGTCAGGACGCCCTCCCGCTTGAACAAGAACGCATAGCCGGTCGCCTGGGCGGCGGCGAGCGCCACGGTCAGATAGCGCGTGTATTGGTTGATCTTGGCCATGCCCGCCTCGCCCTCTTTCTGGAGCTCTTCCAGCTTCGGGATCACGACCGTCAGGAGCTGGAGAATGATCGAGGCGGTGACGTAGGGCATGATCCCGAGCGCGAAGATCGAGAAGCGCGACAGCGCTGAGCCCGAGAAAAGGTTCAACAGGCCGAGGATCGAGCTGCCGCGCCCGCCGGAGCCGAAGAAGTCCTGGATCGACTGCGAATCGACGCCCGGGGCCGGCATGAACGAGCCCAGCCGGTAGAGCGCCAGGATCAGACCGGTGAACATGACCCGGCGGCGCAACTCGGGGACGCGCCATGCGTTGGCGAGCCAGGAGAACATCTATTCCTCCGAGCCCTGGTCGGCTTGGACTTCGGAGGACGACTCGGGCTCCTCCGTCGCTTCGGGCTCGTCGGATTCAGGATTCTCCGCGGCCTCTTCCTCCGTCTCGGGAGGCTCCGGCTCCGCCTGAGGAATCTCGGCCCGCGGCCTGCGCTTCGGCTTCCGCGGCTCCGGCTCGCCGCGCAACCACGTGATCGAGCCGCCGGCCTTCTCGATCTTCTCGCGGGCGCTCTTGGAGAAGTTGTGCGCGCTGACGGAGAGCTGCTTCGAGAGGTCGCCGTGGCCGAGGACTTTCAGGTCGTACTTCGTGTTGCGGATCAGGCCGGCCTGGGCGAGCGACTCCGGCGTCACCTCGGTGCCGACGTCGAAGCGCTCGAGGTCGCGCACGTTAACGGCGACGGTGCGCGTCCGGTGCGGCCCCATCGGCATCGCGTCCTTCGAATAGGGGCCGCGCTGCTTGCCGAGACGCATGTAGATCGGCATCTGACCGCCCTCGAAGCCGGCACGCATCTTGTGCGAGCCCGAGCGCGCCTTCTGACCTTTGAGGCCGCGCGTCGAGTAGCGGCCCTTGCCGGAGCCCAGGCCGCGGCCGATGCGCTTGCGATCCTTGCGCGCCTGCGCGGGCTTCAGATTCGACAGGTTGAGCTTCTCGGGCACTAGGCGTCCTCGACCTTCACCAGATGGCGAACTTTCCTGAGCATACCGGCGAGCTGCGGGCTTTCTGCGTGCTCCGCCGAGCGGCCGATCTTGCCGAGTCCGAGCGCCCGCAAGGTGCCGCGGTGGCGCTCGCTCTGGCCGATCTGGCTACGCGTCTGTGTGATCTTGAGCTTCGCCATCGGTTGTCTCCTCGGCCGGCGCCGACGCCTCTTCGGCAGCGGGCTCTGGCGCTTCGGCCGCAATCGCCCCGAGCTCGGCAGGCTCCGCCGTTTCTTCCTTCTTTGCCGGGATCGGGAGAACCTGAGAGATGGTCAGACCGCGGGTCTGCGCGACCTCCTCGGGCCGCCGCAGCCGCCGCAGGCCGTCGACCGTTGCCTTGAGCATGTTGATCGGGTTGGTCGTTCCGAGGCTTTTCGCGAGGATGTCGCGGACGCCGCCGAGCTCGAGCACCGCCCGGACGCCGCCGCCGGCGATGACCCCGGTTCCCTCGCTCGCGGGCCGCAGAAGCACCCGCGCAGCGCCGAACTCGCCCAGGATCTCGTGCGTGATCGTCGTGCCCTTCTTCGGCACGGTGAAGAGGTTCTTCTTCGCGTCGTCGACCGCCTTCGAGATCGCGAGCGGCACCTCGCGCGCCTTGCCGTAGCCGACGCCCACCCGGTCGACCTCATCGCCGATGACGACGAGCGCCGTGAACGAGAACCGCCGGCCGCCCTTGACCACCTTGGCGACGCGGTTGATCTCGACCACGCGCTCCTTGAGCTCGCGCTCTCGCTCGCGCTCGATCACTTCACGTTCGACGGGGGTAGTGCTCAAAACTTCAAGCCTCCTTCGCGTGCGGCTTCTGCCAGCGCCTTGACGCGTCCGTGGTACAGGTAGCCGGCGCGGTCGAAGACGACCGTCTCAACGTTCGCCTGCTTCGCATTCTCGGCCAGCAGCTTGCCGACCTCGGCCGCCTGCTTCGTCTTGTCGCCCTTGAACGACTTTTTCAGATTCAGCGAGCTCGCGGCGGCCAGCGTCTTGCCCTCGACATCGTCGACGAGCTGCGCCTCGATCCCCCTGTTCGAGCGGAAGACGACGAGGCGCGGCCGCTCGGCCGTGCCGTGAACCTTGCCGCGGACGCGCCGGTGGCGGCGCGCGCGAGCCTGTGGCTTGGTCAGAACGGCCATTACGCTCGCTTTCCGGCGGCGCAGCCGCCTGTCCGCTCCAGCGGACCAGTGGAAGGGAAACCAGCGCGGAGCGATCGGGAGGTTTCGCAAGCACGGATCGAATTCACTTGCAAATCAATCACGCGCGCTTACCAACCTTCCGGCGCACGTACTCGCCTTCGTAGCGGATCCCCTTGCCCTTGTACGGCTCGGGCGGGCGCACCTTGCGCACCTCCGCAGCGATCTCGCCGACCTGCTGCTTGTCGATTCCCTTGACGAGCACCGAGGTTGCCTCGGGAACCTCGAACGAGATCCCCTGCGGCGGTTTCACGACAACCGGGTGCGAGAAGCCGACGTTCAGCTCCAGGTCGGTGCCGCGTAGCGACGCCCGGTAGCCCACGCCCTGGAGTTCCAGCCGCTTCTCGAAGCCCTTCGTGACGCCTTCGACCATGTTCGCAATCAAGGAGCGCGTCAAGCCGTGGAGGGCCCGGTCGTCGCCGCGCTCGGTCGGGCGCTTGACGACGAGCGTACCGTCGTCCTGCTCGACCAGCATCCGCGCCGGAACGTTCTGGCTCAGCTCTCCCAATGGACCGTTGACCTGAACTCGTCCAGGACTGATCGCCACGTTCACACCGCTTGGCAATTCGATTGGCTGTTTTCCGATTCGGCTCATTGGATTCTCCCGCTGATGAAAGTGCGCAGCACTTTCATCAGATCATCACCAGACGAAACAGATCACCTCGCCGCCCACGCCCTGTTCCTGCGCGGTACGGCTCGTGATCAGACCGTTCGACGTGGACAGGATCGCGACGCCCATGCCACCAAGCACGCGCGGCAGCCGATCCTTGCGCGCGTAGATCCGGCGCCCCGGCTTCGAGACGCGTTTCAGGTTCGTGATCACCCGTTCGCGGCTACGGCTGTACTTGAGGTCGATCACCAGGGTGCTGTACGACCGATGGTCTTTCTTGTCTTCGTGGTCCGAGTTCCATGCCTCCGCGGCGACGACCCGAAAGTCGCGGATGTAGCCCTCGTCTTTGAGCAGGCGGGCGATCTCCTCCTTGATCCGCGAGTTCGGCATCTCCACGTGGTCGTGGAGCGCGCGATTCGCGTTCCGGATTCGGCTCAACATGTCGGCTATTGGATCAGTCAACATAGGCTTCTCCTTGACTCTCCCGAGCGAAGCGATGGGACAAACTGGCACTGGTGGAAATGCGCAGCATTTTCACCAGGAAGACTTGGTCATGCCGGGGATCGCGCCCTCGTGCGCGAGCTCGCGCAGGCAGATCCGGCAGAGCCCGAACTTGCGGTAGACCGAGCGCGGACGGCCGCAGCGGCGGCAGCGCGTGTAGTTCCGCACCTTGAACTTCTGCGGGCGCGCGGCTTTCACGATCAGGGATTTCTTGGCCATCAGCCTTCTTCTCCTTCTGCTTCCTCGCCGGCTCCGGCTTCCGCCATGCCGGGGAACGGCATCCCGAGTCCGCGCAGCAGAGCCTCAGCCTGCGTGTTGTCTTTGGCCGTCGTGGTGATCGCCACGTCAAGCCCGCGGATCGTGTCGACGTCGTCGTAGTTGATCTCGGGGAAGATGATCTGCTCGCGGATCCCGAGCGAGAAGCTGCCCCGCCCGTCGAAGGAGCGCGTGCTGAGGCCGCGGAAGTCTCGGATCCGCGGCAGCGCGATCGAGATCAGGCGGTCGAGGAACTCCCACATGCGGGCTCCGCGAAGCGTCACGCGGACGCCGACCGGCATCCCCTCGCGGAGCTTGAAGCTCGCGATCGACTTACGGGCGCGACGCACCTGCGCGCGCTGCCCGGCGATCGTCGTCAGCTGCTCGAGGGCGTTCTCGAGCACCTTCGCCTCGGTCTTGGCGTCGCCGATGCCCATGTTGAGCGTGATCTTCTCGAGACGCGGGACGTCCATCACCGAGGAGACGCCCAGCTGGTCCTTCAGCTGCGGGCGCAGCTCCTGCTCGTAGCGCTCCTTCAGGCGCGGCTGGTAGCCGTTGGTGTTGGTGCTCGTCTTGCGGGATCTCGCCATTAGCGGTCACCTTCCGTGGGACTCGTGCCCGCCAGCCGCGAAAAGCCGCTCTGGCAAGGACGCAAACGCATACGCGTCCTAGGATCACGTGAGGCTACGGGCGCGACTGCGTAACCAGGGCGGACGCCAGTGGGCTTTGCAGCGCCCTGGCGAGTGCGAGGCGCGCGGAAGGGGGCCGCAACACTCACTTGTCGATCTCCTCGCCGCAATCGGCTCTCTTGCAGACGCGGACGTGCAGCTGCTTGTCCTTGACGGTCTTCTCCTTCATGCCGACCCGGGTCGGCCGGTTGCAGGTCGGGCAAACGACCATCACGTTGGCGACCGGCACCGGTGCAGCCTTCTCGATCACGCCGCCGGGAGTCATCTGGGTGCCGCCCATGCGGCTGGAGTCACGCATCGGCTTCGGCCGTGTGTGGCGCTTGACCACGTTCAAGTTCTCGACGATCACGCGGCGCTCGGCCGGACGCGAGTCGATCACGCGGCCCTGCTTGCCGCGGTCCTTGCCGTTGATCATGTGGACGAGGTCGCCCTTCTTGACTTTCATCTTCGTCGTCATTTGATTCACAACACCTCTGGGGGGGCTAGGGAAACGATCTTCATGAAGTTGCGCTCGCGCAATTCTCCTGAGGCATCGCCTGCGATGCCGATTGGAGGCCACGTCGGCTTCGCCGGCGTGGCCGGCTTACCCACGGTCGTGTCGTGGAGGCCATCCGTGATGAGCCGCGTCATCCTCACAAAACCTCCGGTGCTAGCGAAACGATCTTCATGAAATTCCTTTCGCGCAATTCTCGGGCGACCGGCCCGAAGATGCGCGTGCCGCGTGGGTTGTTCGCGTTGTCGATGATCACTGCCGCGTTCTCGTCGAAGGCGATCGACGTACCGTCGTCGCGCCCATACGGTTTGCGCGTCCGAACGACGACCGCTTGGACGACCTCCCCCTTCTTGATCGCGCCTTGCGGCGTCGCCGTCTTCACGGTAGCCGTGATCACGTCGCCCACGCGCGCGTAGCGGCGCTTCGAGCCGCCCTTGACGCGGATGCAGAGGATCTCGCGCGCGCCGGTGTTGTCCGCGACGCGTAGCCGGGATTCCTGCTGGATCACTGACGGCCTCCTGCCGTGCGGGTCGCGCCCGATGGCCGCGCAGGGTGTCGCGTCGCAAGGACGGAGGGAGCGTTCGTACCAGAAAGGTACGGGCGCGACTGCGTGACCAGAGCGGAGCTCGTGGCGCCCTGTGCGCCCCAGCGGGCCCGACACGTGCGGTAGGTGGTCGTCATTTAGCGACCTCCACGATCTCCGCCAGACGCCAGTTCTTCGTCTTCGAGAGCGGGCGCGTCTCTACGATCCTTACGACGTCGCCGACCTTCGCCTGGTTCTGCTCGTCGTGAGCGTGGAACTTGCTCGAGCGGCGGACGACCTTCTTGTACTTCGGGTGCGCCTTCACGGCGTCGACGCGGACGACGATCGTCTTGTCCATGCCGCTCGAGACCACGACGCCCCGGCGTTCCTGGCGGCGGCCGCGCGGATGCTCGGGCTTGGGCAGACGCGTGATCGCCTTTCGCTCCGCCGGGCGCTCGCGCTTCGGCTTCGAATGACGGTGGCGCAACGAGCGCGGCAGGCGCTTCCGCTTTCTCTTCGGGGCGGGCGCCTCGGCGGCCGGGGCCTCGGGTTCCGCGGGCGTCTCGGCCTCTGGAACCTCCGCGGCAGTCTCGGCTTCCGGAGCTTCGGCAGTCGCCGCTTCAGCCTCCACGTCCGCTGCGGGCTCGGCGTCGGCGACAGGCGCCTCCTCGGCGGGCTCTTCCGCAGTCGGCTCCTCGGCGGCGGCCTCATCCGCCACGGGCTCCTCCGCCGTAGGCTCTTCGGCCGCAGGCTCTTCCGCAGTCGGCTCCTCGGCGGCTTCCGCCGCAGGGGCTACCGGGCCTTCCGGAGCGGAGACCGTTTCCTCGGGCGTCTCTTCGACCTGCTCGTTTTCTGTCTGCTCGTTCTGGTTCTCGTCAGCCATTCGTGACTCGATTCGCGTTCGCTTCTCGTTCGGTCCGGACAGTGAGGATGCGGGCGATCTCGCGCTTTGCCAGCTTCAGCCGCGCCGAGTTCTCCAGCGCGCCTGTCGCGCCCTGGAAACGCAGGTTGAAGAGCTCCTGCCGCCTGTCGGCGAGCTGCAGATCCAGCTCCTCGTCGGTGAGATCTCTCAGGTCCCTAGCTCGCAAAGAGATCGGCCTCCCTCTTGACGACTCTCGTCTTGATCGGCAGCTTCCGGCCCGCGAGGCGGAGCGCCTCCTTCGCCAGGGGCTCGGGCACCCCGGCGAGCTCGAACATGACGCGGCCGGGCTTGATCACGGCCACCCAGTGCTCGGGAGCACCCTTGCCGGAGCCCATGCGGGTCTCCGCGGGCTTCTGCGTGACCGGCTTGTCCGGGAAGACGTTGATCCAGACCTTGCCTCCGCGCCGGATCTTGCGCGTCATCGCGATCCGGGCGGCCTCGATCTGACGGTTCGTCACCCAGCCATTCTCGAGTGCCTTCAGGCCGAAGTCGCCGGCCTGCACCGCCGTCTGGCCCTTCGAAAAGCCGCGCCGGCGGCCTCGCTGGTACTTACGGAACTTCGTCTTCTTGGGGAGCAGCATCTAGCTCTCGTCCTTCTTCTCGTCTTCCTTCTTCGTCGTGCGCTTAGCGGCAGGCTTCGCCCTGGCCGCGGGAGCCTTCTTGGCGGCGGGCTTCTTCGCAGTCGACGCCTTGCTGCCCGAGGCCTTTGGCTTCTGCTTCTCGGCGCTCTCGTCGCCCGACTGGTCGAGCTTGCTCGGGTCCTCGTGCATCTGCTTCTGCGTCGTGGTGTCGGGCGCGTCGGCGACGGCCGCCGGCGTCTCCTCCACCTGCGGTTCGATCACCGGCTGCTCCCGACCCTCCGCAGAGACGCCCTGCTCGTCCGTGCGCGGCTGCTCCACCGTCTCGGCGACTTGCTCGACGACCGCTCCTTCCTCGTCGGGGGAACCTCCCACTCGCTCCGCGCTGGTTTCCCCCTCCACTGGTCCGCTTTCGCGGACAGGCCGCTTTGCGGCCGGCCCGCGGCCCTGGCCGCTGCCACGACGCGGACGCCGCTGGCGCACCGGGCCGAGCCCTTCGCGGTCGGCGCCGCGGCCTCGGCCACCCTGGCGGCTCTCGCCGAGGCCTTCGGTGCGGCCGCCGCGGCGACGCGCCTGGTCCTGGTCGCCCAGCCGGGTGTCGCCCTGCTGAGCGGCGCTCTCGTAGCCCGAGGGCATGATCTCGCCCTTGTTGATCCAGACCTTGACGCCGATCCGGCCGGTCGTCGTCTTCGCCTCGGCGAAGCCGTAGTCGATGTCGGCGCGGATCGTGTGCAGCGGCACGCGACCTTCGGAGTAGCTTTCCGACCGGCTCATCTCGCCGCCGCCGAGCCGTCCGCCACACATGACCTTGACGCCCTGGGCACCGGATCGGATCGCGGAGGCGAGTGAACGCTTCATCGCCCGCCGGAAGCTGACCCGGTTCTCGAGCTGCTCCGCAATCGATTGCGCGACCAGCTTGGCGTCGAGCTCGGGCCGCTTGATCTCGTTGATGTTGATGTGGACGGCCTTGCTCGTCATCCCGTGGATGTCCTTGCGGAGCGCGTCGACCTCGACGCCGGACTTGCCGATCACGATCCCCGGGCGGGCCGTGTAGATGTCAATCGTGATCCGCTGGGCGTCCTTGCGGATCAGGATGTCCGACAGGCCCGCATGCGACAGCTTGTTGTAGATGTGCTCGCGGATGCGGACGTCCTCCTGGAGGAAGTCCGCGAAGTCCTTGTTGCCCGTGTACCAGTTCGATTTCCAGTCGTGGATGACACCGACGCGCATCCCGCCGGGATGGATTTTCTGACCCACTAGCGACCACCTTTCGTACGAATCGTGCTCGCCAGCCGCGAAAAGCCGCTTTGGCAAGGACGCAGGGAGTGTTCGTAGCTGGAGGCTACGGACGCGACGGAGGACGCGGCCAGAGCGAGCTTTGCAGCGCCCTGGCGAGTGCGAGGCGTGCGGAAGGGGGCCGCCATCAGGAATCAGCCTCCTCTTTCTTCTTCCGGGGCGCGCGGGGCTTTTCACCGGTCGAAGTCTTCGACTTCGCCCGGGGCGTGGTTTGTGCCTTCGGCTTGGGCTTCGCCTCGGCAGCTTTCGGCTCAGAGGTCTGCTCGGTCTTCTCCTCCGCCGGCAAAGCCGCCGGAGGCGTCGGGGGAACGCGGGCCGTGTCAGGCCCTGGAACCAGCTTGACCGTGATGTGACAGGTCGGCTTCTTGATCCGGGCGACTCGGCCGCGGGCCCGGGCACGCCAGCGCTTCATCACCGGGCCCTCGTCGACGTAGGCCTCGGAGATCACGAGCGTGTCGCCGAGCAGACCGTGGTTAGCCTCCGCATTTGCGACCGCGGAGCGCAGCACCTTCTCGACCTCACGGGCAGCGGCGCGCTGGGTGAAGGCGAGCACGGTCCGCGCCTCGGGAACGCTGCGGCCGCGGATGTGGTCCGCGACGAGCCGAGCCTTGCGGGGCGACATGCGCACCCACTTGGCCACAGCCCTGACCTCATGTGTCTCGACAGCGCTCATTGAGCAACCTGAGCCGTTCGTTGGACAGCGAGCTGCATTCCGGCCGGAGTTCTCCAGCCAAACTGGACGCGTAGCGTGCTCACTAGGTCCTCTTGACCTCCGTCTTGCGGTCGCCGGAATGGCCGCGGAACATCCGCGTCGGCGCAAACTCGCCGAGCTTGTGGCCGACCATCTGCTCGCTGATGAAGACGGGCACATGCTTACGGCCGTCGTGGACCGCGATCGTGTGCCCGACCATCTCCGGGAAGATCGTCGACGTCCGCGACCAGGTGCGGATCATCTGCTTGCTGCCGGACTCGTTCATCCGCGTGATACGGCTCATCAGCCGCTCCTCGACAAACGGCCCCTTTTTTGAACTTCTACTCAACGGGTTCTCCTAGGAACGTAGTGATGTAGAAACCAGCCACGGGGAAAATGCGCAGCATTTTCACCGTTTATCCTTGCCCCTCCGTCTTGCGCGGACGATCAACTTGTCGGATTCCTTGTGCTTGCGGCGCGTCCGCTTCCCGAGCGTCGGCACGCCCCAAGGGGTGACCGGATGGCGGCCGCCCTTGGACTTGCCCTCGCCGCCGCCGTGCGGGTGGTCGACGGGGTTCATCGCCGAGCCGCGGACGGTCGGCCGCTTGCCCCGCCAGCGGCTGCGGCCCGCCTTGCCGCCCGTGACGTTCTCGTGGTCGACGTTGCCCACCTGGCCCACTGTCGCCCGGCAGGTGAGCGCGACGCGGCGCATCTCGCCGGAGGGCAGTCGCAGCACGCCGTAGCCCTCGTCCTTCGCAACGAGCTGGACGCCCGATCCCGCCGAGCGCGCCATCTTGCCTCCCTGGCCGGGCTTCAGCTCGACGTTGTGAACGAGCGTGCCGGTCGGGATGTTCGTCAGCGGCAGCGCGTTGCCAGGCTTGATGTCGGCGCCCGGGCCCGACTCGACTTCCGCGCCGACCCGCAGCCGGGCCGGGGCGAGGATGTAGGCCTTGGCGCCGTCCGCGTAGTGGAGCAGGGCGATTCGCGCCGACCGGTTCGGGTCGTACTCGATCGCGGCCACCTTCGCGGGAACGCCGTCCTTGACGCGCTTGAAGTCGATCTGGCGGTACTGGCGCTTGTGCCCGCCGCCCTGGTGGCGCCGGGTGATACGTCCGTTCGCGTTCCTTCCGCCACTCTTCTTCAGCGGCTCGGTGAGGCTCTTCTCCGGCTCGGTCTTCGTGATCTCGTCGAACGAGGAGACCGACATGAAGCGCCGGCCAGGAGACGTCGGCTTATATCGACGGATGGCCACTAGTGGCTTCCCTGGTGGCATTGGTGGATGCCTGGGTCGCGAGCACCAAGCCAGACAAGGACGCAGGGAGCGCCCGGGCCGGTCAGCCCGGGCGCGACTGAGGACGCGGCATGGCGCCGCGTGATCGCGGGCCAGGCGCCGCCGAATGTCGCCAGGGGAGCCACTATGCCTGCGCTCCTTCGAAGATCTCGATCGACTCGCCCGCCTTGATCTGGACGACCGCCTTCTTCCAGCCCGGCTTGCGACCCTTGACCAGCCCGCGGCGCTTCGGCTTCGAGCGCACCTGGATCACGTTCACGCGCTCGACGTGCACGTTGAACAACTCCTCGACGGCCTGGCGGATCTGCGTCTTGTGCGCGTCCGGATGGACGCGGAACGAGTAGCGATGGTTGCTTTCGATCTGCTCGTAGCTCTTTTCCGAGACCACGGGCGCGAGCAGGACTTCGTTGGGATGCAAGCTCACGAGCTCTTACCCCGCTTTGCCGGGGGAACCTCCCGGTTCCCACGAGCCCCCTCCACTGGTCCGCTT
>Ga0307277_10000663_pt1 | contig 13046 bp, 9 predicted proteins | sample ER_DNA_116_FD_194473 | JGI IMG/M metagenome (GOLD analysis project Ga0307277, IMG submission 194473) | Bulk soil microbial communities from the East River watershed near Crested Butte, Colorado, United States - ER_DNA_116 | ecosystem: Environmental > Terrestrial > Soil > Floodplain | place: USA...
CTAGACTCGCGTGCGGGGTAAGCCCTGCGATGAGTGTGCTCAGGAACATCGAAGACAAGATTGAGTCCCTGTTCGAGGGCGTCTTCGGGCGGGCATTCAGGACGAACGTCCAGCCGGTCGAGCTGGCCCGCAAGCTCGTCAAGGAGATGGAGGACCATCGCGTCATCTCGGTCTCCCGCCTGTACGTCCCGAACGAGTACACGGTGTACCTCTCTCCCGCCGATCGCGAGCAGTTCGCGAACTACGAGGAATCGCTGCTCGGGGAGCTCCAGGACTACCTGGCCGAGAACGCCCGCCGGGAGAAGTACGTGCTGCTCTCGCCGCCGAAGGTGCTGATGGAGACCGACGAAGACCTCGAGGTGGGCGAGTTCGGGATCGCAACCCGGATGGCCCAAGGCGGGCCGCAGCCCGTGCCAGACGAAGCGCCTGCTCCCGACGTGGCGCCAGGCGCAACGATGGTCTACAAGCCGAAGCAGCCCGATACCCAGGCCGTCTCGGTGGAGGAGCTCGGGCTGGAGCGGGAGGTCGCGACCCTCTCCTGGGACGGCAAGCAGCACGAGATCGAGAAGCGGCGCGTCGTGATCGGCCGCTCGAAGGACTGTGACATCCAGGTCGCCGACCCGAATGTCTCCCGCAGGCATGCTGAAGTGCGACAGGAAGGCGCCGCGTACTGGGTCGTAGACCTCGATTCGACGAACGGCATGGAGGTCAACGGCAGGCGCCTGAAGCGCGCGAAGCTGCGCCCAGGTGACACGATCACCGTCGGGTCGACCGAGCTTGTCTTCCGGCGGGAGGCCGGAGGCTGACGTGCCGTTTGCCTCGATCGCGGTCGAGGAGCTTCTGCTCGTCCTCAAGATCGCTTTCGTCGTGCTTCTTTACCTCTTCATCTGGCGAATAGTCCGTACGGCGAGCAAGGATCTGCGGGTGCCGCAGGAGAGTTTCATCCTCGCCCCGTCGCAGGCGCAGGACCTGGGCGTCGTCCGCGAGGCCGGCCCGCGCAGTGTCGGGCGCCTTGTCGTCGTTTCGAGCCCGACGCTCGAGCCGGGTGAAGGACGGATGCTCGACTCCGCCCCGCTCACGGTCGGCCGCGGCCCCCAGAACGACATCGCCCTCGACAGCGACGACTACGCCTCGGCGAAGCACGCCCGCATAGAGCCCCGTCGCGACGGCGTCTGGGTGGAGGACATCGGCTCCACGAACGGCACTTACCTGAACGGGATCAAGCTGACGCGTGCGCGCAAGCTGACGCCCGGAGACGTGGTCCGCGTTGGCGAGACCGAGCTGAGGTACGAAACGTGACGACGCAGACAAAGCGGGTTTGGACGGCCGCAGCGGCGAAGCCGCTACGGCCTCCAGGTCGGCGTCGCAAGCGACGCCTCGGCGAGACCGAGCTGAGGTACGAGACATGAGCAGAGTCGTCCACATCGGCCACGGCACCGACACTGGCAAGAAGCGGCGGCGGAACGAAGACGAATACGTCGTCGAGCCGCCCCTGTTCGCGATCGCCGACGGCATGGGGGGCGCGCAGGCCGGCGAGCTGGCGTCGAGCCTCGCCGCGGGCGCCCTCCGGGACGACGAAGGTGGCGCCGGCAGCGGAGAGCGCCACGTCTCCGAGCTGATCCAGGAAGCGAACCGGCGCGTCTACCAGCGCTCGAGCCAGGACGCTGCGGCCTCGGGGATGGGGACCACGATGACGGTGGCGCTCGTCGGTGACGGGGCTGTTGCCTTCGGCCACGTCGGCGACTCGCGCGCCTACCTGATCCGCGACGGCAAGCTCGACCAGCTGACCGAGGATCACTCGCTCGTCGCGGAGCTCGTCCGCAGCGGCAAGCTCTCCCCCGAGGAGGCCGGAACGCATCCCCAGCGCTCGGTGATCACGCGCGCTCTCGGCACCGACCCCGACGTCGATCCCGACACCTTTTCGATCGAGACCGAGCCCGGCGACCTCTTCATGCTCTGCTCCGATGGGCTCACCTCAATGGTCGAGGACGAAGTCATCCTCAGCACCATTGAGAAGAATCGCGGCGATCTGCACGCAGCCGCGAAGTCACTGATCCGGGCCGCGAACAAGGGCGGCGGCGAGGACAACATCACCGTCGTCTTCTTCGAGATCGGCGAAGAGACCGGCGAGCCGCTCGAGGAGACGGCCCAATACCCGGCCCTCGGCGCGGACGGCGACGGCGAGGTCGACGAGGACACGCTTGACGAGCTCGACCGCGTGCCGACCCTCGACACGATGGTCGTACCCCCGGGCGAGGCCGAGCAGGTCGCGGAGGCCTCCCAGCCCAAGCGCCGCAGGCGCTCGCGGATCGTGCCCGCGCTGCTCCTCGTCCTGATTGCGCTCGCGGTGGTCGCAGTCGTCCTCTGGACGCTGCACGGAAGGTAGGCGGAGTTGAGCCTGAGAAACCGAGAGCTCCTGAACCTGATCGTGGTCGGGACGCTGACTGCGCTGGGCTTCGCGAGCGTCTACATCGCGCGGCAGTCGGTCGTCTCGACGGCCTCGCTCTCGTACGCGGCGTTCTTCTTCGCGCTCTACCTCGTCGCGCACCTGGTTGCCCGCTACGCGGTGCCTTACGCCGACCCATACCTGCTGCCGATGGCGGCGCTCCTGACCGCGGTCGGCCTCACCGAGATCTACCGGATTCATCCCGGCGACGCATTTCGCCAGGGCGTCTGGATCATCATCGCGGTCGCGGTCTTCGCGGGCACGCTGATCGGGCTCCGGCGGGACTACCGGCGGCTGGAGAGCTACAAGTACATCTTCGGGCTGACCGCGATCGGCCTCCTCGCGCTGCCGGCGTTGCCAGGGCTCGGGACGACCGTCAACGGCGCCCGGCTCTGGATCCACGTCGGCTCGCTGCAGTTCCAGCCGGGCGAGATCGCGAAGCTCTGCCTGATCGTCTTCCTGGCCGGCTACCTGCGCGAGAAACGCGAGGTGCTTGCGCAGGGACGGCTGAAGGACTTCGGGCCGCTGCTCGTGATCTGGGGCGGCGCGATGCTCGTCCTCGTCGAGACCAACGACCTCGGCTCGGCGCTTCTCTACTTCGGGATCTTCCTGGCGATGCTCTACGTCGCTACCGGCCGTCTGCTCTACACGGGCATCGGCCTCTCGCTCTTCCTCGCCGGCTCGTACTTCGTCTACACCCAGGTCTCGCACGTGCACGAGCGCGTGACGATCTGGCTGCATCCCTGGACCGATCACAAGGTGTACTGCGCGCTGGACGGGAAACTCCAGCTGCGTCAGGACTGCGGCAGCTACCAGCTCGTGAAGTCTCTCTATTCGATCGCCAGCGGGGGCTTCGGCGGCACCGGGCTCGGCAAGGAGACGATCGAGACTGCCCAAGGCCACCCGCTGATCCCGTCTCTGAACACGGACTTCATCTACTCGGCGCTCGCGCAAGGGCTGGGGCTGATCGGGATCTCGGCCCTGATCCTCCTTTTCATGGTGTTCGTCTTGCGAGGGATGCGAATCGCGCTGCTCGCCGATGACGGGTTCTCGAAACTCGCGGGCGCCGGGCTCACCTTTGGTTTCGCCTTCCAGACCTTCATCATCGTCGGCGGAGTCCTCCGGATCATCCCGCTAACGGGAATCACGCTCCCATTCGTCTCTTACGGGGGCTCGAGCGTAGTCGCGAACTTCGTCCTGCTCGCGGGCCTGCTCCTGATCTCCAACCGCGCCAACGCGCCGAGGGACGCATGAACCGCCAGATCACGAAGCTCGCAGTCGCCTCGCTGATCCTGCTCTCGGCGCTGATCGTCGCGACCACGTACTGGCAGACGTGGGCCTCGGCAGGCCTCGCCGAGAAGCAGGACAACGCGATCCAGCGGGTCGCCCAGTTCCGGATCAAGCGCGGGGTGATCAGGGCCGCCGACGGGACGCTCCTGGCCACGAACGTGCGCCGGAAGGTGGGCGGGCAGACGCTCTACTACCGGCGCTACCCGACCCGAGGGCTCTTCGCTCACCTCGTCGGCTACTCGACTCAAGTGCGCGCCCGAGCCGGCCTCGAGCAGTCTGAGAACGCGTACCTGACGTCCTCGAACGCGAACCTCGGCACGATCCTCAACAAGACGCTCGACAAGATCAAAGGCGTCACGATCACGGGCAACGACCTGATCCTGAGCGTCCGCCCTCGCATTCAGCGGCTGGCGATGTCACAGCTCGCGGGCAAGTGCGGCGCGGCGGTCGTGATGAATCCGAAGACGGGCAAGGTTTACGCGCTCGCCTCGCAGCCGACCTACGACCCGAACCTGGTCGAGAACCACTTCAACCTGATCAAGGCGCCGGGCGCGCCCTGCCACCCGGCGGCGCCGCTCCTCAACCGCACAACGGCCGGCCTCTTCACGCCGGGCTCGACGTTCAAGGTCGTGACCGCGACGGCGGCCCTGAACGCGCACAAGTTCACGCCCGAGTCGACCTTCTACGATCCCGGCTACTGCGTCGAGTACGGCAAGCAGGTCTCGAACGCCGCCAGCCCCGATGGGCCCGTCGAGTCTTTCGGCCACCCCACCCTCGCGCAGGGCCTCCAGCACTCGATCAACTCGGTCTTCTGCAACGTCGGGAAGGCGATCGGTGCCGGACTGATCCTCGACTACATGAAGAAGTTCGGCTTCTACAAGGACCCGCCGCTCGAGACACCCGCTAACGAGAGGGCTCCGAGCGGCCTCTACCACGGCGGCAGGCTCTTCTTCCCGCCCCATCCGTCGACGCAGGTCGACCCCGGCCGGCTCGCCTTCGGGCAGGAGACCCTCGCGGTGACGCCGCTGCAGATGGCGATGGTCGCCTCGACCGTCGCAAACCGGGGCGTGGCGATGAATCCGCAGGTCCTCGACCGCGTCGTCGATTCCGGCGGCAAGACGATCGTCCGCGTCCACCCGAAGGAACTGAGACGGGTGATGTCCCGCCAGACCGCCGACGAGATCACCTCGATGATGGTCGACGCGGTCAGGGACGGCACCGGCGGCGCTGCCGCCATCCCCGGAATCTCGGTCGCGGGCAAGACCGGCACCGCCGAGACGGGGAACAGCGGCATCAACACGACGTGGTTCATCTGCTTCGCCCCGGCCGAGAATCCCAAGGTCGCCGTCGCGGTCACGCTCGAGAACCAGACCGGCTTCGGCGGCACGACGGCAGCGCCGATCGCCAAGCAGCTGATGCAGGCTGTCCTGAGCCCGAGGTCGAACAAGTAAAGCCGTGGCGGTGAAAGGCGACACCCTGATCGATTCCGTCTTCGACGGCCGCTACCGGATCATCCGGAAGCTCGGCGCCGGCGGGATGGCGAACGTCTATCTCGCCGAGGACCAGGAGCTCGGTCGCCGGGTCGCGATCAAGATCCTCGACGATCGCCACGCCGCCGACGACTCGTTCATCGAGCGCTTCAGACGCGAGGCCAAGAACGCCGCTGGCCTCTCCCACCCGAACATCGTCTCGATCTATGACCGCGGCGAGGCCGAGGGCACCTACTACATCGCGATGGAGTACCTCTCCGGGCGCTCGCTGAAGGAGCTGATCGTCGGCCGCGGCCCGACGCCGATCCGAATCGCGATCGACTACACGCGTCAGGTCCTCGCGGCGCTCGGCTTCGCCCACCGGCACGGGATCGTCCACCGGGACATCAAGCCGCATAACGTCGTCGTCGACGCGGACGGGCGCCTCAAGGTGACGGACTTCGGCATCGCCCGCTCGGGCGCGAGCCAGATGACGGAGGTGGGGTCGATCATCGGCACCGCCCAGTACCTCTCGCCCGAGCAGGCACGTGGCTCGCCGGTCGACCAGCGCTCGGACGTCTACTCGGTCGGAATCGTGCTCTACGAGATGCTGACCGGCCAGGTTCCGTTCACGGGCGACACGCCGCTCGAGATCGCGATGAAGCACCTCTCCGAGGTGCCGGTACCGCCTTCAGAGGCGCGGTCCGACGTGCCTGAAGACCTCGACCTGGTCGTCCTGCGCGCGCTCGCGAAGGATCCTGAGGACCGTTACCAGACCGCCGAGGAGATGGACGCCGACCTCGCCCGCATCCAGCGCGGGTTGTCCGTCTCCAGCGAGACCACCGACGCCGCAACCGCCGTCCTGGCGGGCGCCGGCATCTCGGGCGCGCCGACGATCATTGCGCCGAGGCCGACGCAGGTGGCGCCGCCGCAGCCGCCGGCGCGAACACCGCCGGCCGCCTACTACGGGTACGAGGGACCGCCCCAGCGGTCGCGTTCGCTCTGGCCCTGGCTGCTCGCGCTGCTCCTGCTGGTCGGCGCCGGCTTCGCGGCCTGGTTCGGCTACGGACGGATCCGGGACGAGCTGAACGCGAACAAGCCGGTGGCCGTGCCCTACGTCCTTGGGCTGAAGAAAGCTCAGGCCGTCGCGAAGATCGAAGACAAGGGGCTGAAGGCGAAGATTGTGAACGGCTTCAGCGAGATCTACCCGGCCGGAACGGTAATGCGCCAGAGCATCGAGGGCGGTGAGAAGACCGACAAGGGCAACACCGTCCGGCTCACGGTTTCTGGCGGAAAGCCGAAGACAAAGGTTCCCGAGGTGGTCGGCAAGCCGCAAAGCGACGCCGTCGCCGCGCTGGTCGCCGCCCACCTGAAGGTCTCCGTCTTCCACGTCTACTCGTCTCAGAGCCCCGACACCGTCACCGGCCAGGATCCACCCGGCGGCAGCCGCGTCTTCTGGAACACGAGCGTCCGCATCAACGTCTCGCAGGGCGCCAGGCAGATCGAGATCCCGAATGTGGTCGGCCAGCCCTACGCAAGCGCTCGCTCGACGCTTCTCGCGGCCGGCCTGAAGGTCGCCAGGAGCGACGTCGACTCGAACCAGCCCGCAGACACGGTGGTCGGACAGTCGCCGGACGCAGGCACGAAGGTGGGCGCCGGAACAACGGTGACGCTCAGCGTCTCGCGTGGCTCAACCGCGACGACGCCCGTTCCCGACGTGACGAACCAGGACGAGCCGACTGCGAAAGCGCTACTGACGGGCTCAGGGTTCAAGGTGAGGGTGGTCAGGCAGGACGTGAGCGACCCCAGCGAGGAGGGGATCGTCCTCGACCAGCAGCCAGCGGGGGGAACTGACGCTCCCGCGGGCTCGACCGTGACGATTACCGTCGGCAGGTACACGGGCACGACGACCGGTCCGGTGCCGTGAGCCCGCGCGTCCGCGTCGCTGTCGTCATGGGTGGCCGTTCCAGCGAGCACGAGATCTCCGTCGCCTCGGCACGCTCGGTACTGGAGTCGCTCGACCCGGACCGCTACGAGGCGGTGACGGTTGAGATCGACCGGGAAGGGAAGTGGCAGCTTGAGCCCGGCGAGTCCCGCGCGCTCGACCCAGGCGCGGCGGGAGAACTGGACGAGGGCGAGGGCCGAACCGCGGTCGAGACGCTGCCGGTACCAACGGAGAGCGTGCCCGCGACGCTGGCCGACGTCGACGTCGTGATCCCCGTCCTCCACGGGCCTTTCGGCGAGGACGGCACCGTGCAGGGACTGCTCGAGCTTGCGGGCGTCCCCTACGTCGGCGCCGGCGTGCTCGGCTCGGCGCTCGCGATGGACAAGGACAAGTTCAAGGCTGTCATGCGCGACGCGAACATTCCGGTGACGCGAAACGTCACCGTGCGCGAGGGCGACGAGCTCCGGAACCCGTTCGGCTACCCGGTCTTCGTCAAGCCCGCCCGGCTCGGCTCATCGGTCGGCATCTCCAAGGTGCGATCGGAGGAAGAGCTCGCGCCGGCGGTCGAGCTCGCTTTCCGCCATGACGAGAAGGTGCTCGTCGAGGAGTTCGTCGCCGGCGTCGAGGTCGAATGCGGTGTCCTCGGCTCGAATCGCAGGCCGATCGCGTCGCTCCCCGGCGAGATCGTCTCGCACGGGTTCGACGCTCCCGACTGGTACGACTACTCGGCCAAGTACGACGAGGGCGGCATGGACCTGATCGTCCCACCGCGGATTTCACAGGACCAGATCGAACGTGTCCAGCGGCTCGCGGTCGAGAGCTTCATCCACGCCGATTGTGACGGGATGGCGCGAGTCGACTTCTTCGTGCGCGAAGACGGGGAGGTGCTCGTCAATGAGCTCAACACGATCCCCGGCTTCACGGCTACGAGTGTCTACGCGAAGCTGTTCGAGGCCTCCGGGATTCCCTACCCGGAGCTGCTCGACCGGCTGGTCGAGCTCGCGCTGGAGCGCCACGAGCGGCGCTCGCGCTTGCAGTTCTAGCGCGCGCGCACCTCGTTCACGTGCGCGGAAGCGTTGCCACCGAGGTCCGTGATCCAGATCACGAAGTAACGGCCGCCGCCGCTCAGCCGGAACTCCGTCGTCTCCCCAATCGTTTGCGGGCCGGCGACTGTCGTAGCCGATGACGCCGAATCGCCGGCTTTGATCTCCGCTGTGTAGCCGGGCGTGTCCGTGACCACGGTGAGCGTCTTCGGCGACACCGGCCGCGGGGCCTTGAGAGCGAGGCCGACACCGTCCTTGCCCAGTTGCGCGCCGTTGTAGTGCTCGGTCTCCCAGAACGTGGCCGGGTCGGAGTCGATCGCATTTTGCACGTCTTCGTCGTGCTCTTGGCCGTCGCCCAACGGATCGTAGGCCGCTGCCGATGCGAATCGAACCGGGCCGGACGGACGCGGGGCATTCGACGAACCGCCTCCCCCGCCGAGCGTCAAGGCGCCGACCACGCCGCCGGCGATCGCAGCGAGTACGACGCCGGCGAGAACGGCCGGCCAGACGCCGAGGCGCCTGCGCCGCCGCGGGCGCTGCCGCCGCCTGCGTGGTGACGCCGCCCGCGGCACGACCATCGTCGCGCCCTCCGCGCCGTCGAGCTCCGCGTAGGAGGCCTCCAGTTCGGCGGCAAAGTCGGCCATCGAGTCGAACCGGTCGTCGTGATCTTTTGCCATCGCCCGCTGGATCGCCCAGTCGAGGCGAGGCGGCACGTCGGGACGCACCTCTCGGACGCTCGGCACCGGGTCGTTGACGTGCCGCATCGCGATCGCGACGAAGCTGTCGCCGTCGAACGGAACCTCACCGGCAAGCAGCTCGTAGAGGACGCAGCCGAGCGAGTAGACGTCCGTCTGCTCATCCACCGGCTGACCGCGAGCCTGCTCCGGCGCGATGTAGTTGCTCGTGCCCATGATCGTCCCGGTGATCGTCATCCCGTCGACGTCGACCGCGTGCGCGATCCCGAAGTCGGTCACCTTGGCGCGGCCGTCGGCGTCGAGCAGGACGTTCTGCGGCTTGACGTCGCGGTGGACGAGTCCCTGGTCGTGCGCGAAGCCGAGTCCGCGCGCAACCTGGAGCCCGAGCTCGATCGCCTCGCGAGGGTTAAGCCTCCCTTCCTGAGCGACCAGCTCCTTCAGATTCATCCCGTCGACGTACTCGAAGACGATGAACTGCCGCCCATCCTGCTCGCCCCGGTCGATCACCGTGACGATGTTCGGGTGCGTCAGCTGCGCAACCGCACGCGCCTCCCGGCGAAAGCGCTCGACGTAGTCGTCATCCCGGGTGAACTGCTCATGCAGGATCTTCAGGGCGACCCTGCGCTCGAGCAGCCGGTCGTGCGCGCGGTAGACGCTCGACATGCCGCCGCTGCCGACGAGCTCTTCGAGCTCGTAGCGGCCCGCGATTAGTTCCCCGACCACGAGTTGAAGGATGCCCGGACCCGCGGGGCGAGGCGGTGTTCTAAAGCTTCAGAAGACGCCAGGTCCGGCCGCCATCGCGGGTGATGTACGGTCTGCCGCGGAAATCGGAGGCCGCGGCGACTCGCACGCTCAATGCGACCGGCGCGTAGAGCCTTCGGGCGAGTGCATGGATCGACCAATGACGGCCGCCGTCGTGAGTGACGTAAGCGGCCGGCTTCGCGCCCGCCGTCAGCAGCCAGGCCGCCGAGCGAGAGACCGCGCTGAGCGTGAACTGGGGAAAGACCCCCGGCGCCGAGCCCGGCAGCGTGGCGAGCAGACGCCACCGACGACCTCCGTCGCTCGTCCGATAGAAGCCGATCACGGGCTTGCCGCCGTCATACTGGCCGGCAAGAACGCCCTGCCGGCCGAAGAAGCGGGGGGCGGTCAGCAACACCAGCCGACCGCGGTAACCGCGCGGGGCCGGAAACGCCTGGCGGCGCCAGGTCCTGCCGCCGTCGACAGTCCGTGAGAGGCGCAAACCCGCAACCCAGCCCTTCGTCGGACTGACAAAGACGACCTTGCCGTAATCCGCGAGCTCGCGGACGACCTCCCACGATCGACCGCCATCCGTCGTGCGGTAGAGCCGCGCCATCGGCCCCGTGGGCTCGTTTTGGAGCACCCATGCCCGCTTGTCGTTCAGAACGTCGAGCGAGAAGTTCGCTCCGGCGGCACACGAATGGGCGTGGAACGGATAGCTCCTCCAGCTCCGTCCGCCATCGATAGTCCGGTAGAGCGAGCCTTTCCCGAGGGCGCAATCGCTCGCGATCAACCAGCCCTGGCTGCCGCGAAAAACCACGCCGTCGATCGCCCGGGCAGTCCCCGGAATGACCGCGCGGCGTGGCGTCACGTTACGCCAAGCGCGACCGTCCGCGGTCACGTAGACCCTGGTTCCGATCCAAAGGACGTAGGCGTGCGTGGGAGCCGCGCCCGCGGCAGTGCCAAGGACCAGGAAAGCCGCCACGCCGGCGATTCGCGCGTGCGCCTTCACGGGCGGTCACTGTACCTCCGGGCTAGCTCAGAACGGAGCCCAGCGCCTCTTCCCAGACGCTGAGAGCCTCGTCGAGCTCGGCGTCGCTGAGGACAAGCGGCGCCAGCACGCGGATGCAGTTCGAGTAGATGCCGGACTTCAGCAGCAGCAGGCCGCGTTCGGCGGCGGCTTCGACAATCGCGCTCGCGGTATCTGCGTCGGGCTCCTTGGTGCCCGGATCCTTCACGAGCTCGATCGCAAGCATCGCGCCGAGACCGCGGACGTCGCCGATCCGCGGCCAGCGCTCCTGCCACGATTCCATGCGGGCCCGGATCGCCTCGCCGAGCTGCACGGCGTTCTCGCAGACGCCCTCGTCTTCGATCACGTCGAGGACGGCGAGCGCCGCGGCCTGCGCGACCGGGTTGCCGACATAGGTGCCGCCGATGGCCGAGTCGCCCGGCGCGTCCATGATCTCCGCCTTGCCGATCACGCCCGAGAGCGGGAGGCCGGCGGCGATCGATTTCGCGACCGTGATCAGATCCGGCTCGATGCCGTAGTGCTCGATCGCGAAGAACTTGCCCGTCCGCCCGAAACCGGTCTGCACCTCGTCGACGACCAGCACGATCCCGTGCTCGTCGCAGAGCCGGCGAACCCCCTCCAGGAAGGCCTTCGGCGCGACGACGAAACCGCCCTCACCCTGGACCGGCTCGACCACGATCGCCGCGACGGTCTCGGCCGCGACCTGCGTCACGAGTGCGCGCTCGAGCGCTGCCAGCGCCTCCTCCGCGCTAGGCCCGCGGTAGTCGTTCGGGAACGGCACCCGGTAGACCTCCGGCGCGAACGGGCCCAGACCGGCCTTGTACGGGTGCGTCTTGGAGGTCAGCGAGAGCGAGAGGAGAGTGCGGCCATGGAAGCCGCCCTCGAAGCCGATCACGGCCGGCCGTCCCGTGTAGGCGCGCGCGAACTTGATCGCGTTCTCGACCGCTTCCGTGCCCGCGTTGAAGAACGCGGCCTTGGCGGGCGATCGGAAGGGCGACGCCGCGATCAGCCGCTCGGCGAGCGTGACGTAGACCTCGTAGGGGACGATTGTGAAGTCGGTGTGGGAGAACTTCGCCAGCTGCTCCTGCGCCGCCTCCACGACGCGCGGATGCGAATGGCCGACGTTGAGGCAGCCGACGCCGCCGGTGAAGTCGATGAAGGTGTTGCCGTCCACGTCTGTGAGCGTCGCGCCGCGGCCCTCCTCGATCACGACCGGTAGAAAGACGGACAGGGGGTCGGCCACGACTCGCTCTTTCCGCTCCAGGATCTCCCGCGATCTCGGCCCCGGGATCGCCGTTTTCAGCTCGATCGTCCGCGTCATCGCCATGGCCCGACGATACACCAGCAACCGGGCGGAGTGAATAGGTGCATAGGACCGATTCACCCGGGAATATCACCCTTGCGCGCGCTCGTTCCGAATCCGTATGGTGCCGGGCTTATGACTGCGCTCGCACATCTCGTTCTGCGCCGCCGGCGCGCGATCGTGTTCTTGTGGATTGCGCTGACGCTGCTCGGCGCTTACTCCGCGAACGCGGTCTCGAAGCGCTGGCTGGAGCAGTTCTCGATCCCGGGCTACTCGGCGTACGAGGCGAACCAGCGGACGCTGAAGACGTTCGGCACCGGCGCGCAGGCGCCGATGACCGTGGTCTTCAGCAGCACGGGCGACGTCACCAAGCAGCGCGAAATCACCAAGGCGATCTCGGCCGCGGCGAACGTCAACCACGGCTCTCGAGTCAGCTCGTACTTCTCGACCGGCAATAACGCCTACGTGTCGCAGGACCGGCACACGACATTCGCCAACATCTATCCGCCGGGGAGGCCGGGCTTCAGCAGCAATGTGCACATCAAGGAGACGCGCCGGGCCCTGCTGGCAGCGACACCCCCCGGCGTGGAGGCCCACCTCACAGGCCGCGACCCCCTCTACGAGGCAGCGAGCGGCGGCAACAGCGGCGGTCCGAGCGTCCTCACGGAGGCACTGATCGGCGGGCTCGGCGCGCTCGTGATCCTCCTCTTCGTCTTCGGCACCTTGCCGGCGATGGCGATACCGATCGCAATTGCGATCGCCTCGATCCTGAACACCTTCACGCTGATCCTGCTGCTCACCTACATCACGTCAGTCTCGATCATCGTCCAGTTCCTGGTTGCGCTCGTGGGCCTCGGTGTGGCGATCGACTATTCGCTGTTGATGATCTTTCGCTTCCGCGAGGAGCTGCAGAACGGCGAGGATGTCGACACCGCGCTCGTCGAGACCATGCGTCATGCAGGGCGCTCGGTGATCGTTTCCGGCTCAACGGTGGCGATCGGCCTCGTGTCGATGGTGATCCTGCCGGTGCCCGTGATTCGCTCGATCGGGATCGGCGGGATGCTCATTCCCGCGGTCTCGGTGCTGA
>Ga0307277_10000664_pt1 | contig 13046 bp, 12 predicted proteins | sample ER_DNA_116_FD_194473 | JGI IMG/M metagenome (GOLD analysis project Ga0307277, IMG submission 194473) | Bulk soil microbial communities from the East River watershed near Crested Butte, Colorado, United States - ER_DNA_116 | ecosystem: Environmental > Terrestrial > Soil > Floodplain | place...
GTGAATTCCGCTCGCACTATCACCCTGCGGTAAGGTAGCCGAGGTGGATCTAAGACTCCTCCCACAGCAGCAGCTCAAGGTCACGCCGAAACAGATCGCTGCGAACTACATCCTTCAACTTAGCTCGCTCGAGCTGCAGGACGTCATCAATCAAGAGCTTCAGGAGAATCCCGCCCTCGACCTCGAAGAGGTGCAGGCCTGCCCGCTGTGCGGTCAGCCCCTTGCCGGCCGCGTCTGCCTGAACTGCTTTGGGACGGGCAAGGGTCCTTACAAGGGCAGCGAGGACATCGAGACCGAGCCCCTCGAAGGCACCAGCCTCATGCAGCGCGACGAGGAAGAGGACGAGCTCGACCCGATCGTTCGCGCCGAGGCCGAGCAGACGCTCGCCGAGTACCTCTCGTGGAACACCCGCGTGCTGCTGCCGAAGCGGTTATACGCGGTCGCCGAATACATCATCGGCAACCTCAACGACTCCGGGTACCTCGAGATGCCGCTCGAGGAGGTCGCGAAGACACTGAAGGTGTCGCTCGCCGACGCCGCCGAGGTCCTGAAGACCATTCAGGGCATCGAGCCGTGGGGCATCGGCGCCCGCGACACGCGCGAGTGCCTCCTCATTCAGATCGACCACCTTTCCGAGATCGGCGAAGAGGTCCCGGCGCATGCCCGTTCCATCGTGGCCGACCATCTTCGCGAGCTCGGCGAGCACAAGTTCGGCGACATCGCGCAGGCGCTGCGCATCTCGCGCGAGGACGTGCAACAGGGCTGGGATTGGGTGAAACAGAGCCTCAATCCCTATCCGGCGCACGCGTTCGCCGCGGGGCCAGATGGCACGAGTATCGGTGGACGCCAGGTCGCGCTGCGGCCCGACGTCATCATCGTCCGCAACGAGAAGGGCGACTTCGAGGTCGAGGTCATCGAGTCGCGGCGGTTCTCCCTCCGAGTGAATCCGGTCTACCGCCAGCTCGTCGGACAGCTCCAGGCGGCGCGGAGTGCCGGCGCGAGTGCGCCGGCTATGACCGACGACGAGCGCCAGCACATCCGGCAGTACGTGACCCGCGCGAAGTTCTTCATCGACAACATCAACCAGCGGCGGCAGACCATCGGCCGCATCACCGACGTCATCGTCGAGTGCCAGAAGGATTTCCTCGAGAAGGGCGTCCAGTCGCTCCGGCCGCTCACGCGCGCCGAGGTGGGGGAGCGAATCGGCATGCACGAGTCGACCGTGAGCCGCGCCACCGCCGGCAAGTTCGTTCTTCTCCCGGCAGGCGAGGTAATCCCGTTCTCGACCTTCTTCACGGCGTCGCTCGGCGTCAAGGACGTGATCAAGAACATCATCGAGGCCGAGGAACACTCGCGTCCGTACTCGGATCAGGAGATCGTCGAGAAGCTGCGCGAGGAGCACGGCATCCGTCTCGCGAGGCGCACCGTCGCGAAATACCGCGAGGAGCTGCAGATCCTCCCCGCCAGGCTGCGGAAGCGCTAGGCCCGGGCGGCCTTTCGCTTAGGCGCGTTTCCCTTGGGAGGGGGCGCGCCGAGGACCTTGGAGATCTCGTCGACCGAAGTCGACTCGATGTGGTAGCCGAACGACGTCCGCCGAACGCCCGGAAGATCCTTGCCGCGCATGGCGTCGCGTAGGGCGTGCTCGCGCCACCCGATCTTGGTGGCGAGCTCGCTCGTCGTCAGCCAGTCGCGATCCTTGCTCTTCGCCTTCTCTGACGCGTCGGCCTTCGGCTGGGATTTCGATGCTTTTTGCGGTGGCACAACTCGAACTCTAGCCGGTTTGCGCCTGTCGGCAGGCTGACCTAAAATGACCTCGAAGCGCTGCGGCCCCCTCCGTCGGGGCGGGCGCCTTTTTCTTGGCCTTTTCGCTTTGGGGGTCGCTTGAACGCATCGCCTCTCCTGTGGGTCGTGCCGATCTCTGGGCTTCTGGCTATCGCCGTCGCTGGCTACTTCGCGTGGGACGTCCTCCGTTCACCGACCGGCACACCTGCGATGCAAAAGGTCGCGGGCGCGATCTATGTGGCGGCCGTGGCGTTCATCCAGCGCCAGTACCGGACGATCGCGCTTCTCGCGATCGGCGGCATGGTCGTCATCGGTCTCGTCATCTACTTCTTCGAATCGGCGCCCGGCATCTCGAGGGAAGAGCTCGCGATGAAGACCTCGATCGCATTCATCGTCGGCGCGGCGTGCTCGATGGCCTCCGGGATCGTCGGCATGTTCGTCGCCGTGAAGTCGAATCTACGGACCGCGGCTGCGGCGCAGCACAGCGTCGCCGATGCGCTCCGCATTTCGCTCCGCGGCGGTGCGGTATCCGGGATCCTCGTCGTCGGTCTCTCGTTGATCGGCGTCTTCATCATGTTCATCGCGTACGGCGGATTCGATCACCCCGAGCAGGCACCGTTCACGATCGTCGGCTTCGGATTCGGCGCGTCGTTCGTCGCCCTCTTCGCTCAGCTCGGCGGTGGTATCTACACGAAGGCCGCTGACCTGGGCGCGGACCTCGTCGGCAAGATCGAGGCAGGCATCCCCGAGGACGACCCGCGCAACGCGGCCGTGATCGCGGACCTGGTCGGCGACAACGTCGGCGACTGCGCCGGTCGTGGCGCGGACCTCTTCGAATCGACGGCCGCCGAGAACATCGGCGCCATGATCCTGGGTGTCGCGATCTACGCGGTGACCCAGAACCCGGCGTGGATCCTGTTCCCTCTGGTCGTCCGTGGCTTCGGCCTGATCGCCAGCATGATCGGTATCTTCACCGTGCGCGGCAGTGACACGAAGAGCCCGATGTCTTCCCTCAACCTCGGCTACTACATCACGGTCGCGCTCTCGATCGCCGGCATGTTCCTCGTCACGCAGGTGATGCTGAACGAGAAGGGCGCCGGCTACTGGTTCTTCTTCGCGGGAGTGGTCGGGATCGTCACGAGCCTCGCGTTCGTGTACATCACCCAGTACTACACGGCGGGAGACTGGCGACCGGTCAAGGAGATCGCCGAGGCCGCGAAAACCGGCCCCGCAACGACGATCATCTCCGGGATCGCGGTCGGTTTCGAGACCACAGCCGCGTCGGCCATCACCATCGCCCTCGCATTGTTCTTTTCGCACTTTTTCGGCGAGAAGTGGGGCGAGGCGACCGGTCTCCCACACGGCGGGATCTACGGGACGGCCGTCGCGACGATGGGGATGCTCATGAGCGCGGCGTTCATCCTGGCCGAGGACACGTTCGGCCCGATCACCGACAACGCGGGCGGCGTCGCGTCGATGGCTCGCGCGTCTGAGGAGACGCGCGAGCGGACGGACCGTCTCGACGCCGTTGGCAACACCACGAAGGCGCTCACCAAGGGGTACGCCGTGGGCTCCGCCGCGCTCGCTGCCTTCCTGCTCTTCTCCGCGTACCTCGACAAGGTGGCGCAGCTCACCGGCGAGCCTTTCAATTCCGTCGACCTCGCGAAGGTCAACGTCTTCCTCGGCGGTTTCCTCGGGGCCATGCTCGTGTACCTGTTCTCATCCCTCGCGATCCGCGCGGTCGGCCGCGCAGGCGCCGCGATCATCGAAGAGGTGCGGACGCAGTTCCGCGAGCATCCGGGGATCATGGCCGGTACCGAGGAACCGAACTACGCGCGCGTTGTGGACATCACCACCGCGTCGGCGCTGCGCAACATGATCGCGCCCGGTCTTCTTGCGGTGGGCGCGCCGATCCTCGTCGGCATTCTGCTCAGGGCGGAGGCTGAAGCGGCGCTGCTGATGGTCGGCACGATGGCCGGCGTCATCCTCGCGACTGTTCTCAACAATGGTGGCGGCGCGTGGGACAACGCGAAGAAGTACATCGAGTCGGGGATGCTCAAAGACGAAAAGGGCAACGTCCTTGGCAAGGGCACGCCGGCGCATGCGGCCGCCGTTGTCGGCGACACCGTCGGAGATCCTTTTAAGGACACGGCCGGCCCAAGCCTGCACGTCCTGATCAAGCTCCTCGCGACGATCACGCTCGTTCTCGCGCCGCTCTTCGTCTAGCTCTCGTATGCGAGCGCGGGTCCTGTCCCCGGCTCGGGGCCGTGCTCTCGCCGCACCCTTCCCCGCCTTGCGCGTCGTTCGCTCTGCTCACTCCGCGTGGCGGGGTCCTGGGGACCCGCGGCTCGAGCACAACCCTCTCGCCGGTGCCACCCGCGCTCGCCTGGTCCTAGCCGATCTGGGATACCGAGCGTGACGGTCGCTCGTTAGATTGCTGAGGCGTGGCAGGCTCGATCGACTTCAATAGCGATCTTGGAGAGGGCGCCGGCACCGATATGGCGCTCATGCCACTGATCACGAGCGCGAACATCGCGTGCGGTGGGCACGCCGGGAACGAGAACACCATGCGAACCACGATCGAGCTCGCGATGCGCAACAGGGTCGCGATCGGCGCGCATCCGGGCTATCCCGACCGCGAACGATTCGGGCGCGTGCCGATGGACCTCCCGGCTCGCGAGCTGGTCGAGTCGATCCGCCGGCAGATCGACTCGCTCGTCGGGGTCGCGTCACGCATGGGCGCGCGCGTCACGCACGTCAAGGCGCACGGCGCGCTCTACAACCAGGGCGAGCGCGACGCGGCGATCGCGAGGAACGTCATCTTCGGCGTGCAGGCGGCGACCGGGGGACACGACCTGGTGATCGTCGCGCCACCGGGCTCAGCGATGGTCCAAGAGGCGAGCGGAATGGGAATGAAGGTCGCGCGTGAGGGCTTCGTGGACCGCGCGTACGAACCCGACGGCACGCTGCAGTCGCGCTCGATCGCGGGCTCGGTGCTCACCGATCCGGCGGACGCGGTGCGGCAGGCCCTGTCTTTCGTGAAGGACGGGGGAGTCACCGCCGTTGACGGGACTTTCCTGAAGCTCGCCGTCGACACCCTCTGCGTGCACGGGGACACGCCGGGCGCGCCCGAGATCGCGCAGGCCGTCCGCGACGCGCTCGGCAAAGCCAAGGTGAAGGTCGCGCCGTTCCGGTCCTGAGCGAACCGCGGATCAGCGCGTTCGGCGACGGCGCGCTCCTCGTCGAGCTCGGCGAAGACATCGATGAGGCCGTCGCGGACCGCGCCCGCGCGCTTGCGGATGCGTGGGACGCGCTCGGTCACGGTCGCGCGGTGCCCGCGTACGCGTCGGTCGTCATGCGGTTCGATCCGCTTCGACTCGCGCCGGCCGATGCCGAGCGCGAGGTCGCGCGGCTCGCGAAGGTCACCAAGGTGCGCGCCGTAATGGAAGGTGGTCGCGAGATCGAGGTCCCGACGCATTACGACGGGCCGGACCTTCTCGAGACGGCCGAGCGGTCCAAGCTTTCCGTCGACGAGCTCGTGGCCGCGCACTCCGGGCGCGTGTACCGCGCGTTCTTTCTCGGATTCCTGCCTGGCTTCGCGTATTGCGGCGTCCTCGACCCGCGGATCGTCGCGCCTCGCCTCGTGCGTCCGCGCGAGCGCGTGCCCGCGGGATCCGTCGCGATCGCGGATGGGCAGACCTCCATCTATCCATTCGACTCGCCTGGGGGCTGGCGTCTCATCGGACGGACCGATGTCCGGATCTTCGACGGCACGAGAGAACCGCCCGCGCTCATCCGGCCGGGCGATCGCGTGCGGTTCGTGGCGCGATGATCAAGATCGAGGCGACCGGTCTGCGCGCGACGGTTCAGGATCGCGGCCGCTTCGGTCATCTTCGCGAAGGCGTCCCGCCGTCAGGTCCGGCGGACCCCGCGGCCTTCGCAACCGCGCAGGCGCTCGTCGGGAACGACGACGCTACCGCCGCGATCGAGATCGTCGGTGACGGGTTCGCATTTCGCTGCGATGACCGCCGCATCGTCGCGGTGACCGGGCGTGACGTCGCGCTGCGCGGGCGCGACCTCGTCCCGGGCTGGACCGCCGCGTTCGCCCGACCGGGCGAGCCGTTCGCCGTCCTCTGCGGCGAGCGTTCGCGGTTCGCCTACCTCGCGGTGTCCGGCGGCATCGCCACCGAACCGATCCTTGGGAGCCGATCGGCCTATCTACAGGCCGGAATCGGCCTCGCGCTACGCGCCGGGGAGGTCCTACCGCTCGGGATGACCCGCGTGGATGTCGAACGGGCGGGTCGTTCGGCGGTCAGTCCCGATTACGACACCGGACAGATACGCGCCATCACGGGTCCACACGCGCAACGTTTCACCGATGAGGCCGATTCCCTGTTCTTTGGCGCTGAATTCCGGGTCGAACCCGCGAGCGACCGCATGGGCACGCGCCTGAGCGGGCCGCGAATCGCCGCGCGCGAAGGCGAGATCCTCACGAGCGGCGTCGTCGTCGGGGCCGTGCAGATCCCATCAGGCGGCGCGCCGATCGTCCTGCTCGCAGAGCATCAGGCGACTGGCGGTTATCCCGTGATCGCGACGGTGATCTCCGCCGATCTCGGTCTCGTCGCTCAGCGACTGCCGGGCGAGCGTCTCCGCTTCACGCGCGTCGATCGAGATCTCGCGGTCGGCGCGCTTCGCGATGCGCGCGCGGCACTCGAGGCGATCGCGTGACGAAGAGAGACGAGCTCGAGCGCGGCCTCCATCGCCTCGGCGCCGACGTTGTGCTCGGGACTGGAGCGCGCACGCGCCTGTTCGATCGTCTCGCAGGTGAGGATGCCGAACGGGATCGCGACCGAGAGCGATGCCGCGAGCTCGGCGAGCGACCGCGCGACCGCGTGTGCGAGGACGTCGAAATGCGCGGTCTCACCTCTGATCAGGCAGCCGAGCGGAACGACGGCCTCGAAGCGCCCCGATCGCGCGAGCATCGCGACCGCGGGTGGGAGCTCGAAGGAGCCCGCGACCTCGAACTCCTCGATCTTCGCGCCCTCGGCCAGCGCCGCCTGAAGGGCGCCCTGGGCGAGCGCGCGAGTGATCTCGTCGTTCCAGCGTGCTCGCACGATCGCGACGCGCGCTCCGCGTGCGGGATTTTGAGCCCGAGCCGCAGCCTTCCCAGCACTCGACACTTGCCGCAATCTAGCCCACGCATGCAGCCGCACCGCCGGGTGACCGGATGACCGACGAAGTCGATCCGCGCCTCGTCGCTCTCGGTCTCGTGCCGGGCCCCGCCGCCACGCCCGCGCCGCCCGACTGGGAGACCGCCGCTCCACCGAAGCCGAACGACTGGGTGATCCCAACGGCTCCAGTCGTCGCGCCCGCGCCGCCTCCTCCGCCGGCGCCTTCGCATACGCCGTCGGTCCAGATGCCCGGACACAAGCCGCTCACCGTCGGCGATCTCTTCCCCGGCATGGGCAAGTTCAGCGGGTCGCCGCCGCCCGAAGCGCCCGCGGCCCCACCCGCGCCGCCGGCGTTCACGCCGCCACCCCAGTCGTTCGCGCCCCCGACGCCGCCGGCCGCCGCGCCACTGCCCCAGTCGTTCGCGCCGGCTGCCCCGCCGCCACAGCAGACGTACACGCCACCGCCGCAGCAGTACACCGCGCCGGTCGCGCCCGAAGCGCCGGTCCGCGAAGCGCCTCCTCCGCTGCCTCCGCTCGCCGCGGCGATGCCGACCCCCATCTTCAAAGCGGTCGAAGCGCCGCCGATCCCGACGAAGAAAGAGAAGGCGGCGAAGCCGAAGAAAGAAAAGGCGGCGAAGGCGGCGAAGGCGGGAAAGCCCGCCAAGGTCGCCATCGCCAAGCCGGAAAAGGTGAAGCCGCCGCCGAAGCCGCGGTTCATCCTTCCTCCGAGCGGCGTCCTTTTGCGCGGGCCGATCGTCATGGGCTACCCGGAGCAGAAGCTCCAGATCACCCTCGAGCAGCTCGGCTTCCGCATCAACGCGAAGGAGCCGATCGACGTCGCGTGGACCGACGTGCGCGAGATCAAGTCGCGGCGCGGTCGCGTCGTCGTCCGCACCAAGACCAGGCCCGTGGCATTCGGTATCCCGGTCGAAGGCGTCGCCGAGCCGACGCTCGCCGGTCCACTCGCGCGCGTCGTCAAAGAGGCGAGCGGCGGCAGTCTCGATCTTGCCGGAAGCTCGTTCCTCGAGCTGCAGAACGCGACCGACTCGCTGCGCGACCACTTCCACGACGAAGATGACCCGCTCGTGCCGACGGTCGTGGGCCTGGTGTTCGTGCTCGCAGGCCTCACGTTCACCGCCATACTCCCCGATGCCCTCGCGATCGCGACACGCAGCGCGATCGCGCCCGGCGCGTTTCTCCTCGACTACCCTCTCGCGGGCTTCGACCCACGCATCCTCGCCGCGGCCTTCGCAGCGGGTTCGATGCTGGCCGCCGGGATCGTTCGCGTCGCGATGGGGAAGTCGGCCACCGCGTGGGCCCGCGGGACGCTACGCGGCTGGCACGAGGCGGGACGCAGGCCGATCGTTCTCGCGCGTCGCGGCCTCGCTGCGATCGTGCTGAATCCCGCGATCGCCGCCGCGGTGCTTCTTGCCGGCGTCGTCCTCACCCTGCCGAGCCTGCGCGTTCAGACGGTCATCGACCAGAGCGGCTTCCACATCACCACGCCCATCCCATTCTTCGACGACAACCGCCCGTGGTCGTCGGTCACGGACGTGACGGTCATCGACGCTCCGACGACCCAGCACTTCGAGGGTGTCGCGGTCGTGTTCACGTTCAAAGACAAGGGGCCGTTGTCGACCCTCGACGGACGCCTTCGCGGCGGCAGCGACCGACAGCTCGTCACGAGCGCCGAGAAGTGGCGCGCGGAGCACCTGGCTCCCTAGCTCTCGCGGTCGATCACCGTGAGCAGATGCCCGAGCTTGTTCCGCTTCGTCGATAGGTAGCCGCGATTCGTCGCGCGCGGAGGTACCTCGATCGGGATCCGCTCCACGACCTCGAGTCCATAGAGGGGAACGAGTTTTTGGGGGTTGTTCGTGAGGATCCGCGCTCGCCGTACGCCGAGGTCGAGAAGGATCTGCACGCCGACGCCGCGCTCGCGCTCGTCGGCCTTGAACCCGAGGCGCTCGTTCGCCTCGACGGTGTCCAGGCCCTGATCCTGTAGCGCGTACGCGCGCAGCTTGTTCATGAGCCCGATGCCGCGACCCTCTTGCCGCAGATAGAGGAGGACGCCGCGGCCCTCCTCGGCGATCCGCTTCATCGCCACCTCGAGCTGCTCGCCGCAGTCGCAGCGAACGGAGTGGAACGTATCGCCCGTGAGGCACTCGTCGTGGACGCGCACCAGCACGGGCTCGCCGGTCGCGACATCGCCGATCGTGAGCGCGACGTGCTCGGCCTCGGTGTTGCCGACCTTCGCGCGGTAGCCGTGCACGGTGAACTCGCCGTACTCGGTCGGGAGCTTCGCCGTGGCGACGCGCTCGACGAGCCGTTCCTGCGCCATGCGGTGCGCGATGAGGTCCTTCACCGTGATGAGGCGGAGACCGTGGCGTTTCGCGAAGCGCTTCAGCTCGGGCATCCGCGACATCGACCCATCCGGGTTGGTGAGCTCACAGATCACGCCGACAGGCGAAAGCCCCGCGAGCCGGCAGAGATCGACCGCGGCCTCGGTCTGGCCCGCGCGGACGAGCACGCCTCCGTCGCGCGCCTGGAGCGGAAAGATATGCCCGGGTTTGACGAGGTCGTGCGCCTTCGTGCCTGGGTCCGCCAGCACTTTGATCGTGCGCGCACGGTCGGCGGCGCTGATTCCCGTGGTCACGCCCTCGCGCGCGTCGACGCTCACCGTGAACGCGGTGCCGAGCCGCGCCTCGTTGCGCGAGACCATCTGCGGGAGATCGAGCTCGCGGAGTCGCTCGGTCGTCATCGGGACGCAGATCACGCCGCTGGCGTATTTGCGAATGAACGCGACGTCCTCGGGGCGCGTGAGCTCGGCGGCCATCGTGAGGTCGCCCTCGTTCTCGCGGTCCTCGTCGTCGACGACCACGACCATCTTCCCGCGGCGGATGTCGTCGATCGCCTCGTTGACGGATGCGAACGGACCCGCGGGCGCGACCACTCGCGGTCGCTTCGGCGCCAGGCGCTTCACTTTGCCCACTGTCTCAAGTCTAGGCAGCCGGTCACTTCTTCCTGACGAGTCGCTCGACGTACTTGGCGAGCACGTCCGTCTCGACGTTGACGAGCTCGCCCGGCGCGAGCGCGCCGAGCGTGGTGCCCTCGGCGGTGTGGGGGATGAGCGCGATCTCGAAGAAGGTCTTGCCGAGCCCCGCGATCGTGAGCGAGACGCCGTCGAGGGTGATGAAACCCTTCATCACGATGTACCGAGCGATGCCCTTCGGTAGCGCGAAACGGAGGCGCGCCGCGCCACCGCCTTCCTCGCGACGGCCGACCAGCTTGGTCGTCGCGTCGACGTGCCCCTGCACGAAGTGGCCACCGAGCGCGGTCGTCGGCGTCGCGGCGGCCTCGAGATTCACGCGCGTGCCGCGGATGGCGCGCCCGAGCGTCGTCCGCGAGAGCGTCTCGGCGACCACGTCGACGGCGAACCCGTGCGTGTCCCGTTCCACGACGGTGAGGCACACGCCCGCGACGTTGACGCTCGCATCGACGCCGAGGTCCTGGACCACGGCCGACGAGGCGATCTCGAGCCGGAGACCTGAGGCGTTCGGTCCGGTGTGTCGGACCGCGCCGATCTCCGCGACGATTCCGGTGAACACCTAGCCGAGGGCTCCTTCCAGCGCGAGATCGTCGCCGAGCTTGCGCACGCGCACGTCGTGGAGGTCGCTCGCCTTCGGTACGCCCTCGAGCGCGGGCGGTCCGTCGCCGCCGGCCACGGGCGAGAAGAGAAGCAGCACGCGATCGGCGAGGCCACCGCGCACGAGCGCGCCCGCTACGTGCGGACCTGCCTCGCTCATCACGGTGTTCACGCCGCGCTCGCCGAGCCAGTGGAGGACCGCGCCGAGGTCGAGCCCGCCGTCGGCGCGCGGCGCCGTGACGAGAAGCACGCCCGCCTCGCGAAGCTTGTTCGTCCGTCGCACGTCGGCATCGCGCGCGACAAAGATCACGGTGCGCTGCGGATCCTTCGAGCGCACGACCTTCGCCGTGGGTGGCGTGCGCGCATCCGCGTCGACGACAACGCGCAGCGGGTCCCGTCCTTTGACTTCGCGAACGGTGAGCGCGGGGTCGTCCGCGAGCACGGTCCCGATCCCCACGAGGACCGCATCGCTGCGGTCGCGGAGTCGATGCACCTCACGCAGCGCCGGCTTCCCCGAGAGATACCGCCGCCCAGGGACCGCGACGCGCCCATCGATGGTCGTGGCGAGCTTCAGCAGCACGAACGGCCGCCCGCGCTTGAGTCGAGACACGAATCCCGCGTTGAGGCGCTCGGCCTCCTCTTTGAGAAGGCCTTCTTCGACGTCGATCCCCGCGGCGCGCAGCCCGCGGATGCCCTTCCCGTCGGTGCGCGGATCGGGGTCCCGCATCGCGACGACCACGCGCGCGATCTCGGCCTCGCGGATGGCATCGACGCACGGTGGCGTGCGGCCCTGGTGCGCGCAGGGCTCGAGATTCGTGTACAGCGTCGCTCCGCGTGCGTTCGCGCCGGCTTTGCGGAGCGCGTTGACCTCGGCGTGCGGCTCGCCAGCCGCGCGGTGATAACCCTCGCCGACGATCTCGCCGTCGCGGACAACGACGGAGCCCACGAGTGGATTGGGGCTGGTCCTCCCCGCCGCGCGCGCGGCGAGTCGGAGCGCGCGACGCATGAAAGTCGTGTCCGCGTCGGTCACGGCTGCTAGTCTGCGGCCCTCGTGACCGTCCTGAAGCTGCCCGACGCGCAGAGCCCTGGACACGAGCTCCTCCGCTCCGCCCTGTCGCAGCTCGACCGCGCCGCCAAGGCGCTCAATCTCGACCCGGGAATGCACCGTTTTCTGCAGCAACCGGAGCGCACGCTCATCGTCGCGCTGCCGGTGACCATGGACGACGGGCGCCTCGAGGTCTTCACCGGCTACCGCGTGCAGCACTCGACGGGGCGCGGGCCAGGCAAGGGCGGCATCCGCTTCCACCCTTCCGTCACGCTCGAAGAGGTGCAGGGCCTCGCGATGCTCATGACGTTCAAGTGCGCGGTGACCGATCTCCCGCTGGGTGGCGCGAAAGGGGGCGTCGCGGTCGATCCGCGGAAGCTTTCATCGAACGAGGTGCAGCGCCTCACCAAGCGCTACACGGCGGCGATCCTCCCGATCATCGGACCCGAGCAGGACATCCCCGCGCCCGACGTGAACACGGACGAGCAGACCATGGCGTGGATCGTCGACACGGTCACGATGATGACGGGCAAGCATTCGCCCGAGGTCGTGACCGGCAAGCCGATCGAGCTCGGCGGCTCGCGTGGCCGGACCGAGGCGACCGGCCGCGGCGTGGCATTCGTCACCCTCGAGGTCTTGCGGCGCGAGGGGAAGGATCCCGCGGAGACGCGCGTCGCGATTCAGGGCTTCGGCAACGTCGGCAGCGTGACCGCGAAATCGCTCGCCGCCGCCGGCTGCCGCATCGTCGCGATCTCCGACGTGAGCGGTGGCTACACCGCGCCTGATGGCATCGACGTCGCACGCGCGATCGAACACGTCCGCCGCAATCCCGCGCGAACGCTCGAAGGTCTCGCGGGGGTTACGCGGATCTCGAACGCGGAGCTCCTCGCCATGGATGTCGACGTGCTCGTTCCCGCGGCGCTCGAGGGACAGATCACCCGCGACAACGCGCACGAGATCCGCGCTCGCATCATCGTGGAGGGCGCGAACGGCCCGGTGACCGCGGAGGCCGACCGGGTTCTCGCCGAGCGCGGCGTACTCATCGTCCCGGACATCCTCGCGAATGCCGGCGGTGTCGTCGTCAGCTACTTCGAATGGGTCCAGAGCCGCGCGCAGTTCTACTGGGAGCTCGAAGAGGTCGAGAAGCGGCTCGAGATCTACATGCGGAGGGCAATGGAGCTCGTGCTCGCGAAGGCGAAAGCGTACGACTCGCCGCTGCGCGAGGCCGCGTTCATCGTGGCAGTGGAGCGAGTGGCGAGCGCTATCACGAAGCGAGGCATCTTCCCCTAAGAGGTCGAGAAGCGCTCGCTCGCGCGGCGCCTAGTACTTGTCGCAGTAACTCGGACGACTCTGGCTCCATTCAGGGCTACGTTGCCACGAGTGACCCGCATGCTGGCCTTGCTCG
>Ga0307277_10000665_pt1 | contig 13042 bp, 10 predicted proteins | sample ER_DNA_116_FD_194473 | JGI IMG/M metagenome (GOLD analysis project Ga0307277, IMG submission 194473) | Bulk soil microbial communities from the East River watershed near Crested Butte, Colorado, United States - ER_DNA_116 | ecosystem: Environmental > Terrestrial > Soil > Floodplain | place...
TGTCGAACGCCTGAGCGCCGGCCTCGACGTTGAGGTTCGTGAACGTGCCGTCCTCCATCACGCTGAACACGTGGCCCGGCGTAGTCGGAGTCACAGCGTTGTAGCCCGAGTAGCTGATCCACGCGTGGCCCGGGTTGGCCGGGTCGACGTAGATGGCGCTCGGGAACCTCGTCGGCGAGTTGCCCGACGTCGAGCTGTCGACACGCGTCCACGTGACGGTCGCCGGATCGGTCGCATCCACGTTGTGCGTGACGAAGATGCGGCCGGCGGAGGTCGCGACCCACATCGTGCCGTGGTCGGCGCCGTCACGCGCCATCCACGAGATCGAGCCTCCGGTCCGGTCTCCGCCGTACACGGTGCCGGTCAGGTCGCCCGATTGGTTGGCACCGGCGGGCCCGCCGAGCGGCATGTAGTCGCCGCACGTGGGAGTGGCGCCCAAGGTCACGAACTCCGGACAGTTCGCCTCGTAGTCGGCGATGTTCGGGGTCGTGTCCTGCGGAACCTGACCAGGCGTGCCGGCGCCGAACGCCCAGCTGCGCCAGACGTGCTGCGCACCGTTGTAGATCGGGTGCGTGCCGGGAGCCGGGTTCGGGTCACCGGTCTGCGGCCAGTAGAACGCGCAGGCCTCGCCGCTGGCCACGATCGGCCCGGTGGTGATCACCCACCGCTCCGGATCGCCGTTCTCGAAGTTCGAGTCGCCGAAGCAGCTCGTGAACTCGTTGGCACGCCAGGTCGGTTCGGTGGCGTCGTACACGGCGTTGCCGCCGTCGCCGTAGATCACCTGGGTGAACGTGTTCCTCGAGTTGCCGATGTTCGACCACGTGCCGTTGTCCTGCGTCCCGCCCATGACCTCACGCCAGTTGGACGGATTGATCGCCACGTTGATGAACTGCAGCGTGCTGCTCAGCTTCTTGTTGATGTGGTCGAGCTGAACAGGAATGCGTGAGAGCAGCCGCTTGCAGGCCGCGTAGCTGCCCGAACTGGGCGGCAACGGTCCGCCGCCGTTGCGGTACGGGCTGTCGCAGTCGGCCTGGGCGTCGACGAACGTTCCGCTCGTGCGGATGATGCCGCCGTCCGAGCCCTCGAAGATCTGGGTCGGATTGCCCGGGTTGATCACGATCGCGTGCTGGTCGGGATGGATCCCGCCCCACGCGTGGAGGCAGCCCTGCGGAAAGTACGGTGCATACGCGCACCAAGTCGCAGGCCGCTCCGTGTGGTCATACGAGAGGTCGGTGAACGTGCGGCTGTTGGCCGTCCCGTCAGGATCGCCCGCGGTGGTCGAGTAGAGCACCTCGCGGCCGTTCGAGCGGCCGTTGCCGCAGCCGACGCCCTTCGTGTCGCACGGCTGCTCGCCGTACTGGTTCGCGCCGATCACGTAGACCGTGTCGGGCATACCGGCCGGCGTGTAGACGTCCTCGTCGTACCAGCACTGGGCCCAGCAGAAGTCGTCCGTCGCGAAGTACGGGCTAGCCGTGGTCTTCGACGTCAGGTTCTGCCAGCCGGTGTACGTCTGCGGATAGACCGTCGAGTCCGGCGGAGGCGTTGCGCCGGCAGCCTGGGTGGCGAGCAGGCTCGCCGCCGGTTGGTTGCCGTTGTCCGTCCGCCAGAAGTTCGACGCGAGCGGGCCGCTGATGCCGCCTCCGTTCGCGGTTCCATCGGTCAGGTAGATGCGCGTGTTGCCGCTCTTGCGGGTCAACGCGAACATCGTTCGGTCGGTCCCGGCGCCCGTTGCGAACTGCGGCGCGAAGACCTGGTGGAAGTCGAAGGCCGTCGCCGAGCCGTCGAGGCTCGGAGACCGCCGCCACAGGCCCTGGTCGAACGCCGAGGCGTAGACCGTGGTCGGGTCCGCCGGATCGAGCGCCACCTTGGTGACGCCGAAAGACGACGCCGAGTTGCCGTTCCAGACCTCGGTGAACGTGTTGCCGCCGTCGACTGACTCGTAGACACCGGGGGCGTTCGCGCCCGGCTCGAACCGGGTCGTGCCGCCGTTGCCGATGACGTGCGAGAGACCGCGTACGGCAAGCGCCGAGCCGACGAGGATGTGGTTCCGGTTCGTCGGGTCGACGACGATCGAGTTGATTCCACGGCCGAGGAACGCATCCTGGCCGGGGGTGACGCACGAGTAGGTGGCGTTGCTCACGCATCTGTCACGGAGCTTGCGCCAGTGCTCGCCACCGTCGGTCGACTTGTAGATGCCGACGCCGGCCTCGCAGCCGGAGGAGCAGCGGTTGCCCTCGCCCGTGCCGAGGTACAGCGTGTCCTGGCCGTGCCCATGGCCATGTCCACCCGGGACGAGCGTGAGCGCCCCAACCGAGTTCTGGTTGAGGTCCCGCGGGCTCAGCTGATGCCACTCGGGATTCGCTGCAAGCGCGTTGGCGGTCGTCCAGACGCCGCCGCCCGAGACGCCGGTCCAGAGTCGACACCTGCTTGCGGTGCAGTCCGGGTCGGCAATCAGTGCCGTGACCCGGCTCGCGGTGGTGTTTTCGGAACCGGAGAACGAGGTGACGCCCGGTTGGACCGCGTTGACGCGCGGCCCGAAGAGCTTCCACTCACCGTTGTTCCAGAGCAGATGCCGCCGGCCCGCCCGCTTGAGCGCTCGCGCGTCGGCGCGGGCGATCTTCGCGAACGTTGCCTTGGCCCGCTTCGAGACCGCCACCGGAATCGTGTTGGCCGGATACGAACGCGCAGCCTGGAGATAGGCCTCGTAGCTGTTCGGCCCAAGGCCGGGCTTCTCGGCCGCGCTCTCGCTCGCGGGCTTTCCGGTGAAGACGGCGCCCGAGCTCGAAGACCCCTTGGTCAGCATGACCAGGGACAGTGCGAGCGCCCCGGCGAGCAGAAACATCGCCGCCAGGACGGTTGGTCGTGCTCTCGTCATTTTCTCCCCTCTCCCTATACCGCTCGATTTCGGGGCCCTTACATACGCCGGCCCCTCCACGTGATGCTTTGCCCACCGTGCCTGTGCCGCCTTGCGTGCGCTCTCGACTCGCTCTGCCTTCGTCAGCTTGGCGGCGCGTGCTTTGCCACCCTTCAGCCCGCCGCGACGGCCCAGCTCGACGGCAAGCGGATCCTTCTTGTCCTCGGAGTTGCGAGAGCGCTCTGGCATAGACCGGAGTAAGACGGGTTTTATATGTGCTCCTACATCACGCTGTCAAGCCGGGCTCTGCGTGCCTGAGCATGCGTGAGCGGTCTCGGAGGATGCGTGAGCGGTCGAGAAGAGCGCCTAGTGGCCGACTGCGGCGTCAGCGTCGACCAGACCCGCGCCGTACGCGTCGGCGAAGGGCACCGGATGCGTCTGGTCGATGTGGCAATAGCCCGTCGTACACGGAACCCCAGCGAGGGAGGCTGCGAAGTTCGCCGGGTCGTTCGGGCCCATGTAGTTCGCAGGGCTCTGGTTCGCGGTCGACTGCAGCCGCGCGAGCAGCGCGTCGGGTCGGCCGACGAGGTTGCGCCGCGCCGAGAGTGTCAGCGCCGCGACGCCGACCGCGTTCGGCGAGGACATCGAGGTGCCCTGGAGCCAGCCGAAGCCCTGGCCGGCGAGCTTGAAGCAGGCCGAGTTGAAGAGGGCGGAGGTGATCGGGTCGGTGCAGATGAGGCCCTTGTCCTCGAGGGCGCCGAACGAGCCCCAGCCGCCGTAGAGGATGTCGCCGTCGCCGCCGTCGTACAGCGGGATCTCGTAGCGCCTGGCACCGCCCGGCGCAGCAAGATCGACGCGGGAGCCGTAGTTCGAGTAGTAGGCGAGCTGGTCGCGCGCGCCGACGTGATCCTGCCAGCGCAGAGGGATCCAGCTGGGAGCGTCACCGATCGCGTTTGCGGTCGACGAGACCATCGTCACGCCGGGGACGCCGGCCGGAACCTCGAGCAGGCCGCGGAGATCGAAAGGCCAGAGCGGAGCGCCGGGCGTGACGGAGGCGATGCCCTCGGCGCCGAGCGAGACGCGGCCGACACCCTGGAACGAACGGCCGCCGATGTCCATGTTGACGCGGTCGACGCGAACGTGCGCGTTGCCCGCCGCCCCGAAGACCGCGATCCCGCGGGAGCGGCAGTAGGACACCGCGTCGACGACCAGCCCGTAGACCTGAGCGTCGAACGGGTTGGACGGGTCGAGATAGCCCTCGATCGACATGTTGACGAGGTCGACGTCGTTCGAGGAGCACGCGCTGACGAGCCCGGAGAGGATCCAGCTCGAGAGGCCGCCGAGACCGGCAGCGAGAACCTTGTAGGAGGCAATGCGAACGCCAGGTGCGACGCCGTTCGAGGCGAAGCCGTTCGCGGCGCCGGCGATCCGGCTCGCGACCCAGGTGCCGTGACCTTCGAAATCGCCGTCGCGGCAGTCGCGCAGGCCCGAGCGGTCGATGTAGCCGAGGCCGAAGAGCGCGCGCAGGTCGGCGCACGGGATGAAGTTGCCGCCGAGGCGCCGGTCGACGACGCTTTGCAGCTCGCGATGCTCGGCATCGACGCCGGTGTCGAGGACCGCGACCACGATGCTGCGGTCGCCCCGCGTCGAGTCCCACGCGCCGGGAACGCGCATCCGGTTGTCCTCCCACTGGAGGATGCCCTCGGGGTTGGTCACGCCGAGGAAGGTAGGAAGCTCGTGCCAGGGGTCGGGGAAGGAGCCACCGGTGCCACCGTCGCTGTCGGGGGCGCGGCCGCCGCCGTGCTCGTTCACGTCGCTGCGGTCGCTCACGAGCAGCGCGTCCTGGAACGCCGCGACAACCGAAGGGTTGCGCCGGATTCGCTCGGCGAAGCCGTTCGAGCTCGAGGCCGCGGCGAGCGCACTGATCTGGCTCAGGTCGGAGACCACCACGCCGCCGGCCGAGGAGACGGCCGAGCGCATCTGCGCCGGAGGCGTCCCGGGAGCGAAGCGGACAACGGTGATCCCGAAGGGGTTCGAAGCCGCCGCGGAGCCTGCAAACGCGAGCGCGCCAAAGATCGCCGCAAGGAGAAGGCCGGGCCGCTTCACCATGCAGTGCGTTTCGGCAGCGGCGCCGAAGTCCTTCATAACCCGTTCAGGGAACGCGTTAGGAGTGCGGCTTCGCCATCTTGCGGTAGTCGAGTGCCTCGTCGAGCGTCTGCTCGTCGACTCCCGCGTCCCGGGCGACGTCACGGAGCGGCCGGCCGGAGCTCGCGGCCTCCTTGACGATCTCCGTCGCCTTGTCGTAGCCGATGTACGGGTTGAGCGCGGTGGCGGCCGAGAGCGTCAGCTCCGCGTAGCGCTCGCACGCCTCGCGGTTGGCCTCGATTCCCTCGATGCAGCGCTCGGCAAAGAGGCGCGAGGCGCTCGCGAGGAGCTTGATCGAGTCGAGCAGGTTCCGCGCGAGCAGCGGGACGAAGACGTTCAGCTCGAAGTGGCCCTGGAGGCCTCCGACGGTGACCGCCGCGTCGTTGCCGATCACCTGGGCCGCGACCTGCGTCACGACCTCGGGGATCACCGGGTTCACCTTGCCGGGCATGATCGAGCTGCCCTTCTGCAGCTCCGGGAGGATCAGCTCGCCGAGGCCCGCGCGCGGGCCTGAGCCGAGGTAGCGGATGTCGTTCGCGATCTTCGTCAGCGAGACGGCGACGGTCTTCAGCGCGCCCGACGTCTCGACGAGCGCGTCGCGGGCCGCCTGCGCCTCGAACGGATCGGCAGGCGGCGAGATCTCGAGGCCGGTTTCCTCCTGTAGACGCGCGCGCACGCGTGAGGCGAACTCGGGATGCGTGTTGAGGCCGGTGCCCACCGCCGTGCCGCCGAGCGGGATCTGGCCGAGCCGGGGCAGCGCGTCCTGCATACGCGCAATGCCCTGGCGCACCTGCGCCGCGTAGCCGCCGAACTCCTGGCCGAGCGTGACCGGCACCGCATCCATCCAGTGGGTCCGGCCGGACTTGACCACATCGTCGAACTCGCTCGCCTTGGTCTCGAGCGCGGCGGCGAGCCCCTCTAGGGCAGGCAGCAGATCGGACGTGATCTCCCCGAGCGCGGCGAGGTGCACCGCCGACGGGAACACGTCGTTCGACGACTGGCCCATGTTGACGTCGTCGTTCGCGTGGACGTCTTCCCCGGCCAGAGTCGCGATCACCTCGTTGGCGTTCATGTTCGAGGAGGTGCCCGAGCCCGTCTGGAAGACGTCGATCGGGAACTGGTCGTCGAGCTCGCCGTTCGCGATCCGGTCGGCTGCGGCGGCCATGCGTTCGGCCTTGTCCTGGTCGAGCAACCCGAGCTCGGCGTTCACGCGGGCAGCAGCCGCCTTGATCCGCCCGAGCCAGCGCGCGACCGGTGCGGGGATCGGCTCACCGGAGACCGGAAAGTTCTCTACGGCCTTCGTTGTTTCCGCCCCCCAGAGCTCACGTTGCGCCTCCGTGGCCACGCGATCGAGTCTAGTTAGGACGGCCGCACCGGCGAAGCCGCGTAGATGCGGCGCCGCTCGAGCGGCTGCATCCGCACACGCCGGCGGAGCGTCTCGTCGAGCGAGTCTGACGGCGCCCAACCCACGTACTTGCAACGCGGACACTCGCCGCCGTCCAGCCGTCGGCGCGCGGCCGGCTCGAGGACTCGTTCACTTCCGCAGCGAAGACATTCGACCAGCATCCCCTATGGAATCGGCGCGCGAGGCTAGTCAGTTGAGTACTTCGGCTGGACCTTCTCGTCCCGGATCTGGGCGATCGCGTTGTTCGCTGCGATCGCGGCCTCGCCCATGCCGATAGTGATCAGCGTGATCTTGCCCGGGTAGCCGGCGACGTCGCCGGCGGCGTAGACGCGCGGCTGGCTCGTCTCGCAGGTCATGGGGTCGATCTTGATCTGACGCTTCCCCTCGAGCTCGAGGCCCCACTCCGCGATCGCGCCGAGGTGGGAGTGGAAGCCGAGCAGCGTGATCAGGGCCGTGCACGGGACCTGCTCGCTCTCGCCGCTCTTCGTGTTCTCGATCGTGACCGCCTCGATGTTCCCGTCGCCGTGGACCGCGCGCACCTCGCACGGCGTCATGATCCGCACCCGCCCCTCGCCCTCGAGCGCGCGCGCCTCGCTGACCGAGGACTCGAGCGCCCGGAAGTTGTCGCGCCGGTGGACGAGCGCGATCGGGTGCTGAGCGGTGTCCTGCAAGCCGAGCGTCCAGTCGAGCGCCGAGTCGCCGCCGCCGACGATCACGCAGGTCTGCCCCTGGAAGACGGCCTTCTCGCGCACGAAGTAGTGAAGGCCGCGACCCTCCCACTCGTCGATGTCGTCGATCCCGAGCTTGCGCGGCTCGAACGCGCCGTGGCCGGCGGTGATGATCATTGCCCGCGAGAGGTACGGGCCGCCCTCGCCCGTGCCGACCGCGAGCAGCTCCTCGCCGTTTTGGTTGACGCGCTCGAGCGTCTGCACCTCCTCGCCCAGGCGCACCTCGGCACCGTACTGCAGCCCCTGCTCGGCGCAGAGGTCGACAAGCTTCGTGCCGAGGATCTTCGGGTGGCCTGCGACGTCGTACACGTGCTTTTCCGGGTAGACCGCCGCGACCTGGCCGCCGAGCTGCTCGAGGCTCTCGATGATCCGGACCGACGCGTCCCGGTGGCCTGCGTAATACGCGGCTGACAGGCCCACCGGGCCCGCGCCGAGGATCGTGATGTCGACGACGCCGTTCTCGTTCAAGGCGCCGAAATCGTACTGGCGGCTCGGTCTAGTGCGAGCAGCCGGAGCCGCAGCCGGCGGCGTCCTCGGGGCCGGCGCCTTCTTCCACCTGGAAGGAGTGGCCGCAGCCGCACGAGCCGGAGACGTTCGGATTGTTGATCGCGAACCCAGCCTGCAGGCCCTCGACCCAGTCGATCTCCGTCCCGGCCAGGTAGGGCGCGCTGAACGGGTCGACGACGACCGGGACGCCCTCGCTCTCGATCTCGTGATCGCCCTCCTGAGAACCGCGGTCGAACCCGAGCGCGTACTGGAAGCCCGAGCAGCCTCCGCCCTGCACCGCGATCCTCAGGACCGCCGCCTCGCCCTCGGGCTCCTCGCCCATCAGATCCTTGATCTTCGCGGCGGCGCCCGGGGTCAGGGAGACGATTGAGACTTCGTGCTCGGTGGTCGCCATTTCACGCATCGTAGCAACGTGCTCGGGCCGTCAGAATCCCCCTCCGGAGGCACGACTTTGTAACAGCTGCCTCACGCTTGGTTGAGCCGTTTTCCTCCTCGCTCGTTACGGTCAGCGACCTGCTAAGTTCCGGCCCGGCCGACGCGGGAGGATCGCGGTGCTGCACAGCTGGTTGGCGTTCCTGATCTACGGGTTCTTCGCGCTCGCGATCCCGACCTCGATGCTCGTGATGTCCTTCGTCTTCGCGACGAAGCCGGATCGCCGAACGCGTTGGCGCACATTGCCCTTCGAGTCCGGTGTCTCGACCGGCTCGCCTGACATCAAGCACTTCACGATCAGCTTCTACCTGACGGCGATGCTCTTCATCGTCTTCGACATCGAGATCGTGTTCCTCTATCCGCTCGCCGTGATCCTCCATTCGCTCGCGTGGTTCGGGTTCGTCGAGTTCTTCTTCTTCATCGTCATCCTCGCGGTCGCCTACGTGTACATCTGGCGGAAGGGCGCGCTCGAGTGGCGGTAGAGAAGAAGAAGCGGCTGGCCCAGTACGGCCTTCACTCCGAGCGAGTGATGTGGCAGGGGAAGGGCCCGAGCGTCTTCGAGCAGGAGCTCGGCGAGGACCTCGAGAGGCGGCTCGGCCTCACCACCGTCGAGAAGGCGGTCGCCTGGGCCCAGGGAAGCTCGATCTGGCCGGACACTTTCGGGCTCGCCTGTTGCGCGATCGAGATGATGTCGATCGTCTCGTCCCGGTACGACATCGCGCGCTTCGGCGCCGAGGTGTTCCGCTCCTCACCGCGCCAGGCCGACCTGCTTATCGTCTCGGGCCGGGTCGCGCACAAGATGGCCGCGCCGCTGCGGCAGATCTACGACCAGATGCTCGAGCCGAAGTGGGTGATCGCGATGGGCGCCTGCGCGAGCTCCGGCGGAATGTTCAACAACTACGCCGTCCTGCAGGGCGTCGACAAGATCGTCGCGGTCGACATCCACGTGCCCGGCTGCCCGCCGCGGCCCGAGGCTTTGGTCGAGGGGATCGTGCGGCTGCAGGAGAAGATCAAGGCGGGCGTGCCGCCGGCCTACGAGATCCGCGGGGTCGCGAGCTGACCTACGAGGGCGTCCCCGGCCTCGTCGAGACGAGGGAGGCACACGGCGAGACGACGCTGGTGGTCGATCCCGCGCGGCTCGTCGAGGCGTGCGAGCACCTCCGCGACGCCGAGGGCTTGAACTTCCTCGCGGATATTGCCGCCACCGACTACCTCGGCTGGGGCCGCTACGGCGTCGCCGGCTACATCGGCACGACGGGAGGCCGCGACCTCAACCTGCCCGGCTCGCAGGGTCTCGCGAAGACCCCGGAGCCGAAACCGAAGCGCTTCGCGATGAACTATCACCTGCTGGCCGTTCCCGGCGGCGCGCGCGTTCGCGTGCAGGTCTGGCTCGACGAAGACGAGCCGGTGCCAAGCGTCGTCCCGGTCTGGCCGACCGCCGACTGGCACGAGCGCGAAGCGTGGGATCTGATGGGCATTCGGATCGACGGCCACCCGAACCTCGTCCGGATCCTGATGGACGAGGACTGGGAGGGCCACCCGCTGCGCAAGGACTACCCGATCGGCGGCGAGCCGGTGCGGTTCTCCGGGGACGAGTAGGGCATCGTGGCGATAGCCTCTGAGCGCCCGCGAATCTACGAAGGCTCGCGCATCCCCGCGCCGGTCCCGACGGTGCTGCAGGTTCCGGACGACCTGCGCGGCTCGGAAGACCTGCTGACGGTCAACTTCGGGCCGAACCACCCGTCGACGCACGGCGTCCTGCGCCTGATCGTCGACCTGCACGGCGAGAACGTCGTCGGCCTGCAGGCCGTGATCGGCTACCTGCACACGGGCTTCGAGAAGAACATGGAGCAGAAGACGTGGTGGAAGGGGATCACGTACCCCGAGCGGATCGACTACCTCTCCTTCCAGAACAACGAGCTCGTCTTCGTGCTCGCGATCGAGAAGCTGCTCGGCCTGCCCGTGCCGGAGAAGGCGACCTGGATGCGGATGTGCCTCGCCGAGCTGAACCGGATCCACTCGCATCTCGTCTGGCTGGGGACGGCAGCGCTGGAGCTCGGCGCGATTTCGATGTTCTGGTACTGCTTCCGCGAGCGCGACCTGATCCTCGATCTCTTCGAGATGGTCTGCGGGACGCGCATGCACACGCGGTACTTCCAGGCCGGAGGGCTCGCCGAGGACATTCCGCGCGGGTTCTTCCCCGAGGCGCGCAAGTTCGTCGACTGGATGCCGAGGGCCGTCGACGACTACGAGTCGCTCGTCGACAAGAACGAGATCTGGCTCGAGCGGACGAAGGGGCTCGGGCTGCTGTCGGCGGAGGACGCTCTGGCGCTCGGGCAGTCCGGCCCGGTGCTGCGCGGTTCGGGGGTCGACTGGGACCTGCGGCGTGCGCAGCCGTACCTGGCGTACGACGAGGTCGACTTCCGCGTCCCGACCTATCCGAACGGCGACGTCTGGGACCGGTACAAGGTGCACATGGACGAGATGCGGGAGTCGACCCGCATCGTCGCCCAGTGCCTCGACCGGCTCGAGGGGATGGAGGGGCAGCCGTGGATCGCTGACGACCGGAAGGTCGTGCTGCCGCCGCGCGAGGAGCTCCACACCTCGATGGAGTCGCTGATCCACCACTTCAAGATCGTCACGGAGGGGTACCGCGTGCCCGAGGGCGAGATCTACGTCGCTTCGGAGTCGCCGCGCGGTGAGCTCGGCTGCTACGTCGTCTCCGACGGCGGGCCGAAGCCGTGGCGGGTCAAGTTCCGGGCGCCCTCGTTCGTCGCTTTGGAGGCCACCGCGACCTGCATGTCGAACGCGCTGGTCGCGGACCTGATCGCGATCGTCGGCTCGCTGGACACCGTGATGGGCGAGGTCGACCGATGAACCTCGATGCGGTCCTAGCGGAGTATCCGGAGAGCCGCTCGGCGATCCTGCCCGCACTCCGCCTCGCGCAGGAGGCGCACGGCGGCTGGCTGCCGCCCGAGGCGTTGCGCGAGGTCGCAGACGCGCTCGATCTCGCGCCCGCGCAGGTCGAGGCGGTTGCGTCCTTCTACGACATGCTCCACCTCGCGCCCGTGGGCAAGCACATGGTCGAGGTCTGCACGAACCTCTCGTGCGCGCTGCTCGGAGCGCAGCAGGTGCTCGAAGCGTTCGAGCGCGAGCTCGGCGTGCATCCGGGCGAGACGAGCGAGGACGGCGAGTTCACCCTGCGTGCGATCGAATGCGCCGGCGGTTGTGGCCGCGCGGTGGTCGTGGTGGTCGACGAGGTGTATCGCGAGCCGGTGCGTCCCGAGGACGTGCCCGCGATCGTCGAGGAGCTGAAGCGTGCCGATTGAGGAGCTGACGCTTGCGCATGCCGGCGAGCGCGACCTGACGAAGCTCGCCGAGTACAAGGCCGTCGACGGCTACGAGCCGCTGGCCAAGGCGCGGAAGATGAAGCCCGAGGCGGTGATCGAGGAGCTGCTCGCCTCGAACCTGCGCGGACGGGGCGGCGCCGGGTTCCCGATGGGGCGCAAGGCGAGCTTCCTGGCGAAGGGCACGGGCAAGCCGACCTATCTGTGCGTCAACGCGGACGAGTCCGAGCCGGGGACGTTCAAGGACCGCGAGATCATGCTCCGGAACCCGCACCGCCTGATCGAGGGCTGCCTGGTCACGGCGCACGCGATCGGGTCGCAGAGCGTCTTCATCTACCTGCGTGGCGAGTACCTCGACGTGTTCCAGGTCATGCGGCGGGCGCTGGAGGACGCGCGAAAGGCGGGGTTGTTGGGTGACGTGACCGTGGTGCTGCACCGCGGCGCGGGCGCGTACATCTGCGGCGAGGAGTCGGCGCTGCTCGAATCGTTGGAAGGCAAGCGCGGACAGCCCCGGCCTCGGCCGCCCTTCCCCGCGGTAAGCGGGCTCTACGGGTCGCCGACGCTGATCAACAACGTCCAGACGATCGCGACCGTGCCGGTGATCATCGGGATGGGCGGCAAGAAGTACGCGGAGATCGGGCCGGAGCCTTCGCCGGGCACCGTCGTCTTCTCGCTCTCCGGGAACGTCGAGCGGCCGGGGAACTACGAGCTCGAGCTCGGCTCGGGGCTGCGGGAGCTGATCTACGACCTTGGCGGCGGGATCCCTGATGGCCGGGAGCTGAAGGCGATCATCCCCGGCGGCTCGTCGACGACGGTGATGACGCCTGACCAGCTCGACACTGCGCTGGATTTCAACTCCGTGGCCGAGGCGGGCTCGCAGCTCGGCGCGGCGGCGGTGATCGTGATCGACGACCGCGCGTGCATGGTGCAGCTCGCGCTGCGCTCGACGCAGTTCTACATGCACGAGTCCTGCGGCAAGTGCACGCCGTGCCGCGAGGGGACTCGCTGGATGACGCAGCTCCTGCAGAAGCTCGATGACGGGCGCGCGGAGCAGTCGGAGCTCGATCTGCTGCTTTCGGTCTGCGATCGCGTCTTGGGGAAGTGCCTCTGCGCGTTGGGCGACTTCGCCGCGGGCCCGGTCGTCGAGTACGTGCGCAACTTCCGCGACGAGTTCCAGCGCCACATCGACGAGGGCGGCTGCCCGTTCGGGGGCGAGTCCTCGCTCGAGGGGGTCTTCGCGCCCGTCGACCAGCACACCCACTCCCCGCTAGCCGAGGTCCCGGCGTGACTCACGGCGGTGGCAGCCACAGCCTCAAAACAGTCACAACTCTCGAACGTCTTTTGCGCAGAGTGACCGCCCCCGTCGGTTTTGGTGGCAGCCACTGTCATGGAGGTGTGACGTGAGTGCCTCGGAACTCGTCACGGTCACCGTGGACGGGCGGGAGGTCCAGGTGGCGCCCGGGGCGGGTCTCGTCGAGACGGCGCTCGCGGCCGGGGTCGAGATCCCCGTCTTCTGCTACGAGCCGCGGCTCGGGCCGGCGGTCGGCGCCTGCCGCATGTGCCTCTGCGAGATCGAGGGCATGCCGAAGCTCCAAGCCGCGTGCACGCTGACGGCCACCGACGG
>Ga0307277_10000666_pt1 | contig 13042 bp, 7 predicted proteins | sample ER_DNA_116_FD_194473 | JGI IMG/M metagenome (GOLD analysis project Ga0307277, IMG submission 194473) | Bulk soil microbial communities from the East River watershed near Crested Butte, Colorado, United States - ER_DNA_116 | ecosystem: Environmental > Terrestrial > Soil > Floodplain | place: USA...
TCTGGCGAAGCAGCCGGAGAATATTTTCCTTGATTCCATAGTCATAAGCGGCAACGCGAAATCGCGCTGGTGGCAACGCCCGCATGCCTTCGCCGTCCTGTGGTCGCGCGATCGACCATGGCTCGCTGAGCTTGTCTTCCGGGTCCCAGCGGTAAATTTTCTTTGTTGATACTTCGCGCACGTAATCCATTCCGATCACGCCATCGCCCTCGATCGCCGTTTGTGTCGCTTCTTCGGGCGAAATGTTCTCGGTCGTCAGACAAGCTTTCATCGCGCCACGGGTGCGCAAATGCCGCGTGAGCGCGCGCGTGTCGATTCCTTTGGCGCCAGGGATGCTCCATTTCCGCAAGTATTCATCGAGCGACATTTCGGAGCGCCAGTTGCTTGGGATCTCTGTTAATTCCTCTATGATGAATCCGCGGACATGCGGCGTGGAGCTTTCCTGATCAAGCGAATTGATCCCGTAGTTTCCGATCAAGGGATACGTCATCGCGACGATCTGGCCGCGATATGATGGATCGGTCAGCACCTCCTGATAACCGGTCATGGCGGTATTGAAACAAACTTCGCCGACGCGTGTGCCGGTCGCGCCAAAGGATTCGCCCTCGAAATATCGGCCGTCTTCTAGGGCTAGGAGCGTGCGCATGAGATCAAAAACGCCCAACGTTCAACGCTCAACATCCAACCCTCAACTAAAATCGTCATCCCGATCCCGCAGTCGCGGGAGAGGGACCTCACGATCGAAGTCGGTGTCCCGAAGTACGTTTGTGTGATCCTTCACCATGCGTGAGATCCCTCAGCCGCGACTGCGGGTTTGGGGACGACCGCGCCTTAGAGAAGGTGGCGCTCCGCGAAAAAAACGTTACACGCTGAAGCTGTGTGTATGACGATTCCTTCGCCGCTACGGGCGCGGTGGCGGAGTTGGCCGAGGCCTTTGTAAGGGGCTAGACCTTGGCGTGGGTATAGGTCTTGGAGTAGAGGTCGGTGTTGGTGTAGCCGTCGCCGTGGCGGTTGCCGTCGCAGTTGCAGTGGGCGTCGGTGTCGGAGTTGGCGTAGGTGTCGAACCTACCGCCTCCTGATCGGTGAAGGCATCCGACTGGTATGTACTGTTAATAGGCACCCGCCCGTCCACCCATGAAGCAAGATGCCTGGTCGCCACCGCGGAGGCGTAGTCGTAGTCGCTCACATATGTCGGTAGGATGCCCGGTTCTTGCGCCGGCAGTGGGCTGATAATGTCCGAGAAGGCTTCGTCAGGCAACCATGTGAGCCCGTTGTCATTGGACCTGCGTGCATACATCCTGTAACAAGGGCTGTTGCTGCCAGCTATGCAAGTCGATGCCCCTCCGCCATCACGCTCGTCGTACCAGACCGCAAAGAGGGTGCCACTGGGGCTGACCGAAAGGCTAGGCTCCCCACTGTGCCTTAAGGGGATCGGTATCGCTGTTGAGCTGAAATGGGGCACTGAAGGTCACCCCGCTATCAGTAGAACGGATGTAGAAGACGTCGCCGGGGTCGCTGGCGTTGGCGGCAGCATAGACATAGCTAACTACGTGGTTGTAGGCGGCAGGTTCACCCGAGCCCATGTGCCGCCAGTACGCGGGGTTGCTGTACATACATGCGAAGTAGCCCGAATTGGTGCGGTGCGCGCCAACGAAGGTTGGCCCGGTGTAGGTGTTGGTCCAGGTGTTACCGCCATCAGTAGACCGATAGATCTTGTTGGCACGGTTGAAATTGGAGTTGCCGCCCATCTCGTCCATGCCGGCGATATACACGTCGCCTGTGACCAGGTCGCCGGTGATCTGCACATTGCGAATGAACGTAGTGGTGACCTGTCGTTCGTTGGTCCAGGTATTGCCATTGTCAGTGGAATAGCGAACGAAGATATTCCCGCCGCGCGCGAAGTCGCCCCATGAAACATACATCCGCCCGTAGAAAGGAGAGGATTGGTTCATGTCGCTCCAGCCAGAGGCTCGCTCGTCAGAGCCGCCGCTGCTGCTGTGAACGCAACCATAATGGCTCCAGCTAGCCGGGGATGGGTCCCAGGGAGTGGTGGACTTATAGCCGCCCAAGCCGTAGCCACAGGCCGCGTCCTGGGATACCGTGTACCAAGTGCCGGTCGGGCGGTTATAGATAATAACGGAGTCGCCCGCGGTGTTAGGGAAAGGGCTTTGACCATTAGCGGCGGTAAGGCGCGTGAAGGTTAGGCCGCCATCCGTGGATACTGATGCGCCCGAGCCGTTGATCGGATTAGCGTGGGCGCCTCGTGCATCGTTGTAAGCCACGACGATCTGGTCGGGGTTATCCGGGTTGCCCCAGGAGAATGTCGTCGATTGGTTAGTGTCGGGAAACGTCTCAGTGCCGGTGATCAGGTCAACGTCCGTGCCACCGTACGTCAGTGGTGAGAACAGTTTCTTGATAAACCGTGTTACGGGCCCGAGAAGGAGTCCCGCCGAAGTCCCGCCTCCCTGCGCCTGACCGCATGCAATCATGATGCGGCCAGCCCGGAAGCTCATTTGCTTGTCGATGCCCAGCTCATGAATTTTGGAACAATCAAATCCGTTCGGGACCAGAGGGTCCTTGGAGTTGGTGATGATCTTATTCTTCTGCTGCGCTTGTGCCATGCTCGCAGTGAGCGCCGAGAACGCGCCGAGACCTGCCAGCGCCAGACAGACGCCGGCCACGACTATGAACAGGCCAATTAAAACGCGCAGACTTAAAAAAAGCAGATTGAGCAGTGGGCTTTTTTTTCATAGGCACAAGTTATGGACGCTGATTCAAGCTTGCATACCCGACCTTTTTACTAAAAACAGGAAAACAACGTCAATCTCGAAAGCAGATACGACATCCGAACGGTCGAACTCACTTCTCTTCGTCACGCTTCAACAAAAAAAACCCGGACCGAAAGTTCGATCCGGGTTTTTAAAAATTACCCCGCCGATGCCGTTTAGGCGGATCTCCCGTTCCCTTTTCGTAACGGGTGGATGACCGTCACCGGACGACTAACCAGCATCTACTGCGAAGCGACCGCCTCGCCCTGGTGTCCTTCCAACTCAACGGCCGGCCGTTTGACCTGTTTGTAATTTCTACTCGATACAAAGGAAACACTAGATCCTTTCCGACATTTGAAAAAGGCAAACATGGTCTGCATAGTCAACAGCACGCCGGCGAATTCTGCGAAGAGGGTGAATGCTTCCTGGGTGATTATATATCGCGGGTTTCCAAGATAGAAGACGATCGCGATAGTCAGGCAATTGCCAAAATTGTAGGAGTATAATAGCAGCGTCGAGGCAGCGTTCAGGCCATAGGCTCGGCGCAACCGCGGGACTAACAAGAGATGAGCACACGATGCGAGCGCGGCAAGCAGCACCCAGTTGTAGCTAGCCCACAGGCACTCACGCACATTGTTCGCGAGCACCGATTCGTGCATCGCTCCGCGGTCATTCGCAAGACGGCGACATCGTTGAAGTTGACGGCGTCCCACCTCAAAGCTTTCCATCGCTTTTGCGAACTTCGGATATCCAAAGCTGCGCAATTCTAGCTGATACAGCTGAGCTACATTATCGGACGACCCCGGGGAGGCGTTAAACCAGGGTCTGCAATGGTGGAAGCGATTCTCGAAGGAGTAGAAAAAACTCAGTTGGCGGCAAACCTTTGCTGCCATTGCTGTAGGCTGATGCAAGGCCGTACGGATGAAATAGTAGTCGCAGAAGTGCTCGAGATCGCGATCCTTCCTGCGGTCCACGCGCGGATAGTAAGGCTCGAAAACGTCTTTTTCGAGGTAGATATAGTCAGGGTTGAACCCCAGCTTGTGCCAAGGACGGTTCTGCGGAGCTTGAGCATCGGCGTAGGCAGACGCAAGCCGGTCGTGGATTGTCTGGAGCATTCTGCGGTCATAGCGCGGCGTTTTGCCGGCCGCGAGGTCGTCTTCGAGCTGGTACAGCACCAAATCTACGTGAGTGTAGAGCCGAATGGTCGGCAGTAACCTTTTAGCGAGTCGGTCATGTTTCCGTAGCAGGTACTCGGGAACAAAGAGCAGCAAGGCTACTGCGCCTAGAGCGATCGCGATCGGTTTTAGATAGCAGACGGCTTGGTGGCGATGCTGCCATAGCGCGGCGGCAAGTGGGATATTGATGAATACCGCCGCCAAGCCAAAGCTCGGTCGCAGCACTAACAGCACGCACGAGATGAATAGATGAAGAGCGCCAACTCTCCACGCGCGGGCCGGACATCCTTGACGCCAACACAGGCGTATAAAATGTAAGTTAAGGCATAAGCTGCTCGCTGCAAAAAAGGGGAAAACGGCTTCTGGTCGGATCGTATGCTCAACTAGGATAGTTTTGCTCCAGCCGAGATACACTGCTGCCATGCAGAGGCCCGGCAGCCGCACTACCGAACAAGTCGTCAACCTACTCATAGCCGACTTCTGACCAAGAGTGCGCCGCGGATTCAACCGGATTAGTTCCTCCCACGCCACAACCAGAAGCACGCCGGTTGTCAACCCGAGCGCATGCTGAGCAATTGAAATCCAACGAAAGTCGCCGCAGAGGCGCAGATTAAGGAAAACGAACAGCGGATAGAGAAACTCGCGGCTGATGAAATGCTTGAATCTTCCGCCAGTCAGGGCTGAAATCGCTGGATTGAGGTATCCGTAAAAGTCGGCGTCGGCGAAGGGAGTTAATGGCAATGAGAACCGCAATCTCGCCGCCCAAATCAGGACCAGAAGCAGCGTACCCGCATAAACGAGAGTAGGATATTGTGCGAAACACCACCTCTCTGAAGACAGCATCCGGTGGGTCGATTTCATCGATAAGCCGTGAGTCAGTATTACACACGAGTCACGCACGTTCTCGCAATCGCGCTGACCATCGCCAAAAAGCTGCTGCGAAATCTGGTGAGACTAGTCGGTGTTTCCCGGGACGCGAGATCATTTGGATTAAGAGAAGATCTGAAATTGATTGAAGGGTTTGACAGGGGCCCGTGCTGCTGCAGACGCTGCAAAAACCTTGTGCGCTTCATTTCTCGATGGTTACGACTTCACTCAACGCATCGCTGATGCGGCCTTTAACGCCTCCTCGCGACGATCTTCGAACATGAACTGAATTGGAAGCGGCCAAGTCGCTCTTAGCTTCCTCGGCAGTTTGCCCTTGGCCATTGGCTTCCGCCACTCCGGAACATTGCACGATAAAACCAATCTCCATCCCGATCAATAATCGATGTGAACTCGCGTGCTTGGAATAGCGCGACTGGTCTCGATGGCGATTCCAAGGTTGATGCCTCTCGAAAGCCGCGAAACGAAAACCCGAATCGAGAGTTTCGATTCGGGTTTTTCAAATTTTTACCCCGCCGGTGCCGTTTAGGCGGATCTCCCGTTCCCTTTTCGTAACGGGTGGATGACCGTCGCCGCAGCGTCTGACTTCCAATCAAGGCCTGCCATGTTCTGCCGAGCGACTCAGCCTCCTGAGGTTCGTCAAATATCGGTTCGGGAATCCCACCTGTAATCTCGAACATCGCAGGGTAAAGAGAGCCGTCAGTTGAGAGTTGAGCGAAAAGCACTGGTTTCCTTCCCAACCCTCAACAAACGACTCTCACGCTTTCAAAGAACTATTCGCGCAATTCCGCGCCGAGGTCGCTCCGCAATCGCTCGCGAATTTTCGCATGCACTGCATTCACTTCCTCACTCGTCAGTGTGCGACTCCGATCTCGATATGTCAATCGATATGCGAGGGACTTCCCTGCCTCTCCGACTTTTTCGTTGAACAAGTCGAACAGCTCAACGCTTTCCAACAAAGGCTCTTTCGGATTTTCAATCGCGCGCAAAATTTTTTCGTAGGAAATTTCTTCCGGAACGATCATCGCAATATCGCGAGTGACGGCTGGAAATTTCTCGATCTCGCGAAACTTTTTCGTCAGCTCGTCAGGTTTCAAAAGAAGATCGGCGTGCAACTCAGCCACGAACACTGGACCTGGTGCATTCGATTTTGCCGATGAAAGTTGCCCGCCGAAGCCGATCATGCGATCGCCTGAGTAGATGTCGATCGACAGCGCAAGATCAGAAAAATTTGCTGGTCGAAACGACAACTTTGGAACAACGACGTCGAGCGCGCCTCTCAGATCGAATAGATCGAGGCGGCGATTTGTTTGCGATCGCCAATCCGGCGCGCTCGAGACATTTCCCGAGAGCAAAACTCCAAGATGACGTTCTTCTTTCCCCTTTGGGGGAATGAACGTGCGACCAATTTCAAAGATGGCGACGCGTTCCGCGCCCGCGCGAATATTTCGATCGAGAACCGCGAGCAATCCGACCAAAATGCTCGGTCGAAGCGCGACAGCGTCTTCGCTGAGTGGATTGCGCAGCTCGATCGCGCTTTCGCTGAACGCGAACCGTTCGCGCGGAAGAAGCTTTGAAGTCCGTACTTCATTCAAACCAGCAGCCACGAGTCGACTTCGCCACTCCCATTCGAAATCGTGTGCGTGATCGGCCGCGCTAGAAGGCGAATAACGGCCCCGCTCGACGCCAGGAATTTTATTTGCGCCGTAGGCGCGAACGACTTCTTCGATAAGATCGACATCGCGTTGCAAATCGCGGCGATAGCTCGGGATTTTCCATTTCGTAATTTTTGCCGCGCTCGTTTTCTTGAGACCGAAACCCTCCAGAATTTCATCGACCGTCTTGGGTTTGATCGCGACACCAACAACGCGCTCGCATTTTTCATACGTCAATGAAATGTCGCCGGGGTTCGCGGGAAGTTTGCCGGCCACGCTGATTTCTTTCGCTGGCGCGCCGCCGGCAATTTCTTGAATCAATTCGGTCGCTCGCGCGGACGCGCGCAAAACCATTTCCGGATCGACGCCGCGCTCGAAGCGATAACTTGCGTCACTTGGAAGATTTAATTCGCGCGCGGTCTTGCGAATACTTGCCGGCAGGAAATAGGCGGCCTCGAGTAAAATGTTTTTGGTCGAATTGGCCACACCCGTTTCTTCGCCACCCATCACACCGCCGATTCCAACGGCCCGCTCTTGATCGGCGACGACACAGTTGTCCGGCTTGAGCGAGTAAGTCTTTCCATCCAGCGCAAGAAATTTCTCACCGTTGTGTGCAAGTCGAACATTGATGCAGCCCGTCAATTTATCGGCATCGAAAGCGTGGGTCGGTTGGCCGAGCTCCAGCATTACGAAGTTGGAGATGTCGACGATGTTGTTGATAGAACGAATGCCGACGCTCTCAATCTTTGTGCGCAGCCACTGCGGGCTCGGGCCGACCTTCACGTTGTCAATCTTGCGCGCTGAAAAGAACGGACATTCACGCGTTGCGCTAATGGTCACGCCAGTTCTTTTGATTGCGATTTTGGAATCGCGTGGCGTTGACTTGAGTTTCTTTCCAGTCAACGCCGCAATTTCGCGTGCCAGACCGAAATGGCTCAGCAAATCGCCACGATTTGGCGTGATCTCGACGTCGAGAATCGTGTCCCCGGGAAAAAGATCGCTGATCGGCGCTCCGACTTTTGCATCTGGCGACAAAATCAAAAGACCGGACGCATCTTCGCCGAGGCCGAGCTCGATTGGGCTGCAAAGCATTCCTGCCGATTCGACACCGCGCAGTTTGCTTTCTCGAATCTCAGTTCCATTGGGCAACTTCGCACCTGGCAACGCCAGCGGAACCTTGTCGCCAACTTTGTAATTGGTCGCGCCGCAAACAATTTGGCGTTTCGTGCCGCTGCCGTCGTCCACTTCGCAAACCGTAAGCCGATCAGCATTCGGATGCCGAGACGACGCCGTGACCTGGGAAACGATCACTTTGTCGATCTTCGCGCCGCGCGTTTCGATGTTTTCGGTTTCAACACCGGCGCGCGTCAACAATTCGGCGATCTCTGCCGGATTTTTTGGAAGATCGACAAATTCGCGCAGCCAATTGACAGAAAATTTCATGCGAACTGGCGGAGAAACCGCAAATCGTTTTGCGCGAAGAGACGCAGGTCAGGGATGTCGAACAAAATCATTGCGAGGCGGTCCATGCCGAGACCGAACGCGTAACCCGACCATTTTTCCGGATCGTAAGCTTTATCGCCGCGCGCTTTGTTGACCTGCTCGAAAACGGCGGGATGCACGATGCCCGAGCCAGCGACTTCGATCCATTGCTCGCCGCCTTTGAGCGCTTTCGATTTTACATAAACCTCCAGGCTCGGCTCGGTGAATGGAAAGAAATGCGGACGGAATTGGACCGCGGTGTCGGATCCGAACAATTCGCGCATGAAAAATTCGAGTGCGCCTTTCAAGTCGGCAACGCTCACGTTCTCATCGACGTAAAGGCCTTCGATTTGATGAAACTGCGCGGCGTGTGTCGCGTCGATCTCCTCGTTCCGATAAGCGGCGCCCGGCGCGATGACACGAATCGGCGGCGGCGTTGATTCCATCGTGCGGATTTGCACCGTGGACGTGTGCGTGCGCAACAGGCGACCGTCGGGAAGGTAAAATGTGTCCTGCTCGCTGCGTGCGGGATGCTCGGGTGGCGTGTTGAGCGCGTCGAAACAATGCCATTCGTCTTCAATGTCGGGGCCATCGGCAAGGGCGAAACCCATTCGCCGGAAAATTTCGATCGAGCGTTCCCACATTTGCGTTAGCGGATGAAGCACGCCGATCTCGTGCGGCGTTCCCGGCAGTGAGATGTCGATCCTGGCAAGCGCGCCCGATTCTTTTTGTGAACGGAATTGTGCGTTGCGCGTTTCGATCGCGGCGGTGACGGCGTTGCGAACTTCGTTGAGTAGTCTGCCAACGGCCGGCTTGTCTTCCTTGGCGAGCGTTTTCATCTGCTCGCCCCAGGCGGAAATGCTGCCGCTGCGTCCGAGATATTTCACTCGCGCGGTTTCGAGCACTTGCTCGTCAGTCGCGGATTCAATCTCGCGCAGCGCGTCGTCGCGGAGTTGTTCTAGCGGATGGGTCATTGATACGCTGAACGTTGAACGTTCAATGTTGAACGTTCAATGGAAAGTTGATGACTGCAGCGGCGCTCTGTGAGCGCCGGCACCTGCAAATGCAATAGGCGTTTCGACGGTCACAGACCGCCGGCTACAGGAGAAGCTACGCCGCTTTCTTATTCGACTTCGCTTTTTCTTCCAGCGCGCTCTTCGCTTGATCGACAATCGATTTGAAGGCGGCTTCGTCGGTGACGGCGAGATCGGCGAGAATTTTGCGGTCGAGCCCAATGCCAGCAGCTTTGAGTCCTTCCGCAAAACGACTGTAGCTCATGCCATTGGCGCGCGCCGCGGTATTCAGACGTTGAATCCAGAGGTAACGAAAAGTGCGTTTGCGTGTTTTCCGGTCACGGTAAGCCCAATACTTGGCTTTCATGATTGCGTCTTTCGCGTAGCGGAAAAGTTTCGAACGTCGTCCGCGGTAGCCTTTGGCTTTCTTTAAGATTCGTTTGCGTCGCGCCCGGCTGGCCGGAGCGTTAGTAGCTCTTGGCATGGTCGTTTGCCCCGAATCGCTTCAGGGCTCCTCGTTCAGCGAGTTGTTTATTCCGTTGTCGATCTTCGCGACCTCACTCGCTGATTTGATCCCGAGAAACGGAATCAGGTGCGCAGATCGTTGCGACGCAGCAACGTCGCGCGCTCAAGATAAGCGGCGACTCAGGGATGACAACCGAATTCTCGGAAACTCAGACCCGTGAAAGTTCGGCGAGCGGCTTCGGCTTTCTCCAGATCAACCAAGTAACGACGCCCACTGCTGCGCCGCCGAGATGCGCAGCCGATGAGACGGAACTGATCCCGGCCTTTTGTTCGACGGCGCCAATGAGCTGAAAGACAATCCACAAGACGAAGACCGACCATGCCGGCAACCGGATCCATCGGAACCATACAAATCCCCATCGCATCAGGAACTCGATACGTGTTTGCGGAAAATTGAGTGCGTAAAACGTAATCACGCCGGCAATGCCGCCGCTCGCACCGATGCATGGCGTCTGCGACCGCGGATCGAGAGCGATATGCGCGAGATCCCCAACGAACGCGGCCAGTGCGATCAGCATGAGATAACGAAGTGGCCGGAGAAAATTTTCAACATCATCGCCAAAGACAAAGAGGAAATACATGTTGCCGACGAGGTGAATGATTCCGACATGCAGAAAAAATGAAGTGACAAACGTGAGGCCATACAGGCGCGTGGCTTCCGCGGGAATCAACCCGAATTGCGCCACCACTCCGTGCAGGCGCGTAAAGGCGAATACACTTACAACGATGATGAGCGCGCCGAGCAACCATGTAGCCCACGCCCGCCGAGTATGCGGCACGGTATCGAATTCAACCGGCAGTCCAAGAAACGCGGCGATCTGTTTCCACGATTCATCGGGTGGTGCGCTGTCGAAGTCCGACCCTTCAGCTTGTTTAGCCAATCGCTCGACCTCGGCAATCGCGAGCGCCTCGCGCACTTTTTGCGGGAGTTCGGGAGTTGGGGTTGGCGCCGGTCGCGGAGCCAGCGTGTCAACTTCGTGAGCGTCGAACCACACGAAATGGCAGCGCTGGCAAACGTCGACGTTGATCTCGGCTCGGTCAGATAAGGCGACATCGATCATCGGATGCCGACACAATGGACAAGACAAGCCGGCGCGCCCCTCGCCTCGCATGGCGTGCAGCCACAGCGGATTGATTGATTCGGGCGTGAAGCGATTGCGCAAGAGCTCGATCGTCACCGCGCGACCGCCGCAGACATTACACGCCCAGAAAACTCCGCCCGAGGTGCGTGCTTCTTCCAACGGCAGCTTGCAACGCGGGCAGATGAGCGGGGTGTCGTCAGCCATGGTGAGTATGCTAGTGAGAAGTGATTAGTGAGAAGTGAAAAGTAAATTCCGCGCGTGTACCTTCGCGGTGAAGCTTTAAAGGCTGCGGAAATCCAGGGCGGCGTGGCAACCGGCGCGCCGGCCCGCTTACGAACCCTTTGGAGTCGCGCCCTATCAATCTCGTGGAAATCAATCAGCGGAATGCCATATTCAAATCGGTCGAGCTTGGTATATTTGCGCGCACATGCAATGGCTTAGCCGTCATCGGTTATTGGTCCTGACGTTGATCTGTCTTTTTTGGACAGGGCTCATTGTTCTCGGGCATTTTTTTGCAAGCGCGCCGTTTCTTTCGGTGCCCTGGCGCGGCGAACAAAGTTTCGAGGATTTGCTGCGGCGCGAGGGTCGCAAGACCGTTGCGCCTGGCGATTTTGTTTTTCTCGGACTTGACCAAAGCACATTGCAAATGCCGCCGTTGAGCGCTGAAGAACTTGCAGGCAACCGCGCATTTCAATTGTTGACTGAGCGGCCGTTCCCGTGGTCACGCGAAGTCTGGGCGCTTTTGCTGGATCGGCTGTTTGGAGCCGGCGCGCGCCTGGTGATCTTCGACTTGATGTTTAATCCGCCGAACGACGGTGATCCGGCATTTCATGCTGCGCTTGACCGTTACCACGGCAAAGTAGTCTTGGGCGCGAATTTCGATTTGGAAAATGGCGCGCAAGCCACTACGCCGAACGATACGCTAATTGCTCCACCGCAACTGCAGGATGACCGTATCGGCTTCGTCAATTTTTTTCCGGATTCGATCGACGGAAAGATCCGCGCTGCGGCTTATCGTTTGACGGCCCGCCAACTCGTGGGTCTCGAGCCGCACCCAGGCGACGAAGTTTATGAATCTCTTTCTGCGCGCGCGCTGTCTAAAATCGGGCGCGGGAATGACGTGCCGGGTGATCTTCGCGGCCATATGATTCGTTTCACCACGCCGGACGCGTTCGAACCGCGCCCGCTCTACGAGGTATTCGATCCCAAACTCTGGCATGCTAATTACGCCGACGGAACGTTTTTCAAGGACAAGATCGTCATGGTGGGACCGTCTGCGCAGGTATCGCATGATGTAGCCAACACGCCGATTAGCCCAACCACATCGGGCCCGAGCCTGCATTTGCAGGCCATGGCTGCGGCGCTTGGCCACGAGTTTTTGCGGCCCACGCCGCCGAATGTTGGCCTGGCGCTTGTCGGGGCTGCAGGGCTTATCGCGTGGTCGCTAGTCGCCTTTTTGCGCCGGCCGTTGCTTTGCCTTGGTGCACTCGTTGTGATTACGGGCGCATATCTCGGTGCGGCACGATTGTTTTACGACAGGACGGGTCTACTGCTTCTAACGGTCCCGGTTGTCTCCGCCCTGCTTTTAAGCGGATTATTTTCGCTCGGTTTCGAGTACGCCCTCGAGCGTCTCGAGAAATTGCGGACCCGGCGGACGCTCGAACGCTACGTCTCGAAAAACCTGGTCAAGGAAGTTCTCGAAAACCCAGACAGCTATTATCACTCGCTCCTCGGTGTTCGAGTGCCGGCAACCATGCTTTTTTCAGACATAATCGGGTTTACCACGATCGCCGAAAAGGCGGACCCGGAAGAGCTCGTTAGGGTGCTGAATGAGTATCTCACCAAAATGACCGCTGTGGTTTTCGAAAACGGCGGCACGCTGGATAAGTTTATCGGTGACGCCATCATGGCAGTCTGGGGGAATGTCCATAGCTTGGGGGTGACGGAGGACGCGAAAAATGCAGTCCGAACAGCGTTGGGGATGCGGTCTGCTCTTCAGAAACTCAACGAAAACTGGCGTGCGCAGGGCCGGATGGGGATCGGGATGGGGATCGGGATTAATCAGGGTGACGTTATTGTCGGCAACATTGGTTCGCAGGAGCGCATGGACCCGACGGTAATCGGCGACGCGGTCAATCTGGCCTCCCGCCTGGAAGCTCTCACCCGAATCTACGGGGTCGATATTCTGATTGGCCCGACTGCGACCGAGCTGGTGCGAGATGAATTTCATTTGCGCTCGGTGGCGCGTGTGCAGGTGAAAGGCAAAACCAAGCCTGTGGATGTCTTCACCCTCATTGGCGCACGAAATGAAGATGGTGATCCAGAATTTCTGAAGTGGCTGGAGTCATACGAGGAAGGACTGGAGAAATTCCGCGCACGTGATTTTACGAGGGCAAAAATCCTGTTTTCACGCTTCCTCGAATTTTATCCGGACGATCTGCTGGCGAAGATGTATCT
>Ga0307277_10000667_pt1 | contig 13040 bp, 9 predicted proteins | sample ER_DNA_116_FD_194473 | JGI IMG/M metagenome (GOLD analysis project Ga0307277, IMG submission 194473) | Bulk soil microbial communities from the East River watershed near Crested Butte, Colorado, United States - ER_DNA_116 | ecosystem: Environmental > Terrestrial > Soil > Floodplain | place: USA...
AGGAGGAACTGCGCCGCAACGGCGCCCTCGCCGACATCGGCGGCGCCCCGTTCCTGCACACCCTGGTGGCCAGCGTCCCCACCGCCGCCAACGCCGGCTACTACGCCCGCATCGTCAAGGAGGCCGGCGTCCTGCGCCGCCTGATCGACGTGGGTACCCAGATCGTCCAGCTCGGCTTCGAGACCCCGCAGGACACCGAGCGCGCCGTCGACATCGCCGAGTCGCTCGTCTACCAGGTCGCCCAGGGCCGGGTCACCGAGGACTACCACTCCCTGCGCGACGTCCTCACCGGCACCCTCGAAGCCATCGAACGCCTCCACGAAGACCACCGCGAGATCACCGGCGTCCCCACCGGCTTCCCCGACCTCGACCGCCTCACCTCCGGCCTCCAACCGGCCAACCTGGTCATCGTCGCCGCAAGACCCGCTGTTGGGAAAGCGCTCGCCCTGGACACGCCACTCCCGACCCCGACCGGCTGGACGACCATGGCGGACGTCGCGGTCGGCGACCAACTGCTCGGGGCAGACGGCAGACCGACGACCGTTGTCGCCGCGACCGATGTGCTGCACGGCCGGCCCTGCTTCGAGGTCGAGTTCTCGGACGGAACCGTCGTCGTCGCCGACGCCCAGCACCAATGGCTGACCGAGACCCGGGCGTCGCGCAAATCGGCCTGGGCGGCCGCCCGGGGATACAACCGGACTCGGGTCCAGCGCACGTTTCCTTCGGTCAAGACCACCGAGGAGATTCTCGCGACGCTCCGCTGCAACGGCACTGAGCAGCGGTTGAACCATGCCGTGGTCAATACCAGGCCCCTTGACCTGCCCGCTCAGGAACTGCCGTTGGCGCCCTACGTCCTCGGCGTCTGGCTCGGGGACGGTCACACGGCAGGCGCAAGGATCACGACCGCCGACCCCGAGATCGTCGTCCACCTGGAGGCAGACGGGTTGTGGGTCGTGCCCGGCGGCGGCCTGACCTACTCCTTGCGTCTCCCGGGCCCCTCGGTCGCGGAGCGCTCCTCCGTGCAGGGGATCCTGCGGACCCTTGGCGTCCTCGGTGACAAGCACATCCCCGGGGCATACGTGCGGGCTTCCGAAGCGCAACGGCGGTCGCTCCTGGCCGGGTTGCTCGATACCGACGGGACCGTCGCCCCGAGCGGAGCGGTGCAGTTCTGCGTGACCTCGCGGCGTCTCGCCGAGGACACCCGGGAGCTGATCGTCAGTCTCGGGTACCGCTGCTCGCTGACGACCAAGCTGGTCAAGGGGCGGACGGCGGTCTCCTCCACCGCCTACACCCTCACGTTCTCGACCACCGACGAGGTCTTCCGGCTGGAGCGGAAGCGGCTGCTGCACAAGGAGCGGAGGGGTCCGGGCCGCACCGGTAGGCGGCTCATCACCGCCGTGCGGCCCGTCCCGAGCGTTCCCGTCCGCTGTGTCGAGGTCGACAGCGCCGACCATCTCTACCTGGCCAGCCGGTCGATGGTGCCCACCCATAACTCGACCCTCGGGCTGGACGTGGCGCGGCATGCGGCGGTGAAGGCGGGGGTGCCGACGGTGGTGTTCTCGCTGGAGATGAGCAAGACCGAGCTGGTGCAGCGGCTGATGTGCGCCGAGTGCACGGTGGACATGCAGCGGCTGCGGACGGGGCGGATGGAGGAGTCGGACTGGACCCGGCTGACGAGGTCGCTGGGGAAGCTGGCGGACGCGCCGCTGTTCATCGACGACTCGCCGGGAACGACGATGATGGAGATCAGGGCCAAGTGCCGGCGGCTCAAGCAGCGGCACGGGCTCGGGCTGGTGGTGGTCGACTACCTGCAGCTGATGCAGCCCAGCAGGCGGTTCGAGAACCGCCAGCAGGAGGTCAGCGAGATCTCCCGGTCGCTCAAGCTGCTGGCCAAGGAGCTCGAGGTGCCGGTGATCGCCATCTCCCAGCTGTCACGCCAGACCGAGTCCCGCTCCGACCGCCGCCCGATGCTGTCGGACCTTCGCGAGTCGGGCGCCCTCGAGCAGGACTCGGACGTGGTGCTGTTCATCTACCGCGACGAGCTCTACGACCCCGAGTCCCCCCGCAAGGGCGAGGCCGACCTGATCCTGGCCAAGCACCGCAACGGCCCCACCGACACCGTGACCGTCACCTTTCAGGGCCAGTACTCCCGCTTCGCCCCGATGGCCGCCCGCAGCCTCTGACCACTGTAGGGTCCGCAGATAGATGTCCAATTCCGCAGCTACTTGTCCACTGAATGTCCAATTGGACAAGTACCACGGACACGGCTCAAGTGACCGAAAGGTCTTGCGAACATCCGGCGCCGCTCCGCGGTGCCCTCAGCCAAGCGTCGCGGTGGCGGCCACGCCGGCAGCCGAGGAACTGGTAGATCGGGGCCAGGTCACGGCGCAACCGCTCCGTCCACAGCAGCTGCCAACCGTCCTGCAGCTGGATGCGGCGCCGCGCCCACGCTCCCATGCTGGGGTCGCTCGCCTGCAGCTGGTATGGGCGGCCGCGCCACAACACTCGCCAGGGCGGTTTGGGTCGCTGGCGCAGCACACGGCGCACCCGCTCGATCTCGGCCTGCTCCATCGCCCTCCCTCACCCTCGGCTGAGCCTTGCCGACACCGTCCTCCCGGACCGCTCGTCTCCTCGGAGACTGCTGGTCAGCATGACAGATCGCCTTGACAAGTCCCGGCGGTTGAGCGACCTGGCTGGCTTGGCGGCCTCGCAGGCGGCGACCACGACGGATCGGTGCGCGCGGGAGCTGCTCGGCCGCCTACCAGTCGAGCAGGACCGCCTGGACGAGCTGGTCGACGCCTTGGCCGACGACACTCTGAAGCCCATCGACTTCGCCCATCGAGGGTGTTGCCCCAAGGAGTTCGTCAGGCGGTGTGTACAAGGGCGGTGGATAGACGCTTGGCTTCGGGTGGACCGCCAGCGTTGTCCGGGGAAGTTAGGCCATCTCGCTTTTTGCTTGCGGCGGTCAAGGCGTTCAGGCGGCCGCTTCCGGCGGCGTGGGGTCCTGATCGCTGCCGGGCCGGTCCCCGGCGGCCTGCCGGGGGATGATGGCCTGGCTGCTGTCGGGGTCGAACCAGTACAGCGCCGAGGTGTCCACGGCCAGGTCGATGGCGCGGCCGGGTCGGACGCTGGTGTGGGGGTTGACCTTGGCGGTCCACAGGCTCTCCCCCTCGCCGACCAGCCCGCCGGTCTGCTCCTGGTCCTGCCCGGCCGGTTGTTTGGCGGCCGGGTCGAACTGGGCGACCATCACCTCATGCTCCACCGGCGGCGTCTTGACCGCAAAGATCACGTCGACCTCCGAGCCCAGCCGCTCGGTCACCCTTGCCTCGGCCCTGAGCCGTGGCCACCCCGGCGGCGCGAACGCCGCATCCTCAAAGGAGGTGGGGCGGATGCCCAGGATCACCTGCCGGTCCAGGAACCGCTCCAGCCCTGGATGCTCGGCGATGGCCCCCTCGGGCACGGGGACCCTGTGGTCGGCGAACACCACCGCCACCCCCCCGCCGTCGTCGCGGACCAGCCGGCCCTCGGCCAGGTTCATCGCCGGCGACCCGATGAAGCTGGCCACGAACAGGTTGGCGGGGGCGTCGAACAGGGTCTGCGGCTCATCCACCTGCATCAGCTGCCCATCCTTGAGCACCGCCACCTGCGTCCCCAGGGTCATCGCCTCGATCTGGTCGTGGGTCACATAGATCGTCGTCACCCCCAGCCGGTCGTGCAGGGCGGCCAGCTGCGCCCGCGTCGACACCCGCAGCTTGGCGTCCAAGTTGCTGAGGGGCTCGTCCATCAGGAATACCTGCGGGTCCCGCACGATCGCCCGGCCCATCGCCACCCGCTGGCGCTGGCCGCCGGACAGGGCGGCCGGCTTGCGCTCCAGGAACGGCTCCAGGCCCAGGATCCTGGCGGCCTCGGCGACCCGGCGGGCCTGCTCCTGCTTGGGGGTCTTGCGCACCTGCAGGCCGAAGTCAAGGTTCTGCTCCACGGTCATGTGGGGGTACAGGGCGTAGTTCTGGAACACCATGGCGATGTCGCGGTCCTTGGCGGGCACGTCGTTGACCACCCGGCCGCCGATGCGGATCTCGCCCTCGGTGACGTCCTCCAGCCCGGCCACCATCCGCAACGCGGTGGACTTGCCGGAGCCCGACGGCCCGACCAGGACCATGAAGCTGCCGTCGGGGATGTCGAGAGTCAGGTCGTTGACGGCCGGCGGTGTGCCCGGGTAGACCTTGGTGACGTGGTCCAGTTCGATGCGCGCCATCTTGGGACTCCTGTCGTGAACTGCTCGCGGGTGCGGACGCGGTGGCTGGGGACAGGGCTACAGCCTCCCCAGCTTGCGGCGGTATCTGCGGCGCCGTGGGATGCGGGCGGTGAACCCGTCCAAGTCCGACCAGCCGCGCCAGCGCAGTTTCAACAAGGTTCCCTACCGCGAGCGTCACCGGGGTGGAGCGGACCATCAACCGGCTCAAGGGGTTCCGTCGGGTCGCCACCTGCTAGGAGAAGCGCGACGTGAACTACCTGGCGATAGTCACCGTCGCTGCGATCGTGCTGCTGTGGCTGGAGTGACATTGCAATACGCCCTAGCCGCTCAGGCCGAGCTCCTCATGAACGTGACCAGGTCGTAGAAGAGGTTCTCCTCCACGATCTGCCCATTGTCCCAGCGCGCGGACGAAGCTCACCACTGAGGAGCCTGCCCGCTTTGAAATGACCCGTCAAGGCTGCCGTGCTCAAGAGCACCAGCTGTGCGATCAGCTGAACATTGCAAGCAGGCCGTAGGCGACGTCACGCCTGCTGCTGCTGCTCTTCGCAGAGGATCTGCTGGACCCGGGTCCAGTGGAAGCCGACCCGGTCGCCGATCTCCCGGGAGCGACAAGCCTTCGGCGCGGAGCTGACGGACTTCCTCTAAAGCCTGAATCCACCGATCCGGAATTCGTGACGGGTTGGGATGCGGCTGGGTCGGTCGGAGGAGGCTTGTCTGCGGGCTGACGGCCTCATCGGGGGCCGTGTCGACTGGTCTGATGCGATCGTAAGCTGCAGCCGGCTCGCTGGCCGCCTTCCGGGCACGCTCACGCTGACCCGAGATGGGTCTGGAGTCGTGCGTTGAGCGGCAGCGTGGGTCAGATGGCGTAGGCGACGCAGCGCAGCCGGCCCAGTGCCAGCTCAAACCACGCCGCCCACGGCCAGCAGACGGGCAGATGCAGCACCAGCCGGCGGGCCGAGCGGGTGATCCGCCCGGGTAGGGCCAGCAGGGTGCGGCGCAGCGTCTTGGCCACCACCAGTTCCTGACGTGCTCCCAGCCCGATGGCAGCGATCCAGCGCAGCAGGTTGTGGGCCAGGGTGGCGATCACCAGCCAGGCCGCGTTGGCGGCGAACCTCCCCGAGGATGATGCCGCAGGCCGACCCGGCTTTGAGGTCGCGGATGCACAGCTCGACCGTGGCGTGGCGGCGGTGGTCGGCGTCCAGCTCGACAGTGGTGCCGATCCGGTCGGTGACGAAGGCGTGGTAGCGCCAGGTGGGAATAGCTCGGCCTGGGCGCCGACCAGGCGGGTGCGGCGCACGACCAGCCGGTCACCCCGATAGCGGGTCTCGGCGAGCTGCGCCAGGCCCCCGTCGGGGTAGACGATGTCAACCCAGGCGTCCTGGTCGATCGCCTGAATCGCGGTTCGGATCGGCTTGGTCTGCCGCACGGTGATCGAGTAGCGGATCTGGTGGCGGCGGCAGGCCCGGATCGTCTTGGCCGACCAAGACCCCGAATCGGCGCGCAGGGTCAGCTCCCCCGATGCGCCGGCGCGGCGCACCCGGTCGGCCAGCTCCTCGACGAACCTGGTGGTGCCGCGGGCGGTGTTGGCCCGCCCGGTCCGCTGGCGGGCGTGCAGCACCTCACCGCTATCGGCATGGGTGGCGAGCAGCGGATGCTAGCCGAGCGTGTGGGTGTAGCCGTAGGCGGCGCCCTGCTTGTGGTCGCCGTGCACCTCGCAGATGGTGGAGTCCAGGTCGATCGTCATCGGCCCATCACCGGGTCCGGCACCAGCCGCCCAGGCCCTGGCCAACGCCTGCTCGGTCAGGCGGTCGAACTGGCGGACGGGCCCGAAGGTGAAGGCGCGCAGGAAGGTCCCCAGGGTGGAGGGCTCTGACCCGGTGGCCGAGCACCTGGCTGGTGGCGCCGCAGCGCAGCAGGGCGGCGTCGTCGATACAGTCCCCACCCGCGATCATGGTGTGGACCAGGGTCAGCAGCTTGCGCCCAGGATGGGCGGCGCCGGCCCGCTCGCCCAGGTCGATCACCTGATCGGCGGCCTGCTCGATGCCCAGCCGCTGGGCCAGCGTGGCCGGCAGCAGCGGCCCCGCGTTGGCGATCGCGTGGGTGTCGTCGAAGCGCGTGTCGAGCTGGTCGAGGGTGTGGGAGGATGTCATCGAGAACCTGCCCTCCTGATGGGGGAACACGGCAGCTTCGGCAAGCGCCATTCTCCCAGTTCAGGGGGCCTTTCTCATAATCGTGTCGGCACCATTTCCATTGCTGGAACGGTGCACCCAGGCTAAGATCCCCGCAGGTGGTGTGATGCGACGGATGCAAGCCGCCGGCGTCGACGCGTTCGGCGGCCAGGTGCGCATGCTCGAGCTCGCGGCGCCGGCGTCTCCTGCGCCGGACGAGGTCGTGATCTCGGTGCACGCAGCAGGGGTCGCCAACTGGGACGAGTTCGTCCGGACAGGCGACTGGGACGTGGGCCGCGAGCCGCCGCTGGCGCTCGGCGTCGAGGCGGCGGGTGTGGTCGCCGCGGTCGGCGAAGACGTGACGAGCCTGGCACCGGGCGACCAGGTGCTCACCCATCCCGTGCCGCTGCGCCACCAGGGCGCGTGGGCGCAGTGGCTCCTCGCGCCGGCCGCGCTGGTGGCGCGCAAGCCGGCCGTCGTCGGGTGGGAGGCCGCGGCCGCGTTCCCGGTGCCCGCGCTCACCGCCGACCAGGCGCTCACCCAGGCCGCCCCGGCCCCGGACGGTGAGTGGGTGCTGGTGCACGGCGCCGGCGGCGTCACCGGCGGACTGACCGTGCAGCTGGCGGTCGCGCGAGGAGCGACCGTGGTCGCCACGGCGGGGCCCTCGAGCGCGGCGCGGGTCCGCGGCTACGGCGCGCGCGTCGTGGTCGACTATCACGATCCCGACTGGCCAGCCCGCGTGCGGGACGCAGTTCCGGGCGGAGGTGGCGTCGGGGCCGCGGTGAACGCGGCCCCCGGCGGCGCGGCGACCGCGCTGCAGACGGTGGCGGGCGACGGCCGCCTGGCCACGATCACCGGCGATCCGCCGCCGTCCGAACGAGGGGTGGAGGTCACCGACGTCTATGTCCGAGCCGACGGTGCACGGCTTGCCGCACTGGTCGAGACACTCGCGCACGGGCGGCTCTCGCTCCACGTCGCGGCGACACGTCCGCTGGCGGAGGCGGCCACGGCGCTCCAGGACGCCGTCGCCGGGCGTGCCTCGGGCGCGAGTGTCCTCATGCTCCAGCGGAGCTCCTCGTAAGAGGGCCAGTTCTGCTGCCGAGGTCGTGCACCTGCTGGATGCGGCGCCCGGCGACCGCCAACGGCTTCTGACCTGCCAGGGCAGCCGGACCGCAAAGACGTTTCGGTGGACCCAGGCTTAGCCTCGGCTTTTCATGAGGTGGCTGGGGCTTGAGTGTGAAAGTGCCCTCCTGATTAGGGAGGATACGGCTGTGCGAAGGTCGTATCCGTGGTCAAGGAGGGCACCTGTGGGTGAAGGCTACCAACTCGCCGTCCAGCTTCGAAGTCACCACCGACAGCAACGGCGTGGTCGGCCATGCCGGCGCGGCGCTGCTGCGGGAGCTGGCCGACCGGCTTGGGCTGACCAGGGCCCTGGGCTGGTCAGCAGGGCGCCCGGCGTCGCCACCCGGATGCGGCGGTGCTGCGGGACCTGGCGGTGATGCTCGCCGATGGCGGCGACTGCCTGAGCGACCTGGCGGTCTTGCGGGACCAGCCCGAGCTGTTCGGCCCGGTGGCCTCCACCCCGACCGCCTGGCGGGTCGTGGAGCGCTTGGCCCAGGACCCGGACGGGCTGGCCCGGCTGCGCCTGGCCCGCGCGCACGCTCGTGGGCGGGCATGGGCGGCCGGCGGCGACCCGGAGGTGGAGCTGCTAGTCATCGACGCCGACGCGACCTTGGTGCTGGCCCACAGCGACCGCAAGGAAGGCGCGGCCGGGACCTACAAGCACAGCTTCGGGTTCGCCCCGCTGCTGGCCTACCTGGACCGCGGCCAAGCCCCAGGCGAGCCCCTGGCCGGCCTGCTACGGCCCGGCAACGCCGCCCCCGGCGCCGCCGATGACCTGACCGCCCTGGTCGACCTGGGCCCTGGCCCAGCTGCCCAGGTCCGCGGGTGACCAGCCGGTCCTGGTGCGCAGTGACAGCGTCGGGGCCAGCACCCGGCTGGCCTGGCACCTGCGCGAACGCGAGGTCGCCTTTACGCTCGGCATGCCGATCGACGCCCATGTCCGTGAGGCGATCCTGGCCCAACCCGAGCCGGCCTGGACCGAGCAGGAGGTGCGGTGCGGACCGTGGGCGTTCGGGTCATCCGATGCCAGGTTCGGATTTGGTAGTCGCCGTCGACCTTGGGACCACCGGGTCAAGGCCGCGGCCCTGGACGCGGCCAAGATCAGCCACGCGGCAGCTCGGCGGCGACCGCCCCAGGCGCGGTCCGGGCGGGGGCGGAGCTGCCCCTGGCCGGCTCGGCCAACCTCGGCCATCCTGAGAGGTCGTCGGCGGCGGTGGCCGAGCTGCGCCGCGCCATCGCGACGCTAACAACCGGCACCGACGGGAACCTGACAAGGCTGGGTGAGGGACATGGCGTTCCAGGGTGCGATCTTCGACGTCGACGGGGTGCTGGTGGACTCGCCCCACGAGCTGGCCTGGCGGGAGTCGCTCCAGAGGCTGATGGAGACCGAGTGGCGGCAGGTCCGGGACCAGACCAGCTGGACGCCGGAGCGCTTCACCTCCGACGTGTACCAGCAGGTCATGGCGGGCAAGCCGCGCATGGCCGGCGCCCGGGCGGCCCTCGAGTACTTCGGCGTGCCCGACGTGGAGACCCGGGCCGAGCGGTACGGCGCCGCCAAGCAGGAGCAGATCATGCGGCTGATCTCCGAAGGCCGGTTCATGGCCTTCCCGGACGCGCTGCGGTTCATCCTGGCCGTCAAGGCAACCGGGATCCGGGTGGCGGCGGCATCGTCGTCCAAGAACGCCAAGCTGTTCCTGGAGCGGATCCGCCTCGACACCTTCGCCGCCGAGCAGCGGCTCGACTACGACTTCATCCGCCCCCGGATGACCCTGGAGGAGGTGTTCGACGCCGACATCTCCGGCCGCGACTTCCCGAGGGGCAAGCCCGACCCGGCCATCTTCCTCACCGCCGCCGCCGAGCTCGGCTGCCGCCCGGCCGGCTGCTTCGTGGTCGAGGACGCCGCCAGCGGGATCCAGGCGGCCAAGGCCGGCAACATGGCCGCGGTCGGGGTGGCCCGGCTGGACGACCGGGACCTGCTGGTCGACGCGGGCGCCGATCTGGTCGTAGGCAGCCTGGACGACGTCTCGCTGCCCGCGCTGGCCCTGGGACGCCTGGAGGAGCGGCGGGCGGCGGCCGAGCTGCGCCAGCGGCACACCGAGCGGCCACCGAGTGTCTGGAGGCTGGTCTACGACGGCTTCGACCCTGGCCGCCAGGGGTTGCGAGAGGCGTTGTGCGCCGTCGGCAACGGCTACTTCGTGACCCGCGGTGCCCTGCCCGAGGCCAGCGCCGACGAGGTCAACTATCCCGGCACCTACGTCGCCGGCCTGTACAACCGGGCCACGACCGAGATCGCCGGGCGCGCGGTCGAGAACGAGGACCTGGTCAACGTGCCCAACTGGCTGCCGCTGAGCTTCCGGGTGGCCGGCGGGCCCTGGTTCGACATGCAGCAGGCCGAGGTGCTGGAGCAGCGGCTGGAGCTGGACCTGCGAAAGGGGACGCTCGCCCGGCACCTGCGCTTCAAGGACTCCGAGGGGCGCAGCACCCGGGTGACCCAGCGCCGGTTCGTGAGCATGAAGGACCAGCACCTGGCCGGCCTGGAGACGACCTTCACCGCCGAGAACTGGTCGGGGGCGATCCAGGTTCGCTCCGGGCTGGACGGCCGGGTGGTCAACGCGGGGGTCAAGCGCTACCGCGACCTGAACCAGCACCACCTCCACCAGCTCGGCCAGAGCGAGCTCGACGCCGAGACGGTCGACCTGCAGGTGGAGACCAACCAGTCGCACGTGCGGGTCGCCCTGGCCGCCCGGACCAGGCTGCTGCGCGACGGCCAGGCCGAGCGGCGGCTGGTCTCCGAGCCCGGGTTCGTCGCCCACGAGCTGACGTTCGAGCTTGAGCAGGGGCGGCCGGCCACGGTGGAGAAGATCGTCGCCCTCCACACCTCCCGGGACCGGGCCATCTCCGAGAGCCTGCTCGACGCGCGGGAGGCGGCCCAGGGGGCGGCCGGCTTCGCCGAGCTGCTGGCCCGGCACGAGCGCACCTGGAGCATCCTCTGGGACCGGGTCGACATCGCCCTGGACAGCGCCAACGAGTGGGCCGAGACCGTCCTGCACCTGCACATCTTCCACCTGCTGCAGACCGTCTCGCCCCACACCCTGCGTCTCGACGTCGGTGTCCCGGCCCGCGGCTGGCACGGGGAGGCCTACCGGGGCCACATCTTCTGGGACGAGCTGTTCATCTTCCCGTTCTTCAACCTCCAGCGGCCCATCCTGGCCGCGGCGCTGCTCGACTACCGGCACGCGCGGCTGCCGGCGGCCCGGGCGGCGGCCCGGGAGGCCGGCTTGAAGGGGGCGATGTTCCCATGGCAGAGCGGCTCCAACGGCCGCGAGGAGACCCAGCAGCTCCACCTCAACCCCAAATCCGGGCGCTGGCTGCCCGACCACTCGCACCTGCAGCGCCACGTCAACATCGCCGTCGCCTACAACGTCTGGCAGCACTACCTGGTCACCGGGAGCACCGGGTTCCTGCGCTTCGTCGGCGCCGAGCTGCTGGTCGAGATCGCCCGGTTCTGGGTCAGCGTCGCCACCTGGAACGCCGACGAGGGCCGCTACGAGCTCCTCGGGGTGATGGGCCCCGACGAGTACCACGAGGCCTACCCGGACGCCGACCGGCCCGGGCTGGACAACAACACCTACACCAACGTCATGGCGGTCTGGGTACTGCAGCGGGCCCTGGACGCGCTGGAGGAGCTGCCGCCCCACTACCGGCAGGAGCTGATCCAGGAGCTGTCGATCGGCGACCAGGAGCTGGACCGCTGGCGCGACATCGGCCGCAAGATGAAGGTCGTGTTCCACGCCGACGGCGTCCTGACCCAGTTCGAGGGCTACGAGAACCTGCTGGAGTTCGACTGGGAGGGCTACCGGGAGCGCTACGGCAACATCGCCCGGCTGGACCGGCTGCTGGAGGCCGAGGGCGACAGCACCAACCGCTACAAGCTGGCCAAGCAGGCCGACGTGCTGATGCTGCTGTTCCTGCTGTCGCGCACCGAGCTGCGCGAGCTGCTGGCCGGCCTCGGCTACCAGGTCAGCGACGAGCAGCTGGAGCGCACGGTCGACTACTACCTGGCCCGGACCTCGCACGGTTCGACCCTGTCAGGGGTGGTGAGCGCCTGGGTGCTGGCCCGCTACCAGCCCGAGGAGGCCTGGCGGTTCCTCCAGCACGCCCTGGAGAGCGACATCGCCGACGTGCAAGGCGGCACCACCGCCGAGGGCATCCACCTGGGCGCCATGGCCGGCACGGTCGACATCGTGCTGCGCTGCCTGGCCGGCCTGCGACCCCGGGGGGAGGTGCTCCGCTTCGACCCGGCCCTGCCCCCCCAGGTCAAGCAGGTCCGCTTCAGCGTCCACTACCGCGGCCACCGCCTCGACGTCACCCTGGCCGAGGACCGCCTGGAGGTCAGCTCCCGACCCGGCCCGGCCCAGCCCGTCCAGATCCTGGTCCGCGACCAGACCGTCGAGCTTGCCTGCGGCGCCAGCCATCAGTTCTTCCCGGAGCGGCGCCCGTGACCGGGCCAGGTGCCGCCGGCGCCTCGGCGGCCGAGCACGCCGCCCGGCTGGCCGCCCGGGCCGACCAGGTGGCGCTCTGCCTCGACTTCGACGGCACCCTGAGCCCGATCGTGCCCGACCCCGAGGCCGCCCGGCCCCTGGAGGGCGTGGTCGAGCTGCTCGGCCCCCTGGCCGAGCGGTTCGCGGCCGTGGCCCTGGTCTCGGGCCGCCCGGCCGACTACCTGGCCGAGCACGCCGCCGCGCCCGGCGTGCGCTACCTGGGCCTGTACGGGCTGCAGGAGATCCGTGACGGCCAGGTGTGGGTCGACCCGCGCCTGGAGGCCGGCCGCCCGGCGGTGGAGGCCGCCCAGCGGGACCTGCGGGAGCACCCGGCCGTCCGCGACAGCGGCGCCTTCCTGGAGGACAAGCGCTACGCGGTCGCCGTCCACACCCGCCGGGTGGCCGACCCGGGCCGCTGGGCCGGGCCGATCAGCGAGGCCGCCCACCAGGTCGCCGCCCGGCACGGGCTGGAGGTCGTCCCGGGCAAGCTGGTCTGGGAGCTGCGCCCGGCCGTGCCCAGCGACAAGGGCGACGCCGTCCGCAAGGTGGTCGCCTCCTCCGGCGCCCGCGCGGTGCTGGTCGCCGGTGACGACCTCGGCGACCTGGCGGCCTTCGCCGCCGCCGCCCAGCTCGCCGCCCTCGGCGGCGAGGCCCTGCGGGTCGCGGTCGCCTCGGCCGAGGCACCCGAGCGGCTGCTGGCCGAGGCCGACCTGGTCGTCGACGGCCCGCCAGGACTGCGCGCCTTCCTGAAGCGGCTGGCCGACCGACCGGTAGCGCCACGGTGACCGGGTCCATCGACGACACCCCGGAAAGCAGTTAGCGCCCGCACCCTGACTGCATGGTCTCGCGGCGCCCGGAGACCCGGGGCCGCGAGACACAGGGGTGCCGAGGATGTCGGGGTTACGCCCTGATGAACTCGAGCAGGTCGGCGTTTGTACGCAGCTGTGTCTAGTT
>Ga0307277_10000668_pt1 | contig 13025 bp, 11 predicted proteins | sample ER_DNA_116_FD_194473 | JGI IMG/M metagenome (GOLD analysis project Ga0307277, IMG submission 194473) | Bulk soil microbial communities from the East River watershed near Crested Butte, Colorado, United States - ER_DNA_116 | ecosystem: Environmental > Terrestrial > Soil > Floodplain | place...
CTCGGGGAGATCTCCGTGCCGACCCTGGCGATCGTGGGCGAGCACGACGTGCAGGACGTCCACCTGGTCGCCGAGCGGCTGGAGCGGGAAATCGGCGCCACGCCGGTGACAATCGCCGGCGCCGCCCACCTGCCGAACCTGGAGAAGCCCCGCGAGTTCGACGAGCTCGTGCTCGGCTTCCTCGCCGAGCTCGAGGCTGCGTAGATGTCGGTCGTAACCGAGCAGCTCGTCGAGCGGATCTGGGAGCGTGACCCGACCCTCTGGACCGGCTCCGGCGAGGAGAAATGGCTCGGCTGGCTCGACGAGCCGCAGCGAATGCGCGAGCGGATCGGCGATCTGGAGCGCTTCGCCGACGAGGTCGGGTCGCCCGGAGTGGTCGACACCTTCGTTCTGCTCGGGATGGGCGGCTCGAGCCTCGCGCCGATCGTGCTCAAGCAGAGCTTCGGCGACAGCTCGCTGCACGTGCTCGACACTACGCACCCGGCCACGATCCGGCACTCGGTCGAGTTACTCGACCTCGACCGGACGCTCTTCATCGCCTCGTCGAAGTCCGGGACGACGCTGGAGACCCGCTCGCACCTCGACTTCTTCTGGGAGCGGAACGGCGGTCGCGGCGAGTTCTTCGTCGCGATCACCGACCCGGGTTCCGAGCTCGAGAACCTCGCCCGCGAGCGCGGCTTCCTCGAAGTCTTCGCCGGAGAGCCGACGATCGGCGGCCGCTACTCGGCGCTGTCTCCGTTCGGGATGGTGCCGGCGGCGCTGCTCGGGATCGACCTCGAGCGACTGCTCGAGCGCACGGCCGAGATGGTCGAGGCGTGCCGGTTCGCCGACGGCAACCCTGGCCTGGAGCTGGGGCAGCAGTTCGGCGAGGGTTGGCGTGCGGGGCGAGACAAGGTTTGCATCGACGAGACCGAAGGCGGCTTCGGTCTCTGGGCCGAGCAGCTGATCGCAGAGTCGACCGGCAAGGGCGGCAAGGGGCTCGTCCCCGCGCCGGGTGAATCGCCCGAAGGCCCGGATCGGCAGCGCGGCGAGGTGCGGCTCGAGGATCCCTACGAGCTCGGCCAGGAGTTCTTCCGCTGGGAGTTCGCGGTGGCCGTCGCCGGCTCGTACCTCGAGATCAATCCCTTCGACCAGCCGGACGTCCAGGCGGCGAAGGACAAGACGAACGAGGTGCTTGCCGGCGGCGACGTCGAGCTCGAACGGGAGTCCTCGCCCGAGGAGTTGTTCGCGCAGGCAAACGAGGGCGACTACGTCGCCATCCAGGCGTTCATCGACCCGATGCAGGAGGCCAAGCTCGAGCCGCTGATCGAGCGCGCCGGTCGCGAGACCGGCTGCGTCGTCACACACGGGCTCGGGCCGCGCTACCTGCATTCGACCGGCCAGCTGCACAAGGGAGGCCCGAACAAGGGGCTCTTCCTCCAAGTGATCGACGACCCCGGCGAGGAGCTGCCGATCCCCGGCAAGCCGTTCGGGTTCGCGCGGCTGATCCGCGCACAGGCGGCAGGCGACTTCAAATCCCTCAAGGAGCGCGGCCGCCGCGTCGCGCGCATCCGACTGGAGGACCTTTAATGCAGCTAGGGATGATCGGCCTCGGCCGGATGGGAAGCGGGATGACGGAGCGGCTGACCGAAGGCAGTCACGAGATCAAGACCTACGACCCGAAGGTGGACTCGACCGCGGGCTCGCTCGAAGAGCTGGCGGAGCAGCTGGACAAACCGCGCGCCGTCTGGATGATGATCCCGGCCGGAAAGATCACCGAGGACACCTTTCAGCAGCTGCTCGGGATCCTCGACGAGGGCGACACGATCGTCGACGGCGGCAACTCGAACTTCCACGACTCCAAGCGCCGTCACCAGCAGGCGGGCGAGAAGGGCATTCACTTCGTCGACGTCGGCGTCTCGGGTGGGATCTGGGGGCTCGAGGTCGGTTTCTGCCTGATGGCCGGGGGCGACGACGAGCCTGTCGGGCGCCTGGAGCCGATCCTGGAGACACTCGCGCCCGAAAACGGCTACGCCCACGTCGGCCCAAGTGGCGCGGGTCATTTCGTGAAGATGGTCCACAACGGAATCGAGTATGGGCTCATGCAGTCCTATGCCGAGGGGTTCGAGGTGATGGAACACTCCGAGTACGAGCTCGACCTGCAGGAGATCTCCGGCATCTGGCGCTACGGCTCAGTCGTCCGGAGCTGGCTGCTCGAACTGCTTCATTCGGCCTTCGAACAGCACGGCAACGAGCTCGACGACATCGCCCCTTACGTCGACGATTCCGGCGAGGGGCGCTGGACGCTCGATGAGGCGATCAAGATGAGCGTGCCCGCGCCGGTTCTCGCCGCCTCCTTGTTCGCCCGCTTCGCCTCGCGTGACGAGATCAAATTCTCGGCCAAGGTCGCCGCGGCGCTGCGCAACCAGTTCGGAGGCCACGCAATTCGCGCGGTCGAGAAGGCGAAGGCAAGCTCGGATCCACGATAGTGCCCCATCCAGCGATACATGCCGGCCCCTGGCCCGCGATCACGCGACGCGAGAGACCACCCTCACTCTTGCCAAGGCTGCAAGCCTTGGCCGCGGCGAGCAAGTGCGGCCTCTCGCTTGGTGCTCGCGATCCTGGGCCTCGGCGGCATCACCGGAAAGGGCACTGATGGCGCTCGCCGAGGAACAGCGGCTGGAAAATCCGCTTCTGGCGGGGCTGCCGCTCTCGCGCCGGCCCGAGCCCTGCGCCCTCGTGATCTTCGGCGCCTCGGGCGACCTGACGAAGCGGAAGCTCTTCCCCGCGCTCTACTCGCTCGCCTACCGGCAACTGCTGCCGGAGAAGTTCGCGATCGTCGGCGTCGCCCGGACCGCGGAGACAGACGACGAGTTTCGCGAGCGGATGAAGGCGGCGGTGCAGGAGTTCGGCCGCGACGATTTTCGCGATGACGTCTGGCAAGAGCTGGCAGACGGGATGCACTACATCGGCGGTGACGGGAACGAGGATGCGGTCTTCGACCGTGTCGGCGAGACGCTGACCGAGCTCGACCGGGAGCGCGGTACGGCCGGCAACCGTGTCTATTACCTCGCCGTCCCTCCGGACGCGTTCGAGACGATCGTCGAGGGCGTCGGGAAGCGCCGCTCGGCGGAGGGTTGGACGCGCCTGATCGTCGAGAAGCCGTTTGGGCACGATCTCGCCTCGGCGCTCGAGCTGAACGACCTCGTCCACCGCTACTTCGAAGAGCGCGAGATCTATCGGATCGACCACTACCTGGGCAAGGAGACCGTCCAGAACATGCTGGCGCTGCGGTTCGCGAACGGGATCTTCGAGCCGATCTGGAACCGCCAGTTCATCGACCACATCCAGATCACGGTCGCCGAGTCGATCGGGATCGAAGGGCGCGCCTCGTACTATGAAAAGGCGGGCGCGATCCGCGACATCTTCCAGAACCATCTGCTCCAGCTCGTCGCCCTGACGGCGATGGAGCCGCCGATCGACTTCACGTCCGATTCGGTGCGGAACGAGAAGGTGAAGGTGCTGAAGTCGATGCACACGCCCGGCCCCAAGAACGTCGTTCGCGGCCAGTACGGACGCGGCTACGTCGACGGCGAGGAGGTTCCGGGCTACCGGGAGGAACCGGGGGTCGATCCGAGCTCGATGACGGAGACATTCGTCGCAGGGAAGCTCTACGTCGACAACTGGCGCTGGGCCGACACGCCGTACTACGTCCGCGCCGGCAAGCGTCTGGCTCGCCGGGAGACGACGATCGCAATCGAGTTCAAGCGGGCGCCGCACCCCCCGTTCGAAGAGCTTGCCGCCGAAGGGTTGCGGCCGAACGTGCTCCTGATCAACATCCAGCCGGACGAGGGGGTCTCGCTGGCGATCGGCGCAAAGGTGCCCGGGCAGGGACTGCAGATCCGCACCGTCCACATGGACTTCCTCTACGGGGGTGCCTTTCGGACGGACATGCCGGAGGCGTACGAGCGACTGGTGCTCGACTGCATGCGCGGCGATTCGACTCTGTTCACCCGCGAGGACGAGGTGACCGAACAGTGGGAGCTCGTCGACGCGATCGTCGCAGCGTGGCGGCGCGACCGGCCGTCGTTCCCGAACTACGCCGCCGGCACATGGGGCCCACCCAGCGCCGACGAACTTCTACACCGAGACGGGCGAACGTGGCGACGGCACTAACTTCTGTCCCGGAGATTGAGCGCAAGCTCGCGTCCCTTCGGATGGACGAGGATCGCAGCGCGAGGATGCGAACGAGCGTGATGACCCACATCGCGTGGGTGCCGGAGCAGTGGGTGGAGGCAGCCGAGGACGTTCTCGCCGGCCTCGCCGAGCGGCATCCGTCGCGAACGATCGTCCTCTTCCCACAGTCGGGCGCCGGCGGTCTCGAGGGCGAGGTGTCCGTCGAATCCTTCGCGGGCGGCGAGAACCGGTCGGTCTGCACCGACACGATCCGCATCCGCTTGCACGGGACGAGCGCAGAGCATCCGGGCAGCGTTGTCGAGCCGCTCCTCATTCCCGACTTGCCCGTGTTCTTGCGCTGGCGCGGCGTCCCGGCGTTCCGCGACTCCGCGTTCGAGGAGCTCGCCGACGTGGTCGACCGGCTGATCATCGATTCGACGGAATGGCCCGATCTGCCGAGGCCCTACGCCGATCTGGCGAGAGTGTTCGATCGTGTTGTCGTGTCCGACATTGCCTGGGCGCGCACTAGCCGCTGGCGGCTGATGCTCGCTTCCCTCTGGCCGGCGATCGCGAATGTTCGCCGGATCAAAGTCACCGGCACCCTCGCGCAGGCACAACTGCTCGCCGGCTGGCTGCGCTCCCGGCTCGAACGCTCGATCGAGCTCGAGCACGAGCAGTCGGACCGGCTCGTCGGCGTTGAGCTCCACGGCAAGCCGGCGCCGTTCCCACCGGGCGATCCACCGCTTCCGGCCGATCTGCTCTCGGACGAGCTCGACAAGCTTTCCCGCGACCCGGTGTATGAGGCCGCGGTCGTCGCCGCCGCTGTGACGTAAGCACGGGTCGGCGACGTAGAGAGATCGTGAACGCGGAGCAACAGAGCTTCGCCGCCATCGTCGAGCAACACCTCGACGACGTCCTTGGCTATCTCGTGTACCTGACCGCCGACCACGCCCTCGCCGAAGACCTCACGGTCGAGACCTTCGAGCGCGCGCTGCGGCGCTTCGGCCGTTTCGATCCGGGGCGGGGCGGGGCGCGCACGTGGCTCTGCCAGCTCGCACGCTCGGCTGCGCTCGACCACTTTCGGTCGGAGGCCCGGCGGCTGCGGCGAGAAGATCGTTACGCGGTCCGCGAGCTGCGCGAGGTGCCGCCGCCGAGCTTCGGCGAAGGTCTCTCCTCCGAGCTCGAGCACGCGCTTGCAGAGCTGTCCCGGGCAGAACGCGAAGTCGTCGCGCTGCGGGTCGTGCTCGAGCTCGACGGCGAGACGGCCGCCCGTGTCCTGGGAATCAGTCCGAGCGCGTGCTCGACCCGCTTGAGCCGCGCACTCCAGAAGCTGGAAGGGATGGTGAGCGCCGATGCTGTCGCCTGACCTTGCTACCGAGCTGCGCGCGGCGCGGCCTGTTGCCTTGCCAGGCCTGCGGGAGCGTGTGCTGGAGATTGCGACGAGCGAGCAACCGGCTCGGCGGCGGTTCTCGCTGCCTCCGCTGCGGCGCCTGGCGCTGGTCGCCGTTCCTGGGGCTCTCGCTCTCGCAATCGGAGGCGCGGGCGTGTACGGGCTCGTTCACTCAGGCACATCGGCGAAGCAGTCGCTTGCCGTGGCGCATCCAGGCGCCGGAGCAGCGGGCGCGGGTGAGGGACAGCCACAGGCGCAGCGAGGCGTCCGGCCGCTACAAAAGTCGGCTGTCCCGCGGTCGGCGTTCGGGGCACCGCTTCCGAACACGAAAAATCGCCTACAGCAATACGGCGCCTTCCTGCACCTCCAGGTGAAGAACGTGAACGCGCTCTCCGACGCGACGAAGCGGGCGATGCGGTTCGCGCGCCTCGTCGGCGGCTACGTCGCCTACGTGCGCTACACCACGCCCGCTCACGGCCGCGGGACCGCCTCGCTGATCGTCCGCGTACCCGTCGACCGGGTACAGGACGCGATTGAGGAGTACTCGGACCTGGGCACGATCCTCTCGCAGAAGGTCACGGTCCTCGACGTGACGAAGGCTGTCGACGAACAGGCGCGGGAGATCGCCCGGCTGAAGGCTCAGATCGCGCAGATCGAGGTCGGCGGAGTGACTCCCCGGGAGCTGCCCCGGCTGGCCGAGTTGAAGGCCCGGCTCGACTACCTGACCAAGCGCAGGGCCGCGACGGTTCGCCGTGCGCAGTTCGCGCGCGTCGCGCTCGAGCTGACGACGAAGCCCAAAGAGGCCGCAACTTCGGCGAGCCGCTTCGACCGGACGATCGACGATGCAGGAAGCGTCCTCCTGCGGGAGGCTGAGATTCTGGTCTACGCGCTGATCGTCGTCGGCCCGCTGCTGCTGCTCGGCGCGGCCTTCATTGCTGCCGGCCGCCTACGAGACCGGCGTCTCTTCGAACGTAGCTGACGCACCAGGGCTCTTCTAGAACGCGATCCAGCCGGGGAGCTTGCCTCTCCGCCCCACGGCCGCATAGCCAACCTGGTAGGCGACGCCGTTCAGATGGCCGCTCGTCACGATGAGAACGATCCGCTTCCGTTCGTTTGCGCTGCGGAACAATGTGGAGAGGATCACTCCTTGGCCCGGGCGGAATCGCTTGCCGACGACGCGCCGACCTCTCTGCCCGCCGACGACGAGCACGACCCGCGGGCGCGGCCCATTCCCGTGGGGCACAGCGATCACCACGCCGCGAGAGCTAGGCGGAACACGTACCGGCACGTATTGCGTTGAGAGGCCGTAGATGGTCCGGATCGCGGTCGCGCGCGGTGTGGTGGACGATCTGAGCGAGTAGGCGCCACCGACCGGCAGTCCGCGCCGGTACAGGTTGAGCGAGAACGCCGCGAAGACGTCATTGAGCGCGCCGGCGCGGCTGTTTCTGAGTGCGCGGTCGAGTTGCGCCACGCCCACCCGAGACGGCTTCCCTCGCCGGTCGGCTGCCTCGAGCAGCGCGAAGTAGCGTGGCAGGACTTCTGGATTCAACCGGACCAGGTACTGCCACCACCAGGCGCCGCCGTAGCAGTGAGCGCAGCCGAATCGTTCGTCGTAGAGCGGAAGCCATGGCTGGCTCAGCCAGGCGTCGAGGTAGTTGTCCATCGCGACGTCCTCTAGCTGTGGGAAAACGAGCATCGAGAGGGCGGTGGCGCTGCCCTCGGCGGCCCACAACGGCAGTCGTCCGCTCGTCACGTAGGAAAACTGAATGACGTGGAAGAGCTCGTGTGCGACCGTGATCTGGAGGCTCCCGAGCGTCCGCTGCCTGGGATCGAGCCGGGGAGAGACCAGCACGAACGTGCCCCCCTCGGCGGTCTCGGGGAAGGTGAGTCCGAAAACGCCGGCCGGCAGGTTGTCGATGTAGATGTCCGGCTTCGAGTCTGGTCCGGCAGCATCCGCGAGAGGCAGCTTGAACCCGTGGCGCTGGTAGTAGAGGAGTGCTGTGTCGGCTGCGGAGCCAACCTGCTCGACGTAGTCGGGGTAACCGCTCTCGTCATCGTCGTTGAGCGGCGGCGCCGCGGGGCCGGTCGTGACGTAGTGGACAATGGCGCGAACGCCGACGTACGGCGCTGCCTCCACCGCGGAGTACGCGTACTCCCCTCCGGTCGTCGGTCGAGCGGCTTTTGCCGGGTCCGCCGCCAGGGCGGAATGTGCTCCTATGGCGAGTGTGAGCAATCCGGCGACCGCGAGGACAAGGAAACGGGCCACCACAGACATGCGTTGAGAGTGTCGGCACGCCTCCGCCGGGGGGCGTCCCTCGAATGAGTGACCCCGGTCGAGCGACCTAACCCGTTGGGGCGGCGCCGGCAACGCGGAGCTCGGGCTACGGAGCGGGGAGCGCGCGCGCGAGCGCGGCTCCTGCGCCCAGAACGAGCGCGTCTCGGCCGACGGGGGCCGCTAGCTGAACAGAAGCGGGCAGGCCGTCCTCCGCGGGGCCGCAAGGCAGGGCCAACGCCGGCCAGCCCGTCAGGTTGAAGAGGGCCGTCAGCTTCGTCAGCACGGTGCGTGAGCCGTGGCCGAGCAACGGCGCCACGCAAGGAAGCGTCGGCGTCACGAGGAGGTCGAAGCCCTCGAGCAGCTGGGGAACCTCGTCGTGGAGGCGTTCTCGCAGCCGCCGCGCCGCCTCGACCTCGGATTCCGGCAGCTCGTTGGCCGCCTCGAGCGACCGTCGCACATCGTCCCCGTAGTCCTCGGCGCGCTCCGGGTAGAGGCCCGCGTGGGATTCGAGGACCTCTCGCCGGAAGGCGGCACCCCACTGCTCGCGGTCGGGAACGCTCAAGTCGACCTCGCGCCGGTTCGGGAACTTCTCGGCCGCCTCCTCGACGCGGGCGCGGACGAGAGGATCGGCTTCACCGAGCCAAGCGACGGCGACGCGCAGCTCCGAGAGCTCGACGTCGATCCGCTCGAAGCCGGGAACGAGCGCTTCCATCATCCGGTCGCATTCGGCGACGTCCGTCGCCATTGGGCCCGCGTGGTCGAAGCTCGGCGCCAGCGGGAAGCAGCCGTCGATCGGGACGAGCCCGAAGCTCGGCTTGAAGCCGACGACCCCGCAGCAGGCAGCCGGGATCCGGATTGAGCCCGCCGAATCCGAGCCGAGCGCCGCGTCGGCCAGGCCGGCTGCGAGCGCCGCGGCGGAACCGCCGCTCGAGCCGCCCGCGATGCGGCCCTCGGCGCGGGGGTTCGGCACGGTCCCGTAGTGCGGGTTCTCCGACGTGACGCCGTAGGCGAACTCGTGCAGGTTGGCCTTGCCGACGTTCGCGTAACCGGCGGCTTCCAGGAGGTGCACCGACTCCGCCGTCTCGGCCGGCACGTGGTCGGCGAAGATCGCCGATCCGTACGTCGTCCGCAGTCCGGCCGTGTCGAACAGGTCCTTGACGGCCAGGCGACACCCAGGTGGAGGCGACTCCACCTGGGTGATGAAAATCGAATCAGTCGAGGGCGAGATAGACGTACGCGACGAGGATGGTGGCCCCGAAGAGGAGCAGGACGAAGCCGAAGAGGGCGAGGCCGAAGATCATGTTCCGGCGGGCGAGCTCCGCATCGGGATCGGCCGGCTCGTGCATGGTCTGCGGCATCGCCGGCTCCGGGAGTCGCTCGGTCACAGGGCGGCGTCCATGGCCATCGCTGCGAAGAGTAGGGCCAGGTAGAGGAGCGAGAAGTGGAAGAGCAGCGCGGCGCGGCGCGGGGTCGGCTCGCGACGCAGGCCGAGCGCGAGCAGGAAGAAGACGGCGCCGAGCGCGAGAGCGGCGACGAGGTACGGCAGCCCGAGCGTCCCCCAGAGGAAGGGCGAGGCCGTGACGGCCACGAGCACAGCGCTGTAGAGGGCGATCTGCTTGGTCGTCTCCCGTTCGCCACGCACGACCGGCAGCATCGGCACGCCTGCCGCCTCGTAGTCCCGCCGGATCAGCAGGGCCAGCGCCCAGAAATGAGGCGGCGTCCAGAAGAAGACGATCGCGAACAACAGCAGCGCCGCGATGGTCAGGTTCCCGGTCGCGGCGGCCCAGCCGACGAGCGGCGGCACGGCACCCGCCGCGCCGCCGATAACGATGTTCTGTGGCGTCGCGCGCTTCAGCCAGCGCGTGTAGACGAAGACGTAGAAGAGGTTGCCGGCGAGTGCGAGCAGAGCGGCCAGCACGTTGACGAGGCTTGCGAGCAGCACGAACGAGAGCGCGGAGAGGGCGAGCCCGAACTCGAGCGCGCGGGTCGGTGTCACGCGTTCGGCTGCGACAGGCCGTCCGTCCGTGCGGCGCATGTGCCGGTCGAGATCGCGGTCGAGGACGTGATTGAGGGCGCTCGCGCCGCCGCAAGCGAGGGCGAGCCCGGTCATGGTCTCAGCAAAGAGCCAGATGGAAGGGAAGCCGCGAGCGCCCACGATCATCCCGCAGGCGCCGGTCAGCAGTAACAGGCTCATGATTCGCGGTTTGGTCAGCGTCACGTAGTCGCGCCACGGAGCGGCGGGCACCGCTTCGCCCCGAAAGGTCGACGCGGTCGCCACCAGCGCCGCTGCCAGGGCTAGCGCAGCGAGGGCGATGTGCAGCGGTCTTCCGGTGGCGAGTGCGGCAACGAGGAAGAGCGCGAGTGCGGCGACGGAGGGCGCCAGCAAACGGCGGTGGGCGACCAAGGCGGCGGCCACCAGCGCGGCGAGCGGGGGGACTGCGAGCGCCGCGAGCGCGCGGTGCGCAGTGTGGAGCGAGAGCGCTCCCGAGACAACGGCCAGCGCTGCCGCGGCGGACGCGCCGACGGCGATCAGTCGTAGCCAGGGACCGGGTCGGATCTCAGGCACGGGCCGCACCTTCCTGCAGCCGGCGGCGCAGATCACGCAAAGGCCGCGCGCTCGTCACGTAGGGGACCTTGTCGAAGTTGTGCGGCGGCGGCGGCGAGCTCGTGTACCACTCGAGCGTGTCGGCGACCCAGGGGTCGTGTCCCGCACGCCGACCGACGCGAGCCGTCCTGATCACGTTGATCAGGAACGCCAGCGTTCCGAGCGCCATCACGAAAGCGCCGATCGTCGAGACCAGGTTCCAGGCCGCCCACCAGCCGTGGTGGTTGTACGTCCAGACCCGGCGGGGCATGCCGAGTAGCCCCAGGAAGTGCTGGGGGAAGAAGGTCAGGTTGATCCCGACGAAGTAGAGCCAGAAGTTGATCTTCCCCAGCCGCTCGTCGAGGAAGCGGCCGAAGATCTTCGGCCACCAGTAGTAGAAAGCCGCGAAGAGCGCGAAGGCGGAGCCGCCGAAGAGCACGTAGTGCATGTGAGCGACGACGAAGTACGTATCCGTCACCTGCCAGTCGAACGGGAACGCCGCCAGGAAGATCCCGGAGAGGCCGCCGATCGTGAAGACCCCGACGGCACCCAGCGCGAACAGCATCGCCGTGTCGAGGATCACGTTGCCCCGCCAGGTCGTGGCGATCCAGTTGAAGATCTTGATCCCGGTCGGGACGGCGATCGTTACCGACGAGAGCATGAAGAAGATGTTGAGCGCATTGGGCATCCCGACCGAGAACATGTGGTGGGCCCAGACGAGCATCGAGTAGAAGCCGATCGCGACGGTTGAGAAGGCGATCGCCTTGTAGCCGAAGATCGGCTTGCGCGAGAAGACGGGGATCACCTCGGAGAGGATCCCGAAGGCGGGCAAAACCATGATGTACACCTCAGGGTGCCCGAAGAACCAGAACATGTGCTGGTAGAGGACCGCGCTCCCGCCTTCACTCGGTAAGAAGAAGTGGGTGCCCGCGTTGCGGTCGAGCAGGAGCAGCGTCAGCGCGCCCGCGAGCTCCGTGAGCGCGATCAGGATCAGGATCGCGTAGACCTCGATCGACCAGACGAAGAGGGGCAGGCGCATCCAGCCCATGCCGGGGGCCCGCATGTTGTGGATCGTGACGATGAAGTTGATCGCACCGAGGATCGACGAGATCGTGGTCAGGTGGATCGCCAGGATCCAGAGGTCTTGTCCCTTCCCCGGCTCGAACGCGTGCTCGGAGAGCGGCGGGTACGAATACCAGCCTGCACGCGCCGCGCCTCCGCCCGAGAACCAGCTGGCGTAGAGGACGATTCCGCCGAGCAGGAAGAACCAGTAGGAGAGCGCGTTCAGCCGCGGGAAGGCCATGTCCCGGGCGCCGATCATCAACGGCACGAGGAAGTTCGCGAGCCCGGCGAAGACCGGCACGACGACGAGGAAGATCATCGTCGTTCCGTGCATCGTGAACAGCTGGTCGTAGTGGTCGCGCGTGAAGACGTGCTCGTTCGGCCGGGCGAGCTGCGAGCGCATCAGGAGCGCGATGATTCCCCCCGCCATGAAGAAGACGAGGCTCGTGAGGATGTACATGATCCCGATCCGCTTGTGGTCGACCGTCGCCAGCCAGCTGGAGTAGCGGCCGCGTGAGACGATCGTCGCCGCGGGAGCGGGCGTGACCCTAACCGCCACTGCCGCTCCCTGCGAAGCGCTTGACGTAGGCGAGCAGGGCGTTCATCTGCCGCGTGTTCCAGCCCCGGCCGACGGCGGGCATCTTGATGCCGCCGTTTCGAAGCAGCGTCTTGATCGCGTCGGGCTGGCCGAAGATCGGGTTCCCGCGCAGGTCCGGGCCGTAGCCGCCTTGTCCCTGAAAGCCGTGGCAGGTCGCGCAGACGCCTTGGAACGTCATCTTGCCGAGGTCCGAGGTGCCGCTCCCCTGCGCTTGCGCCTCCTTGTCGTACCAGGACTGGAAGTCGGTACTCGGTAGAGCCTCGACCGTGGCGACCATATGCGGGTGCTCGTACCCGCAGAACTCGCCGCACTGGCCCTTGAAGGTTCCGGTTCGGTCGGCGCTGAACTTGAGCGTGTTCGTCTTGCCCGGGATTGCGTCGAGCTTCCCTTGCAGTGACGGGATCCACCAGCTGTGGTCGACGTCCTCCGAGCTGATCACGAGCTTCACGTCGCGATCAGCCGGGATCCGCATCCGCTCGACCTGGATGACGCCGTTCGGGTAGACGAAGTTCCAATAGAACTGGCGGCCCTCGACCTTGACCGTCAGCTCCTGGTCGGCGGCCCGGGCGGAGTCGAAGCTGTTGATCCCGGGCAGCTTCACGAGCACGAAGGCGACGATCGCGGCCAGGATCACGACCGGGATCGCAGTCCAAATCAGCTCGAGGCGTGTGGCGCCGTGGATCTGCGGGCCTTCGAGCGTCCGGGAGCGGCCGCGGTTGCGGAAGCGGATCACGAACAGGATCAGGGCTCCCTCGACGAGGATGAAGATCGCGCCGGTGATCGCGATCAGGAGCCAGTAGATGTCCTCGATCCGGCCCGCCTGCGGCGAATCGGGGCCGCGTGGCGAAAGGCCGGCCGGGTCGCCCGCGAAGGCCGCGTGTGCGAGAACGAGCCCGAGGAGGGCGACGACGACGAGGGCTCCGGCTCTCCTCCTCAACGATACGTGTCTAGTTTCGCCGTC
>Ga0307277_10000669_pt1 | contig 13023 bp, 12 predicted proteins | sample ER_DNA_116_FD_194473 | JGI IMG/M metagenome (GOLD analysis project Ga0307277, IMG submission 194473) | Bulk soil microbial communities from the East River watershed near Crested Butte, Colorado, United States - ER_DNA_116 | ecosystem: Environmental > Terrestrial > Soil > Floodplain | place...
CGAGCGCTTCCTTCTTGGCCTGGGCGGTGCCGGCGGTACCGGAGATGATGGCGCCCGCATGGCCCATGGTCTTGCCGGGGGGCGCGGTGAAGCCGGCGATGTAGGCGATCACCGGCTTCGTCATGCGGGCCTCGATGAACTCGGCCGCCTTCTCCTCCTCGGCCCCGCCGATCTCGCCGACCATGACGACGTACTCGGTCTCCTCGTCGCTCTCGAAGCGCTCGAGGACGTCCAAAAAGGACGACCCGACCACGGGGTCCCCCCCAATTCCGACGATAGTGGACTGGCCGATACCGAGTTGCGTCAGCTCGTGCCCGATCTGGTACGTGAGCGTGCCGGACCTCGACACGAGCCCAACGTTGCCCTCGCGAAAGATCTCCGCGGGGATGATCCCCACGTTCGCCTTCCCGGGCGAAAGGATGCCGGGGCAGTTCGGCCCCACGAGAATGATCCCCAGCGGACGTACGTAGTTGTAGACCCGCAGCATGTCGTGGGCCGGGATCCCCTCCGTGATGCAGATGACGGTCCCGATCCCGGCGTCCACAGCCTCGTAGATCGCATCTGCGGCGAAGCGGGCGGGCACGAAGACCATGGCCGCATTGGGGCTCGTCTCGGCCGCGGCGTCGCGAACCGAGTCGAAGACCGGGATCCCCTCTACGTCCGCACCGCCCTTCCCCGGAGTCACGCCCGCGACGACGTTCGTCCCGTACGCCTTGTTCCGCGTCGCGTGGAACGAGCCCTCGCGGCCCGTGATGCCCTGGACGACAAGGCGCGTCTCGGAGTCGACGATGATCGCCATCTAGCGCTTTCGCCCCTTCAGCGCGATCCGGTCGATACGAAGCCTGCCGTCCTCGACCCGGTCGGCAACGAGCACCCGGATGCGCTCCGCGTCAGCTTCCGTAGTTCCGGTTCGCTCGAGCCACGGTTCGAGCTCGATGCGGCGCTCGCCCACGCGTTCGTCCTCGAGCTCCAGCCCGGTCTCCGCCAAGAGCTTCCGCCACTCGTCAGCGGAATAGTTCCGCACGTGAGAGGGGTCGCGGAGGTGGTTCGCCTCCTCGTCCTTTCCACTGATCCACAGGTTGTCGACGATCAGGAGGAGCTCACTCGCGACCCGCGCCATTTCAGCGGTCGCGGCTTCCACGTCCTCGAAGTGATGCGCCGCCAGCCGACACGTGACGACCTCGAAGCTCGCGTCGGCGAAGGGAAGCTGTTCCGCAGGGCAGACGACGTCGGCTCGCATGCCCGGGGCCGGATCCGAGCTCACCACTTCGAGGCCGGCTTCGCGCAGGCGCCGCGCAACGTGTCCGCCGCCGGTGGCCACGTCGAGGGCAGTCCTGGCGCCGCCCGCCCAGTCCACGAGCAGCTCGAGGTCCCAGCCCTCGCTGTGCTCGCGGCTCTGGCGATACGCCTCGGCTCGCTCGTCCCACACGCTCATCGCGACCTCGCGAGCTCGACGACGCGCTCCGCGGCCGAGAGCATCGTTTCCTCCACGTAGAGATTGGGCGGCGCCGCATTCGCCAGCATGGCGCGGCCCTCCTCCGCGTTCGTCCCGTCGAGCCGGACCACGATCGGAAGCTCGATCGTCAGCCGGTCGAGCGCCTCGAGGATCCCGCGGGCGACCTCGTCGCCGCGGGTGATGCCTCCGAAGATGTTGAAGAGGATTCCTTCCACCTGAGGGTCGGCAGTGATGACCTCGAGCGCGTCCACGACCCCCTGGGCGTCTCCACCGCCTCCGAGGTCGCAGAAGTTCGCCGGACGGCCGCCGACCTGGGCGATGACGTCGAGCGTCGACATCACGAGCCCGGCGCCGTTTCCGAGGATCCCGATCTCACCGTCGAGCTTGACGTAGGTGACTCCCTTCTCGCGGGCGAGGCGCTCATGAGGATCTCCCGCCTCGACGTCGCGCATCTCTGCGATGTCCGGGTGGCGGAAGAGCGCGTTGTCGTCGACCGTGAACTTCGAGTCCAGCGCTTTCACCTCGCCGTCCGGCGTCACGATCAGCGGATTGATCTCGCAGAGCATCGCGTCGGAGCCGACAAAGGCGTCGTAGAGCCGGGCGACCAGGGCGATCACCTGCTTCTGCTCGTCGGGGTCGGTGACGCCCGCCGTGAAGCAGAGCCAGCGCGCCTGATACGGCTGGAAGCCGACGAGCGGATCGACGTGGAGCTTGGCGAGAGCCTCCGGCGAGCGCTCGGCCACCTCCTCGATGTCGACCCCGCCCTCGGTGGTCAGCATGAAGAGAGGCTTCTTCTCGCCGCGGTCGAAAGTGACCGAGAGGTAGTACTCCTTCGCGATCTCGGAGGCTTTCTCGATCCAGACCGTGCGCACCTCATGGCCGCGGATATCCATGCCGAGAATCGCGTCCGCCTCCTTCGCCGCCTCCTCCGGTGAGCCGGCGAGCTTGATCCCACCGGCCTTGCCGCGACCGCCGGTCAGGACCTGCGCCTTGACGACCACCTGGCCTCCGAGCTCCTCCGCGCCCGCCCGGGCCTCGTCCGCGGATGTGGCGAGCTTCCCGTCGGAGACGGGGATGCCGAAGCGGGCGAAAAGCTGCTTGCCCTGATACTCGTAGAGGTCCATCGGGGCGGCGGCGAGTCTATCCGCTGGCGAGTTCATTTCCGGAGCCCAACGGGCATACACGCTCACGCTGTAGCCTTGCCCGGCACCCAGTCGAGAGGAGTGAGATGACGAGCTTCCAGGACGACGACATCGACACGAGCAGCGAGTCCGAGGACGAGGGCGAGACGGCGTCCGATTCGGACGACATGGACAGCACGGATCAGGACTCCGACGACGCCGACTCGGACAGCTCCGACGCGGACGCCGACTCGACAGATCCGAGCTAGGTGGCCCGGCCGACAACGCCCACCGGGTTCGGGTCGGGCTGCAAAGCGTCGCCAGGCGGCGTCCTCGGTCACCCGCGTACCTAGAGTCGGTACGCGGGTTCCCTGCGTCCTTGCCTGACTCGCTTTTCACCCGCCCGAGCGACGGCAGCGTCGCCGGCCGAACCACCGGTTCCAGCGCTCTCGAGCGCTCGATCGACCCCGTCTCGACCGAGGAGTTCCTCGACGAGTACTGGGAAAGGAGGCCGCTCGTCGTCGCGCGCGCGAAGGAAGGTCGATTCGACGACCTCCTTTCGATCGGGGACGTCGAGCGGCTTCTCTGCTCCGGCGGCCTGCGCACTCCCGGGTTCCGCCTGGTCAAAGCAGGCGAGCGGCTCGACGCCTCCTCGTACACACGGAACATTCCCTGGCGCCCGGCCCGGTTCACCGGGATGGCGGAGATCGGACGGGTGCTCGCGGAGTTCGAAGCGGGCGCCACGCTCGTCCTCCAGGGTCTTCATCACACCTGTCCGCCGCTGGCGGAGTTCTGCCGTTACCTCGAGATCGAGCTCGGCCATCCCGTGCAGGCAAACGCATATTTCACACCTCGAGACGCCCAGGGACTGCCCGTCCACCACGATACGCACGACGTCTTCTCGCTCCAGGTGGCCGGCGAAAAGCGCTGGCTCGTGTACGAGCCGGCGCTCGAGCTGCCGCTGAAGGATCAGAAGTACGGCCCGGAGCTCGGAGAGCCCGGAGAGCCCGTCCATGACGTCACGCTGCGGGCCGGTGACACGCTCTATCTTCCTCGCGGCTGGCTGCACCAGGCGATGACGTCGTCGACGGACTCGCTGCACATCACCGTGGGCGTGAACGTCTATACGTGGCTCGATGCGTTCAAGGCAGCGCTCGGCGACTGCGAGGACGACGTCCAGTTTCGCCGCTCGCCCGACGGGGACGCCGAGGAGCTCCTCGAAGCCCTCGGCGCACGGCTCGCTCCGGACGAGGTGTCCGCCCGACAGCGGAGGAAGCTCGTCTCCACCCGCCGACCGCTGCTACCCGATCAGTTGACGCAACTGCGGCTGCTCGAGGGCCTGACCCTCGAGACTCTGCTCGAGCGGCGACCGACGGTCCTCTTCGACCTGGACGGCTCGTCGCTCGTGTTCGAGGGGAAAACGGTCGCGCTGCCGGCCGTCGCCCGGGAGGACCTCGAGTTCATCGCCTCGGCGGACGAGGCGTTCACCGCGGACGAGCTCCCCGGCGACCTGGACGACGAGACGCGACTCGTGCTCGTGCGCAGGCTCGTCCGCGAGGGGTTTCTGCGGCTCAGAGAATCCGCGTCGAGTAGCGGCGCGGCCGCTGAGGAGTAGCCGAGCCGCAGGTCATGAAGACGGGCTCGTCGGCGAGCTCGACCTCCACATCGACCTTGCGCACGGCGCCTTTCGCGCTCAGCGTCACGCGCCGGGCCTCCCCCCGCTTCTCGACCTTCCTGAGCGACACCTCGTCGATGCCCGTGAGCCCCTCCGCCTCGCGAACGGCGAGCTCGGCGGCCTGCACCGCGAACGTGTATGCCGAACGGCCGCGATAGCGATCGAGGTAGAGCTTGCGGTCGAAATACCCGTCGAGCAGTGGATCCAGGTCTTCGTCGCCGACCCGGCCGAAATAGAGGCCCTCGGGGAGCACCACGAGATTGCCCGCGAAGCGGTCGCCGCCGATGTGCGTCGACTGCCACACCCACGCTGGATCGATCTTTCCCTTCAGCTCGTCGTAGAGGGGTCGCCCGTACTTCGCGCAGCAGCGGTCTCGCTTCCCGTGGGTGCACACGATCATGAGCGGGTGCTCCACCGGCACGCCGGGCGTCTCGCCGCCCACGAGGGCGTCGGCAAAGTCGTATTCGAGCAGGTCGTCGTGGTGCTCGAACTCGAGCGAGTAGAGGCGCTCCTCGCCCGGTCGCGAGCTGCCCAGGTACAACATGCGGCGAGTCTTCCCTCGCCGGGGCGGCTGCTTGATGAACAGGAGCCGCGAATGGCCGAGCCTCGAGAGCTGCTCGCGCAGATGTCCCTTGAGCGCTTCCGAGAGGAGGCTTCCGGCAAGGACATCGCGGTCCCAGAGGCCCCGGTATTCGACGAGGAGCCAGCGGTCGACGCGGCTCGCGGTCGCCCCTAGGTGCTCGCCGGCCGCCTCCGCGACGTCGGCGCAAAGAGCCCGTTTCACGCTCACAGCCACGTCCATAGGCTACCGCCTCCTGTGAGGCGGACCTTACATGGCACCTCCGGCGGCACAGCCGTCCTTTCGCCAAACCCTCCTACCTAGTCGGGATCCTCCTCGTCGCCCTCCTGCGTGACCACGCAGATGACTTGCCCGGTCGCGACCGGCTCGCCCGCGGAAATCGAGAGCTCGCCCACCGTGCCGTGCCGGTGGGCAGTGATCTCGTTCTCCATCTTCATCGCCTCGACGATGCAGATCACCTGGCCCGCGGAAACATCGTCTCCCTCCGCGACCTCCACGGCGAGGACGCTGCCTTGCATCGGGCTCACGACCGCCTCCTTGGCGGCCGCGTGCTGCCCGCCGCCGCCTTCGCGCTTCCGGCGGCGCCGGGCGAGCTCCGCGTGCGGCGGCTCTGGCTGGAGGAGCTTGACGTCGTAGCGGCGACCGTCCAGCTCGAGCTCGACGAGGTGCTCGCGCAGACGTCCATCCGAGGCCCGCGCTACCTTTGTTGTCCGATGAGACAACTGTTTCGACTCCTCGGCAAGCTCCTTCGACTCCACCAGGCCGTGGCACGTCGTCGCTTCGACGAAGCAGGGATGTCGGAGCAGCGCCCGATGAAAGCCCGCGAGAGTCGTCACGCCCTCGACTACGAGCTCGTCCAGGGCCCTGAGCATGCGCAGTCGAGCCCGGTCGCGATCGACGTCCCAGACGCACAGCTTTGCGATCAGCGGGTCGTAGAGGCCGACGACCTCGGAGCCTACGGTGACGCCGGAGTCGATCCGCACGCCGGGGCCGCCCGGCTCTCGATAGGCAATGATCACCCCCGGGGACGGGAGAAATCCGCTCGCGGGGTCCTCGGCATTGATCCGGCATTCGATCGCGTGGCCGCTGAAGCGAAGCTCCTCCTGGCGCACGCTCGTGGGCTCGCCTGCGGCGACCGCCACCTGCTCGCGCACGAGGTCGACGCCCGTGACGAGCTCGGTGATCGTGTGCTCGACCTGGATGCGCGTGTTCATCTCCAGGAACCAGTAGTTGCCCTCCTGGTCCAGGAGGCCCTCGATCGTCCCGGCGCTGCGATAGCCGACCGCGCGCGCAGCGTCGACCGCGATCGCGCCGATGCGCTCACGGAGCTCGGGGCCCACCGCAGGCGAGGGAGTCTCCTCGACGATCTTCTGGTGCCGGCGCTGAATCGTGCAGTCGCGCTCGCCGAGGTGCACGACGTTGCCGTGGTCGTCGGCGAGCACCTGCACCTCGACGTGACGCGGATCCTCGATGAACTTCTCGACGTACACAGTCGGGTCGGAGAAGTACGACTCGCCCTCACGTTGGGCGGAGGCGAATGCGCGCTCAGCCTCCTCAGCACCGGCAACGACCTTGAGCCCCTTTCCCCCACCCCCCGCGGAGGCCTTGATCGCGACGGGCCAGCCGTACTCGTCACCCAGCCGAGCGACCTCGTCCGCCGAAGCGACGGGCTCGGTCGTCCCCGGGATGATGGGCACGCCCGCCTCCGCCATGCGCTCGCGTGCGGCGATCTTCGAGCCCATGAGCTCGATCGCTTCGGCCGGAGGGCCGATCCAGACGAGCCCGGCGTCGACGACTGCGCGCGCGAAGGAGGCGTTCTCGGCCAGGAATCCGTAGCCGGGATGGATGGCTGCCGCGCCCGCCTTAGCCGCGGCCTCGAGAACCCGCTCCTGGTTCAGGTAGCTCTCGGCCGCGGGGCCCGGGCCGAGGAGATACCCCTCGTCGGCGAGAGAGACGTGCAGCGAGGCTCGGTCGGCTTCCGAGTAGACGGCGACGGTTCCGATCCCGAGCTCGCGCAGCGTTCGGAAGATCCGGACGGCGATCTCGCCTCGATTGGCAACCAGGACTTTCGGAAAGAGCGGCACGGCCGCGCCTATTCTTCCCTGACGTGCACCTCTCGGACCAGCTCACGGTCGCGCGCGCGCTCGCCGTGCCAGTGGTCATCGTGCTCTTCGCCTGGGACTTCCCCGGCCACGATTACTGGGCGACGGCGGTTTTCGCCTTGGCGATGGCGACCGACTGGCTGGATGGGTGGTACGCGCGCCGGACCGGGCGCTCGTCCAACCTGGGGCGGCTGCTCGATCCCGTGGCGGACAAGCTCCTCGTCATGGCGACCTTCATCATGCTCGTGGGGCCGGTCCTGCCCGGGTGGATGGTCGCCGCCATCGTTGCGCGGGAATTTCTCCTCACCGGCCTCAGGCTCGCCGCCCTCGAGCGCGGCGTCGTGATCGGGGCGCGGGACCTCGGCAAGCTGAAGACGAGCCTCCAGGCTGTCGCGGCCGGGCTCGCCGGGCTCGCGGCCGGAGGCGCGATCCCGCACGACGTCGCCTGGTGGGCGACGTTCGTGGCGCTCCTCTTCACCTGGATCTCGGGGCTCGACTACTTCCTGAGCGCCCCGCGTCTGTTCCGTGGGCAGCAGCCTGCGTAGCTTTCGCGCCGACGACCGCTCGGCGGTCCTCGAGCTCTCGCGCCACGCGCTCCAGCAGCCGGCCGAGCAGGTGGGCAACCCGCTCTGGAACACGCGCGAAGAGCTGGAGAGCGAGCTGGCCGACTGGGAGGTCGATCCGGCGGAGACGCTCCTGGTCGAGGAAGAGGACGACAGGGTGATCGCTTTCGGGGGGGTCGAGATCTCGCCGGGTTGGGAGCACGCGGACCTCTTCGGCCCGCTCGTCGCGGCCGAGTACCGAGGCCAGAAGCGCGGGACGGTCATGCTCGAGGCCTCCATCGAACGCGCGGAGGACCGCGGCGCCGAACGGCTCGTGGCGGCGGTCGGGACGAGGAACCTGAACGGGAGGATCCTGCTCGAGCGGGCGGGCTTCCAGCAACTCGAGGCGGCGAGCGCCATCTTCCGCATCACACGCGACGATCATCGCCCGGTCGACCCAGGACCGCACGGAGTCACGGTCCGTCGCGGCGCATCCAGCGATCTCGACACGGCCTTGCACCTCTACCGCGAGTGCTTCCCCGGCGGCAAGTTCCCCGACAGCGCGTGGCGCGCGGGGCTCGAGGCGGGCACCGTCTACCTCGCGGAGAGCGAAGGCGAAGCCCTCGCGGTCGTCGACATCGATCCCAGCGACCGCTGGCTCTACCACCTCGGAGTGATCGAGAGCGAGCGCTCGCACGGCGTCGGCAGCTACATCCTCAGCCGGGCGCTCGTCGACTACTGGGAGAACCATTCCGACGAGTCCCTCGGCCTCTCCGTCCGCGCCGACAATCTTCCTGCGCTCCGGCTCTACCGCCGGCAGGGGTTTGCTCCTGTGCTCGTCGTCGAGTCCTTCGAGCTGCCTCTCTGACGACCGTGCTCCTGGCGATCGACCAGGGCACCACGGGGACGACCTGCCTCGTCGTCGACAAGGAGCTGCAGCCGCGCGGACGCGGCTACCGGGAGGTGCCGCAGCACTTCCCGCGCCCCGGCTGGGTGGAGCACGAGCCCGAGGAGCTCTGGGAGTCCGTGGTCGGTGCGGCCGAAGACGCCCTCGCGGCGGCCGGCATCGCGGCCGGCGAGCTCTCCGCGCTCGGGATCACGAACCAGCGTGAGACGACGGTGGTGTGGGACCGCCTCACGGGGAAGCCCGTGCACCGCGCGATCGTCTGGCAAGACCGGCGCACGGCCGAGCGGTGCAAGGAGCTGCCGCGAGACCTGATCCGCGACCGCACCGGGCTTCTCCCGGACCCCTATTTCTCGGCCACGAAGCTGGAATGGATCCTGTCGGGGAGCGAGGCCGGGGATCTCGCCTTCGGAACGGTCGACTCCTGGCTCATCTGGAAGCTGACCCGAGGGCAATTGCACGCAACGGACGCCTCGAATGCCGCGCGCACCCTGCTCTTGAATCTCGAGACGTTGGACTGGGATCCCGACCTGCTCGACCTCTTCGGCGTCCCCCCTTCCGTCCTGCCCACCCTCGTGCCCTCGAGCGCCGTCATCGGGGAAGCAGACTTCCTCGGCGCGACCGTTCCGATCGCAGGAGTGGCCGGCGACCAGCAGGCGGCGCTCTTCGGGCAGGCCTGCTTCGAGGCCGGCCAGGCGAAGGTCACGTACGGAACGGGGAGCTTCGTCCTCGTCAACGCGGGCCGAGAGACCGGTGCTGCGCCCGAGGGGCTCGTCCGCACCGTCGCCTGGCGGCTGGAAGCGACACCCCCGGCCTACGCTCTCGAAGGCTCCGTGTTCGTCACCGGAGCAGCGCTGCAGTGGCTCCGTGACGGGCTCGGCATCCTCGAGAGCGCGTCCGAGACCGAGTCGCTCGCGTCCTCGCTGGAGGGCAACGACGGCGTTTACTTCGTGCCGGCTCTGACCGGGCTCGGCTCCCCGCACTGGATTCCGGAGGCCCGCGGCGTCATCTCCGGGCTGAGCCGCGGCACCACACGCGCCCACCTCGCACGCGCTGCGCTCGAGGCGATCGCGTTCCAGACGGCCGACGTGCTCGACGCCATGGCTCTCGACCTGGACGTCCTCCGCGCGGACGGGGGCGGAGCGGAGAACACCTTCCTGCTCCAGTTCCAGGCGGACATCGCGCGCGTGCCGGTCGAAGTCCCTGTGGAGAAGGAGACGACGGCGCTCGGGGCCGCCGCGCTCGCCGGCCTGGCGGTCGGGACCTGGTCGAGCCTCGAGGAGGTCGCCGCGGCCCGACAGGTGGAGACGCGCTACGAGCCGCGGCTGGAGGAGGCAGAGGCCGAGCGCCTGCTCGGCGAGTGGCGGCTGGCGGTCAGGCGAGCTCTTCTTCAGGACTAAGTGTCTCGCGAACCCCCTCGCGCCACCAGGCGCTGTAAGGGTCTTCGCGCTCGGAGAGAAGACGGGCAAGCGCCTCGGCGAGCGCCCTCCGGTCGCCTGGGGGCGGCTCGGGCACGATCTCGGGCTCCATCGAGGGAATGGAGACTAAAGGCTCCCCGCCGGTGACCGATAGCACTCGAGATGCGCCGGGGTCTCGTCCTCCTCGCGATTTTCTTCGCTCTCGCCGTCGCGCCCAGCGGGCAGGCGGCCTCGTGGGCGCGCCCGCAGATCCAGACCGTGGTCGCGAACGGCCTGATGGGCCCGAGCGTCGCCGAGTTCCGCCCGGGCCAGCCGGTCACGCGCGGGGACATCGGCCAGGCGATCGCCATCCTCACCGGCGAGCCGCAGGTGGTCGTCGATCCCAACCGCCCGCTCACGATGGCCCAGCTGAACAGGCGCCTCGTCACCTACCTCGAGCTCCGTAGTGCTGCGAACAGGTTCCGCCGCAAGGCAGAGGACGCCGGTCTCAACCCACCGTATCGCTTCGGCAACGAGGTGGTGGCACGCCTGCTGCAGCTTCGGATCAACCACCCCGCTGACCAGGACAACCTCGAGCTGCGGCCCAACGACGTCACGACGCGAGCAGAAGCGGCGTACTCCCTCGCGAGGATCCTCCAGCTCGACCAGTGGGACAAGGACTGGGTCAACTCGCTCGCGTCCTCCTTCGCGCCCCCCGCTTACACGTCATGGCAGACCCGAGTCCTCAAGCGCGCCGTGCATTTCACAGGGTTCCCCTACGTCTGGGGCGGCACCTGGGAGCATCAGCAGACCCTGTTCGGAGTGCCCGACCGCGGCGGCTTCGACTGCTCCGGGTTCGTCTGGCGCGTCTACAAGCTCGTTCCGTACGACGGCGGCGGCACTCTCTCGTCCGTGATCCAGGGCAGGACGACCTACCAGATGAGCGGCGAGGTGCCGAAGAGCGCCCGCATCTCCCGGAGCAACCTCAAGCCCGGAGACGTCCTCTTCTTCGGATCGAACGGCACGAATTCGAGGCCTTCACAGGTCGACCACACGGGGATCTACCTCGGCCACGGCTGGATGATCCACTCCTCCGGACAGGGCGTGACCGTCATCCCCTTCGCAAGCTGGTACGTCGATCGCTTCGCCTGGGGACGACGTCCGCTTCGCGAAGCCGGTCTCACCTAGGCTCACCTGGCCGCCAAGCGAGGTTTCAAGCGCTCTGAGCGAATCACCCCAAAGGGGGATGTAGCCATCCCCTGACCCGACTGATACTTCGGTCGTTCCTAGGTGTCCACACGGGAGAGGACCCACATGTTGCATTGGAAGGTAAAGCTCGTGCACGTTGCCGTCATCGCTGCTCTTCTGGCCGCTTTTCTGAGCGACCTGGAAGGGTGGGCGTGGTAAGACGGCGAACTGGTAGCGCATAACCGTGAACGTGAGTCCCGTTCGCTCCCTCGAGAGCGCAGCGGGTGAGGTGAAGCAGGCGCGCCTCGTCTCTCGAGAGACAGCGCGCCTCCTGCCAATCCTCGTACCCGTTGCTCTCGCGGGCTTCGCGCTGCTCGGCTTCGCGATCGTCTCCTTCGCGAAGTCGAATCCGAGCGCGGCCGTCCTCGGTGGAGTGCTCGCACTCCTCCTGGCGGCCACGTTCGTCGAGGCGCATCCGGTCCCGATCGAAGGCATCAGCTCGGAGGGGATCTCCCTCGCGGCGGTGTTCATCGTCGGGACGGGCGTGATCTACGGCTGGGCCCCGGCCGTGATCATGGGCTTCTTGACCAGAGCGCTGATCGAGCTCGTTCAGCGCCGGCCACTCATCCGGCTTTCCTACAACAGCGCGGTCTACGCGCTCGGAGGCGGCGCGGCGGGCGTCGCCAGCTCGCTCGGGGCGAACGAGGCGGGGGTCGCGTCGCTCCTCCTGCAGGTGCTGCTCGGTGCGGCGGCCTTCTATGCCGTCAACATTCCGCTGATCGCAGGAATCATCTCTCGCTGGGCCCGGGAGCCGTTCTTCCCGCTGCTCAAGCGCTCGATCTACTGGACGGCGGTGCCGTTCTCGATCATGGCCTCGGTGAGCCTCATGCTCGCCGTCCTCTGGGAGCGCTCGCCGCTCCTCGCGATTGCGCTCGTCGGCCCGCTCGTCGCCATCGCGCTCTACCAGCGTTCCGTCTACAGCGCGCTCAAGGCGATGCGGCTCGCGCTGACGGATCCGCTCACGGGCCTCGGAAACCACCGACATTTTCACGAGCGGCTGCAGCGAGACCTCGACAAGGCGCAGAGCGAAGGGTTCGCACTGACAGTCTGTCTGCTCGACATCGACGATTTCAAGCAGATCAACGACCGCTACGGCCATCCGGTCGGAGACCGCGTGCTCGCGCAGGTGGCGGCGCGACTGCGCCAGGGTGGCGAGGCGTTCCGGCTCGGCGGCGACGAGTTCGCGCTCCTCTTGCCGCGCCGCGACGAACACGAAGGACTGTCCATCGCCCAGTCCGTCATCGACCGCGTCGGGGAGTCGGAATGCGAGCACGGCGGCCTGGTCTCGATCTCCGCGGGAATCGCGACCTACCCGCAGCACGGCGTCGAGCGCTCCGAGCTCGTGCGCGTGGCCGACTCGGCTCTCTACCTGGCCAAGGAGCACGGCAAGGGACGGGTCAGGGTCTATCGCCCCGACCTGCTCGAGCTGGCCGAGCTTCGCCGCCTGGCGGAGGGGCCCGACCGGGCGGCCAGGTTGCGGGCGGCGGCCTCGCTCGCCCACGCGGTCGATGCCCGCGATGCCTACACGGGCTCCCACTCCTACATGGTGGGAGAGCTCTCCGCGCGGGTGGCCAAGCGCATGGGCCTCGAGCCCGAGCAGATCGAGCTGGCCCGCCTGGCCGGGAGCCTGCACGACCTGGGCAAGCTGGCCATCCCCGAGGAGATCCTGCGCAAGCCCGGCCCCCTGAACGAGGCCGAGCGGCTCGTGCTCGAGCGCCATCCCCAGATCGGCTTTCGCATGCTCGACTCCCTCGGCGTGGAGCCGGTCGCCTCCTGGGTGCTCCACCACCACGAGCGCTGGGACGGGGACGGCTACCCCGAGCGCCTGGGCGGGGAGCGCATTCCCCTCGGCTCGCGCATCCTGCTCGTGGCCGATGCCTACGACGCCATGACCACCGACCGCGTCTACCGCTCACGCCTCTCGCACGAGCGGGCGATGGCCGAGCTCGAGCGCTGCGCGGGCACGCAATTCGACCCCGACGTGGTGGCGGCGTTGGT
>Ga0307277_10000670_pt1 | contig 13013 bp, 8 predicted proteins | sample ER_DNA_116_FD_194473 | JGI IMG/M metagenome (GOLD analysis project Ga0307277, IMG submission 194473) | Bulk soil microbial communities from the East River watershed near Crested Butte, Colorado, United States - ER_DNA_116 | ecosystem: Environmental > Terrestrial > Soil > Floodplain | place: USA...
GCAGGCGCAGGCTCCCGCTCCGCTCGCAGCGCCAGGCCCAGATGCGAGTTGCGGGAGTCATCGTCGTCTCAGGTTAAGGACAGCGTCGGCCTAGGTCAAGCGCTCGTACTCGGCCGCGTAGGCCGGGGGAAGACTGTCGACGCCAGAGTCCGGAACGGGAGCCCCAGGCTCGATCCCGAGCGGGATCACCCCGGCCCAGACCGCGAGCTCGACGTCTGCATCGTCGTCGACGGGCGGGCCGCTGCGTATTTTTGCGGAGGCCTCGTCCAGCGGCAGCGCCAGGATCGTTGTGGCCTTGATCTCTGTGTCGCTGGGCCGGCGCGCGTCACTCCAGCGCCCCGGGACCACGTGCTCGACGACACGCTGCATGGCCCGGAGCTTCTCGTCACCGTCGGTGAGCTCGCGGGCGCGGCCGATAACGACCACCGAGCGGTAATTCATGGAGTGGTTGTAGACGGAGCGTGCGAGCACGAGCCCGTCGAGGAGCGTTACGGTCACGCAGATGTCGACGCCCTTCTTCGCCGCCCTGAGCATGCGGCTTCCCGGCGACCCATGGATGTACAGCGTGTCGCCGTCGCGGGCGTGAATTGTCGGGATCACGAACGGCCGACCCTCGACGACGAAGCCGAGATGACAGATCAGCGCCTCGTCGAGAATCGGATCGATGGTCGCCCGATCGTAGGCACCGCGCTCCGGGTGTCGCTTTACGGTCGTGTGTTGCGTCGGCACACCACAACCCTATTGGTACGCTCGGAACATGGCCCGCTCTGTGATCGTCTCTGCAGTTCGAACTCCGTTCGCCAAGCTCGGCGGGTCGCTCGTGCACAAGGAAGGCACTGAGCTCGGAGCGATCGTCATTCGCGCTGCGCTCGAGCGGGCCGGTGTCGAAAACGACGAAGTCGAATACGTGATCATGGGCCAGGTGCTCCAGGGAGGCGCCGGCCAGGCGCCGGCACGTCAGGCGTCGGTCGGCGCGGGGCTGCCGATCGAGGTCGGGTCGGACACGATCAACAAGGTCTGCGCATCCTCGATCCGTGCCGTCGAGATGGCCGATCAGATGATCCGGGCAGGCGACCACCAGGTTGTCGTCGCCGGTGGGATGGAATCGATGTCCAACGCGCCCTTCATCCTCAAGAAGGCGCGTTTCGGGTACAAGCTCGGGGATGGAACGCTGATCGACCTGATGACGCACGACGGGCTCACGTCCACGTTCGACAACAAGCACATGGTCGAGCAGGCGTCATTCGTGTCGCGAGAGCTCGGCATCTCGCGCGAGGATCAGGACCGGTGGGCGCTCCGCTCGCACGAGCGGGCGGTTGGCGCAATCGACGAGGGGAAGTTCAAGGAAGAGATCGTTCCTGTCGGCGAGTTCGCGGTCGACGAAGTCCCACGGCGAGATACGTCCTACGAGAAGCTCGCCAGGCTCAAGGCGGTGTTCGATCCGGACGGCACGACGACCGCCGGCAATGCGCCGGGAGTGAACGATGGAGCCGGAGCGCTCGTCGTCACGAGCGAAGAATTCGCAAGGAAACGCGGGCTCGAAGTGCTCGCGACGATCGTCTCGCAGGCCTACGTCGCCGACGACTTCGCGTATCTCGCGCGTACGCCGGCGAAGGCGGGTGCGGCAGCGCTCGCAAAGGCCGGCAAGAAGATCGGCGACGTCGAGCGCGTGGAGCTCAACGAGGCTTTCTCGTCGGTCGTGGTCAACTCGGTCAAGATGCTCGACGTCGACCCTGAGAAGGTGAACGTGAACGGCGGTGCGGTCGCGCTCGGCCACCCGATCGGAGCTTCGGGCGCACGCATCCTCGGCACGATGATTTATGAGCTTCGGCGCAACGGCGGTGGCCTCGGCCTGGCGGCGATCTGCTCGGGCGGCGGCCAGGGGGATGCACTGCTGCTCGAGGTGTAGGGGCGGACGCTCGCGGTGACACAGCGGCCATGCCCCTGACGCTCCTCGTGCTTCTCGCCGGACTAGCGATCGCCGTGCTCGTGTACGTCGTCTCCGGTGGTCACGTCTTCTTCCTGCCGCTGATCCTGCTCTTGCCGTTCGGGCTCTTCATCGGCCGCCGACGTCGTTCCTAGCGACGTTAGGCTCGAACCATGAGCTTCGAACACGTGCTCGTCGTGGGAGCGGGGCAGATGGGCGGCGGGATCGCTCAGGTCGTTGCGGCAACCGGCCGGCGCGTGTCACTGCTCGACGCACAACCGGGCGCGACGGATCGCGCGCTCGAGGCGATGCGCAAGAGCCTCGGCAGGCTCGAGGAGAAGGGCGGCCCTCCTGCCGAGGGCGTGCTGGCGCGCATCGAGGCCGTGGACGAGCTCGTTTCGGCCGATCTCATGATCGAGGCCGTGGTCGAGGACGCGAATGTGAAGGAAGAGATCTTCCGGCGCGCCGATCTCGAGTTGCCGACCGAAGCGGTGCTTGCCTCCAACACGTCGTCGATCCCGATCGGCTCGTTGGCTGCCGCGACCCGACGGCCCGACAAGGTGATCGGCATGCACTTCTTCAATCCGGTTCCCGTCCTGAAGCTCGTCGAGATCATCCGCGGGCGCGACACGTCGGACGAGACCGCCGATGCGATCACTGCGCTCGCGCGCCAGCTGGGCAAGACCCCTGCGGTGGCCAATGACTTTCCCGGCTTCGTTTCCAACCGCATCCTAATGCCGTTCATCAACGAGGCCATCTGGGCGCTGCATGACGGTGTCGCCGAGGCTGACGCGATCGACACGATCGCCAGGCTCGGGTTCGCACATCCGCTGGGGCCGCTGGCGCTCGCCGACCTCATCGGCCTCGAGACCTGCATCGCGATCATGGAGGTGCTGCAGGAGGGTCTCGGGGACGACCGCTACGCGCCCTGCCCGCTGCTCCGGGACCTCGTCGCGGCCGGAAAGCTTGGCCGAAAAAGCGGTTCCGGGTTCTACGAGTATTCGTAGAAACTCGTAAAAAGCCGGATCTGAAGGGTTTTCGCCGGTAGACGAGTCTCTCTGATGAGGCTCAAGTCTCTCGAGCACGCTGCCGAAAAGAGCACTCAGGTTTCCGGAAAGGGAGGCGCCGCACCTTGCGGATTCTGCTGGTCGACGACGATCCTGCGCTTCGCACCTTGCTGAAGACGACGTTCGAGGTTGCCGACGTCGCCGTTGTCGAAGCCGAAGATGCCGCCACTGCCCGCCGCAAGATCCGCAGCGCGCGGCCTGACGTGATCGTGCTCGACATCAACATGCCCGGCACCACCGGCCTCGAGCTCTGTGCCGAGTTGAAGGCGGCACCGGCGACTCGCGACATCCCGATCGTGCTCCTGACCGGCTCGGAGGGCGGCACCAGCGCAGCGGCGAAGAAGGCCGGCGCCGATGCCTTCGTGCTCAAGCCGTTCAGCCCGCTCGAATTGCTTGCGGTTGCGGAACGACTTGCGGGCGGACTGTTCGGCGTTCCCTTCCGAGCGAGCAAGAAGCACACCGCCCGCGGGCCTGGCGAGGAGCTGCTCCTCTATGCGCGCGATCTGCGGCACCTGCTTGAGGTCGAGCGCGGTCAGCGCGAGCTGTTGCAGAGCGCCTATCTCCAGACCGTGTCGGCGCTCGCCAGCGCGCTGGAGTCGAAGGACACGGGCACGCGCGCGCATTCGCAGCGCGTCCAGAGCTACGCCTCAGCACTCGCGGACGCCGCCGTCGGTCAGGCGGCTTTGGCGCGCGACCAAAGCACTCCGTACGGGTTCCTTCTTCACGACGTGGGCAAGATCGGGATCCCGGATGGGATCCTGTTGAAGCCGGGCCCGCTCAGCCCAGCTGAGCGCCGCAAGATGGAGACGCACACCGTGCTGGGGGAGGCAATGCTCTCGGGCGTCGTGTTCCTCAAGGGCGAGGGCCTCAAGATCGTGCGCTCGCACCACGAGCGTTGGGACGGACGTGGCTATCCCGACGGCCTCGCCGGCGATGAGATCCCGATCGGTGCGCGCATCTTCGCCGTCGCTGACGCACTCGACGCGATGACCAGCCATCGGCCATATCGTCGCGCCTTGAGCTGGAGCTCCGCGCGAGCGGAGATCCTCGCGCAGCGAAAGCGGCAGTTCGATCCTGACGTGGTCGACGCCTTCGTCACCGCCGAGCCGAAGTTGCGCGAGATCCGTCGCGAGCTCGCGGCCGCCTAGATCCTGGCCGCACGCGGGCATCGCCCGCAGGAGGCGCACGTATCATCGCGGAGAAGTGGACTTCGACCTTACGCAGGACCAGCGAGAGATCCAGGCGCTCACGCGCGATTTTGCGCAAGCCGAGATCGATCCGCATGCATCCCAGTGGGATCGCGAGCATCATTTTCCCCGCGAGCTGTTCGGCAAGCTTGCCGAACTGGGACTGATGGGGGTCTGCGTCCCGGAGGAATACGGCGGAGCCGGCGCGGACTTCCTCTCCTACATCCTCGTGCTCGAAGAGCTGTCGCGTGCGGATGCCGGTGTCGGCGTGACGGTTGCCGTGCACACCAGCGCCGCGACGCTGCCAGTCCTGACCTACGGGACCGACGAGCAGAAGTCGCGATTCGTTCCGCCGCTCGCGCGCGGCGAGCACCTCGGCGCGTTCGCCCTCACAGAGGCAGAGGCCGGCTCCGACGCCGGGGCCCTTCGCACCAAGGCGGAACAGAGCGCCGACGGCTGGAAGATCACCGGCGCGAAGCAATGGATCACCAACGGCCGACATGCGGGGACGCTCATCTTGTTCGCACGCACCGATCCGGAGACCGCGGGGGCCCGGGGCGTCAGCGCATTCATTCTCGACGCTGAGCACGTGCGAGTGACCCGTGACGAGGAAAAGCTCGGGCTCAACTCCTCGGTGACAAACGACCTCGTCGTCGAGGGCGCGCAGGTTGGACGCGATCGGCTGCTCCACGAGGAGAACCGTGGCTTTCGCGTCGCGATGGGCACGCTCGACGGCGGCCGCATCGGCATCGCCGCGCAGGCGCTCGGCATCGCTCAGGCCGGCTACGAGGTCGCGCGGGCTTATGCCGCCGAGCGGCGCGCATTCGGCCATCGCATCGCCGACTTCCAGGCGATTCAGCACAAGCTCGCGGACATGTCGATGGAGATCGATGCTGCCCGCCTGCTCGTGTACCGGGCGGCCTGGCTGAAGCAGCAAGGCAGGCGGCACACGGAGGAAGGAGCAAAGGCGAAGCTGTTTGCGTCGGAGATGGCCAGAAGGCAGACGGCGGAAGCAATCCAGATCCTCGGCGGGTACGGCTACACCAAGGAGTTTCCGGTCGAGCGCTACTACCGCGACGCCAAGATCACCGAGATCTACGAAGGCACGAGCGAGATCCAGCGTCTCGTCATCGCACGCAGCATCCTCGGCATCACGGAACGATCGCTGGCGGTGCGCTGACGATGTTCTTGATGTACACGCGCGCGCACGTCCCCACCCGGGTGGGGGTTGTCACCCACCACCCACTGCAATCGACGATACCGGCGGCCGGCGCACCCATGGGTGCCGAATTCGTGCCGATTTTCCGGAGCGTCGCTTGAGCTCGCGTCGGCGCGACGAGCCGGTTCGGCTCACCCGCATCTACACGAGGGCGGGTGACGCGGGGGAGACGTCGCTCGGCGACGGCTCGCGCGTGCCGAAGCTGGACTGTCGCATCGGTGCCTTCGGCACTGTCGACGAGTTGAATGCGGCGCTTGGGATGGTGCTCGCCGATGCAGATCTGACCGATCGCCTACGCGAGCCGTTGAATCGGATCCAGAACGATCTCTTCGACGTCGGCGCAGATCTCTCCGTTCCGTTCGGCGTCACGGACCGCCTCCGCGTCGACCAAGCCGCCGTCGATCGTCTCGAACAGCTCTGCGACGAGTTGAACGCGAACCTGCCGATGCTCAAGAGCTTCATCCTTCCCGGCGGGACCGAGGCGGCTGCCCGGGTGCACGTCGCGCGCACGACGTGCCGCCGCGCGGAGCGCGACGCGCTCGCGGCCCATGAAGAGAACGCAGTCAACCCGCTCGCGCTCGCCTACCTCAACAGACTGTCAGACTTCTTGTTCATCGCCGCCCGGACGGCGAACGCAGACGCCGGCCGCGACGAGCCACTCTGGAAACCGGGCGGCTGAAGCACGAACAAGCGCGAGTGTTGCTTGGCTAGTGCCGCGTGGGCTTTGGCTTGGGCGGCTTGGCCAGGAGTCTCGTGACCAGGCGGGTGAGGACCGAAGCCGGGGTCGACCGAGGCAGGGCGACGGATGCGCCCGCCTTCAGCGAGGCCACCATCTGCTTCGGGCCCGACGTGAGAGCGACGATCTTCGTCGACGGGAACACCGCGTGAAGGTCGCGGATGAGTGAGACGCCGAATGCGTCGACGTCGACCACGATCACGCGCACGTCGGTCCGCCGGCTGGCCGCAGCGTCGAACGTGGGCTCGATCGCCGAGGCGCTGACGAGTTTCGGCCTCCGTGCCGGGAACTGCCCGCTGATGCTGCGGGCGGCCGGCCCAGCCAGCAGCACCCGGACCGGCGTGGCCGGCACGCTGCGAGCACCGACGAGCCGGATCGTGATCTTCCGAGAAGTCGACTCGCGGCCCGAGCGTGCGGTCCAGCGCATGGTGTAGACGCCCGTTCGGCGTACCTGCTGTGGGAGGTGCAGCTTGACGATCGAGCGGCCGGCCTTGAGCGAGAAGCGCCAGGTGTACAGCTTCACGTGGCGCGGGCTGAAGAGCTCCGCAGTCACGCGGGACGCGCGTGTCACGGAGATCCGGGCCGCGATTCTCTTCTTCAACACGGCCGGCTTGACCCTCGGCGCTGTGGTCACCTTCAACACGAGTCGCGTCGATCCGCTGCCGGGGGAGACAGTCACGTCGATGCTGGAGCCTGCCTCGACGAGGACGAGACCGGTTGGGCCGGTGATGGTGCCCGCCGGGCCTGTGCCGCCGGTCGTCGTCGTTCCGATCTTCAGCCCGAGCGGCGCGAGCAGCTCAGCAGCCTGGTCGGGCGTCTTGCCGATGAGCGACGGCACGGCGCGCAGAGGCTCCGTCAGTGGGCTTTCGTTTCCGGCGAGATCGGTCTCCTTCAGCCTGAAGATGCGCGGGTCACCGATCGACCAACTGCCAATATTTGCGGCCGTGTAATCGACGCCGTAGTGTCCGGTGTCGGTCGAGTTCGAGAACACAGTTACGAAGTCGTAGGTACCGCTGTTGTCCGAGCCCGGCGTCCAGCGGAGCGTGAGACCCGTTGGGCCGACGAACCCGCGTACGTTCTGCGGCGGGTTCGGAGCCTCGAGGTCACGCAGGAGCCCGAAGACGGAGAGGTGCTTCGTGAGGATGTGGAAGCCGGCGCTGTCGCTGTAGAAGCCGTCCTCCCAGCCGGTGGGCAGCGTGCCTGCGAAGGGAACGCGCGAAAGGATGCGCCAGTGACCGTTCTCCAACGTCGCGGGAACGAGACCCTTCTCGGTCGAACGGATCAGGATCGCGATCGGGCGGCTGAACTGGTGCACCTCCGTGCCTGCGAGTGCCCAGCGCGCTGTCACGTCGACCGTCTCAGGCCCTGCAGCGAAACCGTTCGTCAGGCCGGTGGGTGCCGGCATCGGCGTGATGCGCAACACGATCCAGTCTCCGGTCGACGAGGACCAAGTGCCCGCCGGCATTGTCGCCGAGGCCAGGCCGTCGGCCGACTCCACCGTTGTCGCCGCACCGGTCGTCGTGTTCTTGTCGACCGCAGGCGCGACCGAGCTCGATGCGCTCCACACGGTGAAATGGACTCGGAACGGTGCCCGCTTCCCGGAAGAATCCTGGAGCTCGCCCGCGAGCGTATGTGCCCCCGGGCCGAGCGTGCCCGTGCCGTAGTCGATGTTCGTCCCGTTCACGATCGGCGCAACCGTCGCGTTACCGTCGAGCGTCACGCCGATCGGCGTCGCGGGTTCGCTCGTGACGAGGCCGATGGCGTTTGCCGACGGCACCGTCGTGCCTTCGCCAGGCGTCGAGGAGACGACGCGCGGGGCGGTGTTGTCGATGCGGATCGCGGTGACGACGTCGGCGGACGTGTTGCCGAGGTTGTCCGAGACGGTTGCACGCAGGTCATAGAGACCGTCCGGAAGTTGAGTGGTGTCGAATGTCGCACTCCACGGGGAGCTCGTGTCCGTTCCGAGCGACGACCAGGAGGCGCCGCCGGCCGGAGAGGCCGCGAACACGACTTGCGTTGCCCCCGTGCCGGTGACGGTGGCGTTGAGGGTGACCGAGCCGGAGATCGTGGCGCCAGGATTGGTGAGGACCACGCTCGGCGCGCTCACGTCCACGGTGATCGTGCGCATTGCACCGGTCGAGGTATTGCCCGCGCCGTCGGTGATGACCGGCTGCAGGTCGTAGCTGCCGGACGAGACGGTCGTCGCATTCCAGGTCGCGCTGAACGGCGCGCCGGTCGCGGTCGCGATCGTCGTCCACGAGCCGCCGCCCGTCGGGCGGAGCTCATAGCGGACAGACACAACGCCCGACCCGGCGTCCGAATAGGACCCGCTCAGGGCAACGCTCGTGCCGCCGACGGTGGCGCCGTTTGCCGGTCCCGTCAGCGATCCGGTCGGTGCTGTGTTGTCGATGCGGACATTGGCGCGGATCGGGCTCGTGCCTGAGTGGCCGGTGGCGTCGGTCGCGATGACGCGGAAGTCGTAGAGACCGTCGGTCAGGGCAGTCGTGTCGAGCGACGTGCCCCACGGGGTCGTCGTGTCGCTGGCGATCGTCACCCAGGAGCCGCCGCGCGCCGTGCGCCGTTCAAAGTCGACCTGGACGGTATCCGGGTCGGACGAGGCCGACAGCGAGATGGTGCCGTTGAGGTACTGGCCCGGATCCGCGAGTGTCGGCGTCGGGTCGACGTTGTCGACAGAGACGTTCCGCACCGGTGATGTCGCGGTGTTACCAGCCATGTCCTCGACGACGATTTGGATCGTCGCGCCGCCGTCGGCGCCTGTGGTCGTGTTCCAGTTGAAGGAGAAGGGCGCGACCGTGTCGGTGCCGAAGAGTGAGCCGCGCACGAAGAACTTGACCGAGGCCACCGGCGAAGTGGCGTCGGAAGCAGACGCGGCGATCGCGATTGTGCCCGACACGAGCTGGCCTTCGGTGGGTGCGCCCACGAGCGCGACGTCGGGCGCCGTGTTGTCGACCACCTTGTCCGGCAGGTTCGCCGTTGTGACGTTATCCGCGTTGTCCGTGATCTGGATGCGCAGGTCGTAGTGGCCGTCGGAGACGGGTGTCGTATCCCAGTCCGTCGTGTACGGGCCGGGCCCGGTGCTGTCGGTGCCGATCGTCGTCCACGTCGAGCCGCCGGCGTCCGTGTACTCGAAGGCGACGGACTTGATGCCGGATCCGCTGCTGTCTGGATCGGCGCTCAACGTGACCGTTCCGCGCAGGTAGTCGGCAGCCGAGCAGGACGGGCAGGTCGGCGGCGTCGCGTCGATCAACACAGTCGTGCTCTTGATCGTCTCGATGTTGCCGGCGTTGTCGGCCGAGAAGTAGGCGATCGTGTGCGCGCCGTCGTTCGAGCCGTCTGCCGGAGCCGGGATGACGACGCTCGTCCCGACGCTGTAGCCCGGATTGCCGTCGACGCTGTACTCGGTCACGTTGACACCCGAGCCGCCGTCGTTGGCGGTGAGCGTGACGGTGACCGGGCTGGACTGCCAGCCGCTCGGAGCGTTGTCGGTCGTGGCGGGCTTCGTGTTGTCCGCGAGACTCGTGACTGCTGCCGAGGTCGTCGTGTTACCGGCCGCGTCCGTGGCCACGACGTGCAGGTCGACATCGCCGTCGGCGACGGCGGCCGAGTTGAAGTTCGCACCGGTTGACTGCCAGCTGCCTCCGCCGTTGGTCGAGTACTCGTAGGCGACCGTCACGACGCCCGAGGCGTTCGAGCCGCCCGGGTCCCCCGTGGAGGACGTGAGGTTGACGGGGCCGCGCAGATACGGACCGGGGCTGTTGATGGCCGCGGTCGGCACGGTGTTGTCGACGAGACGGTCGGTGACCGGCGTCGCGGCGGCCTGGTTCCCGGCGACGTCGTACGCAACCGTCCGGAAGTCGTAGTGACCGTCGGACACGGTCGTCGTGTCGAAGCTGACCTGGAACCCGTCGAGCGGGGTCGAGTCCGTGGCGATCGTCGTCCACGACCCACCACCCGTCGAGGCGCGCTGGAAGTCGACGTGGTCGACGCCCGAACCGGAGTCGGCCGCTGAGCCGGTGAGGGTTTTGGTCGCGCGCAAGTACTGGCCAGGGTCGTTTTGACTCGTCGTCGGCACGGTGTTGTCGATCCGGACGTTCGGCACTGCGGCGGACGTGGTGGTGTTTCCGGCCACGTCGCGCACGACGATATGCAGTTGATAGATGCCGTCGGTGATTCCGGTGGTGTTCCACAGGATCGTGTCGAACGGCGCCGCATTGAGGGTGCCAATCGAGGCCCAGGTTGTGCCGTCCGCGGAGTACTCGTACGTGACCGACTGGAGGCCGGACGCATAGCCGTTCGCCGGCGGATCCGCCTCGGTTGAAGTCAGCGTGGACGTCTGTCGGATGTTGGCGCCAGGGTTGTTCAGAGTGCCGGTCGGAGCGCTCGTGTCGCGATGCCAGGTCCACGTGGCAGGTGTCGCGTCGGTGTTGCCGGCCGCGTCCGTCGCCCGCACGTCGAAGGTGTGGTCGTTGTCGGTGAGCCCCGTCACGTTGTGCGGGCTCGTGCAGGCCGCGAACGACCCGCCGTCGATGCTGCACTCGAATGTCGAGCCGGGCTCGCTCGAATTGAACGTGAAGGACGGAACACCAAGGTTGGACGGATCCGAGGGCTTGATCAGGATCGTCGTGCTCGGCGCGGTCCGGTCGACGTCGACGTTGCGGATCGCCGTAGCCGGATGTCCTGCGTTGTCGGTCGCGACTGCCGCGAGAGCGTGGGTGCCGTCCGCTGCCGGAATCGACCATGAGACGCTGTACGGGCCGGGCGCCGGGACGGTGCCGAGCGGGTTCCAGACGCCGGTTGCGCAATCGTTGCTCTGGTCGGAGCACTCGAAGAACTGGACCTGGGTGACGCCGCTGCCTGCCGGGTCGCTGGCATTGGCCGCAAACGTCGTCGGGCTCGGGAGCGAGCCGTTGATGGCCGCGGCCGGCGCCGTGATCGAAATGGTCGGCGGTGCGTTGTCGACGCGGACGCTCGTGTTCTCGACTGTTGCAGTGTTGCTCGCGTCGTCGGTCGCGCGGGCGCGCAGGTCATAGATTCCGTCGCCCGCCGGCAGCGTCGCGGTGTTCCACGAAGCTCCGGTCGTCGTGTACGCACTCGGCGGATCGCTGGCCAGCTTGTACGCAAAGATGACGGGCGGGCTCGCGGGCGAGGCGTCGGTGGCGCCTGCAACGAGGTTGACCGTGCCACTGACGATCGTGCTGGCGGCCGGGCTGGAGAAGGTCAAGGCAGGAGCAGTGTTGTCGACGCGTGTCGTGACGAGGATCGAGGTCGTCGAGTTGCCGGCCACGTCCGTCGCAACGACGCGCAGGTCGTAGAGGCCGTCGGAGACGAGCGTCGTGTCCCACGAAGCGGATTGGCTGTTGAAGCTGCCGCCGTTCGGAGCGAGCTCGTAGGCGACGGTCGCGATGCCGGAGCCGCCCGTGTCGCTGGTATTCGACGTCAGCGTGACGGGGCCAGCGATGGGATTGCCGGGGCTCAGCATCGTGGCGCTGGGCGCGGTGTTGTCGACGCGGCGGCTGGCGACGACGGCCGGGGATGCCTCGTTGTTGCCGGCGGTATCGGTCGCGACGGAGCGGAAGTCGTAGAGCCCGTCTGCGACGCTCGTCGTGTCGAAGGAGATCGAATACGGCGAGGTGCCGTCTGTTGCGATCGTCGTCCACGAGCCGCCGCCGGTGGGCCGGCGCTGGAACGCCACCGCGTTGACGTTGGAGCCGTCGGTGTCGCCCGCGCTCGCGCTCAGCGTGATCGTCTGGCGCAGGTTCGCGCCCGGATCGGTAAGAGTCGAGGTCGGCGCAGCAGTGTCCGACTTCGTCTCGTTCGACGAGGTCGCGACCGCGACGTTGCCGAAGTTGTCGGAAACGCTGTACCGGTACTGGGCGCACTTGCCGGAGGCGAGGGTGTCGGGGCTGGAGGCCGCAGTCCAGCTGCCATACGACGAGCAAGCATTGTTGGCGAGATCACCGGTCTGCCGTTCGAGTGATCCGGTCGAGGCGTTCACATCGGGATCGGAGCCGTTGCCCGTGGTGATCGCGTAGGAGCCGGTGACGTAGCCGTTCGGGTACGTCACCGTGACACCGGTGGGCGCGGTGCGATCGATCGTGATCGTGCGGACATGCTGGCCGGTGTTGTTCGCGGCGTCGACAGCGACGGCGCGGATCGCCTTCGGACCGTCGAACACAGGCGTCGACCAGGTTGCCGAGAACGGTGCGCTGTTGTCGGTGCCGAACTGGACCCACGACCCGGTCGCGCAGGCCGCGCTTGCGTTCGAGCACTCGAAGAAGTCCACGTTCGTCACGTCTCCGTCGGGCGTCGACGCGGTCACGGTGTAGTTGTTCGGAGCTGAGCCGTTGAGATAGCTCGTGGGATCAGTGATCGTGACGGTCGGGGCGCCGGTGTCGATGAGCCAGGTGTGGCTGGCCGGCGTGCCGTCCGCGTTTCCTGCCGGGTCGACCGCGCGCACGTCGAAGGTGTGACTGCCTTCTCCGAGTGCGGGCGAGATGGTGTCGGGGCTGGCGCAGGAGCTCCAGCTACCACCGTCGATGCGGCACTCGAAGCTGGAGCCGCCCTCGGAGGAGCTGAACGCGAAGGTCGGTGTCGTGTTGCCAGAGGGGCTCGAGGGACTGGAGTCGATAGTGGTGTTCGGCGCGGTCAGGTCGACGGTCCAGGTGTGGCTGGCGGGGGTGGCGTCGGTGTTGCCGGCTGCGTCGGTTGCGCGCACCTGGAACGTGTGACTGCCCGCAGTCAATGCAGGTGAGATCGACTCGGGGCTGCTGCAGGACGTCCAGCTGCCCCCGTCGATGCGACATTCGAAGCTGGAGCCGGTCTCAGTGGAGCTGAACGTGAAGCTTGGGGTGGTGTT
>Ga0307277_10000673_pt1 | contig 12966 bp, 13 predicted proteins | sample ER_DNA_116_FD_194473 | JGI IMG/M metagenome (GOLD analysis project Ga0307277, IMG submission 194473) | Bulk soil microbial communities from the East River watershed near Crested Butte, Colorado, United States - ER_DNA_116 | ecosystem: Environmental > Terrestrial > Soil > Floodplain | place...
TCCCGCGTCGCGAGGTCGCCGTGCCGGGCGTGCGCCGCGAGATCGCGGTGCTGCCCGAGCTGGCGCCTCTGCTCCCGATCCCGGTGCCTACGCCGGTCTTTGTCGGGGAGCCCGTCGACGGCTTTCCCTGGCCGTTCTTCGGCAGCACGCTTCTGCCGGGGCGCGAGCTCGGCGACGCCGCGCTGGACGACCGTGCACGGGTCGAGATTGGGCACTCGCTTGCGTGGTTCCTGCGCCGGCTCCACGACGCCGACGTCGCGTATGACCTCCCTGCGGACGGGAACCGGCGGGCCGACATGAGCACTCGGGTGCCGAAAACCCGTGAGCAGCTCGACGCGCTCGAGGCGACAGGGAACTGGCGGCGGCCGCCCTCGGTCAACCGCCTGCTCGACGAGGCCGAACGGCTCCCCCGTTTCGAGCCCTCAATCGTCGTCCACGGCGACCTTCACTTCCGGCAGGTACTCGTCGACGACGAGACGACCTTGACCGGCGTCATCGACTGGGTCGACGTCTGCCGAAGCGATCCGGCGATCGATCTGTCGATGTTCTGGAGCTATCTGCCGCCCGAGGGACGCGATGTGTTCCTCGCCGAGTACGGCCATGTGAGCGAGGAGCAGCTGCTGCGCGCACGCGTGGTGGCGCTGTCGCTCTCCGCCGCGCTCGCGCATTACGCTCACGACGAAGGCTTTCAGGCGGTCGAGCGGGAGGCCCTCTCCGGCCTTGCGCGAGCGGCCGCCGAATGAAGCCGTATTGTTCCGCCGTGCGCCTCGGCCTCATCTCCGACTTGCACGGCAATCTGGTGGCCCTCGAAGCCGTGCTCGAGGAGCTCGCCGAGGAGGGAATCGACCGGCTCGTCTGCCTCGGCGACGTTGCCGCCGGACCGGAGCCGAGAGCGACGATCGAGCGGCTGCGAGAGCTCGACTGCCCGGTGGTCGTCGGGAACTGGGACACCTGGCTCCTACAAGGGATGCCGGACTTGCCGGGGGCGGAAGGACCGAAGTTGCGCGACCAGGGCGACTGGTCCGCGGCGCAGCTCGGCGAGCCGGAACAAGCTTTTCTCGCGGCGCTCCAGCCCCAGGTCGAGCTCAACCTCAACGGCGCCGCCGTTCTCTGCGTGCACGGCTCACCGCGCTCGACGACAGACGATATTCGGGCGACCACGCCGGACGAGGAGGTCGCGGAGATGCTCGCCGGGGCGGAACCGGCCTTTCTCGTGGCGGGCCATACGCACGTGCAACTCGCACGCCTCCACGGCTCGACGCTGATCGTCAATCCGGGCAGCGTCGGCCTGCCCTTCAACAGCTGGCCGCCGAACGGCGCCGTCCGGGTCTCGCCCTGGGCGGAGTACGCTGTCTTGACGCTCGAGGACGGACTCGTCTCGACCGAGCTGCGGCGCGCCTCCTACGACGTATCAGCGCTGCTCGACGTGGCGCGTGAGAGCGGAATGCCGCATACGGAGTGGTGGGCCGACCAGTGGGTGACCGGCACCCGGGCGTAACGAAACCGCCTTTTGCGAGACTGTTCAGCGATGCCGAAAATTCAGAAAACAGAGCAAGAGTGGCGTGCCGAATTGACGCCCGAGCAGTACCGGATTCTGCGCGAGAAGGGCACCGAAGCGCCGTTCTCGGGCGAGTACGACTTCGCCTTCGAGCCGGGCACGTACCGGTGCGCCGGCTGCGGCGCCGAGCTGTTCGATTCCGAGACGAAGTACGACTCCGGCTGCGGCTGGCCCGCGTTCTATGCACCGGCGGGTGAAGAGGCGGTCGAAGCGGCGACCGACGCCAGCCACGGGATGGTCCGCACCGAAGTCCTGTGCGCCAACTGCGGTGGCCATCTCGGACACGTTTTCCCGGACGGGCCCGCCCCGACCGGACAGCGTTACTGCATCAACTCAGCAGCATTGAAACTGGAGGAGGAGTGAACTTGAAGAAGGCAACATTCGGCGCCGGTTGTTTCTGGGGCGTGGAGGCCGCGTTCCGCCAGCTGGACGGCGTCACCAAGACAGAGGCCGGCTACGAGGGCGGCACGCTCGACAACCCGACTTATGAGGACGTTTGCTCGCACACGACCGGCCATGCCGAGGTCGTCGAGGTCACGTACGACCCGGAGCGCATCTCGTACGAGGAGCTCCTGGACGTCTTCTGGGCCAAGCACGACCCGACCCAGCTGAACCGCCAGGGCTGGGATGTCGGCGATCAGTACCGCTCGGTGATCTTCGTCCACGATTCCGAGCAGCAGGAGGTCGCGACGCGCTCGAAGGAGCAGGAGCAGTCACGGCACCGCAAGCCGGTCGTCACGCTCGTCGAGCCGGCGCAGACCTTCTATGCGGCCGAGGACTACCACCAGCAGTACCTCGAGAAGCGCGGCAGGTCGACATGCACGCCGGCGCTGCAGCGCCAGGCCGTCTAGTTCCGGCCGAAGCTCCAGCCCGGAGCCGCTTTTAGGGACAGGCACCTAGGTGCCTGTCCCTACAACCGTCATCTCTTCGTCAGCGCGGCGTGAATCTGCTTCGTTAGTTCGGCAACCTGCTCCGTCAGTTCTTTGTCCTGGCGGGTCAGGTCAGTGTTCGACTCGAGCAGGCTTGTCAGTTTGTCCGTTTCCGCCTTGATCGCTGCGACCCGCTGCTGCGCCCGCCGCTCCATCTCGTCGTGTTGGCCCTCCACGAATAGCTCGTGGTCCTTGTCGCGATCGGCCTGCCGCGTCTGCGCCAGCAGGATCAGCGGCGCCGCGTACGCCGCCTGAGTCGAGAACGCGAGGTTGAGCAAGATGAACGGGTACGGATCCCAACGCAAGCTGACCGCGAGCGCATTGAGCGCGATCCAGATGACAACGACGATGGATTGGCCGAGGATGTACTGCGGTGTGCCGAAGAAGCGCGCGGTCTTCTCGGCGCGGCGCCCGAACGCATCCTGACCGAAAGCGCCATGGTGCTGCTCGGCCGCCACGCACTCAGGCTACGGGGCGCTTCGGACGCGAGCTAGCCTCCTCCTGTGATCGTGCTCGTCGACGCACCGAACGTCAGGCGGTCGCTCTGGCCGAACCTCTCTCCGGAGCGCCTCGTCGAGCTGCTCGCGCGGTGGGCTGAGGCGGCGGGCGTCGAGGCGATCGCCGTCTTCGACGGCCCCGCTCCCGAAGCCGTCGCAGGAGTCGAAGTCGTGGGCACCGGCCGAGAGTCGGCGGACGACTGGATCGCGACGCGAGCCACCGAGCTCGCCGAGCCTTACGCGCTCGTCACGTCCGACCGCGAGCTGCGCGAGCGCGCCGGCGCGAACGCAGAACGGATCATCGGCGGCGGCGCGTTTGCGAGAGAACTCGCCGCGCTCGGCTGATCAAACCGCCGGGTCATCGCGGTCGGCGTAGATCCCGTCGCCCGTCTCGGGATCGAAGAAACGGAGCCGCGACGTGTCGACGACGAGCTCGATCGGGTCGCCCTCGCGGGCTCGGCTCGTGTGGCCGACGCGAGCCACCCAGAGATTGCCCTTGCGCCTCGTCTGCGCCTCGGTCGTCTCGACCGCGTCGTCTCCGACCGCCGCCCTGACGTCCTCGCCGAGCACCGGTGGGCCGCCGACACCGAAATGGACGTACACATCCGAGCCGAGGTCCTCGCGGATGTCGACGACGGCGGCGAGACGGCGATCCTCGGGTGCCTCGGAGGCAATCGCAGCGTCCTCGATGTGCTCGGGCCGAACGCCGAGGATCAGGCGCTTGCCGACGAACGGCGCCAGCGCCTGCGAGTCCTCGAGAACGAGCCGGCTCTCGCCGAAGGCCGCCACCAGCGAGCCGTTCGATCGCTGCAGGTCGGCGCCGACGAGGTTCATCGCAGGCGAGCCGATGAACTCGGCGACGAACAGGTTCCGGGGCTCGCGGTAGAGCTCGTGCGGCGGGGCCAACTGCTGCAGGACGCCGTCGCGCATGACCGCGACGCGGTCGCCTAGCGTCATCGCCTCGGTCTGGTCGTGGGTGACGTAGATGGTGGTCACGCCGAGGTCTCGCTGCAGGCGCGCGATCTCTGCGCGCATCTCGACCCGAAGCTTCGCGTCGAGGTTCGAGAGCGGCTCGTCCATCAAGAACGCCTGAGGCTCGCGAACGATCGCGCGGCCCATCGCGACGCGCTGGCGCTGGCCGCCCGAAAGCGTGCGCGGCCGCTTGTCGAGCGCCTGCATGAGTCCAAGGACGCCCGCCGCGTCCGTCACGCGCGTCCGGATCTGCCCTTTCGGAAGCTTCCGCATCCGCAGCGCGAAGCCCATGTTCCCGGCCGCCGTCATATGCGGGTAGAGCGCGTAGTTCTGGAAGATCATCGCGATGTCGCGGTCCTTCGGCGGGACCTTGTTGACGACGCGGCCCCCGATCCAGACCTTGCCGTCGGTGATGTCCTCGAGCCCGGCGACCATGCGGAGGGCGCTCGTCTTGCCACAGCCGGACGGTCCGACCAGGACGACGAGCTCACCGTCGCCGATCTGCAGGTCGAGGGCGTCCACGGCCTTCGTGCCGTCCGGATACACCTTTGTCAGCTGCTCGAGCTTGATCTCGGCCATTGCACTCCCGCCGCTGCGAGTAGAAAACTCTACTTCGGGGTAGGATCGCGCGCGTTGGCAGCGGTGGCGGAGGCCGGGCCGCGATCGCGGCGCGTCCGCGATCTGTTCGAGGATCGCCGGTTCCTCGCGCCCGCCCTGATCGGCCCGGCGGCTCTCTTCATCCTCTTGCTGGTCGGCGCGCCGCTCGTCCTCGCCGTGTACCTGAGCATGACGGATGCGACCGCCGGCCAACTGAGCGGCAAGTTCGTCTGGTTCAACAACTTCGTCGACGCGTGGCACAACGACAACTTCCGCCGGGCGCTGCGCAACACGATCATCTTCACGCTCGCCTCGCAGGCGATCGTGCTGGTCGGTGCCGGCATCCTCGCGCACGCACTCGTCCGTCCGTTCCGCGGTCGCTGGTTCCTCCGGTTGCTGGTCCTGCTGCCCTGGGCGGCCCCGGTGGCGGTGAGCACGATCGGCTTCCTCTGGATCTTCGACTCCCAGTTCAGCGTCGTGAACTGGACGCTCGTCCACGACCTGATGCCGGGTGGAGGGCATTTCTACCTGTACCGCCCGGTGAACTGGGTGCTGGGCGGCATCGACCACCTCCCGTGGGTTCACGTTGGCAAGATCGATCGCCTCAACCCGCCACAGTGGCTCGGCCAGCCGACGCTGGCGATGGTCGCGATCATCTTCGTGCAGGCCTGGCGAATCCTGCCGTTCGCAACGGTGATCTTCATCGCGGGGCTCTCGTCGATCCCAACCGAGGTAAACGACGCAGCGAAGGTCGACGGTGCCACGGGGCTGCGGAAGTTCTGGCACGTCACGCTTCCGCTTCAGCTCCCGATTGCGACGGTCGCCCTCCTGTTCGGAATCGTCTTTACCGCAACCGACATGACCGTCGTCTACATCCTTACGAGCGGCGGCCCGTTCAACAGCACGCACATGCTGACGACCTGGGCTTACCAGACGGGAATCGTCTCGAGCAATCTCGGCGAGGGCGCAGCGATCTCGCTCTACCTGCTGCCGGTGTTGCTGGTCGTGACGGTCTTGATGCTCCGCTTCGCGCGGCGGGTGGAGGTCTCTTAGAGGTGTGGAGCACGCTCCGGGAACGCGGCCTCTCCTACCTGATCGTCGGGCCGTTCGCGATCGTGCTCGCGTTCCCGTTCTACTGGATGCTCGTCACCGCCTTCAAGACGAACGGCGACCTTTACAACCTCGACAACGTCCCCTTCACCTACCACAAGTCGGAGGCCGCGCTCGGGGAGAAGTTCTCCTTCCGGCACGACCACTGGCTCCCGTTCGGCTTCGAAAATGCGACCCCCTCCCACGTCGGCTTCATCTTCAACGACACGAACTATCTTCGCTGGGTCGAGAACACCGCGGTCGTGGGCGGGCTCGTGGTCCTGATCACGCTCCTGTTCGCCGTTCCCGCCGGTTACTCGCTGGCGCGGCTGTCAGGGCGCTGGGGACAGAGCGTCGGCGTCGGGATCTTTCTGACCTACCTCGTCCCGCCGACGCTCCTTTTCCTGCCGCTCTCGCGCGTGATCTCGAAGCTCGGCTTGCAGGACCGCCTCTGGTCGCTCGTGCTCGTCTATCCCTCGTTCACGATCCCATTCGCCACCTGGCTGCTGATGGGTTTCTTTCGGACGATCCCCGCCGAGCTCGAGGATGCTGCACTCATCGACGGCTGCTCGCGGCTCAAGGCCCTGGCCCGCGTGATCTTTCCGATCTCGATTCCCGGCATCCTGACCGTGGTCATCTTCTCGTTCTCGCTCTGTGTGAACGAGTTCGTCTATGCGATCACCTTCATCTCCGGGACGAAGCAGCACACGATCTCGGCCGGGGTGCCGACCGACCTCATTCGCGGGGATGTCTATTTCTGGCAGTCGCTGATGGCCGCGACGCTGATTCCCAGCATTCTGCTCGCACTGCTCTACAACACCTTCCTCAACCGCTTCATCGCCGGGTTTACGGGAGGTGCGTTCCGCTGATCTGGAAACCAAGAGAAAGGAGGGGGAAATGGCCGAGAACGATGACGGGCTCGAAGAGCTAGGTCTCTCGAAGAGCCTGACGCGCCGCCAGGTGCTCCGCCGGAGCGTCGGCGGATTCTTGGTCCTCTACGGTGGCGCGCTGCCGAAGGTGGCGGCAGCCGGAGTGCCGAAGTACGTCCACAAGCACTACAGGAACACGCTCAAGATCATCCAGTGGAGCCACTTCGTGCCGGCCTACGACGTCTGGTTCGACAAGACGTACACGAAGAACTGGGGCAACAAGCACGACACGGACGTGCAGGTCGACCACATCGCACTGGCCCAGCTGCCCGCCCGCGCCCAGGCCGAGGTCGCGGCCCGGAGCGGTCATGACATTTTCGGACACCTGTCGCCGCAGGCGGGGCTCGAGGATCAGGTGATCAACCACAAGGAGATCATTCAGGAGGTCAGCCGCAAGGTCGGGAAGGTCAGCCAGGTCGGGTTCAAGAGCTGTTACAACCCGAAGACGCGAAAGTGGCACGGGTTCCCCGAGAACTACGTCCCGGACCCGATTCACTTCCGCAGGGATCTCTGGTCACAGGTGGGAATCAAGCCGTCAACCTGGGAAGACGTTCGCAAGGCTGCTCCCAAGCTGAAGGCGCTCGGCCATCCGGTTGGGCTCGGGATGTCGAACGAGCTCGACTCGAACATGCTGCTGATCGCGCTGATGCAGTGCTACGGCGCCTTCATCCAGAACGCGCACGCGCGTCCGGCGATCAACAGCAAGCACACGATCGAGGCGCTGAAGATGGTGCGTGACATCTACAAGCGCGGGATGACGAACGAGGTCTTCGCGTGGACGGCTGCTTCGAACAACCAGGGGTATCTGTCGGGGCGGCTATCGCTGGCCGTGAACGCGATCTCGATCATCCGTTCCGCAGAGGACGCGAACCCGTCGCTGGCCAAGAACACTTCGGTCGCCCCGATCCCGCGCGGGCCAATCCAGCGCCTCGGGCTCGAGCATGTGATGGGCGTCTACACGATCTGGAAGTTCTCGAAGCAGAAGGCGCTCGCGAAGCGGTTTATCGCCGACCTGGAGATCAACTACCAGGGGGCGTTCAAGAACAGCAAGTTCTACAACTTCCCCGCCTTCAGGGGCGCGGTCCATAACTACGCGAGGCAACTTGCGGCCGACCCGCACAAGGGCAAGTACAAGGTGCTCGACCTGATCGCCCGCAAGTACACGGCCAACCTCGGCTACCCGGGCTTCTCGAACGCGGCGATCGACGAGATCTTCAACACGTGGTTGATCCCGCAGATGTTCGCCCAGGTCGCGCAGGGCAAGATGACGCCCGCCGAGGCGGCGAAGGCGGCGCAGCAGGAGTTCAGGCCGATCTTCGCCAAATGGAGGAGCCGGGGGAAGATCTAGCGAGCTAGACATGCTGGGGGAACCTCCCGGTTCCCCCAGACCCCTTCCACTGGTCCGCTCCGCGGACAGGCGCTACGCGCCGACACTGGGACACGCCTCTTCGGGCGCTAGCGCGTGCCCACGCGCAGCCCGACGGCGCGCGGGAGCGCGGCGACCGCCCGCAGCGGCCACGCCGGGCGGCGGCCTGCCTGCTCCGCTTCCTCGACCCTCAGCGCCGCACCGCGGACGAGCCCGCCGCCAAGCCGTTTGACCGGCTCAGGCGGCAGCGGGCGAACGCGCCGGTTGACGAGCGGCAAGCCCGTCAGCTCGTCCTCGATTCCGAGCGCCAACCTCGCCAGGATCTTGCCGCCGAGCCAGCTCGGGCCGACCCCGTTCCCCGAGTACCCGGCGCCGTAGTGGACCCGGCTCCCCGGGACTGTGCCGAAGAAGGGGAAATGGTCGGCGGAGACGTCGATCGGACCGCCCCACGCCCGCTCGACCCGCGCTGCCGCCAGCTCGGGCAGCAGGAACCTCAAGCCGGCCTCGGCCCGCGCCACGGAGGGCGCGTCGGAGGTGAACCGTTCGTCGATCCGGCCGCCGAAGCCGATCGGGCCGGAGCCGCTTCCCATGACGACACGGCCGTCGTTCGTCGTCCGGAAGTAGTGGAGGAACATGCGACCGTCGGCGATCGACTCACCACCCGTCCAATTGATGCGCTCCAGCAGCTCGGGCACCGGCTCCGTGAGGACGACGTAAGAGCCGAAGACGGTCAGCCAGCGCGCAAGTGGACGCCAGCCGGCCGCGGCGGCGTTGACCGCCACGACGACCTCGTCCGCACGCACGCGTCCGTTCGGTGTCTGGAGCACGTTCGGGCGCCCACGGTCCACCTTCCGAACCGGGGAGCGCTCGTGGATCGTGACGCCGGAGGCGAGCGCTGCGGCACGGAGCGCCCGAGCAAGGCGAGCCGGCTGGACCGTCGCGCCCTCACGAAAGAGGACACCGCGACGGAAGCGCGGGGATGCACAGCGCTCGGCGAGCTCGGCTGCCGTCAGCGGCACCGCCTCCTCTTCGACGCCGAGCTCGCGAGCGGTCGCGACTGCGCGGTCGACGGACTCGTCCTGTGCCGGCGCTGCGGAAACCTCGAGCAGCGGCGCCTCGCGCAGCCAGACATCGGCGCCGTGGCGCTCCGCGAACGCGCGGACGCCGGGGATGACCGCCGACCCGGCCTCGGCGATCGCGAGAGCGTCGCCGTCGCCGAAGACCCGCCGCAGGCGTGCGAGCGGCGACCAGTAGCCGTGCAGGAAGCCACCGTTTCGGCCGCTCGGGCCCTCTCCGCAGAGCTCGCCCTCGAGCACGACAACGCGCGCCGAGGGCTCGAGCTCGCGGACCGTCAGCGCCGCCCAGAGCCCCGTGTAGCCGCCGCCGACGATCGCGATCTCCGCGTCGGCGTCACCTTCGAGCAGCGGCTCGGGCTCGACGGCCGGGGCCTCGTCGAGCCACCAAGGCCGCCCTGGGGCGATCACGGGGCGCGGCGTGGGGTGCGGCGATCCGTCGGAGCGCGTTCAATCCGCTCCCAGGCTCCCTGGAGCACGTCGCCGAGGATCCGTACGAGCTCGTCGAACTCCGCCTGCCCGGCCACGAGCGGCGGCGAGATCTGGATCACCGGATCGCCGCGATCGTCGGCGCGACAGATCAACCCTCGCTCGAACAGCTCGGGCGAGAGGAAGCCGCGCAGCAGCCGCTCCGATTCCGCCTCGGAGAACGTTTCCCGCGTCTCCTTGTTCTTGACGAGCTCGAGCGCGTAGAAGCAGCCTGCGCCGCGGAGGTCGCCCGCGATCGGCAGCTCCAGCAGCTGCTCGAGCGTCGAGCGGTACATCACCTCGTTCTCGCGGACGCCCTCGACGATCTTCTCCCGTTTCATGATCTCGATGTTCTTGAGGGCGATCGCCGCCATCACCGGATGTCCGCCGAAGGTGATCCCGTGCGTGAACATCGAGTCACCTGCGAGGAACGGCTCGATCACGCGCTCGGTCGTCAGGACGGCGCCGATCGCCGCATAGGCGGAGGACAGGCCTTTCGCGCAGGTGACGATGTCCGGGCGGATGTCGTACTTCTCGGACGCGAACCAGTAGCCGATCCGGCCAAAACCGGTGATCACCTCGTCGGCGCAGAGCAGGATCCCGTGGCGGTCGCAGAGCTCGCGGACGCCCTGGAAGTAGCCGGCGGGCGGTGTGAACGAGCCCCCGGCGTTCTGCACCGGCTCCATGATCACCATCGCGACCGTGTCCGGCCCGGCTGCGTCGAGCGCATTCTCGAGGTCGTCGAGCAGGAAGGCGGTGAACTCCTCCTCGGTCTCCTCCGCCGGGCGGTGGTAGCGGTTCGTGTTCCGCACGTGGGCGACCTCCGGGACGAGCGGCTCGAACGGCGTCCGCAGCGCCGGGATCCCGTTGATCGACAGCGCGCCCATCGTCGTCCCGTGGTAGGCGACGTTGCGCGAGATCGCCTTCCAGCGCCGCTCGCCGCGAGCCGCGTGGTACTGGCGCGCGAGCTTCCAGGCGGACTCGACTGCCTCGGAGCCGCCCGAAACGAAGAAGGCCCGCGTCAAATCGCCGGGCGCGAGCGAGGCCACCTCGACGGCGAGCTCGATCGCGCGCGGGTGCGCGTACGACCAGTTCGTGTAGAAGGGCAGCTCGCGCATCTGCTCCAGGGCCGCCTGCCCGATCTCCTCGCCGTAGGAGTAGCCGATGTTGACCGCGAAGAGCCCCGCGAGCGCGTCGAGATAGCGCTTGCCGTTGACGTCCTCGAGGTAGCAGCCATCGCCCCGGACAATCACGGGCACCTCGGTCTTCGTGTAGCCGCCCATGCGCGTGAAGTGGAGCCAGAGGTGCTCTCGCGCGGCGCGCTGGAGCTCTTCGGAGCTGAGTCTGGTGGCCATCTCGGTCATGCACGAACCTCCCGCCGACGCTGATAGAGGACGTTGAAGAGCATCGCCGTCACGGCGACGACGAAGATCGCGGTGCCGATCACGTTGACCTGCGGCGGCGCGCCGATCCTCGCGGCGCCCCAGACGAAGAGCGGAAACGTGACCTTCGAGCCGGAGTTGAAGTACGTCACGACGAAGTCGTCGATCGAGATCGCGAAGCAGAGCAGGAGCGCAGCCAGGATCGCCGGCGCGGTCAGCGGCAGCGTCACCTTGCGGAACGTCGTCCACTCGTTGGCGCCGAGGTCCATCGCTGCCTCCTCGAGGTGCCGGTCGAAGCCGACGAGGCGCGCCTTCACGGTGACTACCGCGAAGCTGATGCAGAACATGATGTGTGCGATCAGGATCGTCCAGAAGCCGAAGGTGACGAAGCTGAGGTTCAGAAAGAGCGTCAACAAGGACGCGCCGAGCACGATCTCCGGTGTCGAGAGGGGCAGGAAGATCAGGATGTTCGTCGTCGCCCGCCCACGGAAGCCGTAGCGGACGAGCGCGAGCGCGATCATCGTCCCGAGCACGGTGGCGATCACGCTTGCGACCAGCGCGATCTCGAGGGAGAGGAAGATGGCACTGCGAATCCCGGGAACGCCGTCCCAGTAGCGCCAGTTGTCCCACGTGAACCCCTGCCACGTGTAGTTGAACTTGCCCGTCGGGTGGTTGAACGAGAAGACCATGACGACCGCGATCGGCAGCAGCAGGTAGGCGAAGAAGAGGAGCGAGTAGACGGTCAGCACGTGGCGGCGCACGAAGGCGAGCGCCCCCGCAATGACGTTGCGCTCACGCGCACTTGGGACCGCAATCGAGCTCATGTCGCCGTCCCCGTCAGCTGCTCGGTCCCGACGATCCGTGCGTAGATCGCGACCGCGACGAGGATGCCCGCCATCAGGATGAACGACATCGACGCCGCGGCCGGGTAGTCCGTCAGCTCGAGGAACTTCGACTGGATGACGTTCCCGATCATGTGGTTGTCCGGCGCCCCGAGGAGCTGGGCGTTGATGAAGTCACCCGCGGCCGGGATGAACGTGAGCAGCGTCCCCGCGACCACACCCGGCAGCGACAGCGGCAGCGTCACGCGGAGGAAGGCCTGGAGCTTGCTCGCGTAGAGATCCTCCGCGGCCTCGATCAGGCTGCCGTCGATCTGCTCGAGCGAGACGTATAGCGGCAGCGCCATGAACGGCAGGAAGTTGTAGGTGATGCCCGTGACAACCGCCGCCGAGGTCGCGAGCAGCCGCCCGCTCGGGCCGAGCACGTGCAGGCTCTGAAGCGTGTTCACGACGAAGCCGTTGTCGGAGAGGATCGTCTCCCAGGCGAGCGTCCGGATCAGGTAGGTGACGAAGAACGGCGCCACGATGAAGAGCAGCAGCAGGTTCTTCCAGCGCCCGCCGCGGAAGGCGATCCAGTACGCGACGGGATAGCTGATCACGAGCGCCAGGACCGTCGCGAGACCCGCGTACTCGAGCGAGCGGACGAACTGGGCGTGGTAGTCCCTGATCGCGTGCCAGTAGTTGCCCCACGACCAGGTGAACGCGTACCCGATGTCGAAGTTGCCCGACTGCAGCGACTGGTAAGCGAGGAAGCCCAGCGGCACGACGAAGAAGACCGCCAGCCAGGCGATCCCCGGCCCAAGCAGCAGGTACGGCGTCAGCCCGCGATGGCGATGGAAGAAGCTCAAGCGTGTGTCAGGCCGAGATGAGGTTCTGCCACTGCGTCAGGTACTTCTGGTTGTTGAGGGCGCTGTTGTCGAACAGGTGGACGCTGTCGAGCATCTTCTGGGTCGGGAAGATGAGCGGGTTGTTCGCGACGGACGGGTCGTACTTCTTCGCCCACTCGCCCGCGCCGGCCACGGGCGGGATGTAGTAGATGCCCGTGATGTTCTTCTTCGGGTCGCCCGCCTCCATCAGGCCCTGGACCTTCGGGTCGTACACGTAGTTCATGTAGAAGGACGCCGTGTAGACGTTCCCGCCCTTCGGGATCAGCATGTTGTCCGTCCAGAGGGCGCCGCCGTCTTTGGGCACGTTCCAGTGGATGTGCTTGTTGCCGAGCTGCGCGATGTCGCCCGACCACGACATCGCCGCCATGAGGTCGCCCCTG
>Ga0307277_10000676_pt1 | contig 12932 bp, 16 predicted proteins | sample ER_DNA_116_FD_194473 | JGI IMG/M metagenome (GOLD analysis project Ga0307277, IMG submission 194473) | Bulk soil microbial communities from the East River watershed near Crested Butte, Colorado, United States - ER_DNA_116 | ecosystem: Environmental > Terrestrial > Soil > Floodplain | place...
TGGTGACCAAGACCGGCTGGCGGCTTGCGCCTGGCTTATTCGGTCCAACGCCAACCCCGAGGTTCGCTGCGCGAAGCGGCCGGGCTTCAGCGAAAGGAGGTTCAGATGAGGAGGATCAACGCTTGGTTGTTCGTGACGCTGGACAGCGTCATCGAGGCGCCGGAGAAGTGGGTGATGGCCGACGACGACATGTTCGCAGCCATCGAGGCGGACTACGCGAAGTCGGACGCCCTGCTGCTCGGTCGCCGAACCTACGAGACGTTCGCCGCGTCGTGGCCGGAGCGCGGCAGCGAGGTCCCGAACGCCGACTGGATGAATAGCACGCGCAAGTACGTCGCGTCGACGACGCTTAAGTCGCCAGAGTGGAACAACTCCACGGTGATCGAGGGCGACGTCGCTGAGGCCGTCGCGCGCCTCAAGCTGGAGGACGGCACGGACATCATGGTCAACGGCAGCGGCGCGCTCGTCCGGACGCTGATGCGCAACCACCTGCTCGACGAGCTTCGGCTCTTCCTGCACCCGGTCGTCGTGGGGTCCGGGCGCCGGCTGTTCGACGACGAGAGCGATCCCGTCGAGCTCACGCTCGTCGGCTCGCACGCTTACGAGAGCGGGGTGATCTCCCTCACCTACAAGCCGACGGGCGCCTCGGACACCGACTCGACCGTTCGAGAGGCTCAGTAGCTTGCGCCTCGGCGTCGTCCTCGATGTCGAACCTTTCCGCGTGAACCGGTTGTTGGCGAGGTCATGGTCAACGGACCGGACGACGTATTCGTGGAGCGGGAGGGGCGGATCGAGAGGGTTGCCGGACCGGTTATTCGAGGGGAGGAGCCGGTCTTGCACCTGATGAGAAGACAGGTAAGGGGCGAGAGCTCCTGACTACCCGTGACACGGGTATCGGCGACGTCCTGATGCGACCGGGTGTGAGTCGGACCACCGCCAACCTCCGCTGTAGCGATCCAGACCCGTGGCTTGTTCATGAGCCATGATGCAGCGCCCGCTGCGCGTGTTGCGCGAGACGGAGGTCGTGGGGGCCGAGGTGGCTGAGGAATCGCGGAGCTTCGAGGAGCTCTTCGATTCGGAGCACGCTCGGCTCTTCGGGGCGCTCTGCCTGGTGACCGGAGATCGGCACGAGGCGGAGGAGATCATGCAAGACGCCTTCCTCCGCCTGTGGGAGCGGTGGGACCGGATCGCGGGGCTCGACGATCCGCCGGCGTACCTGTTCCGCACGGCAATGAACGTCTTCCGTAACCGCTACCGACGCGCGGCGCTCGCCGTGCGGCGAACCGTCAGTCTCGCGCCGACCGAGGACGCGTTCGCGACCGTCGAGGACCGCGACGTCGTCGTCCGGGCGCTCCGTGCTCTGACACCGGATCAGCGCGCTGCCGTTGTCCTGACGAGCTACGTCGGTCTCACGTCCGAGGAAGCCGGCCGAGCGTTGGGGATGAGGGCAAGCACGGTCCGGACGCTTGCGACCCGCGCCCGCGCCGCGATCCGCGAGAAGGCAAGTGAGCTCCAGTGATCGACGACCGCGACCTCTTCGAGCGCGCCATCCGACGGTTCCCTCCTCCGGAGAGCTCGTTCGACCGCCTCATCATCCGCCGCGCCCGCAAGAGGCGGAACCAGCGGCTCGCGGCTGGGGCGGTGGGCCTGACGATCATCGCGCTCGCCGCGGTGTTGGTCTTCACCAACATCATCCGCGCGGACGAGCCGGCCCCGATCGAGCAACCCCCGGTCATGCACAACGGCGACATCACGGTCTTCGGCTACCCAGGCGGCCTCAGATCGCTCTCGCTCGACGGGCGGCACGAGCGGAGCCTCGTGAGATGCCAGGGATCGTGCACGCTCGTCTCGAGCGCGGCATGGTTCCCGAACGGGATGAAGGTCGCCTTCTCCCCAACCTGTGCTGGGGGTTGCGGAACCCTCGGCGACCCCTATCACGGCATCCGCGTCGTCGATCTCGCCACCGGCGATGACCGCCTGCTTGTGAGCGGCGACTTCTTCTCTCCCTCGCTCGACTGGTCCCCGGACGGCTCGCGTCTCTCCTACGTCGCGGACGGGCTCATCCACGTCGTGGACGCCGACGGATCCAACCCCGCCCAGGTACCTGGAACATCTGATCCGGTCGTCTCGGCCTCATGGTCGCCTGACGGAAGGCGCTTCGTGTACGCGAGCGGTGGGACCGTCTCCGTGATCGGCATCGATGGTTCGGATCCGACGCTGGTCGTCCCCTCCACCCACGCCCGCCCGTTCTCCCCGGTATGGTCCCCCGACGGCGAGGAGATCGCTTACCGGATGCGATGCGGCGTGTGGATCACGACTCCGGACGGCGTGCGTCGGACCCGTGTCGCCCAACTCCGGAGCATCGTGCCACGTGCGCGTTGCGGATCGGGCCTCCTCTCATCGGATGAGCTCGTCTGGTCGCCCGACGGGCAGCAGATCGCCGTGTTGGAGGACCACTCTCAACAGGTCGTGCTGATGCAGGCTGACGGGAGCCATGTCCGGGTGCTCTCGAAGGACGTCCCGAGGTTCAGTCCCTACGGACTGGCGTGGCAACCGGTGCCATGAAGACCTGGCCCTCGATCCGGATCATCACGGAAGGGGTGCTGGACGCTAACGCGGGGCTGCGGCGGGGTTCAGGTTACGAGCAGGCGAAGGCCGAGCTCCGCCGCATCGAGAGTGACGAGGTCGCGGTTGCGTTCGGCCCACCGGCCTGAGACAAGGTCATCACGGAGGCTGCGCACTGCCCGCTGCTCGGCGTCCGGCCCGACTCTCGCCCACACCGATACTCCGCGACGAACTTGATCGTCTAGGTAAGCCTCGGGCCGGCGCCAGTGTGCCTCGAAGAAGCCGTCAGCGCAGTCCCACGGGATGAGCACGGGTTCGATGCGAGCTCCGATCGCGCGGGCCTGCTCGATGAGCGAAGGACGGCCGACAAGGAGGTCCGCGACCTCAGGCAGGTAGTCGCGAGTAAGCCAGAACCGGCGACGCCATCCGGTGTCACTGGTGTCGTGCGTGAACACCACCACGCGGCGAGCGACGCGCCGCATCTCGCGCAGGCCGGCGATCGGGTCCTGCCAGTGATGGACGGTCGCAAAAGCCATGGCGGCGTCGAAGGACTGGTCCTCGAAGGGAAGGCTCTCCGCGACAGCAGCCACGCACGGCGCTGCACCCGCGGGACGCTGCGCACGCATGAGCGCCGATGGTTCCACCGCGGTGACGTCACGGTCGGGTGGCTCGTAGGAGCCGGTGCCAGCCCCGACATTCAATATGGTCCGCGCTTCGCCGAGCGCAGCCCAGACCTGCGCGGCGATCCGCGGTTCGGTGCGCCGCGTCACGGTGTACGCGGCTCCGATGGTGTCGTACAAGTGTGGGCTGGACATTTTGCTGCCTCCCTGCGTGTCACGATCCCCACGCCGCGCACGTAGCCTGGCATCGCTGCCTGGATAGTTGGTCACGTGCCCACGACACCTGCATCGCGCCATGCCCATCGCGGCGACCTCCATGGTAGAAGGTGTGAAGCGTGTGAGCTGGCGCTCGTCAGCGAAGCTCGGCGAGTCGGTCCGCTACGACGTCAGCGTGCGGGAGGTGCGCCTCGGCGCCCTCGCTCGTGAGGGCGAGCACGGACGCGGCTAGAGCGGCCCGGAGCGTCGCAGGTTCGAGCGAGCCGATATGGGCATCCTCGTATCGAGCCAGCGTCTCAGTGGAGAGATCGTCGTAGCCGCGCGCCTGCACGGCGGTCACCCCTTCGCGGAGGCACGCAAGCGCGAGCGCGTGGTCGCGCACGGCGCCGACGTAGTGCTCGGCCTGCCATCCTCGCCCGCGTTCGATGCACGCTCGCGAGTGCAGCGCGTAGATCACGCCCCACCCGAAGATGTCCCCTGCGACCGCTGGCGTCGAGATGAAGAGGTCTCCCACGACGGGTTGCGGGGGAGCCTCGGCATCATCGCTAGCTGTCTCGCCGAACACGAGCCGGAATCGCGGCCCGGCGGGGCGGAACTGGGAGGCCGGCGTCATCGAGAGGTCGAGCTGCAGCGTGTCTCGGAGCAAGAAGACCCGGTAGGTGGTCGGCCCGCGTCGCAGATCGACGAGTGGCACCGCTTCGAGCTCGTCGATCAGCGAGCGCGTCCAGTCGTCGAGCACGTCAGCGACCTGAACAAGGTCGGCGATGCCGAAGGTGAGGTCCACGTCGGAGAAGCGATCGCCGCCGTCAACGGCGAGTGAGCCAACGGAGGCTCCGGCGATGACGCGCTCATCCTCCCGCCCGAGCCCGAGAACGCGCTCGAGGAGAGCATCCCGCTGCTCAACGCTGAACACGAAGTGCGATCCTAGCTCGTCCTAGACTCCGTTCGTGGCGGCGTTCCCCTGCACACTCCGATCCGACTGCGAACGGTGGGGGCAAGAGCTCGAGGCCGGCGGAGCAGATTGAACCCCCTCGTCATCGACACCGCGGCCGCCCGCGATGTATTCGTCGGCTTCATCGGGCTTTGGGTGGCGATCGAACTCATCTCCCAGATCCCGATACTGCGCCAACGAGTCGGTCGCAGGTTCGATCCGACGCGGCTCGTCGTTGCCATCTCGCTCTTCGGCGGCTTCGTCTTGGCGGTCCGCGCTATGGGACATCGCTTCTGGATGTTCGGGGGCGGCTGGCCGAGCATCGGTGTGGGGCTCGGGGTCGCCTCTGCAGGCGTGGTCTTGCGGACGTGGGCGATCGTGACCCTTGGCCGCTTCTTCACCTATGACGTCACGATCCAACCCGGACACCGAGTGGTGACGGCGGGACCGTATCGATGGGTGCGTCATCCGAGTTATGCGGGTGGGTTGGTGGGGTTGCTCGGTCTCGGGATCGCGCTGGGAAGCGCTGCAGCCGTCCTCGCGCTCGTCCTCGTTCCTCTCATCGGGGTGCTGATCAGGATCCAGTACGAAGAGCGAACGCTCCGGAGGGCCCTCGGAGCGGACTACGACGCCTATGCCGCTCACACGCCGCGTCTCATCCCGGGCATCTGGTAGCGGTATCGGTCCGCCGCTATGAGAACATCGGGTCGTGCCGCTCGAAGGTGAGTACGAGCCAAGCTCGTCGTCGTGGTCTCGCAAGCAGACCGAGCTCTTCGAGGCGACGAAGGGCGAAGAGGGTGGCGACCTCCGGGGCCGTCCGATCATCGTGGTGACTTCGGTCGGTGCCAAGACTGGGAAGATCCGCAAGACCCCCCTGATGCGCGTGGAACACGACGGCGTCTATGCAGTGGTCGCGTCGCAGGGCGGCGCCCCGAAGCATCCCGTCTGGTACCACAACCTGAAGAAGAACCCGCACGTGGAGCTGCAGGACCGCGGAACCAAGCGCGACTACATGGCACGTGAGGCCACCGGCGACGAGAAGACCGTCTGGTGGGATCGGGCGGTCGAGGCATGGCCCGACTACGCGACGTACCAGACGAAGACCGAGCGGCAGATCCCGGTGTTCGTGCTCGAGCCCATTCACTAGCCCGGGTACGTGTCCCGGGCGTCTGGCGCTAGCGACTCACGCCGAGCGCCGGCAGGTCCAATCGGAACGTTCCGAGCGCATGCTCTGGATTGCCGCCGAAGAGGCGCAGGTCGATCGTGCCGTCGCTCGCGACGGACGTTGGATCTTCGGCGAGATCGATCTCGTAGGTTCCATCACTCGATGGGACGTCGGTCTGTCCGACGAGAGCCACTCGCGGGAAGAACGAACAGCATCCGCCACGCAGCGACGGAGCCGAGATGACGAACCGGAACCCCAGTTGGTCGTCGGGCAGGGACACGATCTTGGTCAGCGCGATGTCCGCCGTGCCGGCTCGATATCGACCGTTAGTCGAGTTGATGGCGGGCCCGGACTCCATCTGCGCGTGCAGTCCCATCTGGGTGGAGACGGATGGTGAGGAGCAGCCGGGCAGCAACGCGACCGCTGTCACCACGCCAAGCGCGGTTCGCTTCTTCATCGGCTCTCCTCGGTGATCCCTCTATGAGGCGTATGCGGCGATTCGGCAAGGCCAGAGCCGTGCTTGAGCGATGTGGCGACCGATCGGTGTGGTCAGTCCAGGGCGAACGATCCTGCGACGATCTCGCCCGCCGGCTCGTATGTGCCGATCACGACGCCCGTGGTGGAGACCTTGCTGTCGACGAGCTTCAGCCCGGCAGGGATCGTTCCGTCCGCGAAGAGGCGTTTGCCCGACCCGATGACGACCGGGAAGACCCAGAGGCGGAACTCGTCGACGAGGTTGTGACGCAGGAGCGTCTGGAGCAGGTTCGCGCTGCCGTGGACCTGCAGCTCCGGTCCATCCTCCTTCTTGAGCGCCGCGATGCCTTCGGCCGCGTCGCCCTCGATCAGGACCGAGGGGCCCCACTCCAACTCGCGATGACTCCGCGACGCGACGTACTTGGTGGCGTCGTTCAACGGCTTGGCGCCCGGGTTGTCCGTGGCGTGCGGCCAGTATGCGGAGAAGATGTCATAGGTCCTGCGTCCGAGGAGGAGGTCGAACGGAGCGCTCATCGCTTCGCCCATCGCCTCACCCATCAAGTCGTCCCAATAGTTCACGGACCAGCCACCGAACGCGAAGCCGCCGCTGTCGTCTTCTCCCGGTCCACCAGGAGCCTGCATGACTCCGTCAAGCGTCAAGAACGTGTTCACCAGCAGCTTCCTCATCCGTCCCGTCCTTTCGATCGCCTCACGTTCGCCAGATACTCAGAGCTTCCGTTCGAAGATGATGGAACGAGGTTCGTATCCGATGGCCTCGTAAAAGGGCACGCTCTCAGGGCTGGTCGCGAGCGTATCGAGCTCGATCACCATAGCGCCCCGGTCCGCGAGCCATCGCTCTGCCTGCTGCATCAACGCGCGGCCGATCCCCCGGCGACGATGCGACTTGAGCACGCCGAGCGAGTTCACCTCGCCACGCACCTGGCCGAGTGCCGCGATCACCTGATATCGAGCCGATTCCATCGGCTGCAGCAACCTGGCCTCCACCTCTCCGACGATCCGTCCCTCCTCTTCGGCCACGAAGCAGATCCAGGAACTACCCGAGGCCGCGAGATCACGGTCCAACCATTCGGCGAGACCGTCTTCATCAGGCACCCGGAACCTGATCGGATCGAGTGCCGCGTAGTCCTCGCCTCCGGCCGAGTGGAGGGATGCGAGGCCGGCGCCATCACCGGGCCGAGCGGGGCGGATCTTCCATGCGCCCATGGTTGCCACGGTATCGCTCGCGTGCTTCACCCAGTACCCTCACCTAGACGGTGTTCCTCAGCCGGCTGGCGAGTGTCTGGAGCAGACTCCACGCCATCTGCGGGTCATCCAGCAGGAGCTTCCGCAAACCATCGTGCTCCAGGACCAAACAGCGCACCGGCGAATCGGCCACAACGGTTGCGACCCGTGGGCGTCCGTCGATCAGCGAGATCTCGCCGAAGAATTCGCCCGGGCCAAGCCGCGCGATGGTGCGGTCTTTGCGGATGACCTTTGCGGCCCCTTCTAATATGACGAAGAGGGTCTCGGTATGTCCGCCTTCGCGGACGATGACGTCACCAGCTTCGTATCCGCTTTCGGTCGTGTTGCGTGCGACTCGCCGCTGTTGTCGAGCGGACAGGTTCACGAAGAGCGGGACGTTGGACAGAGTCTCGAACGCGCTGGGCATGTGCCCCCCTCATGAGCGAGTCCGTGCAGATCGCACCCTAAGCCGTCTTGCCGTCTGCGGTCTACTGACGGGCATGGTCGTGGTGAGGCGCGGACGCGAACGTTCGCCTTGGGCGGTCATCCGATGTGGTGTAAGGGCGGTCAGAAGACATCTGCCAGGCGATCAGACCATCTCCTTGACCTCGAGGGAGGATAGGCGTTTCCGCACAGGACCTCGCCGGAGCATAATCAGTGCGATGCGCCATCTCACGGTCTCTCTGCCGTTGCTGCTCGCACTGACGTTGACCGGCTGCGGCAGAGAGGCGCGCGTGCAACCTGAGGTCATCGAGGGAATCACGACGGCCGTCAACGGAGAAGCGGCGGCTATCGGGCTGAATGACGAACACACTGGCGCCTTCATCGGCGGATATGACGTTGCATCAGCAGATGGGCGAGAGTGCTTGGTGCCGCTCTCCGCCGGACAGAGGGTCACGCTGGGGCTGGTGCGCATGGCGCCGATCGACGATCACCCTGGCCCTGATCTGGTCGGTTGGATCACCTGCCTCAGTCGGCCGACCTATACCGCGCCACGGTAAGGCCGCTGGTGCACCGGCGGTCCGCATGCATGGCCATTGCGTTCACCGCCCTATCGGCCTGCACGGCCCGAGCCTCCGACACATCGTTCGAGCACCCGAACATCTCGGCCACCCCGACGGTCGTGCCGGTCCGGCCGCGCATCGTGAACGCCAACGCGTTCACAACCCGGACGCCCATCAAGCACGTCGTGTTCGTCGTCAAGGAGAATCGAACCTTCGACAACCTGTTCGGGACGTTCCCAGGCGCGAACGGGGTCACGGTCGGGATGGACATGGGCACGAAGCGCCCCCTCATCCGTGGGACGGACGGACGTCTTCCCAGCGACATCCCCCACTGTTATCGGTGCGCGATCCAAGCGTGGGACAACGGGAAGATGGACGGATTCGACCAACCGCTGACCGGCAAGTGGGCCTACTCGCAGCTCCATCGGAGCCAGATACCGAACTACTGGCATTGGGCGCAACGGAACGTCCTCTTCGACGGCTTCTTCTCCTCGGCGTGGGGCCCGTCGTTCCCGAACCACCTCTACACGATCGCGGCGCAATCGAGCGAGGCACGCGATAACCCGCGTCGTCCGCCCCAGTCGATGTCGAACACGTTCGGTTGCGACGCGCCACCCGAGCAGAAGGTCGAGAGGTACGACAAGGAGGGGAACGTCGCGCTCGTCCGCGCGTGCTTCAACTTCCCGACCGAGGGAGACGTGCTCAACAGAGCGCACGTCCCGTGGGCGTACTACGCCGCCACCGAGCGACAGCGCGGCTACATCTGGTCTGCGTACTCCGCGATCGACCGCTACCGGAACGATCCGGCGCGCTGGGCGAAGTACATCCGCCCGGTCGACTCGTTGCTCGGCGACATCGGCGCCAACAAGCTCCCGCCGGTGACGTGGGTCACGCCGCGCTTCGAGCTGTCCGATCACCCCGACTACTCGCTCTGCCACGGCGAGAACTGGACCACCCAGGTCGTCGACGCGATCATGCGGTCGAAGATGTGGAAGGACACGGCGATCTTCATCACGTGGGACGACTACGGCGGGTTCTACGACCACGTTCCGCCGCCGGACATCGACCGGATGGGGTTCGGCTTCCGCGTTCCCCTCCTGGTGATCAGCCCGTACGCGATCGATGGGAAGGTCAGCCAGGAGGAGGGGGAGTTCTCGAGCGTGCTCCGCTTCATCGAGGACAACTGGAACCTCCGCCCGTTCCTCACCGACCGCGATCATCAAGCGACGCCGATGCTGTCGGCGTTCGACTTCTCGCAGCCGCGGCGACCACCGGATCCGCTTCCTCTGCGCACGGACTGCGCGGGTCCGAAGTTCCCGGCGAACTGATCTCGGCCGGTTCTAGGATGGGCGGATGGATGCCGAGAGCCTGCTCGCCTTCGTTCGATACCACGCGTGGGCCAACGACAAGGTCCTGACGACGACCGCCGGCCTGTCGGACGAGGAGCTGCGGAGGCCCGGCGTTCTCGACCACGGCAGCGCCTTCCAGACACTCCGGCACCTCGTCGACGTGGACTGGAGCTGGCGCCAGTTCTGCGTCGGGAACGACGTCGGAGACACCTACGTGTGGGACCACGGGTTCGTGCTCGACGACCTCCCGGAGATCCACGCCTTCTGCCTCGAAGAGGACGTCCGGCTGCGGAGCTTCGTGGAGTCCCTCGACGATGCGGCGCTGAACGAGCCGTGGGGAACCCGCCCGGATTTCATGAGACCGCGATGGGTGGTCGTCGCGCACATCGTGAGCCACGGGACGCAGCACCGCAGCGAGGTCGCCCGCTACCTGACCGAATGCGGACACTCGCCGGGCGATCTGGACTACATGCTCGACGCGCTCGAGCTGCCGTGGCCGGGCGACGGCTGAGTGAACATCAAGCGCCTTCGGCGGCATTGGGATGCGCTCGGGAAGACCGATCCCCTCTGGGCGAATCTCACGAACGCCGACAAGCGCGGCGGGAAATGGGAGGCCGACGAGTTCTTCCTGACCGGCGAACAAGAGATCGAAGAGGTGATGGGCTTCGTCGGGTCGCTTCCTGTGACCGTCAAACTGGATCGCGCGCTCGATTTCGGTTGTGGGGTCGGCCGGCTCACCCAGGCCGTCGCCGCCCGGTTCAACGATGTTTGGGGCGTCGACATCGCGCCATCGATGATCGAAGCGGCGAACCGCTACAACCGTCACCCCGGAACGTGCCACTACTACCTGAACGACCGGACGGATCTCGCGAGGTTCGACGACGGGAGTTTCGACTTCATCTACTCGAACATCGTGCTCCAGCACATGCAGCCGAGGGACCAGCGTAGGAACCTGGCCGAACTCGTGCGCGTGCTGGCGCCGGGAGGGATCTTCGTCTTCCAACTTCCGAGCGCGCCGCTCCCCACTCCCGACCCGAAGGGTGGCTGGCCGCGACTCAAGCAACGCATCAAGACCATCACCCCATCGTTCGTCCTCGTCCCGTACCGGCGCGTGCGTCGGGAGGTGACCAGCCTCGGACATGGCCCCCGCATGGACATGTGGGGGCAACCAGAGGAGGAGGTCCGGCGGTACCTCGCCTCGCACGGGGCCAAAGTCATCAGCGTGACGCCGGATTCGATGGCCTTCGGCTGGTCCGGGTTCCGGTACGTCGTGAGTCGATAGCTAAGGCTCGAGTGTGACTCGCGCCGAAGACCTTTTTCTAGCTCCCAGCGGCCCTACCATCCACAAGTTGATCGATCTTGGCTTCGAGCCGTGCGATGTGTTCCAGCAAGGCGTCGTTCTTGCTGGGATCTGACCTGAGGAAGACCGTTGCGAGCGTCGCCGCGATGGCACCGAACAGCGCCACACCCATGAACATCAGCACGACGGCAACTGCCTTTCCTTCGGGAGATACCGGGATCTTGTCCCCATAGCCCACGCTCGTGATCGTCGTGATTGCCCACCAAAACGCATCAGGAATCGTCTTGATCGTCGAACCCGCAACATCACGTTCGACGCTCCATGCCATCAAAGCCGCAAGGCTGACGACGAACACCGTGATGAGCACGGAGAACATCGCACTAGATGGATTGAGTAAGCCCCGCTCTTCCTTCGCGGCTCTCTTCCCCATCTCCCCAACTCGGGCCAGCCTGAAGATGCGAGCGAACCTGGCGATACGCAACGCCCTCAGTCCTTGGAGGGTTGGGACGAGGACCACTGCAACGTCGATCGGGTTCTTCCAGAGGAACCTTAGGCGGCGAGGAGCAAGATACAGCCTGATCAGGAGCTCGACGGTGAAGATGGCCCAGATGAGCCAATCGAACGTTTCCAGGCTCGTCTTCATAGAGGCTGACAGGTCCAAGGTCCAACCCACGATGAGTGTGACGAGGGAAAGGATCGCGAGGCCCATCATGGGCCAAAGGGTGACCCTTTCGAACCTTGAAAGAAGCTCCTCGTTTCGGGCACTGCTCCGTACGGTTGACGCGTGATCTGCTGTGTCGTTCAAGCCGACACCTCCTCCTTGCCCAGGTCTTCTGAGGTCATCGGGCGCGTTGCTCGAGTCGTTAAGTGGCCCTGCGTATGCAGGCTCCCTGTCGTGATCGCGCCTGATGCGTACCTCAGGCACAGCGAATGTCGCCACGGCCGTCAGGCATCCACCGACACCAGACCCTGCGGGCGTGGCGGCGGCGCTCTTGACAGCCGGTTAGCGCACAGGCAGTCCTGGTCCTACGCTCCCGTTCATGCTCAGTACTTGGAGCTTTGCGTCCGAACGATCGGGCGACTGCAGGCTGAAGGCCGCTCCTGACGGTAGGGCAACGGGATGAAGAGCTGATGGCGCTGCGCGACGCTGGATACGCGACGCGCTCGCGGGTCCGTCCGAAGTGTTGATCTCGCAGACGGTGAAGGACCTGGTCGCGGGCTCCGGATTAACGTTCCAAGACGTTGGTGAACACGAGCTGGAGGGTGTCCCTGATCGCTGGCGCCTCTATCGGGTATCGGGTTGCGGGCAGATCCAATCCCGACCTGCAGACCGACACTTCTTGGCTAGGCTCCTGCCGTGTTCAGCTTTGAGATAGGCCGCAGACGATGATGCGCGCGGTTCGCTTGCATCCGCCGGGTGGTATCGACACGCTGTCCGTCGACGAGATCGAGGTTCCGGAACCTGGCCCCGGCGAGGCGCTCGTGCGCGTGCACGCGGCCGCCATTACCCGCGACGAGCTCGACTGGCCCACCGACCGCTTACCGGCGATCGTGTCGTACGAGCTCTCCGGGGTCGTCGACGAAGTCGCCGGCGACGTCGGGGACCTCGCCATCGGGGACGAGGTGTTCGCCCTTACGCCCTTCGATCGCGATGGCGTCGCCGCCGAGGACGCGGTCGTGCCGGCCGCGTTCCTCGCTCCGAAGCCTCACGGCCTGAGCCACGTCGAGAGCGCGGCGCTCCCGCTCGCCGGGCTGACGGCGTGGCAGGGTCTTTTCGTACACGGGGAGCTACAACCGAACCAACGCGTCCTCATCATCGGCGCGACCGGTGGTGTGGGACATCTCGCGACGCAGCTCGCCATCTGGCGAGGGGCACACGTGATTGGCACCGCGTCGGCTGCCACCGCAGCGCTGGCACGTGAGTTCGGGGCCGAGCAGGTCCTCGACCCGACAGGGCCCTTCGTCGGACGCGTCGAACCCGTCGATCTCGTGTTCGGCACGGTGGGTGGCGACGCGCTCGTTTGGTCGGCCGACGTGCTGCGTGAAGGAGGCCGGCTGGTAGCGGT
>Ga0307277_10000677_pt1 | contig 12931 bp, 14 predicted proteins | sample ER_DNA_116_FD_194473 | JGI IMG/M metagenome (GOLD analysis project Ga0307277, IMG submission 194473) | Bulk soil microbial communities from the East River watershed near Crested Butte, Colorado, United States - ER_DNA_116 | ecosystem: Environmental > Terrestrial > Soil > Floodplain | place...
AAGCTCAACGTGCTGACGAAGGCCGGGAAACGCATCGCAGTGCTCGAGCTACAGCCTCGAAGGGCGAGCGGCTTGGGCGCAGGCTGGCTGTCCGCCATCGCCGCAATGGCTCTCGCCGGGGCCGCCCTCGTTCTCTGGCTTCTCCGCGGACGAGGGCGTTTGACGCTCCGCAGGCTCGCAATACATAGCCCGTGGAGCTCTACCAGGCCGAATGGTGCCCGCACTCCCACAAGGTCCGGCAGCGGCTGACTGAGCTTGGCATCGACTTGACGCTCCGGCAGGTACCCGTGGATCCCGACGACCGCGACGAGCTAAGGCGGGTCGCAGACACGAACGAGATCCCGGTGCTCGTCGGCTCCGACGGCGAGCCGCGCAGTGGCGAGGACGAGATCTTCGACTACCTCGACGAGTTCGACGAGCGCCCGGACGCGGACGAGCACCGCGAGAAGGCCCGCGAAGAAGTGCCGACGTTTGCCGAGCTCTCCGGCGCGAGCGCCTCGTAACAGACTGTCACTAACTTCGACACGTCCGAACCGGTCGCTGCTGGACCGAAAAGCGGCTTTACCTCGCCGTTCACGCGCCCCGGGAGCAAGTAACAGTCTGTTACTTGCCGGGTTTCGCGGCACGGAGCCGCCCCAGAGCCGGCCGGAGCGCCTGGCCGCCCTGGAGCACGGGCTCGAACAGGTCGCCGTGCTTCGCCACCCGCTCGAGGGCCTCGTGCCGCCCGAAGTCGCGCGGCCGCACGCGCTCGGTCAGCTCCTCCCAGCGGAGCGGCGTCGAGACCGGCGCGCCCGGCTTCGGCCTCACCGAATAGACCGAGGCGATCGTCTTGCCGTGGCCGTTCTGGCGGTGGTCGACGAGCACGCCTCGCCGCTTTTTCTTCAGCCACTCCGTGGTCACGAGGCCGGGGTTTTCCGCCTCGAGCTTCCGGGAGAGCAGCTCAGCGAACTCGTACGTCTGCCCGAAGGTCGCGCGCCTTGCGATCGGCAGCAGGACGTGGATCCCATCGGCTCCGCTCGTCTTCACGTAGGAACGCAGCTCGAGCTCTTCGAGCGCCTCGCGGACCAGATGCGCGACCTGAATCGCCTGAGCGAAGCCGTCGCGAGAATCCGGGGGGTCGAGGTCGAAGAGCACGAAGTCGGGCCGATCTGGCTTGTCGACGCGCGAATACCAGGCGTTCATGTCGATGCAGTGGAACTGCACCATCCAGAGCAGGGCCAGCTCGTCGTCGACGAGCGGGAAGTCGACGAGCCGCGAGCCGCCTTCGCGCGGCCAGGTCTGGAAGCGACGCGTCTTGATCCAGGACGGCATTCCCTTCGGCGCCTGCTTCTGGAAGAACGCGGACCCGGCGATCCCCTCGCGCCAGCGCTTCATCGTGAACGGCCGATCGCGAAGGTGCGGCACGATCGCCGGCGCGATCTCGCGGTAGTACTCGAACAGGTCGCCCTTGGTGACGCCGTCGTCGGGGAAGAGAACCCGGTCCGGGCTCGAGAGCGTGACCGCCCGCCGGCCGCGCTTGACCTCGTAGCTAGGCACGCCGCGTCCAGTAGGCGACAGTACGGATCGACCATCGGTACTCCGCCTCCGGTACGAGCTCCCGCAGGCGTGTCGCGAGCGCGATCCGCTCATCGTCGGATTGCGCCGCAATCGAGCTGACGGAGAGCATGTTCGCAAGCCACTGCTCCTTGTCGCGCACGACCTCACGTTCGATCGCCGCCTCGTGCAGTGGCCCGAAGGCCGAGCGACCGAGCGGCTCCCGCCACGCGCCTGAAAGCACCTTCGGGAGACCGGGCGCGCCTCCGCGGGCGAACGCTTCGTCGAGCAACGACTCGACCGCTTCACCCATCAACGGTTCCGGCTCGCCGAACTCGACGTTCCAGAAGATCGCGAAGCCGCCGCCAGGGCGCAGGACGCGAGCGATCTCCGCCACCGTCTCGTCGCTCGCGAACCAGTGGAACGCTTCGGCTGTGAAGACGGCGTCCACGGAGTCCTCGTCGAGCGGAATCGACTCGGCGCTGCCCGCGAGCGCTTCCGCCTCCGGCACAACCTCCTCGAGCACCGCTCGCATCGCCTTGTCCGGCTCGACCGCGATCACGCGTCGAAACCGAGGCACGAGGTCACGGGTCAGCTTCCCGGTCCCGGCACCGAGGTCGAGCACGGTCGCGTCCGCCCCAAGCCCGAGCTCGCGGGCGACTCGGTCGATCAGCTCCTCCGGCCACTCGGGACGACCGAGCTCATACTCGCGAGCGGCGTTTCCGAACGCGTCGGGCGGAGCTTCTCTAGCCAACGCCGGCAAGGAGCAAGGCGCCGACTCGGCGGCGCCGTATGGAGGTCGTGCGGGCTTCGCCCGTGCGACCGTCTAAACCCGGGTTGCAATCGCGCAAACGTTCTCTCCTACGCGATGGCCAGCGACGACACTCGCTGCTCTCTGACCATCTCGCGGGCGATCACAAGCCGCTGGATCTGGTTCGTGCCCTCGTAGATCTGCGTGATCTTGGCGTCGCGCATCATCCGCTCGACGGGGTACTCCTGCATGTACCCATAGCCACCGAGGATCTGCACCGCGTCGGTCGTGACCTCCATCGCCACGTCCGTGCAGTAGAGCTTCGCCATCGCGGAGATCTTCGTCATCTCCGAGCCCTCGACGCCGTCATCGATCATCTGCCCGCACTTGTAGAGGAGCCCCCGCGCCGCCTCGCACTTCGTCTCCATGTCGGCGAGCGTGGCCGCGATCAGCTGGTGCTGGGCGATCGGTTCACCCATCGTCTCGCGCGACTTGGCGTACTCGAGGGCGTAGTCGGTCGCGCCCTGCGCCAGCCCGAGGCCCTGAGCGCCGATCCCCGGCCGCGAGCGGTCGAGGACCCGCATCGCGATCCGGAAGCCCTCGCCCTCCGCCCCGAGCAGGTTGTCCGCCGGCACGCGGCAATCGCTGAAGAAGAGCTCGCCGGTGGTCGAGCCTTTGATTCCCATCTTCGGCTCGATCCGCCCGACCTCGAAGCCCGGTGCGTCGGCCTCGACGACGAAGGCCGAGATGCCCGCGTGCCCAGCGGACGGGTCGGTCTTGGCGAAGACGACGTAGAGCCCGGCCACGCCCGCATTCGTGATGAAACGCTTCGAGCCGGTCAAGACGTACTCGTGGCCGTCTCGGCGAGCCTCCGAGCGCATCGCCGCCGAGTCCGAGCCCGAGCCCGGCTCGGTCAGCGCGTAGGCGGGCAGCCACTCGCCGCTCGCGAGCTTCGGCAGGAAGCGCTGCTTCTGCTCATCCGTCCCAGCGAGTTTGATCCCGAGTGAGCCGAGTTCCTGCACAGCGAGGATCAGCCCACTCGTCGCGCAGACCTTCGAGACCTCCTCGATCGCAACGAGGGTCATGAGGGCGCTCGCGCCGGCGCCGCCGTACTCCTCGTCGAACATCAACGCAAAGACGTCGTGCTCCCGGAAGAGCTCGACCACGTCCCACGGAAACTCCGAGCTCTTGTCGATCTCCGCCGCGCGCGGCGCGATCTGCTCGCGCGAGAGATCCCGGATCAGGTCGCGCATCTCCCGCTGTTCCTCGGTCAGGGGCTCGTGGGACACGTCCCGATTGTATGGCTGTAGCGCTTAACCGAATCGACTCACAAGCCGATACAAGCTGCATGCGTGCCCAGCTTCCGCTCGTCCTGATTCCGCTGCCGGCGCTCGTCGTCGGCGCGCTGGTCGCTACCGGCCTCCTCTAGCCCGCGTAGTCGAACGTCGACTCGTAGGCGCAGACGCCGCGGTATTCGAACGCGAGCGGTCCCGCGCCGACCTGCAGCTCGTCGACGATGAGCTCGCGTCCGTCCCGCTCGTGGCCGGGGATCACGCAGGTGATGGTCTCGGGTCCTCCGTAGGGGGCCGAGACGCGGACGCTCACCTTTTCGCCCGCGCGAAACCGACCTCGACCGGGGCTGTGGTCGATCTCGATCCGGGCCGGCTCGACTCCGAGCGGATCGCTCGCCTTCCACGCCCAGGGGAAGTGGTCCAGCGCGGTACCGCCGAGGGCCCCGGAAAAAATCCTCCCGAGCGCCTCCCGCTGGTCGGCGTCGCCGCGCTCGTCCACGAGGAGCGCGAAGGTCCACGGCGAGGCCTCCTCGTCGTCGCTGTAGCGGGAGGCGAGAACCACACCCAGCCCGGCGAGATCGACGTCGCCCGCAGAGCCCTCCACGATCGACCAGGAGAGTGCGCCGTCGCAGATCCCGTGCGTCGAGCGGCCTCCCGTTCGCCCGTCGATCCGCCGGCAGGGACAGGGCGCGTCGCAGTTGCACGACTCGAGATAGGTGCCGCGGACCCGGTAGGCCACTACGCACTCATTCGCATCGCTGGCGGACCGTGGCCCGGCACATGCAAACCTGGCACCGTCCCCGGCGAGACTGCGACCCAGATCCCCAGCCCGACGAACGCCGCTGCGAAGAGCGGCGCCAGGCGGTCTCCCGCCGGCAGCACCTTCTGGGCGAAGATCACGACCGCGATCACGGCCATCCACGTCAGGCTCATAACGCCCAGCGCGAACAACGCCACCATCAGCCCCCAGCAGCAGCCGACGCAGTAGAGACCGTGCTCGACGCCCATCCGCAGGGCTCCGGCCTGGCCGTCGCGCCAGCCGCCCAGCACGAAATGAAGCGGCCCGCGGCAGTGCCGCAGGCAGACCTCCTTGAGCGGAGTCAGCTCGTACAGCCCTGCGAAGACGAGCGCGCCGCCGGCGACGTAGCGCCCGCCATGGTTCCAGCTCAGGAAGTGCGGCGCGAGGTCTTTCGCGGCGCGGTAGAGGCCGTAGGCGACGAGCCCGTAGACGGTCCATGCGATCACGTAGCCGGCGACGAAGACCCATGTCGGCGCGGCGCCGGCGGCGCCACGGCGAGCGCGCTCGCGGTTGACGCGGCTGAAGACGAGCACCATCGGCGTCACCGACGGCAGCATCATCGCGGCCATCATCGTCACCCACACCCCGAGGTACCAGCCGAGGCCGCCGAGGTCAGTTCCGGGTCCGGCATCCATGCCGTGCATGCGCTGGTAGGTGACGATCCAGGCGACGAGGGCACCGCCGAGCAGGGCCCCCGTGACGGCGACCGGCCTCGGTAAAGGCATGCGGCTACCGCGCTTCTACGACCGTCGGCGTGTACTTCTCCTGGAAAGCATTGCCGTGGCGGACGTAGGCCATCGAGCTGTGGCTGTTCGCGTTCGAGAACTCAAGGTCGCCCTTGGCGACGAGCTTCGTCGAGACGGCGGTCTCGGCCTCTTCGTTCTCGCCCGTGTACTCGAAGCCCCCCGGGATCCGGACGACGACGCGGTACGGGTCGGGCGGATCGATCCCGCGCATGGTGTCGCTCTCCGTCTCGAGAACGTCGCCGGCCTTGACGCGGCCGGTGCGCGACTCGAGGTCGAATTCGAACTCGAACGGTACGAATTGCGGCTCCTTCACGTTCGGGCAGACCGCCGCGACGATCTCGAAGAATGTGTCTCCCTGCTGGCCACTCAAGATCTGAAGAAGCGCATCGCGCTGCCGCTCGTCGGCCTGCTCGTCGATGATCGGGACGACCTCGCCGTTGCCCTCGTGCATCGCGCCGGGCCACTTGACGGTTCCGGCCCAGTGCAGCCCGGTCAGGTCGACGTCGCCGAAGTTGCCCTTGTCGATCCGCATTGCCACCGCGCCTTCGCAATGGTCATGCGTCGGAAACTGGTTGAAGTCGCACGGACAGCCAGGGTCGCAGTTGCAGTTCTTGAACCAGGGGCCTTCCATGTACCAATCGGTTGCCACGCACTCCTCCTTCTCCGCCTGTTGGAGCCGCAGATGATCATTGGCACAGGCGGCGCGGTCAAGTCGGCGTACCCTTCGCCCCGGTGATCCTCGAGAACGGCGTCGTTCGCACGATGGAGCCGTCGCTGCCGACGGCACGGGGGCTCGCGATCGCGGGCGAGTGGATCGCGGGCGGCGTCGGCACGCACGAGACAGCCTTGGCGAGCCCCGACCGGGTCGACCTCGGCGGCCGCTGCGTCCTCCCCGGCTTCGCGGACTCGCACGTCCACTTTCCGACCTGGGCGATGGCGCAGCAGGAGGTGCGGCTCGAGAACACGCGCTCGCTCGACGAGGCGCTCGCGCGCGTGCGCGACGCGCTCGCGGACGTGCGGCCCGGCAGGTGGCTGCTCGGGCGCGGCTGGCGGAGCGGCGACTGGCAGCCGCAGGTCGAGCCCACCAAGGAGCTGCTGGACGAGATCGCCGGCCAGACCCCCGTCGCGCTGATGGCGCGCGACTCGCACTCGGTCTGGCTCAACTCCTCCGCGCTAGCGCACGCGAACGGCGACCTGCAAGTGCCGGGCGGCGTCGTCGAGGTCGACGCGCGCGGCGAGCCCACCGGTGTCCTGCGAGAGGAGTCCTGTTGGCACTTTCGCGACGCCTACATCGAGACGACCGACGACGAGTACGTGGGGGCGATGCGCTTGGCCCTGAAGCTCGCAAACGCGCGCGGCGTCACCGCGGTCCACGACAAGGACGGCTGGCTCGGTGCGCCGCGCTTCTGGCAGCGCCTGGAGTCTGAGGGCACTCTCACGCTGCGCGTCTGGCAGTCGCTCCCGGCCGAGAAGTCGGACGAGCTGGCCGACGTCGGCATCGCGAGCGGCTTCGGCAGCCCGCGGCTCCAGCTCGGCTACCTGAAGGTCTTCATGGACGGCACGCTCGGCTCGCAAACAGCGCGCATGCTCGACGGCTCAGGGGTCGAGATCACGAGCCGCGAAGAGTTCGCCGACCTGATCCGCCGCGCCGCCCGGGCCGGCTTTCCCGTCGCCGTGCATGCGATCGGCGACCAGGCAAATCGCGACGCGCTCGACGCGTTCGAGGAGACCCGCGCCGACTGGCAGCCCCCAGGCCTGCGGCAGCGGATCGAGCATGCCCAGCTGCTCGCCCCCGAGGATCTCGCCCGATTCGCCGCCCTCGGCGTCGCCGCGTCGGTGCAGTTCTCGCACGCACCCTCGGACCGGAATCTGGCCGACCGGCTCTGGGTCGGCAAGACGGACGGCGCCTACGCCTTTCGCTCGCTGTGGGACTCGGGCGCTCTGCTCGCGAACGGCTCTGACGCGCCGATCGAGGAGCTCGACCCGGTCGCGGGCATCTGCGCCGGGGTTCTCCGCACGCTCGACAACCGCCCGGCGTGGCATCCGGAACAGGCGCTGACGGTCGAGCAGGCTCTCGAGGCCTCGACCGTCAACCCGGCCTGGCTCGCCGGAGCCGAGCGGCGACGCGGCAAGCTGCTCCCCGGCTACTGCGCCGACCTGGTCGTCCTCGACCGCGACCCGGTCAGCTGCCCGCCCCAAGAGCTTCCCGAGGTACGCGTCGTCGCGACGATGCTCGCCGGCACCTGGGTGCACAACCCGCCGCCCTGGGACTGACCCGTTTTCCGGGTCTGGTCCCAACGGCTTGAAAGTCAAGTCTCCGTAAAGCGGACTAACCCGCAACCGCCCCCCGCGTCGTAGCGAATACGCCCGACGATCTCCTCCCCTCCCAGGACCGGGCGTCTGAAACCGAAGGGCCGGTCGCGAAGCCGGCCCTTCTCTTTACGAAGTGTGAGACGCGTCGGTGAACTCGCGGAACTCGCCCGTGATCAGAAAGGCCGTCTGCTCGCCGATATCGACGGCGTGGTCGCCGATCCGCTCGAGGCAGCGGGAGACGATGATCATCCGCAGCCCCCACTCGCGCTTCGAGATGTCGCCACCGAGGTCGAGGACGCGCTCGACTGCTCGCCGGTTCGCGCGGTCGATCAGCTCGTCGAGGTCGACCAGCGACGAGGCGCCCTCGAGGTCGCGCCGCTGGAACGAATCGAGCGCGACGCGGATCATCTCTTCCGCGCGCTGGCCCATCTCCTCGAATGCCTGCACGAGCCCCTCGTCGGGCTCGACGTCGGCGACGAGCTTCGTCAGCTTGGCGATCGTCACGCAGTAGTCGCCCATTCGCTCCAGATGGAGGTTCGCGTGCAGCATCGCGAGCACGAGGCGCAGGTCGACGGCGACCGGCGTCTGCCGCGCCAGTAGCGACTGGATGCCCTCCTGAATCGAGAGGTAGCGGCTGTCCACCTCGTCGTCGAAGGCGATCACCTCGTCGGCGAGCTCAGCGTCGGCCTGCTCGAGCGCGTTCACAGCCGCCCGCAGCGCACGGAGGACGTAGTCGCCCTCCTCCTGCAGTGAGGCCTCGACCTGTTCGAGTTCCTCCTGGAACGTGATGCGCATCTCGCCGGCCATCGTACCCCTCGGTTTTTGGCGGAAAACGACTGCCCGGACCTAGCCGAACCGGCCCGTGACGTAGCCCTCCGTGCGCTTGTCGGCGGGCTGGGTGAAGATCTTCGGCGTCTCGTCGTACTCGACGAGGACGCCGTGGCCGCCACTTTCCGTGCGCTCGAGCGTGAAGAAGGCGGTCATGTCCGCGACGCGCGCAGCCTGCTGCATGTTGTGCGTGACGATCACGAGCGTGTACTCGTTCTTGAGCTCGTGCATGAGATCCTCGATCTTCGACGTTGCGATCGGATCGAGCGCCGAGGCCGGCTCGTCGAGCAAGACGACGTCGGGCTCGACCGCGATCGCGCGGGCGAGGCAGAGCCGCTGCTGCTGACCGCCGGAGAGGCCGAAGGCGCTCTTCTTGAGCCGGTCCCTGACCTCGTCCCAGAGCGCTGCCTGCGTCAAGGCCCGTTCGACACGTCCGTCGAGATCGTCCTTCATCCCCAGCACGCGGAGCCCCCAGGCGACGTTGTCGTAGATCGACTTCGGGAACGGGTTCGGCTTCTGAAACACCATCCCAATCCGCCGCCGCACCTCGACCGGGTCGACGCCGTCGCCGTAGATGTTCTGGCCGTGATAGAGCACTTCGCCCTCGACCTTGGCCGACGGAATGAGGTCGTTCATTCTGTTCAGCGAGCGTAGGAACGTGCTCTTGCCGCAGCCGGAGGGACCAATGATCGCGGTCACCAGATTGCGGTAGATGGACAGGTCGACATTTGCGACGGCGAGCGCCTTGCCGTAGCTGGCGCTCAGCCCGCGCGTCTCGAAGACAGCCTCGCGCCCCGCGGCGCTCAGCGGCACCTCGCGAGCCTGAGCGATCTCGATCGGCGCCACCGCTTGCATCGTATCGGCCTCCATGGTCAACCCTCCAGCTTCTTTCGGTATCGCACGAGCAGCAGCCGCGCGGTCAAGCTCGTCGCAAGAACGAAGCTGATCAGGACGAGTCCGAGCGCCCAGGCGCGCGCATGATCAGCGGGGTCCGGCGACTCCGACAGGACGAAGATGTCGTAGGGAATCGAGAGCACCGGTTGGCGTGGGTCCCAGGTGACCGCATTGGCGGCGATCGAGGTCGTGAAGAGCAGCGGCGCGGTCTCGCCAGCCGCCCGAGCGACCGCTAGCACGGTGCCCGTCAGGATCCCCCCGAGACTCGTCGGCAGGACGACGCCGAGCACTGTTCGCCAGCGGCTCGCACCCAAGGCGAGCGCACCCTCTCGCAGGCTGCTGGGTACCAGCGCCAGCACCTCCTGCGTCGCCCGAGCGACGAGCGGCAACATGATGATCGCGAGCGCGAAAGACCCCTTCCAGCCAGCCTGGCCGCTTCCGATCACGAGCAGCCCGAAGACGAAGATGCCGATGATGATCGAGGGCAGACCGTTGAGAATGTCGAGCACGAGCCTGACCAAGTCGGCGATGCGCGGCGGCGCAAATTCGCTCACGTAGAGCGCGACCAGGATGCCGAGTGGGACCGCCATCGCGGTCGCGAGCGCGACGATCACGAAGCTGCCCACGAGCGCATTCGCAACGCCGCCCCCGCCCTGGCCGAACGTCGCCGCGGTCTTCGTGAAGAAGTCCCAGCTAAGGGCGCTCGCGCCGCGCTGCGCGACCGAGATGATCACGATCGCAAGCACCGCGACCGCCGCGAGCGCGGCGAGGGTCGCGAGCCCTTGCATCAGCACGTTGACGAGCTTGCGCCGCCTGGTCCGAGGATTGGGAGTCAGCGAGTAGCGTCCCGCGTCGACCGCCATCAGCTGCCTCCGGTCCGCTGGTGTGCAAATCGCCTGACGATCACCTGCGCCGCCAGGTTTACGAGCAGGGAGATGACGAGCAGGATCGCCGCGAGATAGACGAGCGAGGCGATCTGGATGTTCGTGGCGGCGCCCTGATATTCATTCGCGAGCTTGCTTGCGAGCGTGTCACCGGTTGCGAAGAGCGACCGGTGGATGCCATGGCCGGCGCCGATCACCAAGCTGACCGCGATCGCCTCGCCGATTGCGCGCCCGAAGCCGAGGATCACGGCCGCGCTTACACCAGCGCGCGTGTAGGGAAGGATGACCCCCCGCACCATCTCCCACCGCGTGGCGCCGAGCGCGAGTGCTCCCTCCTCCAGCTCCGTCGGGACGCCGAGGAAGAGCTCGCGGCAAATGCTCGACGTGATCGGGACGACCATGATCGTCAGGACGAGGACGGCCACGAGAATCCCGGCGTTCTGGGGCGTGCCGTCGAAGAGCGGGATGAAGCCGAGGTGGCGGTGGAGCCAGGGCCCGAGCTGCGTGCCGACGAACGGGCCGAGCACGAGAATGCCCCAGAGGCCGAGGACGACGCTCGGAATCGCCGCGAGCAGTTCCACCAGCGACGCGATCACGGTGCGGGCTCCTCGCGGCGCCAACTCGCTCAGATAGAGGCCGATCGCGATCGAGACTGGCGCCGCGATCAGGAGGGCGAGCACCGAGGTAAGTGCAGTTCCCCAGATCAGATCGAGGGCCCCGAACCTGTTGTGGATCGCGTCCCAGCCCTGGTGCGTGATGAACGCCAGCCCGAACTTCGAAATCGCTGGGTGGGCGATGTCGAAGATCTTCCAGCCGATCGCAATCAGGAGGGCAACGGCGGCGGCCGCGGCGGCTCCGGTCAGGACGTGCAAGAAAACGTCGCCCAAGCGGTCGCCGATGCGGCGGCGCGAGGGCAGCGCTGGCGTCGACGTGACCGCGTTCACGCGCGCGGACACTAACGTCGTATTCGGCTGATTCCTGCGCCGTTCACCGGACCGTAACCAGCCGGTAACCACGTTTCAGCCCACGTGCGCACGGGCGCGTTCGATCCTGATGACGTCATCGAGGAGAAGGAGCGAAAGAGTGTCTAGAAAGACAGCCATGGCGGCCGCGCTGGCGGTCGTCACGCTCGCGTTCGGCGTCAGCTTCGCAGCCGCCGGGTCCAAGGGCGGGAGCATCAAAGGCGCAGGGAGCACCTTCGTCTTCCCGCTGGTCTCCCAGTGGCAGGCGAATTACAAGAACGCGCAGATCACCTACGGGTCGGTCGGCAGCGGAGCCGGCATCGCCGCGATCACCGCCCGGACGGTCGACTTCGGCGCCAGTGACGCGCCGCTTTCGAAAGACCAGTTCGCGGCCTGCAAGGGGTGCGAGCAGATCCCGTGGGCGCTCTCGTCCACTTCGATCCCGTACCACGTCCCCGGCGTGGCGTACGGCCTGAAGCTGACCGGGAAGATCATCGCCAACATCTATCTCGGCCACATCACCAAGTGGAACAACAGTGCGATCAAGAAGATCAACCCGGGCGTCAAGCTGCCCGACCTCAAGATCACGCCGGTCTACCGCAGCGACGGCAGCGGCACGTCCTACAACTTCACGGACTATCTCTCGAGCGTCAGCAGGGAGTTCAAGAACAAGATCGGCGTCGGGACGCAGCCGAACTTCCCGACCGGCATCGGCGGCCGAGGCTCTTCGGGTCTGGCCGGAATCGTCTCGCGCACGGACGGAGCGATCGGCTACGTCGACGAGGCCTACTCGCTGAAGAACGGCTTCAAGGTCGCGAAGGTCCAGAATCGGGCGGGCAAGTTCCAGCTGCCCGGCCTGCGCGGGATCAAAGCCGCCGCGGCGACGATCCACAGGGTGCCGAGCAACGGCGCGCTCTCGATCGTCAACCCCCCGAAGACGCAGAAGCTGGCCTACCCGATCTGCACGTTCACCTACGTGATCGTGCCGCTCAAGTCCAACAAGGCAGCGACGCTGAAGCAGTTCATCAGCTGGGCGATCACGGGCGGCCAGAAGTACGCCTCCCCGCTGCAGTTCTACCCGCTGCCGAAGCTCGTCCAGACCGCGGACAAGACGTTCATCCGCCGGATCCACTCCTAAGGCGGCTACGGAAAGCGGCAGAGAATCTCGAGGCCCTCGGCTCGCGCGCCGAGGGCCTCGACCTGCCCGCCGGCCGCTTCGACGACGTGCTTGACGATCGCGAGGCCGAGGCCGCTGCCGCGCGAGGCCCGGGCGCGGTCGGCACGGTAGAAGCGTTCGAAGAGGCGCGGCAGGTCCTCCTCCGCCACTCCCACCCCGTTGTCGCGCACGGAGAGAACGCGGCTGCCGTCGTCGCGCCGGAGGCCGAGCACGCACGTAGCGCCCTCGCCGGCGTGACGGAGCGCGTTCTCGGCCAGGTTTTGGACAACGATCCGCAGCATCCGGGCTCGCAGCGGCAGCTCCAGGCTCTCGTCTTCGATTTCGACCTCGAGCACGACGCCGGCGCGCTCGGACCGCTCGGCGAGCTCGGCAACGATCTCACGGAGGAGCGGAGCGGCCTCCGTCGCCCCGAGCGAGACGACCTCTCGTCCGGTCTCGAGCTCGCTGAGGAAGAGGACGTCGTCGATCAACTCGTCCATCAACTCGACCTCCGCACGCATCTGCGCGAGCGCAACCTCCGGGTCGCCGCCGGGCAGGCCCGCACCCTCGATCAGCGCAAGCAGCCGGGCGAGCGGCGTCCGCAGCTCGTGTGAGACAGCCGCGGTAAAGCCGACTCTGAGCTCTCTGTATGGGTCCTCGTTCACCCTCAATAAGGTAGGTGGAATGACCAAGGTTCTGATCATCGAGGACGACGAGGTGATCGCCTCGGGCATGGCGCAGCACCTTTCGGGAGCGGGCTTCGACCCGGTCAC
>Ga0307277_10000678_pt1 | contig 12915 bp, 12 predicted proteins | sample ER_DNA_116_FD_194473 | JGI IMG/M metagenome (GOLD analysis project Ga0307277, IMG submission 194473) | Bulk soil microbial communities from the East River watershed near Crested Butte, Colorado, United States - ER_DNA_116 | ecosystem: Environmental > Terrestrial > Soil > Floodplain | place...
TGCGCGGCAAGCTGAACGCGCTGATCTCGGGCGGAACCGGCACCGGTAAGACGACGACCCTGAACGCGCTGTCCGCCTTCGTCCCGAACGACGAGCGGATCGTGACGATCGAGGACGCGGCCGAGCTCCAGCTCCAGCAGCAGCACGTGATCACGCTCGAGGCTCGCCCGCCGAACATCGAGGGCGAGGGCGAGGTCCGGATCCGCGAGCTCGTCCGCAACGCCCTGCGCATGCGCCCCGACCGGATCATCGTCGGCGAGGTCCGCGGCCCCGAGACCCTGGACATGCTCCAGGCGATGAACACGGGCCACGAGGGCTCGCTGACGACGATCCACGCGAACGCCCCGCGCGACGCGCTGTCGCGCCTGGAGACGCTCGTCATGACGGCCGGCGTCGAGCTGCCGCACCGGGCGATCCGCGAGCAGATCGCGAGCGCGTTCGACCTGCTCGTGCAGATCTCGCGCCTCGTCGACGGCTCACGCCGTATCACCCACATCACCGAGGTGCTGCGGATGGAGTCCGACGTGATCACCCTCCAGGACATCTACGTCGCGAAGCCTCCCGACGAGGACGGCGGCGAAGCCGGCAAGCCCGTCCGCCTGCTCAGCCCCCTCGAAAGCACCGGCCTGAAGCCGCACTTCCTGGAGAAGATGGCCGCAAACGGCGTGACCCTCCCGCCCTCGTTCTTCGGCGACCACACCAGGGCGCCGAACTTCGCCACGGCCAGCTTCGGCGGTTACGAGTGAGGTCCCGCACCGGACTTCTCATCCTCGTCGTCATCGCGGCGCTCCTCGCGCCGGTGGCGGCGAGCGCAAGCGTGACCCTGCGCAATGTGGACGCGACGGGGTATCCGACCATCCGCGCAACGGTGGTCGCACCCGTCGCCGCCCACAACGCCCCGACGCTGAGCGAGAACGGCCGGCCGGTGGTCGACCTCAACGCCTACAACCTCGGCGCGACCAAGAGCGTCGTCGTCGCGATCGACCGCTCGCAGTCCATGAAGGGCGGGCGGCTGCAGGCCGCCGTCGCCGCGGCGCGGAGGTTCGTGGCGGCGAAGGCGCCATCGGACCGGGTGGCCGTCGTCGTCTTCGGCTCCAGCGCCGTCGCGCTGACCGGGTTCTCGTCTTCCACGATCGACTCCGACGACGCGCTCAGGACTATGGCCGTCGACTCGACCTCGGGCACCGCCCTCTACGACGCCCTCGGGCTCTCGGCCCAGATGCTGGGCCACGAGGAGGGCCGCTCGCGCGTGGTCGTGCTCCTCACGGACGGCCAGGACGTCTCCAGCGAGTCGTCGCTGCCGGACGCGGTCCGGGCAGCGGAGAAGGTGGGGGCGCTCGTCTACCCGATCGGTGTCGGTGCGTCCGCCACGACGGCAGCCCCGCTGCAGCAGATGGCGCACCAGACGGGCGGCGCCTATCACCGGGCCGCGACGACTTCCGCGCTCGACTCCGTCTATTCCTCGATCGGCTCGGAGCTCCACCGGACCTGGCGCGTCGAGTACGTCACCGGCGCGGCCCCGGGCGACAAGCTGCACCTCCGAGTCTCGCTCGACCCCGACGGCGCCACCTCGACCGACCTGACCGTGCCGGAGAGCTTCGCGGCCCCGAGCAGGCACGGCGGCGGGCTGCCAGCGCCGTTCTACTCGGCGCTCGGCGGCCTCGTGCTGACCCTGCTCGTCGCGTTCATCGTGCTCACCGCTTGCGGTCTCCTCTTCGCGGGCGGCAAGGGCTCGTGGGTCAAGGGCCGGCTCGCCCCGCACGTCGAGGGCGGCCCGCGCGGCCGACGGCGGCGCGATAAGGGCGATCGTCTGGCGGCCCTCGCCGGCCTCTTCCGCCTCACCGAGCAGACCTTCGGACACCGCGCGATCTGGAAGAAGGTGCACACGAAGCTGGAGCGCGCTGACCTGCCGCTCCGGACGGTGGAGTTCTTCTACCTGCTCGGCGCCTGCGGGTTCACGCTGATGCTCTTCGCCGCGCTGACCGGGCGCTCGACGCTCGGGATGCTGATCGCGCTCGGCATCGGCGCCGCGATCCCGTACTTCTGGGTCTCGTTCAAGGCCCGTCGCCGGATGCTCGCGTTCGAGGACCAGCTCCCCGACTTGCTCGTCACCCTCGCCGCCTCGCTCAAGGCAGGCCACAGCTTCAAGCAGGGCATCCAGACCCTCGTCGACGAGGGCCACGAGCCGGCCAGCAAGGAGCTCAGCCGCGTCATCACCGACACTCGGCTCGGCCGCCCGATGGACGAGGCGCTCGCCGAGACGGCCGAGCGAATCGGCTCGAAGAACTTCTCGTTCGTGATCACAGCAGTGACGATCCAGCGCCAGGTCGGCGGCAGCCTCGCCGGGCTGTTCGACATGGTCGCGGACACCGTCCGCCAGCGGCAGCAGTTCGCGCGCAAGATCCGCGGGCTGACGGCTATGGGCCGCGCTTCTGCATACGTGCTGATCGGCCTGCCGTTCTTCATCGCGTTTGCGATCACGCTGCTCAACCCGACCTACATGGCCCCGCTCTACAACGAATCGACGGGCCACATGCTGATCATCGTCGGCCTCGTGATGATGGCCTTCGGTTCCCTGCTCCTTCGAAAGATCGTCTCGTTCCGGGGGTGAGTGAATGCTGTTCGTGATCTTCGTCGGTCTCGTCTGCCTCGCGGCTTCGGCCTACTTCGTCGGCGACGCCGTGACGATGCCGGCGCGCGAGCGCCGCACCTCCGTCCGCCGGGCGGCGCAGTACGGCGACTTCAAGCCGGCGCTGGGCCAGGCGCAGCGCCCCTTCCGCGAGCGCGTCCTCGCCCCACTCGGCGAGCGGCTCGCGAAGTGGACGCTGAAGCTGCACCCGAAGACGACCGTCGAAGGTGTCAGCACCCGGCTGCTCGCCGCCGGTCTCGGCCGGACGATCTCGCCGACCGCATTCCTCGCCTTCAAGTCGGGCCTCGCGCTCGTCGGCATCTTCCTCGGCGTGCTGTTCGGAGGCGCCCTCGCGAGCGCCGGCGGCGTGCTCTTCTGCTCGGTCGCCTTCGCGGGGATCGGCTTCATCGCACCCGACTTCTTCGTCTCGGCCAAGGCCCGCTCGCGCAAGGACTCGATCCGCGCCGAGCTGCCCGACGCGCTCGACCTGATGGCCGTGAGCGTGGAGGCCGGCATGGGCTTCGACGGCGCCATCTCGAAGCTGACCGAGCACATGCACGGCCCGCTGGCGGACGAGTTCGCGCTGACGCTCAGCGAGATCCGGATCGGCGAGGGGCGCTCCGATGCGCTCAAGAAGCTCGCCTCGCGGACGGACACACCAGAGCTCAACTCCTTCGTGCGCTCGATCATCCAGGCCGACCAGCTCGGCATCTCGCTCGGCCGGATCCTGCGCGTCCAGGCGACCGACAGCCGCCTCAAGCGCCAGGCCGCCGCCGAGGAGAAGGCGATGAAGGCGCCGATCAAGATGCTCTTCCCGACCGTGCTCTTCATCTTCCCGGCCATGTTCCTCGTCATCCTCGGGCCGGCGTTCCTCAACCTCTCGAAGATCTTCTAACCCGGAGGCGACGATGGCCGACGAACCCGAAAACCAAGCGGCAGAGACCGAGAAGGGATTCGGCACCGGCCTTCGCGCGCAGCTCGAGCAGCGGCGGCAGAGCGAAGAAGAGGGTGCCGCAGAGCAGCCGAAGGGCCCGACGAACGTCGAGCTGCGCTTCGAGCTGACCGCCCGGCCGGCCTCCGACGACGGCGTCGGGATCGGCCCCGAATTCGCGGAGCTGAAGGCCGAGCTCGAGGCCGCGCAACGGCGCGAAGCCGCTCTCCGAAGCCGCCTCGACCAGCAGGCCGCCGCCTACGACGGCGGGATGAGCCTCGAGAAGGAGCTCGCAAACCGAGCCGCCAACCTGGACGCGCGTGAGGCCAAGCTCGCCGAGTTCGAGGTCGACCTCGAGGAGCGAGAGCGGAAGGTTCGCGACCAGAAGGAAGTCATCGAGTCCGAACACGCTCGCGTGGCCGAGCTGCAGGCCGAGCTCGCGGCCGAGCAGCAGCTCGCAGCCGAGCAGCTCGAGAAGGCCGAGACGCGCATGCGGGAGGTTCAGAACATCGAGCGCGATCGCGAGAAAGCGTCCGCCGGCCTCGCCAAGCAGCTGTCCGGGCTGGCGCACCGCGAGAAGAAGCTGGAGCGGAAGGAGAGCGAGCTCGAGACGCGGCACCGCGCGACCGACGTGCGGCTGCAGGGCCGCGAGCGCTCGCTCGACAAGCGCGAGACCGAGTTTCGCGTCCAGGAGAAGGAGCTCGCAGAGCGCGAGCGGAAGCTTGCCGCGCGCGAGGGCGACCTCAAGAAGGAGGCCGCCCGCGTGGCGGCCAAGGACGAGGTGCTGGGCGAGCGCGAGGCGGAGCTGCTGCTCAAGCAGGATCGCATGCGCTCGGACGCCGAGCGGTTCGAGCGCGAGCTCGCCGCCAAGGGCCGCGTCGCCCAGGAGGCGGTCGCACGCACCACAGAGCTCGACCAGCGCGAGCTCGAGCTGACCGAGCGCGAGTCAGAGCTGAGCCAGCTGAAGGCCGAGCTGGCGAACGCGGAGCGCGACGCCAACCGCGAGCGCGATCTCGAGGAGCTACAGGGGAAGCTCGACCAGCGCGAGCAGGAGCTGGCCGCGCGCGAGACCGAGATGCAGAGCTTCGAGTCGGTGGCCGATTCCCACAAGAAGCGGACGGACCGGCGCGAGAAGCGGCTCTCCGAGATGGACGAGATGATCCGCGACCGGCTCAAGGAGCTCGACGATCGCGAGTCCGAGCTCGAGCTTCGCGAGGCGAGCGTCGAGGCCGACGCCACAATCCGGCTCGACAAGCTGGAGCAGCGCGAGAGCGAGCTCGCCGAGCTCGAGGAGCGACTCGCCAAGCAGGAGCGCGAGCTCGCCGCGTACGTCGCGAAGGCGCAGACGGAGCTGCAGCGCCGCGAGTCCCAGTGGTGGCAGAAGCAGCTCGGCAGCGACGCAGAGCCAGACGAAGAAGAAGTCACCGCGGCCTGAGCAATAGGCTCGGCCCGTGCGGGGCCGCAGCCACGTCGTCGTAGGCGCGCTCTGGGCAGCCTGGGCCGGCGCGGTCGTCGCGACCGTCGCCATTGGGCTCGCCGCAGGAGCCTACGACCGTTCGAAGGAAGCCGTCCCCGGGACGACGCTCTTCCCGTTCTTCTCCTGGGACTTCGGCTGGTACGACGCGATCGCGCACCACGGCTACCCGCCGGTCGCCGACCGCTTCTACGCGTTCTTCCCGCTCTGGCCCTGGCTCCTGCGCGCTTCCGGGTCGATCGCAGACTGGGAGCTCGCCGGGGCCCTGACCGTCGTCGCGAGCGGGCTGGCCTTCGTCGGGGTTGCTGCGGGAAGTCCCGCGGGACGACCGCGCCAGGCTGCCCTCGCCTTGGCGTGCTGGCCGGGGTCGTCGCTGCTGTTGCTGGCCTATCCGGACGGGCTGGCGCTTGCCGCAGCCGCGTGGGCGGCGGTGTTCTTCCTGCGAGAGCGACCGGTCGCCGCCGCTCCGTTGGCCGCGGCCGCAGCGCTGTTGCGGCCCAACGGCTTCCTGATCGCGCTCCCGCTGGCGCTCCTCTCGCGCGGGCGGGGCTGGGCGTTCAAGCTCGCAGCCGCCGCTCCCGTCGCCGCGGCGGCTGCGGTCGAGATCTTCTTCTGGTCCCGGAGCGGGCAGGCGGGCGCGTTCTTCCATGCGCAGAAGCTCTGGGGGCGCAGCGGGCCTTCCGGGATCGGCAAGTGGGCCGACCACGTCTGGAGTTTGTTCGAGGCGCACACGGCGGTGATCGCGCTCGGCCTCGTGGCGGGCTGCGCCCTCGTCGTGATCGCGTGGCGCCAGTTCGGGCCGGGCACGACGATCGTCGTCGCCTACGCGTGCGCCGTGCCCGTGCTGCTGGCGGCGACGCAAAGCCTGCAAGGGTTCACCGACACGGCTCGCTGTCTGCTGATCCTGCCGCTCCTGGTCATGCTTTGGCGGATGGGTCCCCCCTACCGCCCGTGGGCGCTGTTTACCGGGGCCGTCGTTCTCGCGCTGCTGGGCTCAGGCCTGATGCACAGCTTCGGCCGCCAGAGCCTGTACGCGTTCCCGATCTTCTGGGCGATCGGCGAGGGCCCGGCGTGGCTGCGCAAACCGCCGCTGGCGGCCCTCGGCTTCGCCGCCAACCTGGGCCTGGCTCTTTTGATCACGCGCTTTGCGCCCTAGCCTCGGTGCCAGGCACCCAAACGAAAGCGTCACGAACCTTCCACACTCCCTGCTCAGCGCGATTTCCCCGGTGTCAGGCACCGTCACGGAAGTGCGACCCCGTAACCTGCGGGGCGTGGCCGAACGCGTCCTGATCACCGGCGGAGCCGGGTTCATCGGCTCGCACCTCGCGGACGAGCTGCTGCGCGCCGGCTACGCGGTGCGCGCGCTGGACGTCCTCGTCGAACAGGTGCACGGCGACTCGGGCTCGCGGCGCCCCGACTACCTCGATCCCGAGATCGAGCTCATCGCCGGGGACATCCGCAACCCCGAGGTCGTGCGCGGCGCGCTCGAAGGCGTCGATGCGGTCGTGCACCTCGCGGCCCGCGTCGGCGTCGGCCAGAGCATGTACGAGCAGGCCGAGTACGCCGGCGCGAACACGCTCGGCACCACCGTCCTCCTCGACGCGCTCCAACAACACCCCGTCCGCAAGCTCGTTGTCGCGTCAAGCATGAGCATCTACGGCGAGGGCGCCTACGAGCCGGTCGCGCCGCAACAGCGAACGCGCGAGCAGCTCGAGCGCCGCGACTGGGATCCCCGCGGCCCGAACGGCGAGGAGCTCACTTCCGTCGCGACCCCCGAGACGCAAGAGCCCGCCCTCGAGTCCGTCTACGCACTGACGAAGTTCGACCAGGAGCGCCTCTGTCTCCTCTACGGCGCCTCGTACGACGTCCCCACCGTCTCCCTGCGCCTCTTCAACACCTATGGCCCGCGTCAGGCGCTCTCGAACCCCTATACCGGAGTCCTCGCGATCTTCGCCTCGCGCCTCCTGAATGACAAGGCGCCGGTCGTCTACGAGGACGGCCACCAGCGGCGCGACTTCGTCCACGTGACCGACGTCGCTCGCGCCTTCCGCCTGGCCATCGAGCGCGACGGGGCCGACGGCCGGGCCGTCAACGTCGCCAGCGGCCAGATCGTCACCATTCTCGAGGTCGCCGACGCCCTCGCGCAGGTCCTCGGCAAGGACATCGCCCCAGAGATCCCCGGCATCTATCGCGCCGGAGACATCCGCCATTGCTTCGCGGACATCACCCTCGCACGCGAGCTGCTCGGCTTCGAGCCGGAGGCCGACCGTGATCTAGCCCTCGCGGAGCTGGCGCAATGGCTCGAGACTCAACCCGCAACCGATCGCTTCGACCGGGCAGCCGAAGAGCTGGCCGAGAGAGGACTAACTCGCTAGAACCGTGCGAGGCCCGCGATGTTGCTCCTTGCGATCCGAATGCCCTTGATCGCTACGTAGAGCAGTCGGCCGTCGGGTGCACGCTCGGACGCGACGATCAGCCGCCCGTCCGTCCAGACGCCGACCCTTCCGGGCGAGGGCGAGGCATCCCGACCCGGCAGGGGCTCGAGCCGCGGCCCGAAGATCCGCACCAACTCGGCTGCGCTCGGCGCGCGCTCGCCGCGCTGGACTGCCCTGCGGATCGGCCACATCTCCCGGTTGCGAGCCAGGTAAGCGAGATCCCGGGCAACTCCTCGCTCTGCAAGGAATCGCTTTCCAATCGCGCTGAACGGAACCTCCACCAGCTCACGGGTCCCCTCCTCGTCGTTCCAGTACCGGCCATAGGTCCCGGCGATCTCGCAGAAGTCGTACGGCGGGGAGGGCATCCCGCCGTGGACGGTGTCCATGCGCATCCGAACCTCGGGCAGCACGCGCGCGACGCTGCCACCCGCGAGCTCCTCCCAGCGATCGGACCCGAACGCCACTCGCCCGCACGCGATGTCGACACCCGAGCCACGTGCCAGGCGGCGGTAGGCCTCGTTCGAGGTGGATAGAAACCGAATCGCGACGACACCGTTTCGGTAGACATCCGCCGAGGCCACGTCGGTCGCGGCGTGCTGGAGCGGCGGGCCCGCCGGCCGCTTCGGCGGAGCGGGAAACGACACGCGGCTTCCGGTGGCCGGCGGGGTGACCGGCACCGGGCGGCCGCTTGGCAGGCGTTCCCGGTAGACGGCGTTGCCCGAGTCGTCCAACGCCACAATCGATGTCCAGCGTCGGTCGGGGATCTTCGCGAACGAGTATGCCTGGCCCCGTACGTCGGTCGAAAGGCGAGAGCCGTCCCGAGCAACGAGCGCGACCTTCGTCACGCCTTGACCCGCAAGCCCGGACACCCTGGTCAAGTGCAGGTAACGCTGCCCGAGGCTCATCGCGCCTCCGACATCGACGGTGATCGGGCGCTTCGGCGTCGGCACGACCTTCGTCTCCGGCGAGCCGGCGTTGCAGCCGAGACTGTCAATCCAGCGTCGTCCGCGGGCCGGGCCCGTTGCAAGACACGTGAGACCCCACGGATACCGGATTCGGTAATGAGCCTGCGAGCCGTCGTTCGCAATCTCCTCAATGGTCGGGTTTCCGTCTCGGCAGATCTGCTTAGGGCCCTTGTTCGGAATGACCCGCAGTGCGAGGTGGCGGCACATCGACGTGATCAGCAGTTCGCGGTCCCGAGTAGGGAGCGAGCCGAGAGAGATGGGCTTGCCGTTGACGTCGAAGACCCCGATCACCTTGCCGCCCACCGCGAGGCCCGCCACTGCGAGCGCCAAAGCGACGCACGTCGCAAGCACCGGCGTCCTGAATCGATGCCGCGCGCGCCGCTCAATGTCGGCCCAGTCGCCGTCAGGCGGACCGGTCAGCGCGGAGAACCGTTCGCGCAGAGCTCGCTCGTCAGCCACGCCGTCCCTCCTCCTGCAGTTGCTCCTCTAGTGCCGCCCTCGCCTGCGCGAGCGTCGCGCCGACGGTGCCCTCGCTCACATCGCAAAGCTCTGCGATCTGCGCGTACGAGAGATCCGCGAAGTAGCGCAGGAAGACGATCAGCCGTCGTTTCGCCGGGAGCGAGCGAAGCGCATCGGCGAGCACTGGGTCCCGGTCGGGCTCGTGCAGCGCCGCGGGAATCGAGCCGTTGAGACTCGCCGCCGGGCCGCGACGAAGGTGCTCCCGGGCGGTCCGCAGCGCGATCCGCCAGACCCACGCTTCGAGCGAACCCTCGCCGCGAAAGCCCCGGCGCTTTCGCAGCGCACGCGCGAATGCCTCCTGCACGACGTCTCGCGCGCTTTCCCGGTCTCCGGTGATCGTCGCGATTCCGTCTCGGAACCGCCCGTAGCGCTCTCGGTACAACGATTCGATCGCTTCCGCGCGTTCGTCCATCTGTATCCAAGAGGACCGGCGCATGGGAAATCTTTACTGCGCTAGTGTCACACCGCAGTGACCGCCGCAACGCTGCAGACCAACCACGGTGCGATCGCCGTCGAGCTCTTCGACGACGACGCGCCCAAGACCGTCGACAACTTCCTCAAGCTCGCACGCGACGGCTTCTACGACGGCGTCATCTTCCACCGCGTGATACCGGATTTCATGATCCAGGGCGGTGACCCCACTGGCACTGGAACCGGCGGCCCGGGCTACGCCTTCGAGGACGAGATCAACGACCACAAGGTCGAGCGCGGTGCCCTCGCAATGGCGAACGCGGGCCCGAACACCAACGGCAGCCAGTTCTTCGTCGTCACCACCCAGGCCGCTCCCTGGCTCGACGGCAAGCACACCGTCTTCGGCCGCGTCACTGAGGGGATGGACGTCGTGGACGCGATTTCCGGGATCGACACCGACGCGAATGACAAGCCCCGTGAAGCCGTCACGATCGAGCGCGTCGAAGTAGAGGGCTGAAGGCCCGCCCGCTCGGACGGGCCCTCAGTCACCTAGCTAGGCGCTGGCGCCGTTCGAGCGCGCCGGCGGTCCCCGCATGCCGGTCTGGACGCTGACGACGTTGAACGCCTTGTCCACGTAGAGCGTGACCGGCTTGCCGTCGGCCTTCACCATGTGCGCCTCGTAGGCGGCGTTGCCGTCGGCGTCCGTCTCCACACGGACGATCGTGCCGCCGGGCACCTTGGCCTTGGCGAGCGCCGTCACCTTGGCGAGGGCGTCGCCTGTGAGCGGCGTCTCGTCGCTTCGCTGCGGGCCCCAGGGCCGCTGGGCGTTCGTGGCCGCGGCGGCGCGGCTCGGTGCGGCCGAGTTCGAGCTCGAGCCCGAGCCCGACCCGCTGGCGGCGGTGGCGATGCCGTAGCTCCCGACCGCGACGCCCGCGACGATCGCCGCGGTCACGGCCAGGCGCGGGGGCAACCAGCGCCGTTCCTGCTTCTCCATCGGACTGCTCCTTTCTGTCGCTTCGCCCGTCATCGGGCACGAGAAGCACGGTCGCAGCGCGACCTGAAAAGAGCCTGTGAGGGCCCTATGGAGTCCCTAAGAGCTGCGGGTTACCGACCTGACGGAACGGGCAAGTCTGCCTGGACAACGAAGGGAGATAAATGGCTACCTGGATCTGGATCGTGATCGCCGTCGCCGCGGTGATCGTGCTCGCGGTGATCGTCTTCGGCGGCCGGCGGGCGAAGCAGCGGCGCGTCGTAGGCCAGAAGCGCGAGGAGGCGCAGACCCTGCGGGCGGAGGCGGAGCAGCGCCACCGTCGCGCGAAGGAGCGCGAGAGCCTCGCCCAGGAACTCTCGGAGCGCGCGGACGCGGAGCGCAAGGAGGGGGACAAGGCCGCCGCTCAGGCGGCGCGCGTGGATCCCGACCGCGACTGAGAATCGACAACAATAGAAACGCCGTTCAGTCACTCACGAGGAGGGGTGCAATGAAAACCCTGATCCGCTCCGTGATCGTGACCCTCGCCGCCGGGGCGGCGCTCGCCCTGCCGACCGCAGCTTCAGCCCGCCCGGCATCGACGACGTTCGCGGTCACCGGCAACGAGTACGCCTTCACCCAGACCGTGGGCTCCTTCGCGGGCCGCGCCACGGGCAACGCGGGCGACACCGGGCTCTGGAACGCGAGGGTCGAGCACGACCCGCTCGGCTCCCAGCCGACGTACATCAACGGAGGCAGGTTCGAGATGACGACCGTGCGCGGCTTCTCCGCGGACTACGTCACCGGCGACTTCGTCCACCACGGCGGACAGATCACGCTGCTCGACCCCGGCGCCGGGTGCACCAACCAGCGCTACCTCGTCGCCGGAAGGCTCGATCACGTGGCCACCAGCACGACGGCCGGCGGCACCGGGATGTTCTCCGCGACGCTCACGCACTACCGTTACTCGCTCTTTGGGCGCTGCATCATCTACAACGCCCGGGTCGCTGGAAGTGTGAGCTTCGTCTATTAGCGCGTGCGCAGGACCGCACCGCTGTGCGGTCCGAGGAGCACCGCGGTGACGACCGTCCCGTTCGGCTGGATGTACTGCCCGCCGAGCGGGACGGTCACCGTCGCCGAGCCCGTCGGGTTGACGGCGACGACCCCGTTCGCAAACCGGCGCAACCAGGCCGACCCGACCTGCGTGGGCGCGCCGCTCGCCGACCCGACGTCCGCGCGCCACGCGGGCGCCGAGGGCTCGACGCCGCACAGCGGCGAGTAGCTGAACGCGGTCCGGCTTCCACGCGCGAAGAGCAGGAAGCTGGCGCGCGCGTAGTTCATGGCCGGCCCGTCGTCGGCCGGGCCGTACGCGATCGCGATGAAGACCTTGTGCCGCGCCTGAGCCCATCGCAGCATCTGCATCTGGTAGGCCCAGTCGGCGCCGGTGAGCATGCCGGCCCCGCGGCCCGCGTTGGACTTCGTCCACCACTCCTTCGCCGCGCCGGACGTGAACCGAACCCAGCGGCGCCAAAGCTGAGGCGTCGCGTCGTTGATGTTTCCGACGACTAGGCCGCTCCGCCGGAGCGCCGGCCCGACCCGCCGCAGGAACCGCGTGTTGGCCCGCGCGTAGTCGTTCGACCCCGGGTACTTCGCGAGCACCCGGCCGTCCAGATACCACGGGTACTGCATCGTCCGCGAGATCCCGTCGAGGAAGACACCGTCCCAGCCGCGGCGGTGCAGGTCGCGCGCGACGTTCCGCGCCCAGGTGCGCTGGTAGGAGCGGCTGCCGATGTCCATCTGCCACGAATGCGGCCAGTCGGCCCAGTTGACCCGCTGCCCGTTCGTGTCCTTCAGGAACCACCCGGGGTGGTACCGGTTGGCGTACCCGTAGCTGACGCCGGTGGAGAGGTCCGTCTGGCGCGAGGTGTCGTCACGGGTCGACGCCATGTCTTTGTAGACCAGGACCTGCGTGCCGGGGCTGCCCTTCTTGATCGCCGCGATCTGGCCGTACTGCCATGCCTGCAGGACGACGTAGCGGTAGCCGGCGCCGGGCCGGGAACCGCTGCCGCAGATCCGAAGCGCGGCAAGGCCAGGCGAGCCACCTGAGCCGGCGAACGCCGAGAGCGTCGCGACTGCTGCGGCGGCGAGAACGGCGAACGGCGCGAGCACGCGCCACCGTGTCATCACCCTCCCGGTCGAAGGATGATCGATCCGTACCCCCCGGATGACCCTTAAAGCTGTACCAGACCATCCGGCCGACCGTCGGCAACGGCTGTGCCAACTCCCCACATCTCACGTATCGGCCGTGTCCCGAAATTACTTAGCGTTTGCGGTCTGAAGCGGCTCCCAGTGCCGGATCGTGCCGATCCACGGCACGCTCATGGAGGAGGTCCCCGTGAGCCGGAAGACGCCGGACCACACCTGACCCTGGTGGCGGATCGTCCAGCGGACCGCCTGCACGTGGGCCTCGAGCGTCGTGAACCGGATGAGGGCGAGCTCGTCATGCCAGAGGGAGGTGATCGTCAAGGTCGCGCCTCTGCCGACGCGGACGTGCGCGTCGACGAGGCCCGGGACCTCCTTGCGC
>Ga0307277_10000679_pt1 | contig 12914 bp, 17 predicted proteins | sample ER_DNA_116_FD_194473 | JGI IMG/M metagenome (GOLD analysis project Ga0307277, IMG submission 194473) | Bulk soil microbial communities from the East River watershed near Crested Butte, Colorado, United States - ER_DNA_116 | ecosystem: Environmental > Terrestrial > Soil > Floodplain | place...
AGTGAGCGACAACGGACGGGGATTCGATGTCGAGCGGACGCTCGTGCGTGCGGCACGAGGCGGGAGGCTCGGACTCGTGGGGATGAGTGAGCGTGCCCGTCTGCTCGGCGGCCGCTTCGACGTCCGTAGCCGCCCCGGAGGCCCGACGACAGTCTCCCTCGTCCTGCCTGCCTGGCGGCCGACAACGCTGGCGTCCGGGCAGGCAGCCGAAGCGCTCAGCGCCGTCTGATCTCCCTCGAACGGGGTCAGAAACCCGCTTCACAAGCGGGTCGCACGTGCCGTTGCCACGAGTACGCGCGCGGTGCGCAGAGCGAGAGGCGCGGAGCGGATTCGAACCGCTGATCGACGTCGCGCTTATTGACTCGCTCACCTAGGTGTTTGTCCTCCGAGTCAGTGTTGATACTCGCCTTATGGGAGCCGGGCCCGAACAGACAGCTGTCGAGAGGCTTGAGGAACTTCGAGTTCGCGGGATCCTGATGCAGCTCGCCCGGGACGGGCAGCTCATCGATGTCCGTTGCGAGATGCCTCAGTGCTACTGCCACCGGGGACGCAGGTGCTTCGATCCGATTTCGCCCTATTCCGATTGGGAGCCGACGGCTGACCACTATCCCAGACTGAAGATGCACGGCGGTCGCCTCACCCGCGACAACGTCCGGCTCGCGCATCGGCTCTGCAACCGACGCGACTACGGATGGCGGGTGAGGATCAACGCGATGCTCGGGAGGCGAATGTCGCTGGAGGCCATCGCCGACGAGCTGAACGCGAAGAAGGTTCCAACGATTCACGGCACGAACAGATGGACAGCTGCATCTGTTCGGAAGGCGTTCGTTTCCTAGGGCCCATTCCGCACGACCTCAACGCAGATCTCTACACGTCGGACCCTGATCGACGTCGCGCGTATCGACGCGCTGGCCTAAGAACCTCGTTTCAGAATGTCGTTTGCGCCGTATTGGCGCGCGGACTATGGTCTCGCGCGAATGAGCAGCGCGGAGATTATCGAGGGGCGCAGTATGCGGATCCGGCGCGACGAGACCTCCTCGGACGACGTTCTTCGGGCGCACGTCGAAGCCGCCAAAGGCGCGAACGGCGGGCCACTGCACATCCACCTTCGCCAGGAGGAGAGGTTCATCGTCGACAGGGGAATGCTGCTCGTTCGGCGCGGGCGCGAGCGGATCCACGTTGGACCCGGAGAGGATGTCCGGATTCCGGCCAAGGTCAGGCATACCTTCGAGGCCGAGGTCGATAGCACCTATACGGCCGAGTTTCGTCCCGCGCTTCGCGTCGAGGAGTTTTTCCGCGACTTGTTTGCGCTTCCCACTGATAAGCGCGGCAACCCCCGGATCGGCGATGCTGCCCGCCTGATGCGCGCCTACCCGCAGGAGTTCCTCTACTTACCCTTCATTCCGGTGTCAGTCCAGCGGATCCTGGCAGTGCCGCTCTCCAAACTCGGAACCGCTTCTCAGTAGCCCAGCCGGGATCGGCCTCCAAGCTCATGCTGGATCGCGCTGGGTCGAGCCGAAAACCTGCTCTTCGTCGTTCATGCCGGGCTCTCAGTCCTCGAATCGTCCAACGAATGTGATCGCGCCAAAGGCGCGAGCCGGAATCGAACCGGCGTACAGGGCTTTGCAGGCCCTTGCCTAACCACTCGGCCATCGCGCCGCGACACTGCATCATCGCAAAAGGTTCAGGACTGGCAGGCACGTTTCCTGTGCATGTGCGCAGGTTCCCCGGATTCCTCTATGTAACCGCTGTACGGGGCTTTGCAGGCCCCTGCCTAACCACTCGGCCACCGCGCCCTGCGCGGTTTCATGGTATCCGCGGACTATTTTGTGAGCCGGGGACTTGAGAGGAGACGCCCAGCATGCGCAGAATGCTGGCTGGTCGGGTGGCGTGGACCTTGTCCCGGGGTTGATGGCGCGCCATCTCGACTGGAGCCCCGGCCCCCTACCGGGGCTCCGCTATTCCAGGAACTTGACCGGTTTCAGCTGGCGCTCTGGCGGTTCCTGCGGGGGCTCTGGGGCGTCGCTCGCAAAGGAGTCATGCCGAGCGGGCCCGGTTCCGGCTAAGGGCCCACCGCCCAGGGGCGTCAGCTGGCCGTAAGCGCCGGGCCCGGAGCGAGCCGGCGCCGCTCGCGGAGGAGGGCGAAGCGCGAGCGGCGGTCGGCCCGTCGGCTCTCGGCGATCGCCGAGGCAAGCTCTCCGCTCCGGGCGCGGCGCAGCAAATCTTTGTGACGCAGGCGGTCGACTGCTCGATGGCTGTCGGGATGCACACTTACTCGACGGCCGAGCGCGTCGTAATCTTCCCTTGTGGTCACGTCCCTCTCCGACGCCAGGCTCGTTGCCCGCTGCCGCGAGGGAGACCAGGCCGCCTGGGCCGAGCTCGTCAACCGTTTCTCGCGCTACGTCTACGCGATCATCGGCCAGGGGTTCGGCCTCAGGGCCGAGAATGCGGAGGACGTCTTCCAGGAGGTCTTCACGCGGACCTACCAGCATCTCGACCGACTGCGTGACGACGAGGCGATTCGCCCGTGGATCGCCCAGCTGACGCGACGCCTCTGCATCGACCACCTGCGGGGCGCGGCGCGGGAACAGCTCACCGATGAGGAGGTCGAGCCGGCGGAGATCGACGAGACCCTTGCGACGCTCGAGGAAGCCCTCTCCGTGCACGAGGCCCTGGCGGGGCTCCCCGAGCACTGTCAGGAGATCCTCGACCGTTTCTTCGCGCGCGACGAGAGCTATCAGACGATTGGCGCCGCCCTCGACATTCCCTCCGGCACCATCGCGAGCCGCATCTCCCGCTGCCTCGGAAAACTCCGCGAATTCTTCGAGGGAAGAAAACCCGCCTCGGAGCCGTCCTGAGAACGTGACCCCGAAAGGCCCTCATGACGAATCGCGCCTAGCAGAGCTCTTGCGGATGCTTCCGCCTGCCCCGGAGGGGTGGGTCAAGGCCGCTCAGGAGCTCCCTCGCGTTCGACCGGAGCTCGACGACATCGTCGCACGAGCCGTCGCGGACGCCGAATTCCGCCGGGCGCTGATCGAGGATCTCGAGGACGCGCTCAAGACGGAAGGCTACGAGCCGGAGAGCATGCCGCTCGACGAGCTCCGCCGCCGCCTCGACGACACCTAGACCTCAGCCCAGGAGTCCTTGTCCCATCGGTGAGAGAACGGCCCCTTGTGGCGACGCAGAATGAGCGTCCATGGTTATTGGGATCATCTTGATGGTGCTCGCCGTCGCCGGGGTCGTTTGGCTCCTCGCACGGCGCCGCCGCCCGACCTAGGGTCTCGGCCGGCTTCCGGGGCTACGTCTCGAAGGGGGCTGCTGCGACGCGGTCCGCGAGACCACTGTCCATCGCACGGGCAGCCCAACAGCCCGGCTTTCGCGCGGCCTGATCAGCGATCAGGCCGGTGAAGCCCTCCTTGAAGTCGAGTCGCGGGTAGGCGGCGAGAACGGCTGCAAGCGCAGCCGGGCTGATCTCCCCGTGCCGGTGGCCGCCGACGTCCAGCCCCGTGGAGTGCCAGAGGAGGTAAGCCTCCGGCCCGTCCGCGAGCTCGATCGTGGTTGCGACATGGAGGCGAATCGCCTCGGCCAGGCGCTCGCTCCGCTCCTCAGCCCACTCCTCGTCGGCCGCAAGACGCACAGCCGCGTCGGCGCTGTCTTCCTCGAAGCACCTTCCGGTGTCGAACTCCTCCACCAGGCCGATGTCGTGCAGGAGCGCGGCAACGTAGAGCAGCTCCTCGTCGAATCGCACGTCGTCGCGTTCGGCAAGCGCGACCGCTAAGAAGTGACTCCGGAAGCTGTGGTTCGTGAGGAACGGTGGGGCGACCGCCCGCATCAGGTCTTCAGCCTGCTGTGCTAGCTGTGAGTCGGGGCGGGTCGCAAGGAGCTCTGTCACGCCGGCAAGCCTTCCAGAAAACGCTGGTACGAGCAGCGGGCGAGGAGGTATCCTCTGGGACGTGTTTGCAGCCCTGCTAATCCGCTGGGCGATCCTCGGCGTCGCCTTTGCGATCACCAGCTGGCTCCTCAGCGGAATGGACGTCACGGGCGGGTTTTGGGCGTACGTCTGGGTCTCGGCGATCTTCGGCCTCGTCAACGCGTTCATCGGGACGATCTTCCGCCTCTTCACATTCCCGCTCATCATCCTGACGTTCGGGCTCTTCTCGATCTTCATCAACGCCTGCCTGCTCGGCATCACCGACTGGCTCACCGATCACCTCACGATCGACGAGTTCTGGTGGACAGCCATCTGGGCGGCGATCATCCTCTCGATCGTCTCGATGGTGCTCGACCTGATGGTGAGCTCCGTGACGAAGCCGCGGCCGGCGACGAGCTACTAGTCGACAAGGGGGATGAATGGCGATCGAGATGAACGAGGAGGGCTACGGACCAACCCGCAGCGGCTGGGCCGTCGGCGGAACCGTCTTCTCCGGCGTGATCATGCTCCTGGTCGGCGCGTTTCACGCCATCGCGGGGCTGACCGCCATCCTCGACGATCAGTTTTTCGTCACGATCAAGCACTACACCTACAGCTTCGACGTCACCAGCTGGGGTTGGATCCACTTGCTCGTGGGAGTCGTGATCGGGCTGGGCGGCGCCTACGTCTTCTCCGGGGCCACTTGGGCCCGGGTCGTCGGCATGACGCTGGCGGGGCTGAGCGCGATCGCCAACTTCATGTTCGTGCCCTACTCCCCGTTCTGGTCGCTCGTCATCATCGCGCTCGACGTCTGGATCATCTGGTCGCTCAGCCGGCCGGTCGAAAAAGCTGCCTGAACCGGGGCCGCTTCACATCTCGATCAGGACTTTGACCGCTTCCCGGTCGTTCATCGCCCGGTAGCCCTCGGGGACCTCGTCGAGCGGCCCAGCGCGGTCGAAGACGCGGCCTGGCTCGATTCTGCCTTCGAGGACGTCCGGCAGCAGCTCCTCGATGTAGGCGCGCACAGGCGCGGGCCCTCCTGCGATCGTGACGTTGTCGAAGAACGTCGTTTCCCCTTCCGCGATGACTGCCTCCTGGGGAACGCCGACACGGCCCACAGCGCCGCCCGGACGGGCACTTCGGAACGCGGTGGCCGTGGCCTCCTCGAGCCCGACGCACTCGAGGACAGAGTGAGCTCCGACGCCATCGGTCAGCTCTCGCACGCGCTCGACGGCCTCGTCGCCGTCTTCGCGGACGATGTCCGTGGCGCCGAACTCCTGGGCGAGCGCGATCCGAGGGGGATGGTGGCCCAGCAAAATGATCTGCTCCGCGCCGAGGCGGCGCGCGGCGATGACGCCGCAGAGGCCGACGGCCCCGTCTCCGACGACGGCAACGGTCTTCCCGGGGCCCACCTCGGCGGCAAGGGCCGCATGGTGCCCGGTCCCCATCACGTCCGAGAGGGTGAGAAGCGACGGCATCACTGCCTCGTCCGGGTCAGCCGGCAAGGCGACGAGCGTGCCGTCCGCCTGAGGAACGCGCACAGCCTCCCCCTGGCCACCATCGACGCCGTCGAAGCCGTACCGGCCTCCGTGGAGGCACGACGTGTGGACGCCTTCCCGGCACAGGACACAGGTGCCGTCGGACCAGACGAACGGCGAAACGACCAGGTCGCCTTCCTTCAGAGTCTTCACCTCGGGCCCGACCGCCTCGACGACGCCGATGAACTCATGCCCCATACGGCGGCCGGCCTCATCGGGCTCCATCGACTTGTAGGGCCAGAGATCGCTGCCGCAGATGGCGGCGCGCGTCACCTTTACGAGCGCGTCGGTCGGCTCGACGAGACGGGCGTCGGGGACGTTCTCGACGCGGACGTCACCGGCGGCGTACATGAGGGTCGCTCGCACGTCAGCTCCCGATCGGCGGCGCCGCTGCGTATTCGTCGTCCGTGACGTGCTCGCCCCAGACCGCGGCGCTGCCCCCGTCGTCGACATCCATCACCGCGAGGTGGATCATGAAGCGGTTCGGCGCCGCGCCGTGCCAGTGCTCCTCGCCGGGCTCGAAGAAGACGCGGTCACCCGGGCGGATGACCTCGATCGGCCCGCCGCGGCTCTGCGCCAGCCCGATTCCTTCGGTGACCCAGATTGTCTGGCCGTTCGGATGTTTGTGCCAGGCCGTGCGCGCGCCCGGTGTGAAATGAACGCTGCTCGCGCTCACGCGCGAATCCCCCGAGGGCGCGGCGACGGCGTCGATGTAGACCGTGCCGGTGAACCAGTCCGCCGGCCCGCTGGTCGTGTCGATGCTGTTCCTCGTGAGCTGCATGGGGCTGTTCTCCCCTCCTCCACTCGATTCATGCGACCGAAGCGCGGTGGGCGTCGGAGCCTTAGAAGCCGAGCGCCACAAGCGCTGCAAGCACGAGGACGACCGCGAGGTCAAGAAGAGCGGCGAGCCACAACCAACGGACCCACGGCCACTGCTGCTTGGGCAGCAGACGGTCGGAGCGCTCCGCGCGCGGAAGCACGAAATCTGGGTACCGCGCATCGGGTCCGATTCGTTCGCGGATCGCCTCAGCCCCCTCAGGGCGTCCGGTCAAAGCCATCCCGTAGTCTTACGCCTCCCGCGCCCAGGCGACAAGTGTCTCGCCGAGCCGACTCGGGACCCGTCGGGATTGACCGGGTCGGCTACGACTGCGACAGTCCTGGCATGTCCGCCACGGTCGACTCGTTGGTCCACGAGTACGCCCGTCGCTATACGGAACGCGATGTAGAGGGTGTGACCGATCTCTGCCTTTGGCCGTTTCTCGCGATCCGGAAGGGGGAGGCGATCCACTTGCCCGACCGCGACGCCGTTCGGGATCACTTCTTTTCGGCCATCAACGCCTATCGCTTTGCAGCAGGCGCTGGGACGTGGAGCCCGGTCGAGATCGACACTCGCGAAATCGGCGAGCACTCCGTCTTCACAACTGTGCACTGGAATGCGCTCGACGCGGACGGGCAGGTGGTCCGAGACACGTGGACGAGCTACCAACTGCTCGCCACCACGAATGGGTGGCGCTTCCTCTCGTACACGAATCACTTCTGAGCGCCGAAGGCTGACTAGAAGCTGACTATCCGTCAGTGAGTCGTCGTCGGCTCTGTGAGCACGAAAACCCGCCGTTTCCAGCGGGTTCTTCGAAGGGCGAGTTCCAAAAACTCGTCTGAGTTCTAAAAACTCGCCTGAACCCGCCAACCATGCCAACTCCGTTCTTGATAGTCGCAGGCTCGGGCTGGCATTTCGCCTGCTCAGTGGATGTTGGACGCGATTACGCCGATTGGATGTCCCACCATCGCGCCTTGGACGTCCTCCCGATTGGACTCTTGAAGCATTCGCAGCAAAGGAGTAGCTTCGAGAGCCTGCGGAGACCTGAAGGCTGGGGCCTGCACAGGTCGCCTCCTCTGGGCGGGCGCCGAGCAAAGGAGCCGTCTCGGCGTCCGACCCGCCCAACGGCGCGAGGCAGCGAGTCGAGGGCGCGCGTCCGACCAGGCGAGCGGAAGCCACGGCAAGCGCTCAGCGCAGACAATGTTGAAGTCGTTCGTCCCGCGGCTCGTCCCAGCATTGAAGCGGAGTAAACCGCGCCCCACTGATTCAGTGGAGAGCCGGGTCGCGGGAGGGCGTATGGGTGTCGGGGAAATTCTTCGCGAACTGGGAAAGTCCAATGGCCTCTTTGTCACGAGCCGCACGATTTGCAAGGATCGACGACTGCGGCCGAGCTGTGAGGGTCTTTTTTCCTGCGCCGAGGGCCCGTCACTGCGAGGCTTCGCAACTGCGGTACGACTGACAGGAGGAGGGGCGAAATGCGAAAATTGATCACTGCTTTCTGCGCGGTCACGCTTGCCACGCTCGTTATTGCGGTGCCCGCGGCACCAGCAGAAGACTTCACGATTGACCCCACGATCTGTGGATTTCCGGTCTCCGTCGAGATCCTGACGGACAAGGAAAAGGCGATCACGCTCAGCAATGGCATGACCATCGTGAACGGCGCGCTGAAAGTCAGGCTGACAAACGCCGATGATCCGACGCAGTCGATTGTCCTGAACGTCCCGGGGCCTGGGTTCTTTGACGAAACCGGACTAATCGCGACGGGTCCGTGGTTGTTCTTCTTCTCCCCCGGCGAGTTCGGTCCGGGGTCACCGGGGATTCTCGCGCTCTTCGTTGGCCGATCCCAGGTCAACGAGAACGGGCTCCAACTGCTTGCAGGGAGGCAGGTCGACCTCTGCCAGCAGCTCGCATCGGAGTAAGTCTGGTCGGCTGGCGGGGAGGGCACCGGCGCGTCCTCCCCGCTCACCGGGCACGTGGGCCCTTTCGCGGATATTCGACGTGAACCGAACGAGGAGGAAGAAGAAGAAGAAGAAGAAGAAGAAGAAGAAGAAGAAGGGCGAGTTCTAGAAAGTCGGTGGAGTTCTAAAAAGTCCCCCTAAAGCTGCTCATCATGCGGCGTTTGCCCTCCGAGTTGCCGCCACGGCGGGACAGCTACTTCCCATGCTCAGCGGCTGCCATAGCTCGTGAAAGCACCTGGTCGCCTCGCTTGCGAACGCACACCGATGCCAGAATGCGTTCGAGACCGCGCTGCGCGATGAGCTTCGCCCGCTCCTCCCCAACCTGAGCCTTTGCACAACTCCGCCCCCCGCCGTGACACGCGTTGCAGCCGAGCTCGGCCTCGCAGCGAGCAGGCCCATGCACGCGACGAAACTCGCCTGTTCGCGTGCCCAGATCTACCGGATAACGGCGGAGCCGGCGCTAACCAAGATCGTGCGTTCGTCCTGGAGCGACACGCGGCTCGACCTAGACGGCGTCGCCGGCGCGCTCGGCGGGGGCTCCGACGAGCGGCCCGAGGCAGAAATGCTCCATGTGCCGCTCCGCGAGCCGGCTGTGGTATTCGCCGAACTCCGCCGTGGCGTCCTTGCCGCCGTAGATGCGGGCCACGAAAGGCCCGCCCGGGTGGTGGTCCTTCCACTCGGTGAAGTCGTAGACCTTGCCTCGGATGACGACCCAGCAGTCGTCGAACGACGTGTGCTGCGCGAGCTCCTCGCGTGTGACGGGCCGGTCGCCGGTCCATGGCTTCGCCGGCTTCCAGAGGCTGCGCGCGATCTCCTGGCGCGCGCTCCCCAGCGCCTTGGTCCGCGAGCGGAAGTCCCACGGCCCGAGCTTCCTGAGCGGCAGCTTGTCGCCGATTTCGCGCGCGTCGAACGCGTAGATCCACGAGTCGTCGCTGCCCGCCCGCTCGGTGTGATCGAAGACGGGGTAGTCTCGCTCGTTGACCGCCGCGAGGATCTGCCGGCGCTGAGGCGAGTCCGCCGGCTCGAGGTGCTTGAAGAGGAACTTCGACGCGAACTGGAAGCGCGTCGCGCGGTAGTAGCGCACGCGCTCGTAGTGCAACAGCGCGCGGAAAATGTCGCTGCCGTGGAGCTCGAAGCACTTCCCCAGTGCCGCGGCGTCCTCGAAAGCCTGCGCGGCGCCCTGGCCGAAGGTCGGCAGCATCGGGTGAGCGGCGTCACCCACCAGGCCCACGCGACCCTCCGTCCAGTTCTCGAGCGCGTCCCGGTCGTAGAGCCCCCACTTCGTCGGGTTCTCCATCAGGCTCGTGAGTGCGACGACGTCGTCGTGACGGGGGTCCCCCTCGAACGCCGTGCTCATGTTGCCGACCATCTCGTCGCGGTCGGCGGGGAACCAGTCGCCCTCTTCGCGCTCGAACTCGTCGGCGTTGGGCTCGTAGTAGGCGAGCCACACGTTGAGCAGCTCGCCGCCGCGGACCCAGTACGTGAGCGTCTGCGCCGTCGGGGTCTCGCGGGTGTCCATCGACATGGTCTCGATGGGGTTGTGATCGAGCGGGCTGCCGTCGGGCTTGCGCGCCGCGGCGACCTTGTCCCTCGCGACCAGACCGCGGTAGACGACGACCTCGGTCCAGCGCTTGGTCGACACGCCGGGCCAGACCGCATCCAGCACCCGGGAGCTGACGCCGTCGGCACCGATCAGCAGGTCGCCGGTCTCCATCGCGCCGTCGGAGAACGTCACGGTCACGGACTCGTCGTCCTGGCCCACGGCCTCCAGGCGCTTGGCCATGTGGACCTGGATCGGGCAGTTGACGCCCGTCTCCGGCGCGAACTCGAGGACCCGCTTGTAGAGGGCCATCAGCAGGTCGAGGCGGTGCATGTGGTGGAAGCCGGCGTTGTCGCCGGCCGAGGTGTTGTGGTCGAGCGGCTTCCGCGTGATCGAGCCGTCCTCCCAGACCATCCGCGTCTCGTGGAGGATCGCCGCCCTGCCGCCGTCGACCGCGCCGTCGGGGCCCTTGGGGTCACCGCCGTCGAGGTCGACGCCGAGCCACCGGCACAGCCTTGCGCCGTTCGGGGGGATGTTCAGGCCCGCTCCCGCGGTGCTCGGCGTGCGCGTCTGCTCGAAGACGTCGATCGTCGTGAAGACGCCCGACTCCCGCAGCGCCAGAGCGGTCATCAGCCCCGCCATGCCACCACCTGCGATAAGTGCCCGCAAGAAGTCCCTCCAGTTCCTCTCCGCGGGTGGCGTCCGCCCGCGCGAGCGGCGCACGCCGCCGGCGACTGTAGCTCGGAACCATCGGGAGGGCAAGTTGCTCGTCCTGCTGGTCTCCCTTCAGCCTGCCATCGCCCTGCTCTAGCGGCGTGCGCCGTCCCGACGAGCTCGGTTCCTCTGCAGCACGTAGTAGGCGTAGAGGAACAGCGCCACGATCGGCACCGCATAGAACCACGCTCGCGGCAACATGACCACGAGGACGGCGGTGCCGGCGATGACCATGAAGATCCAGAACAGCCGTCGCCACGGGTCGATCATCCGAACCACACCCTTCCGGTTCTGCGCGAGCCCTTGTGCCAGACGCCGTCGATCTCCACCTTGGCGAAGGCCTTGAGCCGGTAGTAGCCGGGCCCGCAGGGGGCCGAGCTCCACCGCCAGTCACGCTTCATGTACGAAACCGTACCGCCATTCAGAATCCACTTGCTGTGCCGACACGCGAACCAGAACGACCCGGCCTTAGGGCTGTCGAAGCTGAACATCGAGGTGGTCGTCGAGACAACTGCGGACGGCGTGATCGAGCGGATCGAGCTTGCTGCCCGCCGGGCAGGGGTCGTGCTCGAGCGGATCGAGGACGAGTGAGCTGGACCACGCTGGGACCACACGTGCTGAGCATTCGTGTGGATGGCCTACGACTCGTCCCGGTTGGACAGGTATGACCGAAGCCGCATGGAGCCTAGTGTTGCGGGCTGGTGCCGATTCCTGCGGAAGCAGGGCGCCACTGGTTCGAGCCCAGTACCGCCATTCCGCCGGATGCTGCCGCTAGCGGCAGCTTTTCTTTTCCGGTCGGTCACCACGCCTGCTGGCCTTCAGCGACTCGCGACTTCGAGGAGAAAGGTCGGCCTAGCTTCTTCCGAGAGAATCGTGGGCCTGGCGCGCAATGGCGACAGCTCGCTTGCGCGAACCGCGCTTGCGCGGGTATCGGCCTTGGCCGGCCCTGCGTTGGTCGACATGATCCCTGATGGCTATCTCTATCGCTTGCGGGTGAAGAGATTTCCCGTCGTCAAGTCGCACTTGTTCTAGGTAGTGCCTCAGCTCCTCGATCTTGTATCCGACGTTGTTACAACGACGGTGTGCTAGCACGGCGTTAGTTACTTCTCGCTTGCCGTTGAAGCGTTTGGCCAGCCGGAAGTGCTCATGAGTAGGCATCCATGGAGTCAGCGGCAGACCGAGTGGTTCGAAGTGATCTCGTTTCTCAGCGAAGCAATAAGGCATAGCGCATCGGAGGACAGAGATGTAGCCGGCCAGGGCGGCGGTGACCAGAACCCCGCGCACGTGATAGGAGTCCCGCAGCTCCTGAGCCACTTCCGTCCCAGCCGAGATTTCATCCGGCATAGGCAGACGATCTGCATCATCCACTGTGCGTCCCTCTTGTCCTAGGCGATCGACACCTCGAGTCGCGGCGCAGGGCGTACCACTTCAAGAAAATAGGGGGAGGTTGGGGAGGCCCACCGGTCCCCCACGCGCTTGGGTGTGTGAAGGTCGCCACGGTGCACGCATTCGGGTGGATGGCCCGTCGGGGAGCGGCAGAGTAAACCGGTGTCGATGCGCTCGCATCGGACCGGCGGTCGAGGACGTCCGTGTCCACTCTTCAGGCCGCCCGAGAGCTTGGCTACGGGCCAGCCACGCCTCCATGCCACGAACATGCCCCCGACTTGCCGCCCGAATGGCTCCACGTGCCGTCCGCACACTGAGCGGTGTAGCCGTCACCGTTGTCGAAATTGCCGATGCAGGCGTGGCTTTCACAGAAGCCGGCGGTCCCATCGCTGCTGCTATTGCTTCCGCATCCGGCGGCGGCGAGAGCGAGCGCACAAAGAATGGCCGCTCCCCGCAGTGGTTTGCGGGCTCGGTGCTGATCCCTTCGCATTAGCAGTCCTTCAGCGAGCCCATCTTAAAGTGGCTTGCTTCGATGGCCTCGCCTCGCTGTTCGACCTCGACGCACGCGTCATAGCCTTCGAGCTGCCAGCTCTGCGTCGGGTCGTAGTTCTCAAACTTCATGTGACAGAACCACACGTGCCCTTCAACGTGGTCGCAGTGGGTCGCATACAGGTCCTTTCGCGGCGGAGGAATCGTGCTGCCGCCGCCTAGATCGACCCGCTCGCCACTGCCGATGTAGGCAGTTGCGGCCGCCTGTACGTCAGCACTAGTCGGCCCTGATGCTTGCCCGCAGCCTGCGATGCCGACCGTGATCGCGATCCCGATGACTACGAGCTGCTTCATGCTCGTCCTCTAGTCGGCACGGACGCCTGGACACTAAAGCTGGCGAGCGCTACGCGGCGGTATTTGCACCCCGGTCGTTGCTGCTGGAAAGCAATTGGAAAGAGCCGGCGGCAAACACCGATGACACGAACGGCCGAGCTCGGGGTAAAAGCGTGTGGTTTGCAGCAAAATCGAAACCTGTGGCGAGCGCCGGCAACGCCCCCAGCAC
>Ga0307277_10000680_pt1 | contig 12906 bp, 18 predicted proteins | sample ER_DNA_116_FD_194473 | JGI IMG/M metagenome (GOLD analysis project Ga0307277, IMG submission 194473) | Bulk soil microbial communities from the East River watershed near Crested Butte, Colorado, United States - ER_DNA_116 | ecosystem: Environmental > Terrestrial > Soil > Floodplain | place...
AGACGCAGGAGTTCCTCGGCAACTTCCCCCAGGGCCTGACGCATCTCGCTCTCGTCAACGCCGCCGTCTCGATCGCGGAGGCTTCGAAGTGACGGTTTGGGGCGCGCTCGTCGGCGGGCTCGTCGGGACGGTCGTCCTCACGAGCGGGCTGCGGGTCGCGCAGGAGCTCGGCTGGACTCGGATGGACATCCCGCTGCTGCTCGGAACCGTGTTCACGGACAACCGCAGCCGGGCGAGCGTCTTCGGGTACGCGCTCCACTTCGTCAACGGGCTCCTCTTCGCCCTGGTCTACTACGCGATCTTCCGAGCGGTCGACCACGCAGGCTGGGGCTTCGGCGCTGCGCTCGGGGTGGTCCACGCGATGTTTTCCGGTGGCGCGCTGGTGACCGTCTTGCTGCCGGCGATCCACCCGCGCATGGGCACGCTCTGGTCGGACGCGGAGGAGACGCCGCTGCTCGAGCCACCCGGCTTCATGCTCGTCAACTATGGCCGCCGCACGGCGGTTTGGACGCTGCTCGTCCACGTCGCCTACGGCGCGATCGTCGGCGGCTTTGCGGCGCGCCTCGGTTGAGGATGCGTCTCTACCTCTCCTCGTTCCGGGTGGGCGACCACCCCGAGCGTTTGCTCGACCTGCTTGGCTCCGGTCGGACAGCACTCGTGATCGCGAACGCGCTGGATCATGCGCCGCCCGAGGCGCGGCAGGAGGGCGTTCAGCTGGAGCTGGACGCGCTGGGTGCCCTCGGGCTCGAAGCGCGCGAGCTCGACCTGCGCGACTACTTCGCCTCACCTGAGGTGACCTCGTCGGCGCTGTGCGAATGCGATCTCATCTGGCTACGTGGCGGGGAGGTCTTCGTCCTGCGCTATGCGCTCGCCGCAAGCGGCGCAGATAAGGCGCTCGTCGAGTTGCTCCACGACGACGCCGTGGTCTACGCCGGTTACAGCGCGGGCCCGTGCTGCCTCGGGCCGAGCCTGCGCGGCTTCGAGCTCGTCGACGACCCTGCCGCGGTGGGACTGGCATACGGCGCGGAGCCGGTCTGGGACGGCCTCGGCATCCTCGACTATGTGATCGTCCCGCACGTCGACTCACCCGGCCACCCGGAGACAGAGCGGTGCAACGCGCTGGCAGAGCACTTGCGCACCGAGGGCGTGCCCCACCGGACGCTTCGGGACGGCGAAGTCCTCGTCATCGACTAGCGGTTCTCGATCTCGAGAGCAAAGCGGGGGAGACGCTTGCCGACCGCGCTGTTGAAGTCCGCCTCGTATCGCTCGGCCTCGGCTTCGCCGAGCGTCGAGGCGAAGTTGTCGCGCAGGTCGGCCAGGAGCTCGGTGCCGGTCTCGACGAGATCCTGGTAGTCGCCGTAGCGCTCCTCCGCGTCCTCGCGGTCGGCCCGGTCGTACGCCGCCTCCGCCTCCTCGCACTCCCGCACGAGCCCGGCCTGCTCGCGCTCGAAGAGGTCGAGCTGCCGCGAGATCACATCGCCGAACCGGCTCCTCCGCAGCACGGCCCTAGACTAGTGCGCCCGTGGCGCTCCTCGTCCGCACCTGGAACGTCTTCCACGGGAACGCGGTGCCGCCGGAGCGAAGCGACTTTCTCGAGGACATGGTCAGGCTCGCCAGCGCGGACGGGCCTGCCGCGCTCTGCCTGCAGGAGCTGCCCGTCTGGTCAGTGGCGAAGCTCGAGGAGTGGAGCGGGATGCGTGCGTTCGGCGCCGTCGCTGCGCGGCCGTTGCTCGGCAGCGCGCGGTTCGGAGGCGCGATCACCGAGCTGAACCACGGGCTTCTCCGCTCGGCGCTCACAGGCCAGGCGAATGCGATCCTGCTCGGCCATGAGCTGCGGCCGGTGGCCGGGGACTCGATCGTCCTCAACCCGCGCGGCGTCCGTCGCCGCAGAGGGCGCGAGCTCGACCTCGACTGGCGCCTGCGGCTCGCCTGGGCGAAGGAGCGCCGCGTCTGCCACGCCGTCCGCACCGACGCGGGCGGGCGCTTCGTGACGATCGCGAACACCCACTGCTCCAGCGTGCCCGACCGGCGCTGCCAGGACGGTGAGCTCCTGCGCGCGGCCGTGTTCGCCGACGCGTTCGCGGAGCCCGGCGACACCCTGGTTCTGGCCGGGGACTTCAACACGGTGATCGGCGAATCGACGACGCTCGAGCGACTGGCCGGCCCGGAGTGGGGGTTCTCGGAGCCGATCCCCGGCCTCGACCAGGTGCTCGTCAGGGGCGCGAAGGCCTCGCGCCCCCAGCGCTGGCCCGAGCAGCGGCGCCGGCTCAGGGGCCGTCTCGCGTCCGATCATGCGCCCGTGGAGACGACGATCGAGTGACCGTCGACGAGGCACGCGCAGAGTTCCCGGTCTTCGAGCGCCTCGCCTACCTCAATGCCGGCTCGAACGGGCCGCTCGCCCGCGGGACAGTTGAGGCGATGGCGGCACAGGTGCGGGCCGACCTCGACGACGGTCGCGCGGGGCTGGCCTACTTCGAGCGTGCGATGGCGCTGCGGGAGGAGGTTCGCTCGAAGCTCGCGGAGGTCGTCGGCGTCCCGGTCGAGACCGTCTCGCTCGCGACGTCGACGACCAACGGGTGCAACATCGTCCTCACCGGCCTCGGGCTCACCGGGCAGGACGAGATCGTCACGACCGACGGCGAGCACTTCGGCCTCCTCGGCGCGCTCGCGGTCTCACCCGCCCAGGTCCGCGTCGCGAAGGTCCGGGAGCTGCCTCCCGAGGAGGCTCTCGACGTCCTCCTGGCCGAGGTCACGCCGCGCACGCGTCTCCTGGCGCTCTCGCAGGTCTGCTGGATGAGCGGCAACCGGCTTCCGGAAGCGACCGGCCTACCGGTGCTGGTCGACGGCGCCCAGTCGGCAGGGGCCATTCCCGTCGACGCGTCGCGGCTCGACTTCTACGCGTTCTCGTGCCAGAAGTGGCTCTGCGGGCCGGACGTGACCGGCGGACTCGTCGTCGCGGATCCCGAACGGCTCAAGATCGCGGCGCCGAGCTACCTCTCGCAGGAGAGCTACGACGACCTCGAGTTCGTCGCGCGGCCCGGGGCGGCACGGTTCGACCCCGGCTGGACGCCGCCCGCGTCGCTCGCGGGCCTCGGCGCCGCACTCGATCTGGCACCGGACGGGCGCCTGGAGCGCGCCGCCGAGATGGCGCGCCGCTGCAGGGGGCTGCTGGCCGAGCGCTTCGAGGTCGTCACCGCGCCCGATCAGGCGACGCTCGTCAGCTTCCGCGTCGAGGGCGACTCGGCTGACCTGGTGACGCGGCTCTACGAGCACGGCGTCGTCGTGCGCGATGTCCCGGGCCTCGGCTGGATCCGCGTCTCGTGCGGCTGGTGGACGAGCGAGGAGGATCTAACCCGTCTGCTGGGCGCTCTCTGAAGTACGGAGCCCGAGGTCGGCCGCGATCGGCCGCATGGCCGCGATCACAAAGGCGATGTGCTCATCGAGCTCGACGCCCAGCGCCTCGGCTCCCTCATAGACCTCGTCCCGGTGCACCCCGGCCGCGAATGACGGCTGCTTGAGCTTCTTCTTGACCGATTTCGGCTCGAGCGTGTCGATCCCGTCCGGCCGGACGAGCCCGCAGGCGTGGATGAAGCCGCAGAGCTCGTCGCAGGCGAACAACGTCCGTTTCAACGGCGTGTCGCGCGGCAGGCCGAGGTGCGAGGCGTGCGAGAGAACCCCTTCGACGACCTCCTCCGGCCAGCCCTTCTCGCGCAGGATCGGAGCCCCGTCCTGCGGGTGCTGGTCGAGCGTCGGGTGGATCTCGTAGTCGAAGTCGTGGAGCAGCGCGGTCGCCCGCCAGAGCTCCTCGTCCTCGCCGAACTTGACCGCGTAGGCGCCGACCGCAGCCTCCACGGCGAGCGCGTGGCGCAGGAGCGGCTCGCTCTTCGTGTACTGGGTCAGGGTCTCCCAGGCGCGCTCACGATTCGGTTCCATCAGGTCGCTACGATAGCCCCCTCGCATGCCCGAGACGCTTGTCACAGACGCCCTCGCCGAGTCGTTCGTGATCGAGGGCGGGCAACCCCTCAATGGCACCGTGCGGGCGGCTGGGAACAAGAACGGCGCCCTTCCGATCCTGGCGGCCTGCCTCCTGACCGACGAGCCGGTCGTGCTCCACAACGTGCCGCGAATCCGGGACGTCGAGACGATGATGGCGCTGATCGCCGACCTTGGAGCCGACGTGGAGTGGACCGGCGCCAACGACGTCCGGGTGCACGCCGCGGGGCGCACGTCGCACGAGCTCGACGCCGAGCTGGCCCGCCGTATCCGCGCCTCCTTCCTTCTGGCCGGACCGCTCCTCGCGCGCGATGGTCGCGCGGTCGTGCCACCTCCGGGCGGTGATGTGATCGGCCGGCGCCGCCTCGATCCGCACATCCACGCCTTCGCGGAGCTGGGTGCCGAGATCGACATCGCCGGCGCGCGCTTCGACCTCCGCACCGCGGGGCTGCGGGGGACGGACATCTTCCTCGACGAGGCGAGCGTGATGGCGACGGAGAACAGCGTCATGGCCGCCGCGCTGAGCCCCGGCGAGACGGTGATCGGGAACGCGGCCTGCGAGCCGCACATCCAGGACCTGTGCCGCTTCCTCGTCTCGCTCGGCGCCGAGATCGAGGGGATCGAGTCGAACGTCCTGCGCGTCCGCGGCGTCGAGCGCCTCTCGGGCGGGGAGTGGCGCGTCGGCCCCGAGCACATCGAGGTCGGCAGCTTCATCGGGCTGGCCGCAGTCACGGGCGGCGACGTGACGATCGAGGGCGTCGAGCCGAAGGACCTGCTGCCGATCCTGCCGAGCTTCGAGCGGCTCGGCGTCCGCGTCGAAATCGACGACACGAGCCTGCGTGTCCCGCCGAACCAGGATCTCGTGATCCGCGACGACATCGGCGGCCAGATCCCGAAGGTCGAGGACGGGCCATGGCCGGCCTTCCCCGCCGACCTCACATCGATCGCGGTAATCGTCGCGACCCAGGCCCACGGCGAGGTGCTGATCTTCGAGAAGATGTTCGAGAGCCGCCTGTTCTTCGTCGACAAGCTCGTCTCGATGGGCGCACGGATCATCCTCTGCGATCCGCACCGCGTGGTCGTGACCGGGCCGGCGCGGCTGCTTGGCCAGCAGATGTCGAGCCCGGACATTCGCGCCGGGATGGCGATGCTGCTCGCGGCGCTGTGCGCCCAGGGGACATCGACGATCGGGAACGTCGGCGAGATCGACCGCGGCTACGAGCGGATCGACGAGCGCCTGCGCTCGCTGGGCGCCCGGATCGAGCGCATCGAGGGATGAGCCTTGCCGAGACGGTTGTCTCGGCCGTCTCGCCACATCCGGCCATCGCGTCGATCGAGCTCGTGGGATCCCGCGCCGAGGGGCGGGCGACGAGGTGGTCGGACTGGGACTTCGTCGTCCGGGCTCACGACTTCGCGGCTGTTGCCGACGCGCTTCCCGCGCTCCTCCGGCCGCTCGAACCCCTGGTGCAGCAGTGGGACCGGTTGAGCGATCAGTACTGCTGGATGCTGATCCTGCGCGGGCCCGAGAAGGTGGATCTCATCTTCCCGGACGAGCCATACGGGAAGGAAGGGCCGTGGCGGCCCGGGCCGGACACGCTGGCCGGAATCGATGATCACTTCTGGGACTGGATGCTCTGGCTGCGCGGCAAGGAGGCGGCCGGCAAGGAAGAGCTGGTTGCTTCAGAGCTCGAGAAGCTGTTCGGCCATCTGCTCGCCCGGCTCGGAGTCGACGCGCCTCCGTCGTCGATCGCCGAGGCGGTCGAGTCCTATCTCGCCGCGCGGGATCGCGCAGAGCGTCGGTTCGGCCGGGCTGTAAGCCGCGCCGTCGAGCTGGCTGTAGCTCCTTCGTTACGCTCTCCGGACTGATGGCTCGAACGGGTCAGGCGGACGAGGCGGGACGGGTCCACGCGCGGGTCGACGTCGCCGGTAGCGGCGAGGCCAGCATCGCGACCGGCGTCTCCGTGCTCGATCATCTGATCGGGCTACTCGCGCAGTACGGGTCGTTCGACCTCGCGCTCGAGATCGCTCCGGGGGAAGCGGAGGCCGAGATCGCGGCAGCAGGCCGCGCGCTCGGACGGGCGCTCGAGGACGCGCTCCGCTCGGACGGCGGCCGTGGACACGGCTCGGCGGTCGTTCCCGCGGACGAGGCGCTCGCGCACGTGGCGCTCGAGGCGTCCGGTCGTCCGCTCGTCGTCTCGAACGTCGACCTCAGCGACGCGCGCGTGGCCGGCCTCGGGCGGGACGTCATCGGAGCGTTCCTGCACGAGCTGGCCGAGGGCGCGGGGCTGACGATCCACGTGCGCCTGATCGAGGGGTCGGACCCCGAGCACGTTCTCGAGGCCATCTTCAAGGCGCTCGGAGTCGCGCTCGCGCAAAGCTGCCGGCCGCGCCGACGGAAGGAGGAGTGATGGCGGACAAGGAGGTCGTACGGACGGAGTCGGCGCCCGCGCCGTTCCAGGGGGCGCCGTACTCGCAGGCGATCCGCTCCGGCGGGCTCGTGTTCGTCTCGGGACAGCTGGCGCTGCGGCCCGACCACGCTGAGATCGTGGGGGAGACGATTCAGGAGCAGACCGAGCAGGTGTTCGCGAACCTGCGGGCGATCCTCGAGGAGGCGGGCAGCGGTCTCGACCGGTTGTTGAAGACGACCGTGTACCTGGCCGATCTCGGCGACTTCGCGGGGATGAACGAGGTCTACGCGAAGCAGGTCGGCGAGCAGCCGCCGGCCCGCGCGACGATCGAGGTCGCGGCGCTTCCGTCGGGCGCAAAGGTCGAGATCGAGGCGATCGCCACCGTTTAGATCGTCTGGTCCCTTAATACGGTTCGCCCGGCCTCCTCCCCGAGGCGAGCGTATCCGGGAAAGTCATACGTGTCTGTCACGGGACCGTGACGGATGTGTGCCGGTTGGCAAAGGCAGAATTAGGGCGATGAAGGCCGAGACCGTCATCGCGACCCACGGCAACACCGACTTCGACGCGTTCGCGGCGATGCTGGCCGCGCGACGCCTCTACCCGGGGTCGGTCGCCTGCCTCGCGGGCTCGCTCAACCGCAACGTGCGCGAGTTCTATCGCCTGCACGCCGACGAGCTCGGCCTTGCCGAGGCGTCCCGGCTGGAGCTCGACGGGATCCGCCGGCTGGTGGTCGTCGAGACAACGCACGCGAGCCGTCTGGGCGAGCTGGAGCCGGTCGCGCTCGATCCCGGGGTCGAGAAGGTCGTCTTCGACCACCACGCCGCAGAACCGCCAGGGTGGGCCGGCGCCGAGCACACGGTCGTCTCGGAGGACGGCGCGCTCACCACAACGCTCGTGGGCGTGCTCGCCGAGCGCGAGATCGCCGTCACGCCGCTGGAGGCGACCGCATTCGCCCTCGGGATCCACGAGGACACGGGCTCGCTGACCTACCCGACCGCGACCCAGCGCGATGCGGAGGCGCTCGCCTGGTGCCTGCGCCATGGTGCGCGCCAGGAGCTGCTCGCGCAGTTCCTGCACACGCCGCTGACCGAACCTGAGCGCGAGCTGCTGGCGGCGATCATCGAGCAGCTCGAGCCGCAGGAGCTGGCCGGAATCGAAGTGCTCACGGCTGCCCTCGCCTGGCCGCGCTACGTCGACGGCGTATCGAATCTCGCGCACAAGGTCGTCGACATGACGGACACGAAGGCGCTCGTGCTGCTCGTCGAAATGGATGAGCGCGTCTTTTGCGTCGCGCGCAGCCGGACTCCCGAGATCGACGCGGCGGCGATCGCGGGGCTGCTCGGAGGCGGCGGCCACGCGCAGGCAGCTTCGGCGATCTTCAAGGGCGGCCTCGACGAGGCGCGGCACAGCCTCGACGAAGGCCTCGCAAGCGCCGCCCGCCGGCCGCTCCGGGCGCAGGATCTGATGTCGAGCCCAGCACGCACGGTGAGCCCCGACGAGACCGTCGCGCGGGCGCTCGTCGCCTGCCAGCGCTACGCCCAGAGCGGCATCCTCGTCGCCGGGGACGACCGCCTCGCCGGGGTCGTCGGGCGCGAGGACCTCGACCGCGCGGTCGCGCACGGTCTCTCGCACGCGCCGGTCAAGGGGATCATGAGCACGCGCGTCGCCACCTGCGGCGAGGAAACCCCGCTGGGCGAGCTCCAGCGGCTGCTCGCCGGCGGCGACGATCGCGTTGCCGTCCTCCGCGAGGAGCGGATCGTCGGCGTCGTGACACGCAGCGACCTGCTCCGGGCGCTGGGCGCGCCGACCATGCCGGCGGAGCGCGCCGGCCCGATCCTGACCGACGAGCTCGCGCGCCTCGAGCGGCTGCAGCCGGTCTTCGAAGCGGTCGCCGCGGTCTCGGAGCCGTTCGAGGGCGTCTACCTCGTCGGCGGCACCGTCCGGGACATTCTGCTCGGCGAGCCGAATTTCGATGTCGACATCGCAGTCGAGGGCGACGCGATCGCGCTCGCGCAGGCACTGGCCGACGCCCTCGGCGGCCGGGTGCGTGCGCACGACAAGTTCGGGACGGCGGTGGTGATCTACGGCGGCAACGAGCGCATCGACGTCGTCACCGCACGCACCGAGTTCTACGACGCGCCGGCCGCCCTGCCGACGGTCGAGCACGCCTCGATCCGCGAGGACCTCTTCCGCCGCGACTTCACGATGAACTCGATGGCGGTCTCGCTGAAGGGCGCCGACCTCGGCCGGCTCGTCGACCCCTTCGGCGGCCGACGGGATCTCGAGGCCAGGACGATCCGCGTGCTGCACAACCTGTCATTCATCGACGACCCGACCCGGATCTTCCGCGCGATCCGCTACGAGAACCGCTACGGCTTCCACATGGACGATCACACGCTGCGGCTCGCGCGGGGCACGATCGAGATGGGGCTCGTCGGCGACCTCTCGTCCGCACGCCTCCGTGACGAGCTCGAGGCGCTCCTCGAAGAGGGCGAGATCGAGCACTCGATCCTGCGTCTCGCCGAGCTGGGCGCCGACAAGTCGATCCATCCACACCTCGCGGCTGACGAGAAGGCGGTTGCGCTCCTGCTCCGTCTCCGAGAGCTGCGCGACCGCTACGAGCTCGAGATCCCGTCCTGGCGGCTGGGCTTCGCCGCGCTTGCGCGCAACCTGCCGCCGGACGAGGTCTACGAGTGGCTCCAGCGGCTCAAGGTCCGCCGCCGGGACGCGGAGCAGATCGCGTCAGCCGTCACCGTGGGCCCGCGGCTCGTCGAGCGGCTGCACGAAGGGGCCGAGCCCGCGGAGGTGGTCGCTCTCGCCGAGCCGTACGCGCCCGACGCGCCGCTCTTCGCGCTCGCCCTCGCGGATCCCGAGGCGCTCCACGATTACTTCCAGCGCTTCCGCGACGTCAAGCTGGAAGTCAGCGGCGCAGATCTCGCCGAGCTCGGCCTCGAGGAGTCGCCGAGGGTGGGGGAGGTCCTCGCGGAGCTGCGCCGACGCAAGCTGAACGGCGAGCTCGACGGCCGCGACTCCGAGCTGGCCGCGGCCAAGGAGTTGATCGCCCAGTGATTCACTGGGACGGGCCCGGCCCGTACGTGGTCGGGTTCACCGACCGGACGGGCGGGGTGAGCGGCGGCGCCTACGAGTCGCTGAACCTCGGCGCGCTGACCGAGGACGAGCCCGACAACGTGACGGAGAACCGGCGCCGCGCGTGCGCGTCCGTCGGCGCGAACGCCGAGACGGCGACGATGGCCTGGCAGCACCACAGCGGCCAGGTGACGCGGGCCGAGCCACGAGGGATCGTCACGCCGGGAACGATGTTCGAGCGCTGCGACGGCCTCTGGAGCGACGAGCCGGCCCAGGCGATGATGCTCCTGACGGCCGACTGTCTTCCGGTCGCGATCGCACGCACGAACGGCGCCAAGCCCGCCCTTGCGATCCTGCACGTCGGTTGGCGCGGCCTCCTGGCCGGGATTGTCACCGCGGGTGCACGCGCTCTCGGCGGCGGCAAGCTCGCGGCCGCCATCGGGCCGGGGATCGGCCCGTGCTGCTACGAGGTCGGGGAGGAGGTCGCCGAGCCGTTTCGGGCCCGGTACGACGACGTTGTCCGCGACAACAGGCTTGACCTCTGGAGCGCAGCCGAGCAGGCGCTCCGCGAAGCGGGCTGCGACGAAGTCGAGCGCACGGACCTCTGCACGTACTGCCGTCCCGAGCTCTTCTTCTCCCACCGCCGCGACAAGGGCCGCACCGGCCGGCAGGGCGTCGTTGCCTATATCGGCTGAGACGGTCCGAGCCAACTACGAGCGGATCCGCTCGGAGCTCGGCCCCGAGGTGACGATCGTCGCCGCCACGAAGTACGTCGACATCGAGGACCTCGGAGCGCTCGCCGAGGCCGGGATCGAGATCGTCGGCGAGAATCGCGCCCAGGACCTCGAGGCCAAGCACGCGCGCCACGGCGATTCGTTCCGCTGGCACTTCATCGGACACCTGCAGAGCCGCAAGGCCAAGACCCTGAACGAGCTCTGCGAGCTCTGTCACTCGCTTGCGAGCGAGTCGGCCGCCCGCCGCCTCGAGATCCCGGCCCTGGTCGAGGTCAATCTCTCCGGCGAGGAGTCGAAATCCGGCATCCCGGAGCGCGAGCTCGAGGCATTCCTCGGCGTGTACGACCAGTTGCGAGGCCTCATGACCATGCCGCCCGAGACCGGCGACCCCGAGGCCTCGCGGCCGTACTTCAAGCGCCTCCGCGAGCTCGCCGAGCGCTACGGCCTGCGCGAGCTCTCCATGGGCACGAGCCAGGACTACCGCGTCGCAGTCGAGGAGGGCGCCACGATGGTCCGCCTGGGATCGATCCTGTACGCGTTGTAACATCCGCGAAACCATGGGATTTGCAGACGTCTGGAGCCGCACCCTCGTCTATTTCGGGATCGCCGAAGAGGAGGACGAATGGGATGAGGACGGCTACCTCACCGAGGAGGATCTCGAGCGCACGTACAGCGAGCGCCCGAACGTCCGCCGGCTGACCCCCCGCCGTCGGCAGCAGCACGACTTCGACGACTGGACCGACCCCGAGCCGGAGGACGAGCCGGCGCCGCGCACGACGGTCATGCGGCCCCGCGGCGGCCGCCGGACGGACGGTGTGGTTCGGGCGGTTCCGTCGGTGCAGGTGCACCTGGTCGTGCCGCAGAGCTTCCAGGATGCGAAGAGCATCGCCGACCGCTTCAAGGACGCGATGCCGGTCATCCTCAACCTGCAGGGCGTCGACCAGGAGCTCTCGAAGCGCCTGATCGATTTCACGAGCGGCCTCACCTACGCGCTCGACGGCGGGATGCAGCGGGTGGCGGACAAGGTCTTCCTGCTCACGCCGCGAAACGTCGAGGTCTCGGCGGAGGAGCGCGCTCGGATGGTCGAGCGAGGCTTCTTCAACCAGGCCTAGCGCCTAGGAATCAGGCGTGACAAGCCGAACTCACGCCTGATGGCCACGCTTGCGCTGCTCGCAGATGCCGCTTCGTCGCTCAACACGTTCATCGACGTGTTCATCTACGTCTACGTCCTGCTGATCTTTGTCTATGTGCTGACGTCGTGGGTCCGGCTGCCCTACAGCACCTGGGTAGGCCGGATTTCGGACTTCCTTCGTGACGTCTGCGAGCCTTACCTGCGGATCTTCCGGCGGATCCTGCCGCCCCTCGGGCCGCTCGACCTCTCGCCGGTGGTGGCCATCTTCGCGCTCTTCGCCCTGAAAGAGGTCGTCGACGCGCTCTTCGATCATTTTTCCTGAGGAGGGAGAGAGATGACCATCACACCGGTCGAGCTTCACCACATCGAACTGAAACGCACGCGTCTCGGTGGGTACCGGCGCGCGGCCGTCGACCAGCTGCTCGAGGAGATCGCGCAGTCGTTCGAGGAGACCTGGCGTGAGCGGGCGGATTTTGCCGACCGGATCGAGCAGCTGCAGTCCGAGCTCGCGCGCCACGTCGAGATGGAGGCACTGCTACGAACGACACTCGTTTCCGCCGAGCGTTCGGCCCACGAGCAGAAGGCCCAGGCCAAGAAGGAAGCGGACCTCGTGCTCGAGGAGGCGCATGCCGAGGCCCGCTCGATCACGCGGGAAGCGATGGCCGAGCGGGAGCGCCTGCTCGGCGACGCGCGCAAGATCCGGGCCCTCCTCGAAGCCGCATTGGATGCGGTCGAGGACGCCTCGGGAGCCCAGGCAGCCTGAACCTATACTTGGCGAGATGGGGGACTCGACCCGTGTTCGCCTCCGCGTTTCGCCCGGCTCGCGGAAGACGGAGCTCGCCGGCCGGCACGGTGACGGGTGGAAGATCCGCGTCTCGGCGCCGCCCGAGGACGGGCGCGCGAACGACGCGGTGCTCGAGCTTCTGGCGAAGCGGCTCGGCCTGCCGCGACGCGCGCTCTCGATCGTTTCCGGCCACAGGGCGCGGGATAAAGTCGTCGAGATGAGCGGCATCGACGCCGAAGAAGCGGAGCGGAAGCTGTCGTGAGCACGACGATCGACACCGAGCAGTTCAAGCAGCGGCTGCTCGACGAGCGCGCGCGGGTGCAGGAGGCTCTCGACTACCTCCACGAGGAGAACGCCGGCTCGATCGAGGATGAGCGGGAAGAGATTCCGAGCGACAACCATCCCGCCGACGTCGCCACCTCGACCGTCGACCGCGAGATCGACTACACGCTCGAGGAGAACGAGGAGCGTCTCCTCACGGCGATCGACACGGCGCTGAAGCGCATCGAGGACGGCACCTTCGGCACCTGCCGCACCTGCGGCCAGCCGATTGCGATCGAGCGGCTCGAGGCGCTGCCCTACACGACGCAGTGCATCGACTGCAAGCGCAGAGAGGAGCGCGGGTGACGGTCGCTCGCCTCCGGCTCGCTCCCGTGGGGGAAACCCTGTTTCCCCCACGAGCCCCCTTCTCCATAGAACCGGGGGAACCTCCCGGTTCCACCGAAGACCCCCTCCACCCGCTCATCGGCCGAGAGGCCGGCCAATGAG
>Ga0307277_10000681_pt1 | contig 12904 bp, 11 predicted proteins | sample ER_DNA_116_FD_194473 | JGI IMG/M metagenome (GOLD analysis project Ga0307277, IMG submission 194473) | Bulk soil microbial communities from the East River watershed near Crested Butte, Colorado, United States - ER_DNA_116 | ecosystem: Environmental > Terrestrial > Soil > Floodplain | place...
CGACGGTGACCACGATGCGGTCACCGTCGTGCAGCCGTTCGTGGACGGCCTGGGTCGAGGCCAGGATGGCGTCCAGGTCCTCGACCACCGAGTCCGGCGGCAGGCCACCCCTTGACTGGCCGAGGTCCATGGAGCCGCGGGCGATGTGGGCCCGGATCCCGATGGTCCTGGCGGCGGCGGCGATGGCGTCGAACACCGAGTCGTCGCCGCCCGGGACCAGGTAGTGGTGGTCGGCGGCGGTGGTGCAGCCGGTCAGGGCCAGCTCGCCCATGGCGACGGCCGCGGCCGACTCGACGTCCTCGGGGGTCAGCCTCGCCCAGACCGGGTACAGCGTGGTCAGCCAGCCGAACAGGGTGCGGTCGAAGGCCCAGCCGCGGGTCATCCACTGGTAGAAGTGGTGGTGGGTGTTGACCAGGCCGGCGGTGACCAGGTCGCCGTCGACCCGCACGACCTCGTCGCCCGGCTCGGCCGCCACCGACCCGACGGCCGCGATCCGGCCTCCCTCGACGGCCACGTCCCCCGGCCAGCGGGCCCCTCGCAGCACCAGTCGGGTCATTGCGGTACCCCCTCCGGGTCGGGGTGTGGGACGCGGGCGTCGTAGTGTCGCAGGGCCGGGACCAGCAGGGCCAGGGTGACGAGGGCGGCGGCCAGCAGGCCGCCCCCGACCCAGGAGACTCCTGCCCCGAAAGCGGCCGCGGTCGCCCCCGCCCGCAGGTCGCCGAGGCGGGGCCCGCCGGCCACGACCACGATGAACACCCCCTGCATGCGCCCGCGCATCTCGTCGGGAGCGTAGGTCTGGAGGATGGTCTGGCGGTAGACGGCCGAGACCAGGTCGGCCGCGCCGGCCACGGCCAGCAGGGCCACCATCAGCCAGAGCGCCTGGACGAGGCCGGCCGCGGCCACCGCCAGCCCCCAGGCGACCACCGCCCCGACCAGGGCCACGCCCTGGCGGCGGACCCGGCCGATCCAGCCCGAGGAGAGCCCGGCCAGCACCGCCCCGATGGCGATGGCGGCGTACAGCCAGCCGACGACGCCGCGGCCGCCGAGGCTGGCCGCCGTCTCGGGGAACAGGGCCCTCGGCATGGCCAGCACCATGGCCGCGATGTCGACCGCGAACGACAGCAGCAGCACCGGCCGGGTGACGATGAAGGCCAGCCCGTCGACCACCGAGCGCAGCCCGGGAGCGGTGGCCGGCCCGGCCGGGGGCAGCGGCGGCAGCCGCAGGGCGGCGTACAGGGCCAGGGTGAACACGGTCAGGTCGGCGGCGTAGGCGGCCGCGAACGACCAGCGGGCCAGGATCAGCCCGGCCAGCAGGGGGCCGAGCACCATGCCGAGGTTGGAGGCGGTGAACGACAGGGTGTTGGCCGCCGGCACCAGCGGGGTCGGCAGGACCCGGGGCACGATCGCCCCCCTGGTGGAGGAGGCGACCGCGAACCCGGCCGCCTGGACGGCGACCAGGCCGAGCAGCAGCGGCAGGCTGGCCAGCCCGAGCAGGGCCGCCGCCAGCAGCCCGCCGGTGCAGGCCCACAGGGTCAGCGACGACCCCAGCAGCAGCAGGCGCCGGTCGACGGCGTCGGCGACCGCCCCGCCCCAGAGCCCGAACACGATCAGCGGGACCAGGCCGACCATCCCCAGCATGCCCACCCAGAACGAGGACCCGGTCAGCTCGTAGACCTGCACCGGCACGGCCACCGCGGTCAGCTGGAAGCCGACGAAGCCGAGCGAGTTGCCGAGCCACAGCCGCCGGAAGTCGGCGTGGCGCAGCGGCTCGACGTCGATCGCGGCCCGTCGCAGCCGCCCGAGAGGTGTCATGACCCGGCCAGGATAGGGGTGGAGGCAAAGCCAACCGATTTCCCACCTATCGTGAAACTTTGGCTACTTGTTCGTTTCTGCGATGTACCCAACGATCGAAGCGTCATGGCAAGCCCCCCGACGAGCCAGGACGAGGTGAGACGCCGATGCAGGCAGTGCGGATCCACCGCTACCCGGAGCGGCCCTCGGTCGACGAGATCGAGGAACCCAAGATCCAGGATCCCCTCGACGTCATCGTCAAGGTCGGCGGGGCCGGGTTGTGCCGGACCGACATCCATCTCTACCTGGGCCAGTGGGCCGAGGCCGGGGTGGACACGCCGCTGCCCTACACCCTCGGGCACGAGAACGCCGGCTGGGTCCACGAGGTCGGCTCGGCCGTCTCCCACCTCGCTCCCGGCGACACCGTCATCCTGCACCCCCAGGCCACCTGCGGGTTCTGCCGCTACTGCCGGGCCGGCGACGACATGCACTGCACCAACAGCTTCTTCCCCGGCCTCGACACCGACGGCGGCATGGCCCAGTTCCTGCGCACCGGGGCAAGAGCCGTGGTCAAGATCGACCCCAAGCTGCAGCCGGCCGACGTGGCCGCCCTGGCCGACGCCGGCCTGACCGCCTACCACGCCGTCCGCAAGGCCGTGCCCGCCCTCTACCCGGGCACCAGCTGCGTGGTGATCGGCGCCGGCGGCCTCGGCCACATCGGCATCCAGGTGCTCAAGGCGCTCAGCGCCACCACCGTCATCGTGGTCGACCGCAACCCCGAGGCGCTCAAGGTCGCCAAGGAGATCGGCGCCGACCACGGCGTGGTCGCCGACGGCAGCCAGATCGACAAGGTCAAGGAGCTGACCGGCGGCGACGGCGCCGAGGTGGTGCTCGACTTCGTCGGCGAGATGGGGGCCGAGAAGGACGCCTGGCAGATGACCAGGCGGGCCGGGTCCCACTACGTGATCGGCTACGGCGGCAAGGTCGAGGTCCCCACCATCGAGATCATCTCCACCGAGCGCAACATCGTCGGCAACATCGTCGGCACCTACAACGACCTGGCCGAGCTGATGGCCCTGGCCGCCCAGGGCAAGGTCACCCTGCACACCAAGCCGTACCCGCTGGAAGCGGCCAACGACGCCATCGACGACCTCGACGGCGGCCGGCTCCCCGGAGCCCGCGCCATCCTCATCCCCAGCTAGCGACCCCGAGCCCCGAGCAGCCCGTCAGGAAGGGAGCGCCCGATGAGGGACGGCACGTTCGTGTTCGACGGCCACAGCGGCTTCTGGGACGCCAGTCCCGAGAACACCAAGAACCGCTTCGGCGACGCGTTCATCGAGACCTTCTACGCCTTCCACACGGCCTTCAACCCGCCCGACCCCAAGTGGACGATGGACTACGAGCGGGTCTTCCGGAAGGTCGACCCCGACTGGTACCTGGAGGAGATGTTCGTCAAGGGCGAGGCTGACATGGCCATCCTCTCGACCCAGGTGCTGATGGACTTCTACCACACCGGCTTCGTCAACCCCGAGCGCAACGCCGAGATGGCCAAGCGGGCGCCCGAGCGCATCATCCCGCTCGGCGGGGTCGACCCGCGGGCCCCCAATGCCGTCGAGGAGGTCGAGCGGCAGATCACCGAGCTCGGCATGAAGGGCTTCAAGTGGTACACGGCCGAGTGGCGCGGCGAGTCGCGCGGCTGGAACGCCAATGACCCGATGGTCTTCCCCTGCTACGAGAAGGCCCTCGAGCTCGGCGTCACCAACCACTTCTTCCACAAGGGTCCGGCGGTGGAGCCGCTGTCGCTGTCCAAGTTCGACGTCCGCGACATCGACGAGCCCGCCTGGCTGTACCCGGAGATGAACTTCATCATCGACCACTGCGGCGCCCCCCGGGTGGACGACTTCTGCTGGCTGGCGACCCGCTGTCCCAACGTCTACGCCGGCCTGGCGGTGGTGCTGGCCCTCATCCACAACCGGCCGCGCTGGTTCGCCGAGGTGATGGCCAACCTGCTCTACTGGCTCGGCCCTGACCGGATCGTCTACGGCACCGACTTCCCGATCTGGTACCCCCACTGGCAGCTGGACGACTTCATGGCCTTCGAGCTGCCCGAGGACCTCAAGGAGGAGTACGGCGTCGACCTCACCCCGGAGATCAAGCAGAAGATCATCGGCGGCAACATTGCCCGGCTGTACGGCATCGACGTCCCGGCCAAGCTGGAGGCGATCAAGGACGACGAGCTCTCCCGCCGCCGCAGCGAGTACCTGGGCGGCCAGCCGGCGGTCCAGCCGACCGACGCCCCGGGCACCGAGGAGCCGGCGGTCGACACCGGCGTGGCCGGGACCGAGTCCCGGTGACCGAGGTCCCGGTGGACCTGGAGCGGGTGCGGAAGGTCGCCGGCGGGGTCAAGGACCCCGAGGTCCGGACCTCGATCGCCGACCTGGGCCTGCTGGACGAGGTCGAGGTGGACGGCGGGCGGGTCACCGTCCGCTTCCACCTGACCTCGCCCCTCTGCCCGGCCAAGTTCGCCGGCGCCATCGGCCAGCAGATCCGTCGCCGGGTGGCCAGGCTGCCGGGGGTGGAGGTGGTCGAGGTGGTGCTCACCGACCACTTCATGGCCGAGGCGCTCCACCGGCTCATCAACGAGGGCGACCGCTCCGCCGAGACCCGCGGGGTGATGCGCCGGTGACCGACCCGGCGACCGCCCTGGCCGGGCGGCGCGAGCGGTCCCTGCTGGAGCTGCCCAGCGTCGCCCGCATGGCCGCCGTCCTGGCCGACCGCTGCCGCGAGCCGTCCTGGATCCGGACCCTGGTGGCCGGCCTCGACCGCTTCCGATCCCTCGGCGGCCACGACGACCTGGAGGCGCTGCTGGCCGCGGCTCGGGCCGACCCGGCGGTAGGGGACCGGTCCCTGGCCGGGTTCGCCCGGGCGATGGACGGCCCGCCCGACGCCGCCGTGGCCGGCCTGGCCATGGGGGCCAAGGTCTGGTTCCGGCTGAACGGGGTGCCGGTCGCCTGGCGGCCCCTGCCGGCGGCGGCCGCGGCCAGGCGGCTGCCCGAGGCGGGGCTCGCCGACCCGGCCGAGCGGGTGCTGGTGCTGGCGCCGATCGGCAGCGGTCTGCACCTGGCCGAGCTGCTGCGCCTGCGGGTCGGCGACCTCGGCTCGCTGGACGCCGGCGGCCGCCTGCTCCCAGACCCCGAGGCGGAGCCGCTGGCCGTCCGCTACACCCAGCGGCGGGGCCGCTCGGCCGAGCGCATCACCTTCCTGTCGTTCCCGGCCAGGGCGGCGGTGCTCGAGCACCTGGAGCGGCGTCACCGGGACGGGCTCGACACCGGGCCGGCGGCACCGCTGGTGGCCGGGCGCGCCGGCCGGCCGGCCGGCCGGGCCGCGGTCGCTCGCGCCCGGCGTCGCAGCAACGCCGTCATCCGCGCCGGCAGCAACGTCAACGTCGAGTTGTGCCGCAAGACCGGGGAGTTCTTCCGCGAGTGGGGGCCGCCCGGCTCCCGGTTCAGCCCCTGACCGTCGGGCGGACGGTGCGGGCGCCGATCTGGCTGGTCCCGCCGCCGGGGCTGGTGGCCGCCGCCGCGGCCCTGCCCCGCCCTGCAGCGGCCGGCGACCCGGCCGGCCGGTGGGCCGCGGTCCTGGCCGGCGGCGCCGCCGGGGCCTACGCCTGGGCGCTCGACGGGCCCGAGGCCGGCCGCAGGGTCTGGGGTGAGCAGGCCGAGCTGGGCCTGGCCGTGCTCGAGCAGCGGCTGGAGGACCCCGGCGCCGACAGCGACCGGTTCGCGCTCGGCAGCCAGGTTTCGACCGTGGCCCGGTGGGCCTGGCTGGCCGGCGACCCGGCCGGCGGCCGCCGGGCCGACCTGGTCGCCTGCGAGCTGGCCACCGGCGGCTGGCCGAGCCGCCGCCCGCTGGACCGGCCCGACCTGGTCCTGCTGTGCGACCCGACCGGCCGCCACGCCCTCGACCACGCCGGCTCCAGGGTGCGGCTGGGCAGCATCCGCGACTTCCCGGTGGCCGGGCCCGAGGACGGCGGGAGCTGGCGGCGGCCGGGCACCGTCGACCGGCTGCTCGACCAGGTCAGCCGCCAGTCGCACCTCGGCGGGCCGCTGCTGGGAGCGGCCGCCCGGCTGCTGCGGACCCTGGTCCACCCGGCCATGGGGCCGCCATGGCCGCCGGCCGCCGCGCTGGACGCCCAGCGCCGGCTGGCCGCCATGGCCGCACAGGACGTCGACGCCTGGGCGTTCGCCCTGCCGTGGCTGCTCGACACGGCCACCCGGTTCCCGGGCCGGCTGGCCCAGCCGCTGCCCACCTAGCCTTGCTGCTCAGCGCAGCCCGAACCGGGCCCGGACCCGCGTCGGCTGGGGGCCTACCTGGGCATGCGCCTGGTCTACGGGTTCGCCCGGGGAGTCTTGCTTGCCCTAGTTCGGCGTGGGTACGCTTTCCGTGTCATATCCGCACCCTTGGCGCAGAGGAGCGCGTATGTCGATGCAGGGCGGCAACGGCTCGGACCGGGGAGGTCGGGGCCGGACGCTGAGCACGGCCCGCCACGTCCTGCAGGCGCTGGAGATCATCGCCCGGCATCCCAGGGGCATCCCCGTCAAGGCCCTGGCCCGCCAGCTGAACATCAGCCTCTCCTCCGGCTACTACCTGGTCAGCTCCATGCGCGAGCAGGGGTTCGTCGAGCCGTCCCGGGCCGCCTCGGGCCTCTACACCCTCGGCCCGAAGTGTGCCGAGCTGTACCGGGGCTACGTCGCCGCCAGCCTCCAGCCCGAACGCCTACAACCGATCCTGGAGCAGCTGCGCGACCGGGCGTCGGCGCGTGCCTATGCGGCCCTGTGGCGCGACGGCGACCTGGAGGTCGTCGACATCCGCGGGCGCCGCGGTTCCCGGGAGTTGCCCGACGTCACCAAGGGCTTCCGCGGCGCCGCCCACGCACTGGCTCTCGGCAAGGTCTACCTCTGCAGCCTTCCCAGGACCCGGTGGCCCCGCTACCTGCGAGGCTCCACCTACCGGCGCTACACCTCGGCCACCATCGCCACCCCCGAAGCGCTCGCCCAGCACCTGCGGACCGTCAGGGACACCGGCCTGGCCTTCGACCTCCAGGAGTTCGCCGCCGGCTCCTGCTGTATCGCCGTGCCCGTGCACCATGGCGCCGACGACGACCCGGTCGCCTCTGTCGGCGTCTCGGTCCCGGCCCGCCGCTTCACCGCAGAGCGCACCTCCCTCGTCGGGATCATCCGCGAGATCGCCGCCGAGGCCTCGGCCGAGCTGAGCTGCCCCGCCGACGCCCTCTCGCCCGCCCTGCTGCCCGACCGGCCCGACGACAGCCCGAGCGGCAACGGAGTCTGATCCCCGGGCGCCGATCAGGGCTGCCCGGCCACCACCTGGAGCTCGTCGACCAGGACGGTCGAAGGGGACGACCCGCGGGGGAGGACGACCTCGAGCGCCAGGGCGGTGCCGGGCCGGTGGGCCTGGTGGGTGACCTCGACCCGCAGCCAGGACTCGTCGAGCAGCACCGCCCCCACCGAGTCGGCGGCGAACCTCCTCCCGCCGGCGATCTCCAGCAGGGTCACCTCGACCAGCGTGGAGGGCCGGCTGGCCCGGAGCCGGACGGTGGCCACATAGGTGGTGCCCTGGCGGCAGCGGTGGACCGCGGCCAGGGCCATGCCCTGGTCGGCCCGGCCGCTGCCGGTGAAGCCGGCCGCCACCTGCCGGTCGGGCGCGGCCGCGGTCCGCTCGACCCGGGTGCCGCCGATCGCCCGCCACCCGGCCAGGCCGGCCGCGGTCGCGGGCGCTGCCGGCGCGGGCCCGGCGGCCGGCGTCGGGGTGGTCGCCGAGGGGGCGGTGGGCGGGGCGGCGCTGCCTTCCTGGCCGGGGTCGGGCCGACCGGGGCGGTCGAACATGGAGCTGATCAGCACCGCGGCCGTGAGCACGATCGCGACCGCCGCCAGCAGCCACTCCGCGACCAGGTGCTCGCGGGCATCCGTGCTGGACCGCCTGGCTGCCGCGAGGTGCCGAGGAGGAAGCCGGATCGGGCTCCGTCCCATACCGCCCGAGGTTCGCAGCTGCCGCCAATGCGGCGCTAACCGGTCAGGCCGGCCAGGGCGGCGAAGCTCTCTGGGCGAGCTCGTGCTCGGTGACGGTCACGTACCCAGCCCCCAGCCGTAGGGGAACAGGGGGTGGTAGTCGCGGTCGCCGACGTTGATCGGCTCCTGCTCCAGGCTGCGTGGCCAGGTCATCGACAGCCGGCCGGTGAACGGCCGCTTCCCGAACAGCACGTCGGCCACGCCCTCGCCCTGGCTGCCGGGCAGCCAGGACGCCACCAGGGCGTCCATCTGGCCGACCTGGTCGGTCAGGACCAGCGGCCGTCCGGAGACCACCACCACCACGCAGCGGGCGATGCTCCCGCAGACCCGGTCGACCGCCGCCCGGTCGGCGTCCGACAGCCGCATCGTCTTGGGCTCCCGGGGCACGCCGTTGTCCTGCCACAGCGGCCCGCCGACGTCGCCGAAGCCCTCGGCGTAGGGCGTCTCGCCCACGACCACGATGCCGACGTCGGCGCCGGCCGTCGGGGCCGAGGCGTCCTCGCTGAAGGTGACCTGGGCGTGCGGCGCGACCTGGCGGATGCCCTCGAGGATGGTGTTGCCGGGGATGGTGTCGCCCGAGAGGCCCTGCCAGGCCACCGTCCAGCCGCCGGCCTGGTTGCCGATGTCGTCGGCGTTGCTGCCGGCCACGTAGATCCGCTCGCCGCCGGACAGGGGCAGCACCTTGCCCCGGTTCTTCAGCAGCACCTGCGACTCGGCAACGGCGCGCCGGGCCAGGGCGCGGTGCGCCGCCGAGCCGACCTGGCCCAGGTTCCGGCGGTCGGTGAAGGGGTGCTCGAACAGGCCGAGCTCGAACTTCTTGGTCAGGATGCGCCGCACCGCGTCGTCGATCCGGGCCACCGGCACCCGCCCGGCCGCCACCTCGGCGGTCAGGGTGGTCTCGAAGTCCTGGTAGCTGTAGGGCTCCATGAACATGTCGATGCCGGCGTTCACGCCGGTGCGGACCTGGGCGGCGTAGTCGCCGGGGAGCTGGTGGATGCCCTCCCAGTCGGAGATCACCAGCCCGTCGAAGCCGATCGCCCGCTTGAGCACCCCGGTGATCAGCTCGCGGTGGGCGTGCATCTTCAGCGGGTTCCCGACCCCGTCCTCGGTCCAGTCGACGCTGGAGAACGACGGCATCACGCTGCCGACGTCGTGCCCGCGGACCGCGGCAACGTACGGCGACAGGTCGATGCGGGCGAAGTCGCGCCGGCTGGTCACGGTGATGCCCTGGTCGATCGGGTAGTCGCCCGACCCGGTGCCGTACTCGGTGTCGCCGTCGCCGGCGTAGTGCTTGGCCGTGGCCAGGACGCGGTCGGGCTCGTCCAGCTCGCCCGGCCGGCCCTGGAAGCCGTCGATCGCCGTCTCCATCTTGATGACCAGGCCGGGATCCTCGCCGAAGCTCTCGTAGGTCCGGCCCCAGCGCAGGTCCCTGGCCACACAGACGCAGGGCGCGAACACCCACTGGGGACCGGTGGCCCGGGTCTCGGAGGCGGTCACGTGCTCGACCTGCTCCACCAGCCGCGGGTCGCGGGTCGCGCCGAGGCCGATGTTGTGGGGGAACACGGTCGCCCCGACCAGGTTGCCGTGCCCGTGGACCGAGTCGACCCCGTACAGCAGCGGGATCCCCAGCCGGGTCCGGAGGGCCTGGGTCTGGAAGGCGTCCACCATGTCGGCCCAGGCCTCGGGCGTGTTCGGGGTCGGGGTGGAGCCGCCGCCCGACAGCAGCGACCCCAGCCGCCAGGTCGCGACCAGCGACGGGTCGCCGCTGACCGCCGCCCGCTCGGCCTGGGTCATCTGCCCGATCTTCTCGGCCAGGGTCATCTCGGCCAGCAACCGCCCCGCCCGGACCTCCGGCCTGAGCGACCGGTCCATCCACGAACGGGTGCCAGGGCCAGCGGCCCCGGCCGCCGAGGGCGCCGCGACCAGCGCCCCCACCACCACGAGACAGGCGCCGACGACGCCGAGACGGATAGGCCGGAGCACTCGCCGCATGACGGCTCCTCTCGTCCACGCCTCTCCGCGAGCAGAAGGGGCGAAACGGCACAATGCGGCTAGATTACCGGACCGAAGGCCCTCCGGGAACCTGGTCCGCCAACTCGGCGGCGGTCGGGGGGTCGGCGCCGGGGCGGGTGCAGGTGATGGCGGCGGCCAGGACGGCCTCGTCGGCCAGGGCGGCGAGGGTGGCCTCGTCGAGGGCCGCGAGGGCGGGGCGGCGGGGGGCGCCGAGGAGGTCGCGGCGGTGGAGGCCGGCCAGGAGGGCGGCCATGCAGGCGTCGCCGGCGCCGACGGTGTCGGCCACCTCGACGACCCGGCCGGGGCGGCGCAGCACGCCCGCCTGGCGGGTGGCGGCGACCAGGCCGGCCGGGCCGAGGGTGATCACCACCAGCGAGGGGCCCTTGGCCAGCCAGGACTCGGCCACCTGCTCGGGCGGGCGCCCCGGGAGCAGCCAGGCCAGGTCGTCGGCGCTGGCCTTGACCACGTCGGCCAGGGCGACCAGGCCCTCGATGCGGCCGCGGACGGCGTCGGGGGAGCCCATCAGCAGCGGCCGGCAGTTGGGGTCGTAGGAGACGGTCATGGCCTGGCGGGCGCCGGCCAGCAGCCGCTGGAGCACGTCGGCGCCGGGCGGCATGGTCAGGGCCAGCGACCCGGCGTGCAGCGCCACCACGTCGCCGTCGAGGGCGCCGGCGACCTCGGCGTCGCGCCACTGCCAGTCGGCGGTGCCCTCGACCCGGAAGTCGTACTCGACCACGCCGTCGCGGCCGACGGCCACGATGGCCAGCGAGGTCGGCTCGGCGGCGCGCACGGCGAAGGAGAGGTCGACCCGGTTGCCGTCCAGGTGGGCCCGGAGCCGGTGGCCGAGCAGGTCGTCGGCGATCCGGGCCAGCAGCCGGGTCGGCACCTCCAGCCGGGCCAGCCCCACGGCCACGTTCGCCGGGCTGCCGCCGGGCGCGGCCCGGAAGACCCCGTCGCCCCCCGCGGGCACGAAGTCGACCAGCGCCTCCCCGGCCACCGCCACCACCCCGGCGCCGGTCTCCGCGGCTCCTCCGCTCACCCGTCCTCCTCTGGTTGCCGGTGGTCGCTCGACGCGCGGACGGCCAGCTCGGGCTGGAACACGAGCTGGCGGTGGCGGTGGCGCGGGTCGCCGGAGCTCTCCTCGATCAGCAGCTCGGCCGCGGCCCGGCCCAGCTCGCCGCGGGGCTGGCGGACCGACGACAGCGGCACGGCGGCCGCGGCGGCGAAGTCGATGTCGTCGTAGCCGACGATCGCCAGGTCCTGGGGGACCCGCAGCTGGCGGCGGGTCATCTCCTGGAGCACCCCGAGGGCCAGCAGGTCGTTGGCGCAGAAGGCGGCCGTCGGCCGGCGGCCGGCCGGGAGCTCGGCGATCCGGGCGCCGGCGGCGCGCCCCGAGGCCACGTTGAGGGCGGGGGTCTCGACCCGGACCAGCGCCGGCTCCGGCAGCCCGGCCGAGGCCAGGGCCTGCCTGACGCCCTCGTGGCGGTCGGCGACCTGCTTGAACCTGAACGGGCCGCCGACGAAGGCGATCCGCCGGTGGCCCTGGCCGGCCAGATGGGTGGCGGCCAGCCCGCCGCCGGCGACGTCGTCGACCGACACCGAGCAGAAGCTGCGGTTGGACGCCCAGCGGTCGACCAGCACCACCGGCGTGCCGCGCTGGCGCAGCTGCCGCAGCCGGGTGCCGACCCCCTCGACCGGGGTGATCAGGATCCCCTGGACCCGCTGCTCCTCCAGCAGGTCGAGGTAGCGGTGCTCGCGGTCGGCCCGCTCGGCGCTGTCGCACAGGATCACGGCCAGCCCCTCGGCGGCCACCGCCTCCTCGACCCCGCGGGCCACGTCGGTGAAGAAGGGGTTGGCCACGTCCAGCACGACCAGGCCGAAGGTGCGGCTGCGGCCGGCCCGCAGCTGGCGGGCGGACTCGTTGCGGACGAACCCGAGGGCGGCGATGGCCTGCTCGACCCGGGCCCTGGTGGCCGGCGCGACCGCCTGCGGGCGGTTGAGCACGTTGGAGACGGTCCCGACCGACACCCCGGCCGCGGCGGCCACGTCGCGGATGCCGTGGGTGGTCGCCGGGGCCTTCACGCGGCTGCCTTCCTTTGCTGGCACAGGGCAAGTATGCACAGGTCTTGACAACCCATCGCTTCCCCTTTAGGTTTCCCGTTATCCGAATGAAACGATTCAATTCATGCTCTCACGGGAGTGCGGATGGCTCCACTGCTGGTCCTCGAGCACGCCACCAAGTCCTTCGGGTCGGTCAAGGCCCTCGAGGACGGGTCGGTCGAGCTGCACGCCGGTGAGGCCCACGCCCTGATCGGCGAGAACGGGGCGGGCAAGTCGACGCTGGTCAAGATCCTGGCCGGCGTGCACCGGCCGGACTCGGGCCGGCTGCTGCTGGAGGGCCGGGAGCTGCACCTGGCCAACCCGGCCGCGGCCCGCGATGCCGGGATCGCCGTCATCTACCAGGAGCCGACGCTGTTCCCCGACCTGGCGGTGGCCGAGAACATCTTCATGGGCCGCCAGCCCCTGTCCGGGGGCCGGCGGATCGACGCCGGCGAGCTGCGCCGCCAGACCGGGGCGCTGATGGAGCGGCTCGGCGTCCCCCTCGACCCGAACCGGCCGGCCCGCGGTCTGTCCATCGCCGACCAGCAGATCGTCGAGATCGCCAAGGCCCTGTCGTTCGAGGCCCGGGTGATCGTCATGGACGAGCCCACCGCGGCCCTCTCCGGGGCCGAGGTCGAGCGGCTGTTCAGCGTGGCCCGGACCCTCCAGGAGCACGGCGCGGCCGTGCTGTTCATCTCCCACCGCCTCGACGAGGTCTTCGCCCTCTGCCGGCGGGTGACCATCATGCGCGACGGCCGGCACGTGTTCAGCGGCCCGCTGCAGCGGCTGACCAACAACGACCTGGTCAGCCGCATGGTCGGCCGCGAGCTCGACGCCATGTACCCCAAGCAGCCGGCGGCCCGGGGGGAGGTCGCTCTCTCGGTGCGCCGGCTGTCCCGCGAGGGCGTGTTCAC
>Ga0307277_10000682_pt1 | contig 12897 bp, 11 predicted proteins | sample ER_DNA_116_FD_194473 | JGI IMG/M metagenome (GOLD analysis project Ga0307277, IMG submission 194473) | Bulk soil microbial communities from the East River watershed near Crested Butte, Colorado, United States - ER_DNA_116 | ecosystem: Environmental > Terrestrial > Soil > Floodplain | place...
GCCGTGGGGCGGCCTACGCCGGCCGCCCCACGGAGAGCCACGAGGCGGGCAGGAGGAAACGGAAGGCAAGCGGAGCCCACAAGGAGGTCGCCGGCCATGGCCGAGCAGATCATCGTCTTTGACACCACCCTGCGTGACGGGGAGCAGGCCCCGGGCATCAACCTCAACGCCAAGGCCAAGCTGGAGATCGCCGAGCAGCTGGCCAAGCTGGGGGTCGACGTCATCGAGGCCGGCTTCCCCCAGGCCTCGGTCGGCGACTTCGAGGCCGTGCGGGCGGTCGCCGAGCGGGTCAAGGGCGCCACCATCGCCGCCCTGGCCCGGACCGCCCCCGGCGACGTCGACCGGGCCGCCGAGGCCCTGGCCCCGGCCGGGCGGGCCCGGCTGCACACCTTCATCGCCACCAGCCCCATCCACATGGAGCACAAGCTGCGCATGACCCCGGCCGAGGTCCTGGCCGCGGCCGAGGGCGCGGTGGCCAGGGCCAAGGGCTACACCGACGACGTCGAGTTCTCGGCCGAGGACGCCACCCGCTCCGACCCCGAGTTCCTCAAGCAGGTCTACGCCGCCGCCATCTCGGCCGGGGCCACCACCTGCAACGTCCCCGACACGGTCGGCTACATGCTGCCCGACGCCTTCGCCGAGCTGGTCTCCTGGCTGATCGCCGAGACCCCGGGGGCGGACCGGGCCGTCTGGAGCGTCCACTGCCACGACGACCTGGGGGTGTCGGTGGCCTCGTCCATCTCGGCCGTGCAGGCCGGGGCCCGCCAGGTCGAGGTGGCCGTGAACGGCATCGGCGAGCGGGCCGGCAACTGCTCGATGGAGGAGGTGGTGATGGCCCTGCGCACCCACCAGTCCTCGCTGGGGGTGCAGAGCCAGGTCAACACCCGCGAGATCGCCCGCACCTCGCGGCTGGTCAGCCTGCTCACCGGCTACCCGATCCAGCCCAACAAGGCGATCGTTGGGGCCAACGCCTTCGCCCACGAGTCCGGCATCCACCAGCACGGCGTGCTCATGGAGCGGACCACCTACGAGCACATGGACCCGGTCGAGCTGGGCTACGCCGGGTCGCGGATCGTGCTCGGCAAGCACTCGGGCCGCCACGCCGTGGCCGACGCCCTCCAGAAGCTGGGCTTCGACCTGACCCGCGAGGAGCTCGACAAGGCCTTCACCCGGTTCAAGGAGCTGGCCGACCGCAAGCCCCGGATCACCGACGTCGACCTGGAGGCGCTGGTCGCCGGCGAGGTCCTGGCCGACGACGACGCCTACCGGTTCGTCGGGCTCCAGGTGGCCGGGGGCACGGTGATGTCGCCGACCGCGACCGTGCGCCTCAGCCACGACGCCGGGGTGATCGAGGAGTCGGCCATCGGCGACGGCATGGTCGACGCCGCCTGCGCGGCCATCGCCAAGGCGGTCGGGGTCGACGCCACGCTCGTCGAGTTCCACGTGTCGGCCGTCGGCGGCGGCACCGACGCCCTCGGGGACGTGACCGTGCAGGTGGAGTACGAGGGGGTTCGAGTAACCGGGCGCGGCGTGGCCACCGACGTGGTCGAGGCCTCGGCGCGCGCCTACCTGCAAGCGGTCAACAAGGCGGTCGCCGTGCGCGGCGACCGCAGTGGAACGAACGTCCGCCGCAGGCGGACACCAAGCAGTTCGGAGGTGCCGGCATGACCAGGCGACCCAGGCAACAGGCCCATCCCGAGGAGGCGCACGCGGCAATGGCCCGGGTCTTCGGCGTGGACGTGGAGGCGGAGGTGGCCCCGTCGTCGACCGCGCCCGAGCCGCCGGCCGAGGAGTCCGAGGGCCGGGCCGCCCTCGGCCGCGTCTTCGGCACGGAGGCCTGAGTTGCCAGCGAGGGTCCATACGGTCGCCACCGTCGCCGGGGACGGGATCGGGCCGGAGGTCGTGGCCGAGGCGCGCAAGGCCGCCGAGGCGGCCGGGGCGCGCTTCGGCTTCGGCCTGGACTGGGTCGACTACGACCTGGGGGCCGACCGATGGCTCGCTACCGGCGAGGCCCTGCCCGACGCCGTCCTGGAGGAGCTCCGCGGCGTCGACGCCATCCTGCTCGGCGCCGTCGGCCGGCCCGACGTGCCCCCCGGGGTGCTGGAGCGGGGCCTGCTGCTGCGGCTCCGCTTCGAGCTCGACCTCTACGTGAACTTGAGGCCGGTCAAGCTGTACCCGGGGGTGCCGTCACCCCTGGCCGACGTCAAGCCCGACGACATCGACCTGGTGGTCGTCCGGGAGAACACCGAAGGGGTCTACGTGGGCGCGGGCGGGACCGTCCACCGGGGCGGCCCGGCCGAGGCGGCCACCGAGACCTCCATCGAGACCAGGGCCGGGGTCGAGCGGGTCCTGCGCTACGCCGCCGCCAGGGCCCGCGAGCGGGCGGGCCGGCTCACCCTGGTCCACAAGACCAACGTGCTGGTCCACGCCGGCGACCTCTGGCAGCGGGCGGCCAGGGCGGTGGCAGAGGAGATAGGGGTCGCCCTCGACTACGCCCACGCGGACGCCGCCTGCCTGTACCTCATCAATGATCCAGGACGGTTCGACGTGATCGTCACCGACAACCTGTTCGGCGACATCCTCACCGACCTGGGCGCGGCCATCGCCGGCGGCCTCGGCACCGCCGCCAGCGCGAACCTCAATCCTGACGCCTCGCCATCCCTGTTCGAACCCGTGCACGGGTCGGCGCCCGACATCGCCGGCACCGGGAGGGCCAACCCGGTGGCCGCCGTACTCTCGGCCTCCCTGCTCCTTCACCACCTCGGGGAGCGGGAGGCCGCGGCCGCGGTCGAGGCCGGGGCCGTGGCGGCCCTGCCAGGGGCTGCGGGATACTCGACCCAGGCGCTCGGGGACCGGATCGCCACCGCCGTCGCGGGCGGCGGGTCCCCGGACTGACAGGAGGGCGACGATGCCGATCACGCCAAGCACCAAGATCTGGATGGACGGGGAGTACGTGGACTGGGACGACGCCCGCGTCCACGTGCTCACCCCGTCGCTGCACTACGGCTGGGGCGTCTTCGAGGGCATCCGCGCCTACGCCACCGACGCCGGCCCGGCCGTGTTCCGGCTCACCGACCACATGAAGCGGCTCTACCGGAGCGCCAAGATCTACCACATGGAGCCACCGGTCTCGCTGGAGGGCGCCGTCAAGGTGACCAAGGACCTGGTCACCATGAACGACCTGCCCGCCTGCTACATCCGCCCGCTGGTGTTCCTCGGCTACGGCGAGATCGGCCTCAACCCGCTCACCTCCCCGATCAGCATGGTCATCGCCTGCTGGCCCTGGGGCGCCTACCTGGGCGAGGACTCCTTCGAGACCGGCGTGCGGGCCAAGATCAGCTCCTGGCGGCGGCTCGACCACAACATCATCCCGCCCGCGGCCAAGGCGACCGGCCAGTACATCAACTCCTCGCTGGCCAAGGCCGAGGCGATCAAGGCCGGCTACGACGAGGGCATCCTGCTCAACCCCAACGGGTACGTGACCGACGGGTCGGGCGAGAACGTCTTCGCCGTGCGCGACGGCGTGCTCTACACCCCGCCGCTGTCCGCCGGCTGCCTGGCCGGCATCACCCGCGACAGCATCATCGCCATCGCCGAGGGCGAGGGCATCGAGGTGCGCCAGACCGACCTGGTCCGCACCGACCTGTACCTGGCCGACGAGGCCTTCTTCACCGGCACGGCCGCCGAGGTCGTGCCCATCCGGGAGGTGGACGACCGGGTCCTCGGCGACCCGGGCCCGATTACCCGCCGGCTGCAGGAGGTCTTCACGGCCGCCACCCGGGGCCGCGACGAGCGCTACCGCGACTGGGTCGAAGCGGTCGCCTAGCACGAACGCGGGAGGCTCCGCCCCCCGCGCACCCCCCAAGAACCAGTCTCCGGAGGGAGCCTCCGTTGTCTGTGCCCGCCCATGAGCACGTCGAGACCTACGACACCACCCTGCGCGACGGGTCGCAGCAGGTCGGCCTCCAGTTCACCGTGGCCGACAAGCTGCGGGTGACCCGGCTGCTCGACGACCTCGGCGTCGACGTCGTCGAGGGCGGCTGGCCCGGGTCCAACCCCAAGGACGCCGAGTACTTCGCCCGCGCCGCCGACCTGCCCTGGCGCCACGCCACCCTGGCCGCCTTCGGGGCGACCCGCCGGCCCGGCCGCGGGGTCGACGACGACCCCAACCTGGACGCCCTGCTCGACTCCAAGGCCCCGATCGTCACCCTGGTCGGCAAGTCCTGGGACCTGCACGTGACCGAGGCCCTGCGCACCACCCTGGACGAGAACCTGGCCATGGTCGCCGACTCGCTCGCCCACCTGGTCGCGGCCGGCCGGCGGGCCACCTTCGACGCCGAGCACTTCTTCGACGGCCACGCCGCCGACCCGGCCTACGCCCTGGCCGTGGTCCAGGCGGCCGCCGCCGCCGGGGCCGACACGGTCGTGCTCTGCGACACCAACGGCGGCAGCCTGCCCACCACCGTGGCCCGGGTCGTCCGCGAGGTCCGGGCCGCCCTGCCGCCCGGGATCCGGGTCGGGGTCCACTTCCACGACGACTCGGCCTGCGCGGTGGCCAACTCCCTGGTCGCGGTGGAGGCCGGGGCCCGCCACGTGCAGGGCGCGGCCAACGGCTACGGCGAGCGCTGCGGCAACGCCGACCTGTTCGCCATCGTCGCCGGCCTCGAGCTCAAGCAGGGCCTCCAGCTGCTGCCCCAGGACCGGCTGGCCGCCCTCACCACCACCGCTCACGCCATCGCCGAGCTGGCCAACCTGCCGCCCGACCACCGCCAGCCGTACGTCGGCGCGGCCGCCTTCGCCACCAAGGCCGGGCTGCACGCCTCGGCCATCGCCCGCCGGGCCGACGCCTACAGCCACGTCGACCCGGGCCGGGTCGGCAACAGGGCCAGGGTGCTCGTGTCCGAGCTCGCCGGCCGCTCCAACGTGCTCGCCAAGGCGGGCGAGCTGGGCCTGGACCTGGACGCCGACCCCGCCCTCGGGGCCAGGGTCCTGGACCGGGTCAAGGAGCTGGAGCACCGCGGCTACGCCTTCGAGGTCGCCGACGCCTCCTTCGAGCTGCTGGTCCGCCGCGAGGCCGGCACCTTCGAGCCCCCCTTCACCCTCGAGGGCTACCGGGTCCTGGTCGAGCGCAAGCCCGACGGCAGCGACGTCTCGGAGGCGACCGTGCGCCTGCTCGTCGACGGCGAGCGGGTCCTGGCCGTGGGGGAGGGCGTCGGCCCCGTCCACGCCCTCGACCAGGCCCTGCGCCGCGCCCTGGCCCCCCGCCACCCCGAGCTCAAGGACGTCGGCCTGGTCGACTACAAGGTCCGCATCCTCGACGGCCGCGCCGGCACCCGCGCCGTCACCCGGGTCCTGGTCACCTCCGCCGACCCCCACGCCGAATGGACCACCGTCGGCGTCTCCGACGACATCGTCACCGCCTCCTGGGAAGCCCTGGCCGACGGCATCCACTACGGCCTGCTCCGCGCCAGGCAACCGGAGCGGGTCGCCTGACCCGCGTGCTGCGCTCCAGGGCCGGCGCGCCCCGGGATCACCGCTTGACCAGCCCAAGGCGGTGGGCGATCGCGGCCGCCTCGCCGCGGCCGGTGACGCCCAGCTTGGCAAGGATGCGGGAGACGTGGAGGCTGGCGGTCTTGGGGGTGATGAACAGCTCCTGGCCGATCTGCCGGTTGGTCCGGCCCTCCGCAACCAGCGCAAGAACCTCGGTCTCTCGGCGGGTCAGGCCGAGGGAGGTGGCCGTGGAGGGTGCCTCGGGCGCCACCGTCGGGTCGACCGGGTCCTCCAGGGGGGTGCGGCCGCGTCGGGCGAGCTGCTCGATCTCGCGCCGCAGCGGCGCCGCCCCCAGCGCCACCGCCGTCCGGTGTGCCGGACCGAGCGTGGTCGCGACCTGGGCGCGGGGCGCGCGAGCGGCCAGGAGCGCCTCGGCCTGCCGGAAGCGGGCGTAGGCGGCCTCGTACGGCCGTCCCAGCCGTTCCCAGGCGGCCACCGCCGCCCGCCACCGCTCCGGGTCGGACCGGCCGCCCAGTCGGGACCGCTCGGCGGAGGCGAGGAGCAGGCTGCAGTTGACCGGCGGGAAGGGCGTCAGCGACACCTGCTCGGCCAGCCGCTCCAGCGCCGAGACGACCGGCGCGGCCCACCGCCGGGCCTCGGCCACCTCGCCCGCCGCCCGGCTGGCGGCCGCGTGCTCGGCCCGGTCGGCCGCCAGCCGAAGGGCCAGCGGGTACCAGGGGGCGGAGAGCTGGGGGAGCTTCCCTTCGGGGTCCCGCTGCGCGCACCAGCGCAGCCCTTGGGCGACGGCCGCCTCGGCGTCGTCGTGGTGGCCCTCCCACAGGGCCAGCTCGGCCAGCCAGAGCCAGACGATGTCGCTGAACGCCTCCGGGCTCAGCTCCAGCGACCGGTCGAGCTGCGCCCGGGCGGCCGGGAAGTCGCCCCGGCGGGTCAGCAGCCCACCGCGAGCGGCGTGCAGCCTGGAGGCGCCCCAGCTGTCGCCGGCCAGCAGCTCCCCGGTGAGCCGATCGCACGCTGCCCAGCGGCCGCCCTGCAAGAGGCCGTCGGCGAGGTTGCCGGCGACGACGCTCCCCCAGGCGCCCTCCAGGCCGAGCCGTCGAGCCCGCTCGAGGCCCTCGGAGGCGTCGTCGGTGCCCTCCCGTTCCCGGCCGGCCAGCTCCAGGCTCACGGTGAGGTTGATGTAGGTGCGGACCACGATCTCGTCGGCGCCGGCCGTCTCGGCCCGCCTGCGGGCCTCGCGGTGCAGCCGGAGCGACCGTTCCATGTCGCCCTGGTCGACCAGGCAGCAGGCGAGGGTATCGAGCGCGTCCGCCTCCTCGGCCCCGGCGCCGGCCTGGTGGGCGACCGCGATCGCCTCCTCGCAGACCGGGATGGCCTCGCTTGTCCGGAAGGTGAGCATCAGCAGCAGGCCGTGGCCGGCCAGCACCCTGGCCCGTTCGGCCGAGGGTGGCGCTCCGGCCAGGAGCCGCTCCGCCTCCTCGTAGGCCGCAAGGGCGTCCGCCTCGGCGTCGGCACGGAAGCGGTGGAAGCCCAGGCGGCCGAGCAGCACCGCGGCCCGGACCGGCTCCACCGTCCAGGCGAGACCATCGAGGGCCTGTTCGAGCAGCCCGATCGCGTGGTCGGTGGCGCCGCTGAGCGCGGCCGCCTCCGCCGCCCGACCCAACAGGTCCACCCGGTCCAGGCCCCCCGCCCGGCCGACCGGGAGCCGTGCCCACAGCTCCAGGGCGCGCCGGTAGTGACCGGCCGCCTCGGCGAACGCGTGCGCGTCCGCGGCGGCCAGGCCGGCGGCGACCCGGGCCGGCAGGGCCCGGTCCGGCTCGCCGGCCGCGTCCCAGTGGGCGGCCAGCTCGGCCGCGGAGACCGCCGGCGAGGCTGCGGCCAGCTCGGGCTGCCCGGTCAGCGCCACGGCGAAGCGGGCGTGCAGCCGGACCCGCTCGCCCGGGAGCAGGTCGGCCGCCACCACCTCACGCAGCAGCGCGTGCCGGACCTCGTACTCGTCGGTGTCCGGCAGGACGACGAGCAGCCGACGCCCGACCGCCGCTCGTAGCCCGGCCAGCAAGGCCGCGTCGTCCAGACCGGTGACGGCGGCCAGGAGCCGGTGCGGCACCGGCCGGCCCGCCACCGCCACCGCGGCCAGCACCTGGATGGACGGGTCGGGGAGCCCGATCAGGCGGCTCCGGAGCAGGTCCCCCAGGGTGGCCGGCAGCGTGCTCGACCCCGCCCGCACCGCCGCCAGCAGCTCCTCGGTGAAGAACGGGTTGCCCTCGGAGCGGGCAAAGACCACCTCGACCAGCTCGGCGGGCGGCGCCGCGCCCAGGATGCCGACCAGCTGGGCCGCCGTCCCCGCCCGGTCGAGCCTGGACAGCTCCAGCCGCCGCGCCCGGCCGCCCCGGTCCAGCTCGGCCAGGTAGGACCGCAACCAATCGGTGCCCGGCTCGTCGCTGCGGTGGGTCATCACCAGCAGCAGCCGCTCGTGGCGCAGGTTGCGGGCCAGGAAGATCAGCAGGTCACGGGTGACCGGTCGGCCCAGTGGAGATCCTTGACGGCCAGGGAGACCGCCGCCTGCTCGCCGAGCCGCCCGAGCAGACCGAGCAGCAGCTCGAACAGCCGGGTCTGGGCCGCCTGACCAGGCAGGCCGCCCGGTGGTGTTCCGAGGCCGGGGAGCAGACGGGCCAGCTCCGGCCACGAGGGGCCGGCCAGCTCGCGGACCGCATCGGCCCCGAGCTCATCGGGCAGGCGGCGGAGCGCCTCCACGATCGGGGCATACGGCAGGGCGCCGGCGGCGACCGGCACGCAGCCGCCGGACAGCACCCGCATGCCCTCGGCGGCCCAGCGGGCAGCCAGCTCGGCGAGCAGGCGGGTCTTGCCTACGCCGGCCTCGCCCCCCACCAGGACCACAGCCGGCTCGGCGTCCGCGGCCCGCCCCCTGGCCGCCTCGAGGACCTCCAGCTCGTCGACGCGGCCGACGAAGGCCGGGCTCGCTACCCGGCCGCCCATCCCGCGTCAGGGGAAGCGGTCGGGAACGAAGGTCTGGTCGGTCATGGGCGGGCGGACGTAGCCGAGGTCGTCGCGGCGGGGTGGGAGCTTGATGGGCTCGGGGGTCAGGTCGCCGTAGGGGATCTGCTCGAGCAGGTGGCTGATGCAGTTGAGGCGGGCCCGGCGCTTGTCGTCGGCCACCACCACCCACCAGGGGGACTGCTTGGTGTCGGTGTAGTGGAACATGTTGTCCTTGGCCCGGGAGTACTCGACCCACATCTCGCGGGACTTGAGGTCCATGGGGCTCAGCTTCCAGCGCCGGGTCGGGTCCTGGATGCGGCGCTGGAAGCGGCGCTCCTGCTCGGCGTCGGAGACCGAGAACCAGTACTTGACGAGGATGATCCCCGAGCGCAGCAGCATGCGCTCGAACTCGGGGCAGGCGCGGAGGAACTCCTGGTACTCGTCCTCGGTGCAGAAGCCCATGACCCGCTCGACCCCGGCCCGGTTGTACCAGCTGCGGTCGAACAGGACGATCTCGCCCGCGGCGGGCAGGTGGTCGACGTAGCGCTGGAAGTACCACTGGGTGCGCTCGCGCTCGGTCGGGGCGGCCAGGGCGACCACGCGGCAGACGCGGGGGTTCAGGCTCTCGGTGATCCGCTTGATCGTTCCGCCCTTGCCGGCGGCGTCGCGGCCTTCGAAGATCACCACCACCCTGAGCCCGTCGTGCTTGATCCACTCCTGCAGCTTGATCAGCTCGAGCTGGAGCCGGGCCAGCTCCTCCTCGTAGGGCTTCTTCTTCATCTTGGTGGTCGCCGACTCCTCGGCCGCGATGGCCTCGCCCGGGGTGGTTGCCTTCTTGGCCATGGGGGCCTCCTCGTCGACTCCTCGACTAGCGGTATTGTCATCGAGCAATGGGCACGCGTGTAGTTGAGCACCCGCCGCTGGGTGGCGACCAGTCCCTGGTCACCATCGACGACATCCGTGCGGCCGCCGAACGCCTCCAGGGCGTGATCCGGTCGACCCCGGTCGACCGGTCCGAGAGCCTGAGCGCGCTGGCCGGCCGGCCGGTGATCCTCAAGCCGGAGCACCGCCAGCGCACCGGGTCGTTCAAGATCCGCGGGGCCTACAACCGGATCTCCCGGCTGCCCCCCGGCACCCCGGTGGTGGCCGGGTCGGCCGGCAACCACGCCCAGGGGGTGGCCCTGGCGGCCAAGCTCACCGGGCACCCGGCGACCATCTTCATGCCGGTCAACGCGCCCCTGCCCAAGGTCGAGGCGACCCGCAACTACGGCGCCACCGTGCGCATGGGCGGCCACGCCGTGGACGACTGCATCGCCAGCGCCAGGTCCCTCGGCGAGGACGAGGGGGCGGTGCTCGTGCCTCCCTTCGATGACCCGCTGATCATCGCCGGCCAGGGCACCATCGGCCTGGAGCTGGCCGACGAGGCCCCCGAGGCCGGGACGGTGGTCGTGCCCATCGGCGGTGGCGGGCTGATCGCCGGGATCGCCGCCGCCCTGGCCGCCGTCCGGCCCGACGTCCGGGTGGTCGGGGTCGAGGCGGCCGGCGCCCCCACCATGGTGACCTCGCTGGAGGCGGGCCGCTGCGTGCGCCTGGAGCGGCTGCACACCATGGCCGACGGGATCGCCCTCAAGTCGCCGTCGCCGCTCACCCTGGCCCACGTCCAGGCCCACGTCGACGACGTCGTGCTGGTCACCGAGGAGGAGATCAGCCAGGCCCTGCTGCTCCTGCTGGAGCGGGCCAAGGCGGTGGTCGAGCCGTCGGGGGCGACCGCCCTGGCGGCCGTGCTCGGCGGCAAGGTCGGCGGGTCGGGGCCGGTGGTGGCGCTGCTGTCGGGCGGCAACATCGACCCGCTGCTGCTGACCAAGGTGATCGACCACGGCCTGTCCTCGGCCGGCCGCTATGTCGCCCTGCGGGTGGTGGTCGACGACACCCCGGGCAACCTGGCCGCCCTGACCGCCGAGGTGGCCCGGCTCGGCCTCAACGTCCTCTCGGTCGAGCACCACCGCTCCGGGCTGGACCTGGACCTGGACAAGGTCGAGATCCGCCTGACCCTGGAGACCCGCAACGCCATCCACTCCGGCGAGATCGTCGCCGACCTGGAGCGGGCCGGCTACCAGGTCCAGCCGATCCGCTGAGGCCTGCACCTGGGCGTTGGGCACGGGGCGCGCCGCTCCAGGACCACCGTGACCCACCGCTGGGCCTGCCCGACGTGCCCGGTCAGCTGGGCCAGCGTCCACTCCGGGCAGGTCGGCACCGGCCGCGCCGGGTCGGCGTCGTGCACCGCCTCGGCGAACCTGGCCGTCTCCGCCTCGAGGGCGGCGTCGTAGCGGTCCTCGCCGAGCCAGCCCATGCCGTCGCCTCCTCCTCTGCCGTCGCTGTTCTACCAGCCCCCGGGGATGGAGTAGTGTTCGCGCGCCTCGAGCACTCCGCGATCGGGAGGTTGCCATGACCGACACCCCCTCCGACCCTCCTCCGTACCAGCCCCCGCCCGGCCCCCCGCCCGGCCAGGGCCCGCCGCCCGGCCAGGCCCCGGGGGGCGGCTACCCGCCCGGCCAGGCCCCTGGTGGCGGCTACCCGACCGCCGGCTCCCCGGCGGCCACGGGCCGCCGCAACGGCATGGGCACCACCGCCCTGGTGATCGGCGTGGTCGCGCTCGTCCTGGTCCTGCTGCTGCTGTTCTCGCCCCTGGGGGTGCTGCTCGGCCTGCTGGCCGTGGTGTTCGGCATCGTCGGCCTGATCCGGGTCGGCCGGGGCGAGGCCGACAACCGTGGCCAGGCCGTGGCCGGGCTGGTCACCGGCGCCGTCGCGCTGCTGCTGGGGATCGTCTTCACCCTCAGCGTCGGCACCTGGTTCGCGACCCACGTCAATGACTTCCAGCGCTTCGGCAACTGCATGGACAACGCCGTCGGCGCCAACGCCCGCGAGCAGTGCGCCCGCCAGCTGTCCACCGACCTCGAGTAGGACGCCGGTCGGATCAGGCCGGGTCGGGGTAGGCCCGCTCCCCGGCCCGGACCTCCCGCCCCAGGTGGTTCTCGGGCGGGGCCAGCGGGCACGCCCAGCGGGCGTTGTAGGCGCACGACGGGTTGTAGGCGTAGTTGAAGTCGAGCACCACCTGGCCGCCGTCATGGACCAGGCCGCGCCCCCAGGTCCCCTTGATGGTGTCGGTCAGGTAGCGCCCGGCGCCGTAGGTCTCCGTGCCGGCGGTGGCGTCCCGGAAGGGCAGGAACAGCCCGCCCCCGTAGCCCAGGGTCCAGAACAGGGTGAGGTCGCCAAGGGGGGTGACCAGCCGCCCCACCCGCCGGTAGCGGACGGCGCCGTCCTCGCCGCCGGTGTCGATGGCCAGCTCCTCGCCGTCCCCGGGCGGCCGCAGCCGCGCGGTGACCCTGGCCGCCGGGTCGTAGGGGAACCAGGCCAGGCCGCTGAACCGGGCCCGCTGCCGGTCGTCCAGGGCCGACTGCGGGTGGTCGCGGAACAGCTTGTCGCGGCCCCGCCGGAACGCGACCGCCCCGGCCTCGCCCTCGGTCGGCCCGGTCAGGTAGAGCAGCGCCACCCGCCGCCGCCAGTCGTCCAGGTCCAGGGCCCCGTCCATGGCCCAATGCTACGAGGCGGCCACCCCGGCGTGCTCGTAGACCGACACGTGGACGCCGCTGTCGGCACCGAACGGCTCCCGGCGCCAGCCGCCCCGGCGCTCGCGCAGCCGCAGCCCGGCCAGCCGGGCCATCAGGTCCAGCTCGGACGGCCAGGCGTAGCGGAGCGCCCCCGGGTACAGCCGGATGCCGCCCTCGGTCAGCAGCACGTGCTGGAAGTCGACCCGCTGGGCGACCGGGTCGTGCCTGGCCAGGTCCAGGCGGACCTGGTCGACGCCCAGGTGGGTGGTGCGCACGCTCTGGCCGCCGGCGTGGAGGCTCTGGTCGGGCACGAACCCCTGGAGCACGAAGGCGCCGCCCGGGGCCAGCCGGCGGCCCACCGCGGCGAAGCAGCGCAGCTGGTCGTCCTGGGTGAGCAGCGCGAAGAAGGTGTTGAAGACCACGTAGACGAGCGGGTAGCTGCCCTCGACGGGCACGGCGGCGAAGTCGCCCAAGGTGACCTCGATGGCGTCGCCGCCCGGCTTGGCCCGCAGCCGCTCCACCATGGCCGCCGAGGCGTCGACGCCGTGCACCCGGACGCCCCTGGCCGCCAGGGGCAGGGCCACCCGGCCCGTGCCGATGCCCAGCTCCAGGGCCGGGCCCGGCCCGGCCAGCTCGGCCAGCCGGTCGACGCAGTCCGCCGGGTCGGGCAGGCCGGCCGTCATGGCGTCGTAGACGTCGGCGATCCGGTCGCCGTAGGTCTCGGGTCGGTAGCCCTCCATGGGCCCATTCCAGCAGGCCCGCCCGGTCGCGGCACCCGAATTTC